>Ga0194129_10003047_pt1 | contig 23876 bp, 22 predicted proteins | sample TA2KigCa35mmetaG_FD_150862 | JGI IMG/M metagenome (GOLD analysis project Ga0194129, IMG submission 150862) | Freshwater microbial communities from Lake Tanganyika, Tanzania - TA2015038 Kigoma Deep Cast 35m | ecosystem: Environmental > Aquatic > Freshwater > Lake | place: Tanzania: Lake...
TGACCACCCGCGTCGCCTCCGTCGGCGCGGGCGGCACCATGACCACCAGCGTCGGCGCAGGCGGCACCACCGCGACGGCCACCAGCGTCACGGTCGCCGCCTCGACCGGGGCTGGCGGCATGTCGCCGAGCGCCGTCGCAGCCTCGACCGTCGCGGTGTCGAGCGTCGCCGCCACCAGCGCCGCGGCGTCCACGAGCAGCGGCGGCGTCGTCAACTGCGCGACGTGTGCGTTCACCAAGTGCCCCGCGGTGGTGAAGTGCTTTCAGAGCCAGACCTGCCTAAACGGAATCGGCTGCACCGTTCAGAGCTGCCTCTCGGGTGGGACCCCCGACTTCGTCTGCGCGCTCGGCTGCTTCAACAACGACTTCGGTGCCGCGAACGAGGCGATCTCGGCGCTGAGCTGCGTCGTGACCAAATGCGGAGCGGATTGTCAGAGCCTCTTCGGCGGCTGACCCGGTTCGAGCCGAAGGCCTCGCGACGTAGCCGACGCCACCGTCAGGCTTGACGCATGCCAACGAGCAGCGCGCGGGCGATGATGAGCTTCTGGATGTCGGTCGCCCCCTCGTAAATCCGAAGCGGGCGAACGTCGCGATAAAGGGCCTCGACGCGGGTGCCCGAGAGCACGCCTCGGCCGCCGTGCAGCTGGACCGCGCGATCGATGATCCGCTGCGCCGCCTCCGTCGCGAACAGCTTCGCCATGGCCACCTCGGTGGGCGTGCGGCCGTCCCGCGTGTCCTTCACCCAGGCCGCCCGCGCGACGAGCAACCGAGCCGCATCGAGCTCGGTCGCCATGTCGGCGAGCGACGCCTGAACGAGCTGCTGCTCGGACAGCGGCTTCCCGAACTGAACGCGCGAGGTGACGTGCCCGAGCGCGTCGTCGAGGGCGGCGGTCGCCATCCCGTTCGCGGCGGCCCCGACGCTGACGCGGAACGTCTCGAGCGTTGCGAGCGCGAGCCGCATCCCATCACCGACCGCTCCGAGCAAGGCCGCCCCGGGCACTCGGCAGCCGCGGAGCACCAGACGACCGATCGGGTGGTCGATGCTCATCGGCTGCGACGCGAGCTCGAGCCCGGGGGCGCCGCGCTCGACGATGAAGGCGCTGATCGAGCGCTTCGGTTCGCCCTCGCCCTCGACCCGCGCGAAGACGACGTGGTGATCGGCGATCGGGACGTTGCTGATGAGCCACTTCTCACCGTCGAGGAGCCACCCGTCCCCGTCGCGCCGCGCGCGCGTCGCGAGAGAAGCCACATCGCTCCCGGCCTCGGGCTCGGTGAGCGCGAACGCCGCGATCGCCCGGCCCGCGAGCGCAGGCGTGACGTAAGTCGCACGCTGCTCCGGGGTCCCCGCGAGCGCGATGGGGTGCGTGCCGAGCCCTTGCACCGCGAAGATCGAGTCTGCGACGGGGCTCGCGAAGCCGAGCGCGTCGCGGATCACCACGAGCGCGCGGACGTCGACGCCGCCCTCGGGGGCGAGCCAGCGGTAGAGGTCATGCTCTTTGCCCAGCGACTCTGCGAGTTGACGGGCATCAACCCCGCTTCCACCCCCATGCTCGCACAGCCCCGCGGCCACCCGCTCCATGTCGTGCGCGAGCTCGAGGTGCCTCGGCTCGAAGAAAGGGCCGCAGCCGACGCTCGTCAACGCGACGTGCCGCGCGACGCTCACGACTCGCTCTCCGGCGCTCCTGCGAAGCGGGGGCGTCGCTTCGCCTTGTTGGCCTCGTAGGCCTCGCGAAAATCCGCGTGCGCCATGCAGAGGGCTTGCGCCTGCGCCTCGGCCTCGATGGCCGAAGCGAGCGTCATCTGCGCCTCGCTCTCGAGCATCTGCTTGGTCATGGCGTGCGCGAACAGAGGCCCCGCCGCAAGCTTCGCGGCCCACTCGCGCGCGAGCGGCACGACCTCGCCCTGCGCGACGACGCGGTTCACGAGGCCCATGCCGAGCGCCGCCTTAGCGTCGATCACGTCGCCGAAGAACAACAGCTCCGCCGCGTGGCCGCGCCCCACGATCTTCGGGAGCAAATACGAGGCGCCCATGTCGGCCCCGGAGAGACCGACGCGTGGAAAGATGTACCCGAAGCGCGCACTCTCGCTCGCGATGCGCAGGTCGCACGCCGCAGCGATGACAGCCCCTGCGCCGACAGCCACGCCGTTGACCGCCGCGATGACCGGGCGTCGCAGCTCGACGATGTTCTGGATGAGGCGACCTGTCACCCGCGTGAACTCGAGCAGCCCCTCGGCTCCCCGCTCGAACAGCTGCGCGATGATGCCCTCGACGTCGCCGCCCGAGCAGAAGCCGCGCCCCTCGCCGGTGATGACGACCGCGCGCACCGAGGGGACCTCGAGGGAGACGAACGTCTCGGCGAGCTCACGGTAGACCTCGAAGGTGAGCGCGTTGAGGCGGTCGGGGCGGTCGAGCGTGATCTCGGCGATCCCGCGCTCGATGGTCAGACGAAAGGTGGTGGGGGAAAGGGTCATGGCTCCTCCGCGAGCACGGCCGTCGCCTCGATCTCGACGAGCGCTCGCGGCTCGACGAGACCCGCGACGCCGACGAACGCCATCGCGGGGAAGTGCTTGCCCATGATCTCGCGATAGGCAACACCGAAGCCGCGCAGCTCGCGACGATAGGCGTCGAGATCGACGAGGTAAGCGGTCAGCCGCACGACGTCCGACGCCTCACCTCCCGCGGCGCGGACCACCGCGAGCACGTTCGAGAGCGCCTGCCGAAACTGCGCGAGCATGTCGTCGCCGACGAACGCGCCCGTCGCGTCCCAGCCGATCTGCCCTGCCACGTAGAGGACCCGCCCCGACGCGATCACGCCGTTCGCGTACCCGCTCGGTCGCGGCCAGCCCTCTGGTTGTACCGTCTCGATCCGTGCCATCGCTCACCTCATCAGCTGTCCGCCGTCGAGCGCCAGCGCCTGCCCGTGAATGCCTCGCGCGTCCTCGTGGCAGAGCGTCGCGACGAGGTGCGCCACCTCACCCGGCGTGATCATCCGGTTCTGGGGCGACATCGCGGCGAGGGTCGCGCGAGCGTCGTCGGTGGTACGCCCCGTCTTCTGGGCGATCCGGCTCGCGGCATCGCCGGCCATGTCGGTGTCGACCCAGCCTGGGCACACCGCGTTGACGGTCACCGGGGTCCGCGCGACCTCGTGCGCCACGGCGCGCATCCAGCCGACGACGGCGTGCTTCGACGCACAGTAGGCGCTCGTGTACGAGTAGCCCGAGAGGCCAGCGTTGGAGGCGACGACGACGACCCGCCCGAAGCCACGCGCGATCATCCCCGGGACGAGGCGTCGCGCGAGCCGCGCGCTCGCGAGCGCGTTGACCTCGAAGAGCCGAAAGAACATGGCGTCGTCGGTGCGATCGTAGGGCTTGCTCTCGGCGATCCCGGCGTTGGAGATGAGCAGATCGATGGCCCCTGCGTCGTCGAGACCTCGCTCGATCGAGGGGGCATCGGCCACGTCCATCGTCACGGCGCGATGTCCCGACCCTGGAAGCGCGGTCACCAGCGAGTCGAGCGCGTCCTTGGTACGCGCCGCCGCGACGATCTTGGCGCCGTCTCGCGCGAGGCGCTCGGCGATGGCGCGGCCGATCCCTCGGCTCGCTCCCGTCACGAGCGCGATCTTTCCGGCGAGCGGCAGGTCGTCCATCGTCGTCGGCTATATCACGCGCACCCTTGGCCCTCACCTGCGATCGGGCACCCGCCTCTGCACCCATTCCGCTATGGTCTCGCCATGCTCCGGGTCGTCTCGCGCGCCGTCGCAGCCTCACTCGCGCTCACCGCGCTGGCATGCGCGCCCGACGAGGCCGCGCCGGCGTTCGCCACCTTCGTCGTGCCCGAGGCCCTCGACTCGCTCGCGGGCTCGCGCTTCCTCGATCACCCGTTCCCGAGCGATCTGCGCCGACACCCGGACGGGACGAGCCGCTACGCCGGCTTCTACAACCCGCGCAACAACGCGCTCCTCGATCAATACGCAGGCTATGCCGACGGCCTCACCGACGGCTTCTCTCCGCTCGCGGCCGGGTACCTGCGCTTCGAGGCGCCGCTCGATCCGGCGAGCCTGCCTGCGACCCCTCGCGCGGGGCTCGCCGCGGACGCGAGCGCGCAGCTCATCGACGTCGATCCCACCTCGCCCGAGTACGGCCAGCGCAAGCTCGTCTCGCTGTCGTTTCGCGCCGCGGAGGGCCAGTACGTCCTCGCGAACACGCTGCGCTTCATGCCGACGCTCGGCTTCCCCCTACGCCCGCACACCCGCTACGCGCTGGTCGTCACCACGAGCGCTCGGACGCTCGAGGGTGGCGCGGCTCGACCGAGCCCCGATCTCGAGGAGGTCCTCGGCCTCCGCCCGGCATCGACTCGGACCACCGCGCTCCATGACGCGTGGCAGCCCTCCCTCGACGTGCTCGCGAAGGTCGGTGTCCCCCGCAGCTCGATCGCGCACCTCACCGTGTTCACGACGAACGACCCCGTGAGTGAGCTCTTCGTGCTGCGCGACGCGCTGCGCTCGACCGTGCCCGCCCCCCGCTTCAACTTTCGCGTCCCGTGGCTTCGCGCGAAGGGGGCGAGCTACGTCGAGTATCTCGGCGCGTACGGACCCTCACCCAATTTTCAGGCTGGCAAGTTGCCCTTCGGCACCTTCGGCGACGGCGGCTCGTTCCATTACGTCGATGGGACTCCGAGAGCAGTCGACTTCTTCGAGGCCCGCTTCTCGCTCACCATCCCGAACTGCCCCATGCCCGACGAGGGATACCCCATCGCGCTCCACGCGCACGGGACCGGCGGCGACTACCGGAGCCACCTCGCGTTCGCCGGAGATCTCGCGAAGCGCTGCATCGCATCGATGGGCGTCGACCAGATCTTCCACGGCGAGCGCCCCGGAGCCCCCGCCAACGGCGACACGACCAAGACTCAAATCCTGTTCTTCAATTTCGAGAACTGCGAGGCCGCGCGAACGAACGGGAGGCAGAGCGCGCTCGACGAGGTTCAGCGCGCCCGCCTGTTCACCGAGTCGCGCGTGACGATCCCGGCCACGATTGCGCAGGGAAAGAAGGAAATCCGCTTCGATCCGGCGCGCGTCCTCTTCGTTGGGCACTCGCAGGGCGGACTGAACGGGCCGCTCTTCCTCGCCGTCGACGATGGCTCGGTCGGGGGCGTGCTCAGCGGCTCGGGCGGGACGCTCGGCGTGTCGTTGCTCGGAAAGACCAAGCCCACGCCCAGCATCGCGAACCTCGTGCGCGTGGTGTTCCTCGGCCTCGGTCCCGACGACGACGAGCTCGATGCCTTTCATCCGGCGATCTCGCTCGCGCAGCACGTGGTCGATCCGGTCGACCCCTCGAACTACGCGCGACACCTGATCCTCGAGCCTCGGCCCAGGCTCGCGGCGAAGAGCGTCTACATGACCGAGGGTATCGGGCCCGACGGCGTCGGCGACGCCTACTCCCCTCCGAAGGGCATCGAGGCGCACGCGCTCGCGATGGGCCTACCGCACGCCGAGCCGGTGGTCTTTCCCATCGCCGAGCTTGCGTATGGGGGACCCGGCGTAGTGGCGATCTCGGATGCGGGCCTCAGCGGAAACCTCGCCGGCGGCACCGCCACCGGCGCGCTCGTCCAGTGGGCGCCGGCTCCGGGCGAAGACGGGCACTTCGTCCTCTACGACATCATCGGCGCACGCACGCAGGCGTTCGACTTCTTGCGGACGCTCGCGGACGGAGCCCCGGGGTCGATCTCGAAGCCTTGAGCGCACGCGCGCGGCGCCGCTTGCTCGCTCCGTCAAGGCCCCCTAGGTTGGAGTTCGCATGAGCGCGCAAGGCCACCCACGCACGCTCCTCGTCGGGGCGCTCCCCATCGTCGCTGCGCACGCGGGCTGCGTGACCGATGCTCCACTTCAAGCCCCGAAGAGCCTCAACGCTCAGGTCTGCGTCGAGCGCTCGCTCCGTCGGACGCATGAGCCGAGCAGCCTGCCGCGGGCCTTGAGCGAGTTCTCTCGCTCGTGCGTCGCCGGCGAACAGAGCGCATGCAGCTCGCTCGGCGTGATGTTCGAGCTCGGCCTTGGTACGGCCGCCGACCCTACCCGCGCGTTCCAGCTCTACAAGGGCGCGTGCGCCGTAAAGAACATCGCGGGCTGCTCGAACCTCGGCATCGCGTACCTCCAGGGGATTGGCGTCGCGCCCAATGTCCACCGAGCACGCGAGCTCCTCGAATGGAGCTGCAAGCACGAGCACCCGCACGCCTGTCGCGAGCTCGGCTCGATGCACCTCGTCGGCGAGGGTGTCGACGTCGACGCGACGCGCGCCGTCTCGTTCTACCGGCTCGCCTGCAAGGGCGGTGACGCCGAGGGCTGTTACCACGTCGGTGCGCTCTACGAGCATGGCCACCCCGTTCGGGAGGACATCGCCCAGGCGCTCGCCTACTACGAGCAGGGCTGCGCGCAGGGTGAGGCCCGCGCCTGCGACGGGCTCGCGCGCGTCGATCAGCGAGGCGACGCACGACGACGCTCCGCACCACCGCCCCCTGCGCTCGCGAGCGAGGTCGCCTGCAAGGCTGGCGACGCGTCGCAGTGCGCCTCACTGGGCCTCGCGTACTTTCGTGGCGACGGCGTACCGCGCGACGTCGCGCGCGCGGTCGAGCACCTGCAGCGCGCGTGCGCCTCAGGCTACGACGCGAGCTGCACGCTCATCGTGCCGATGCTCCAGGGGTCCTGCGCAAAGGGTCACGGCGACGCCTGCGACGAGCTCCGCAAGCTCAACGCCCCCGGCGTCGCGCCCTCGCCTTGACCTCGATCATTCAAAGTCGATCGGCCCCGAGCCCTGCAGGAGCTCGGCGAGCATCTGACGCGCCTCGACTTGGACCTCGACCTCTGGACCGCTGCGGAGAAACGCCTCGAGGTGCGGAACCGCCGCGGCTCTATCTCCGACGGCCGCGAACGCGAGCGCGATCGCGTAGTGGGCGTCGCCGTCCTCGGGGAACTGCTCGAGCGCGTCCCGAGCCTCGGTGATCGCGCCAAGGAAATCCCCGGTGCGACGCAGCGCGTGCGCAAGGCCGATGCGCGCGGCGAGGTACCCCGGCGCCACCCTCACGGCGGCGGCGAACGCGTCGCGAGCAGGCTCATGGTGCCCGACCTCCGAAAGCGCGACCCCGGTGTAGTGGTACGCGTACGCGTTCCTCGGGTCCGCGGTGAGGACCTCCTTCAGGTGCTCGAGAGCGGCAGGGTGATTCCCGTCGAGCAAGAGCTCGGTCGCCTCCTCGACGTGCTCCCAGCGCCGGGCGTCGAGGTCATCGCGGAGGTCATCGTCGGTCATCGGTCGCGTGTTATGTCTCCACCTCGGCGAGCGCGCAATGGCTGGAGCAGCGAAGAGCGGCTTGGGGGCAACGGCGGCGGCGGCGGGGCTCGCGCTGGCCGTCGGCCTCGCGTTCTGGCTCCCAGCGTTTCGCCTGACGGGAGCGTTCCCGGCGCCCCTCGACGACGTGTACATCTACTTCGGTTTTGCGCGCTCGACGGCGCTCGGTCACCCGCTCGCGTGGACGCCCGACACCGGCTTCTCGTCAGGCGCGACGAGCCTCCTCTACCCGCTGGTCCTGGCGCCGCTCTGGGCGCTTGGCCTCCGAGGCGCGTGGCTCGGGCTCGGCGCCGCCGGGCTCACGGTCGCCTGCCTCACCGACGCCACGTCGACGCTCGCGCGCCGAGTCGCGGCTCGCGACCGCGGTCTCGTCGGGGTCCTCACCGCATCGGTCGCGCTCCTGGCCTTGCCGCTCGTCGACTGGACCCTCTACTCTGGGATGGAGGTGGCGCTCTTCGTCGCGGTGCTCGCGCGGGCGCTCGCCTCGACTCGCGACGCCCTCGACGCTCCAGCGGAGCTCCGGCGACGTCGGCAGCTCACGGCCGGGTGTTGGCTCGCGCTCCTTCCGCTCGCGCGGCCCGAGTCGGTGGTGCTCGCCGTCGCGCTCGGCGTCGCGCTGGCCCATGGCGCAGGCGTGCTCCGCGCCGACACGTCGCTCGCGCGAGGCCTCGGACCGCTCACCCTGACGCTCGGCGCGCAGGCTCTCCTTCACCACGCGCTCACGGGAGAGGTTCAAGCCGCAGGCGCGATCCGAAAGCTCCTCGTCGCGGACCCGCACCTGCAGCCCTCGGCCGTGGTCCTCGAGGTGGCGCGAAACCTCCTCGTGCTCGCTCATCAAGCGCTCTTTCGAGGCATGGGCGGCGTGCTCGGCCTCGGCCTCCTGCTCGTCCTCGCGTGCGTCGCGCTCGGGACTCCGGAGACTCGAAGGCTCGCGCTCGCGCTGATCGTCGGTGCGGTGGGCGCCCTCTTCCTCGTCGCGCTAAACGCGACGGCTCGCTTTCAAAACTACCGGTACGCCGCGCCCTCGCTCGTCATGCTGGCCATCACCGCGTGGCTCGGCGCATCGACCCTCACGCGCCGCCGTCGAGGAGGCTCCGTCGCGGCCGCCTGCGTCGTCGGCTGTTGGGTCTACGCTCCCATCAGCGATTGGCCGAAGGAGGTCGACCGCTTCGCGCGCGCGAGTCGCAACATCGCGGCGCAGCAAGGCGAGGTGGCCGCGCGGCTCAAAGCGCTCACGCCGCCTCCGCGCCGCGTCTTCGTAGGCGACGCCGGAGCGATTCCATACCTCTCCGAGCTCCCCGCCCTCGATGGCCTTGGACTCGGCGGCTATCACAGGCTGCCCTTCGCGCGCGCATCGCGCTTTGGTGACGACGCCGTGCTCGAGCTCGTAGAGCGAATGCCCGAGGCCGACCGCCCCGACGTCTTCGCGGTGTATCCAGGCTGGTGGCCGACGTTGACCGCTCGGTTCGGCGAGCGCTTCGACTCGGTGCGGATCGATGACAACGTGATTTGCGCTGCCGACGAGAAGGTCCTCTACCGCGCGAACTTCGCCGAGCTCGGCACCCCCGACGAGCGCGCCGATGCCGACGCCGAGGACGAGCTCGACGTCGCGGATCTCGTCGACGAGGCGCGGCACGAGCTCCGCTTCGAGCGCGACGGCGATCGCGTGATGTCGGCGACGCGCCGACTCGCGGACGGTCGCCTGCGGTGGGACGGTGGACGCCGCATCGCGCCGGGCGGGGCACTTCACTTTCGTGCGCAGGTGCGGGGCCGTGGCTCGAGGCGCGTGACCCTCCGCACGGATCACGTGGCGTCCGATGCACGAGGCGGCACCCTCGCGGTGCGAGCGCCGACGGGGGACGCGACGCAGGTGCCGCTCGAGGCCTCGAGCTGCAGCGACGACCAGCGATTTTGCGAGCTCACCGCGACGGCAACCTTCGGGGACGACGACCACCTCACGCTGCACGCTGGAGACCGCGAGCTCCGCGTGCTTCGCGTCACGTTCGGGGAGCGAGCGCGCCGATGACCCGCGCGGCGATCGCGTCCTCGACCCGACGATCGAACAAGAGCGCGTTGTGCCCCGTCGCATCGAGCACGAGGACCTCACCGCCCGGCAGCGCGTGAGACAGCGGCGCGGGGATCATGTGGTCCTCGCGAGAGATCACCGATAGGTGCGGGATCGACCGATCGAAGCGTAGCTCACGCAGCACCTGACTCCCCTCGTCGAGATCGCGAGCGAGCGGCACCCCTTGGACGAGCGGGCCGACCTTGACACCGGCGAATGGCGACGCGAGCGAGATCGTCTGCACGACGCGCCCCGCACCAAATCGCACCGCCACGTAGCGCGCGACGACGCCGCCCAAGCTATGGCCGATGAGGTGAAGACGGGCGGGCACTCCGTCGAGCCATTGCGCGACGCCCTCGGCGACCTCGTGGATCGACGGGCCGGGCACGTAGCTCATCGCGGCGGTCGCGACGCCGTGCCGCTCGAGGCGGTCTCGAAGCGGCCGCATCACGCCTCCCGTCGCGAGCAACCCATGCAGCGTCACGACGAGGTGCTCGTCCGGCCCGAGGTCTGGCAGGCTCGGGCGGCCGAGATCGCGGTGGAGCAGCGAGGCCTGCCGCGCGTACGCAAGCACCTCCCTGCCCGCACCGAGGAGCCGCTCGCGCATCGCCATCAGGCCTTGACGCCAGCGGGGCTCACTTGCCGCCTTCGACCGGCTCCAGGACCGCGCGGAGCTCGGAGCGCAGCTGTCCGGCGGGGTTCCCGCCCTTGCCGATGACGAGATCGACGGGCAGGGAGAGCTTGGCGCCGAGCGAGGTCGAATCCGCGAGCCGCCGCGTGAGCGTGGCTTGCGCGAACGACTCGAGCCGGAGTGCCTCGACGCCACTCGGAAGGCCCTCGGGCACCGAAGCAGACGACGCCGCGTAGTGGCGCACATCCACTCCGAGCACGACGACGTCACCCTCGAGCTTTTGGAGCGTCGCCGCCCGGTAGCGGACGACGTCGATGCCCCCGAGCCGCGCGCGATCGGCGACGAGCCAGCTCGCACCAGACGACACGGGTTCGGCCGGGAGCGGAACGAACAAGACATCGAGCATCTCGAGCAGCGGCTCGGCGATCGGTGCGACCTCGGTCGCGTCTTTGCCAACCTCGAGGCGCGGACCACGGAGGCCGCCGTCGTCACCGAGCACGCCGGAGATGGTGCCGCCCGCGAGCTTCGCGAGGAGCTTCTCTCCACCCTCTTGGAGCTTGCCGGGCCACTTCGGGTCGAGCTTGGCGCTCTTGATTTTGATCACGACTCTTCGCTCACCCGCGTCGTCCGACGTTGCGTCGGCCTTCGCTGCGGCTTTGGCCTTCGCGTCGGCCTTCCCGCCACCGACCTCGAGCTCGTAGATCATCCCGGGCAAGGGCCCGAGAAACGCAGTGGCCGTCACCGAGGCGACGAATTTCGAGCCGGGCTGGGGCGGAGTGCGCTCGAGCGTCACCTTCGGACCGTCTCCGGTCCGCACCATCGTGAGCTTGGGCGGCGCGCTGGCCGCTTGCTCCGCGTCGGCCGCGCCGGGGGCGAACACGCCGTTCTGCGGCGGCCCCTGCCCCTGAGATGAAGCGGCGGCGGAGGCCGCGGCGGCCCCCTGGATCGCCTTCTCGAGGTTCGTCTTCGGCTTCGCGGAGTCGGCGGTGGTCGCGTCGGATTTCGACTTCTTGTCGCCGCCATCGCAGGCGGTCCCGAGCGATGCGACTGCGACCGTGAGCGCGAGGGGGAGGCGTCGGAAGTTCATGAGCCCGAGGTGTAGTGAAGATCGGCGGCGCGGGCCAGTCTCCGCTTTGCTCCTTGGGCTCCTTGGTCAGGGGCTCGGCTTCGCCGCGCGCGCGCGGGCCTCGGCGCGGCGGGCCACGATCGCGAGGATGTAGGTCTGCGTATCGCGCATGACGAAGTCGGTCCACAGGCTCGCGTACGCGTTGAAGTGCGTCGAGAGGCGGTGGTCACTCGACAAGACGACGCGAGTTCCGCCCGGGACGGGCTCGAGCCTGTAGGTGCCGCGGAGCACGTCGAAGTAAGGTCCCCCGAGCGTGACGTGCTCGTCGAGGGCCTGCGCGGGAATGGTGTTCGGATCGGCGTCGATGGTGAAGGAGAGCAGCCGCCCCTCGTCATGCTCGGTCACCCTCTCGTAGAAGACAATGCCTCGCTCGAAGCTCGCCTCGCGGAGTGACCCCACGCCCTTGCCCGTCGTCACGGCGGCGATCGGCCGCGGAAAGCCGATCGCGTGCGACCAGGCGAAGCCGTGCTCCTCCGGGCGGATCGCTGGGACCTCGACGATCTCGGCCCACGCGCTCGCGGGATCGGCCGCCACCACGAGCTCGGTCGCCACGTGGCGAGCGTCGCTCGGCGCCTCGAACGCGCGCTCGGTCAAGCCCACCCCGAGCGGCAGCGCCACGGCGATGCCGAGGGCCGAGCGCTTCGAGCGCTCGCCGAGGAGGCGCCGCGCGAGGTACGCGACGGCGCCGCCGAGCGCCGACAACCCGACGAACAACGGCAGCCAGAGGAAGATGCAGATGAGCCCCTCCCATGCGAGCAGCAACGAGGCCCCGAGCGCGATCAGCGCCGGGACGATCGCGCGCCCGATCGAGCGCCAGAAGCGCGGCTCGCCCGAGAGGTAGGCTCCGAGAAAGCCGATGCCCGTCGGCACGACGAAGATGAACGCGACGCTCATCACCGCGAAGACCGCCTTGCCCCCGTCGCCCCAGACCAGCTTCCACCCGAACCAGAGCCGTGCGGCGAGCCCGTAGCCGACCGCGATGGCCGCGGCGCTCAGGTTGAGGCGCGTTCGGAGCCGCGCCGCGCGAACGGGGTCTGAGTCTTGGCTCACTCCCGTCACTGAATCAGAGGGGGCAATGTCGGTCGAGGAACCGGTAAGTGTGCTGCCAACATTGCCGAGCCTGCGGACGCCAGACCAACGCTTGAAACGCGTGCAGCTCGCCCGGGTAGTAGTGAGCCTCGTGTTGGACGCCGCGCATCTCGAGCGCGCGAGCGAGGCGCTGCGTGTCGGCGACGAGCGGATCGCTCGTGCCGCAGGTCGCGAAGCATGGCGGCAGCTCGCGCTCGGGCGCACGATCGCTCTCGAGGACCGTGAGCGGATCGGCGAGCTCGAGCGTGCGGCCGTGACGCGTGAGGTCCTCGCCGAGGTACGCGGTCGAGACCTCGACGAGGCGATCGTTGATGAACTCGCTCATGTGAGGCCACCGACGCCGGAGGCGCTCGATCTCGGACACCTGAAGGACCCCGCAGTAAGGCAACCAGGCGCGCGGCACGACGCCGAGGTCGAACACGCGACGCGCGAACGGCTCCTCGCGAGAGAAGCAGGTCGCTAGCGTAAGCGACGAGGTGAGGTTCGCTCCGGCGGACTCGCCGGCGACGACGAGCCGGGTGGGATCGCCCCCGTATGCGCGGGCGTTGGCGACGACCCACTCGTAGGCCGCGCACACGTCCTCCAACGCGGCGGGGAACGGGTGCTCCGGCGCGAGCCTGTAGTTCACGTTGAAGACGAGATAGCCTTTGCGCGCGAACAGGAGCCCAATCACCCAGTGCGTGTCCTTCGACAAGATGCGGAAGCCGCCGCCGTGAACGTAGAGGACAATCGGCAGCCCTCCGCCGGTCGGGGCGAGCCGCGAGCCGGGCGAAGGCCGATACACGTCGAGCATCTGGGATTGCCCGCGCGGCCCGTAAGACACGTCTTTCACAACCTCGACACCATGACGCGCTGGCCGCGCCTTCGGATGGAGGCTGCCGAGCATCGACGCGCCGTGGAAGAAGCCGTCGAGTGCCATCGAGCCGACTCGTCTGCGAAGGCGGGCTCGCAACGTCGCTGACGCCAACCGCTCGCCGGCGAGGCGCGACATCACTCGCTCTCGCCGGCGTTCTCGGCCTCGTCGTCCTCGGACTCCGCGGCCTTGCGGCCCTTCTTCGGGGGCTCGTACTTCGGCGCTTCGCGTTTGCCGAGACCGACCGCTTTCGGGTGGCCGTAGACGTTCCACGCCGTGCCGGCCGCGTTGTTCTCGTGATCGAAGCGCTCGGCCTGCGGGTCGGTCGAGGGCACCGGCACCGGGTCGATCGGGCGTGGCACGCGGGCTCGGCTCGCGAGCCCCTGCTGCGTGTGGATCTTGCAGTCGCCGAGGATTCGCGTGCGATTCGCCGAGCGGCGCCAGCCAGCGCACCGATCCCAGAGCCGCTCGAGCGCGGTCATCGGCGAGACGCAGCCGGTCGGGCCATCTACCCACACCGACCAGTCTCCGAACGGGATGCCCGCAAAGTGCTGCCGGCACACGGCGATCCCAAGCTCTTCGGCGACGTCGCTGATCAGGCGACCTGCCTCGACCTCGACCTCTCGGTGCTCGTTGACGAACAGGACCTTCGGCATCTCGCGAGCGTTGTCGCGCAACCCAGGGTCCGAGTCAAGCCGCCGGCTCGCGGCGTACGAGCCTCGCGACCGAGCCGACGCTCCAGACCAGGAACGCGAGCGCGACCCCGAACGCGCCCGTCACCCAGGTGAGCGAGCGCGGGTGCTCGCCGTCGACGAGAACCCATCCCTGCGCGGCCGCCTCCGGCACGACCTCGGCCGCGGCGGCGGCGAGCCCGCGATGACGCAAGCCGAGATGCTCGACCCGAACGAGGCGCCCCGCGACGAGCCGCGGCGGGACGAAGTGCGCCCCGAGCTCGGCCGAGACGGAGTGGTCGACGAAGCGCGGTGGTCCGTTCCCCCAGGCCCGAACCTCTCCGGCTCCGCGCGGCGCGAGGTCCGTCGGCGTCGCGAACGCGGTTCGGGCAAGCCGGCGCTCCCCCTCCCCGAGCCGATGGAACGAGTACGTCGGCTGGCCATCGAGCTCGACGCGCGCGCGGACGTAGCGCCCCTCGTGCCGGCCATCGAGCTCCGCCGTCGCGAGCGAGCCGAGCTCCATCGGCACTTCGCCCTCGAGGGCGTAGCGCGCCTCGCGATGAAGCCCCCAAGCGGTCGCGCCCGACAGCGCTGCGACTCCGACGAGCGCCGCGAGCGTCACGGTGCGGAGCGGTCGTCGCGGCCTCGGCTGGTCCGGCATCAGGCCTCGGCGTGCGGCTTCGCGCTCACCGCGGTGCCGCGCGTGCTGCTCACGGGCTTCGGCGTCTGCAAAGCGAGCGGGGCCGGATCGATCGTGCCGTCGGCGTGGAACCGCGCGAGGTCGGCGTTGACCTCGCGGAGCATCGACTGCTTGACGTGGAACGGGAGGAACGTGCTCTTGAAGCCCGCCATGACGATCGTCTTCACGTCGTCGAGCGGCATCCCCATCTTCAAGTGGCAGAGCCACAGCTCGCGCGACACCGTGGTGTCGGTGACGAGCCGGTTGTCGGTGTTCACCGTCACACGAAGGCCGAGGTCGAGGTAGAGCTTCAGCGGGTGACGGGCGAGATCCTTCACCGCCCCGGTCTGCACGTTCGAGGACGGGCAGACCTCGAGCGGGATGCGATGATCGTTGACGTAGTGCAGGAGGTCCCCGTCCTCGCGCAAGCGACAGCCGTGCCCGATGCGGTGAGCGCCACAGACGTGAAGCGCCTGTGCGATCGACTCGGGGCCGTAAGCCTCGCCCGCGTGGATCGTGCAGTTGATGTTGTTGTCGCGGACGAGCTGAAACGCCGCGCGATGGTGCTTCGCGGGGTGATCGTACTCGGCCCCCGCGAGATCGAACGCGACCACGCCTCGACCCTTGTAAGCGACGCACAGCTCGGCCATCTCGAGCGAGCTGTCCGGCGAGATGTTGCGAATCCCACAGAGGATCAGATTCGCCTCGATGCCGAACGCCTCGCGCCCGGCTCGCAGCCCCCCGAGGACGGCCTCGACGACGCTGGTGAGCCGGAGGCCGCGCCGCGTGTGGAGCATCGGCGCGTAGCGGACCTCCATGTAGCGGACCTTCTCGCGCGAAGCGTCCTCGGCGAGCTCGTACGCGACGCGGTGGAGCGCCTCTTCCGTCTGAAGCACCTTGAGGGTGACGTCGAAGGCCTTCAGGTACTCGACGAGCGAGCCGCAGTTCTGGCCGAGGTTCATCGCCTTGCGCAGCTCCTCGGGGTCCCGCGAGGGCAGCTCGACGCCCTGCTCGGCGGCGAGGTCGAGGATGGTCGAGAGGCGCATCGAGCCGTCGAGGTGGACGTGCAGATCCGACTTGGGGAGCTGCTGGAAGAACTCGAGCGGGAGCGTCTCGTGGCTCATGACCTCGACTATACTCTGCCCGTCGCCTCCGCGGCCAGCGCGCGAGCACGAACGCGCAGCTAAGCGAGGACGCGCCGCAGGCCCTCGACCTGCTCACGGGTCCCAAGCACCACGAGGATCACGCCCTCGGCGAGGCGCTCCTTCGGCTCCGGATTGTAACTGTATTCCCGGCTCGTGCCGCGGAGGGCAAGCACCGTCATGCCGAAGCGCTCGCGGATTCGGGCGTCACCGAAGCTCTCCCCGAGGCGCTCATAGTGCTGGTTCAGCGTGACCTCCTCGATGCGGTAGGCCGCGCGCTGATCGCGCAGCATCGCGTCGAGGAACTCGACGACGGTCGGTCGCAAGAGCTCGGACACGAGGCGCATACCGCCGATGAAGTTCGGCGAGACGACCGCGTCGGCCCCGGACCTCCGGATCTTCTCGACGTGAGAGTTCTCGGCACACCGCGCCACGATGCGGAGCTGCGGGTTCACCTGCCGCGCGGAGACGACGAGGTAGAGGTTGTCCTTGTCGGACGAGAGCGCGGCGATGAGGCCGCGGGCCTGTTCGAGGTTCAGCTGCGAGAGGACGTCGTCGTCGGTCGCGTCGCCGACGACGTACGAGTACGGCGCCTTCGGATGGCGCTCGAGCAGCTCCTTCAGGGCGTGATCGTGGAGGTCGATCGCGATCACGGGGATGTTCGCCTTGAGCAGCTCCTCGATCACGTTCTTGCCGGTGGTCCCCGCACCGCACACCACGACGTGGTCATGCATGGTCTTCATCCTCTTCTTCAGCCGCTGCTCGAACAGCGCGTCCCGCAGGTCGCCTTCGATGATGAACGCGGTCACCACCGACGCGAAGTAGACGATGCTGCCGGTCCCGAACATCAGGAGCAGCATCGTGAAGGCCCGGGCGTGTGCCACCGACTCCATGTCGTGGAGGACCTCGCCGAACCCCACCGTGGTGACGGTGATCACCGTCATGTAGATGCAGTCCCAGAACGTCCAGCGGCCGCCGCCGATCGCGTAGTACCCGACCGCCCCGCCGATAACGACGACGGTCAGCGCGAGAAACGCCGCGAAGAAACGCCTGCCGAGAGACCGCATCGATCGCGAGGAGGATACCCTAGTTGAGAGCGCCCCGCGCAGAGTGCGCTCGCGGGGCGGCCGTTCCTTCGGGGTCGTCGAGCGGGAGGTGGTCGTCGAGCGGAACGTCGAAGCTTCAGTGGGCGTCGTCCGAGGCGTCCTCGGGGGCAGCGTCGCTCGCCGTCGCCAGGGCAGGGCCTCGCTCGTCCTCGCGAGCACGGAAGATCGACGCGGCAGCGACGGCCGTGAACACGACGCCGAGGAGCGCGAACATCGCCCGAGAGTCGCTACCCCCGAGGGCCTGTTCGAGTGCCTTCACGTCGGCGCCGACGATGCGCTTGTCGTCGACGTAGGTCGTCGGCAAGCCCGGCAGCGCGAGCGATTTGTACAGCGTGAATTCCTCGTCGACCGCCTTGCGCGTCGACTCGGCGTCGAGGCAGGTCTTGAAGGCTGCGCCGTCGAGGCCGACCTTCTCCGCGATGCGGACGAGCTCCTCGCGGAAAAGCGTCTCGCTCACCGACGCGGCGCGCTCGACATCGCCCAAGAGGGCGGCGAAGTCCGCGTCGTAGAGCGCGTCGGCCATGGCCTCGCGGGTCGCGTCGCTCGCGCAGACGTAGGCCCGCGCCGCGGGCTCGGCCGCCTTGTGGAACGGCAACGGCGCCATGAACCGACGCAACCGAACCCGTCCAGGCGGCTCCTTCGCGAGGCGCGCGTGCAGCGCGTGATGCAGCTTTCGGCAGAACGGACATTGAAAGTCCGTGAACATGAGGATGTCCGTCCCGGCGGTCTGGAGCTCCGCGAGCGGCGGAGGCAGCTCGACCGTCGCGACCGGCACGCCCGCCCAGGACATCGGCGCGCCTACCGCCACGGCGCCCGCGACGAGCCAACCGAAGCGGAGCGGCCACGGCTCGCCCGCGGGCTCGCGCCGAACGACGAGCCCGGCCGAGACGGCGGCGATGACGGCGCTCACGTCGACGATCATGCAGTAGGGGCAGATCGCGCGCACGACGAACACCTGTGTCGCCATGAGCAGCGCGGCCACGACCCCGCCGAGGCCGAGCGCGGACGCGAGCACGCGCCACTGACGCGTGCCGCGGACGAGCAGAGAGGCGGTGAAGACGGCCGCGAAGGCGGCCACCCCGAGCGTGGGCAAGGCGACCCCACCGACGTGGCTCCACGCCGACGCCTTGACCGCAGCACAGCCGCCGCCGTCACCGCAGAAGGACGCGGCAGGGCTCGTGTAGTCGAGATGGAGCGCCGTCGAGGCCGCGAGCGCGACTAGGAGCGCGACGCGCACGAGCACCGCCAAGATTCGCGTCGTCATCGAACAGTGGGTACGTACTATGCCCCGCCGCCCGGTCAAATCGAGTAATACCCCCCCGTGAACCGCCTCGCCCACGCCGTCCTCGAGCTGCTCGCGAGCGAGGAGCCCCCACGCGCGCTCCACGTGCACGAGATCGCAGGACGCCTCGGGGTCGGCGATCGACGCGCGCTCGCCGTCGCCCTCGACGAGCTCGTCGCGGAGGGGGTCGTCCGGTTGCGCTCCGGGCAGCGCTACGCGGTCGTCGACCGGGCCGAGACGCGCGTCCCGCGCGAGGTCGAGGGCGTGGTCCACGCGAACCCCAAGGGCTTCGCGTTTCTCCGAGTCGCGGGCGGGCTCGAGGACGTGTTCCTGCCCGCCGACGCGCTCGGCGGCGCGATGCACGGGGATCGGGTGCTGGCGCGGCTCAGCGTCGAGACGCGACGCGGGGTCGAGGGGTCGGTCGTCGAGGTGCTGGCGCGAGGGCGCAGGCGCGTCGTCGGCGTGGTGCGTGGCAGGCCGGGGAGCTTCCGCCTCGAGCCCGATGACCAGCGCGTCCGAGGTCCCATCACCCTGGCAGACATTGACCCCGATCCATCGCCGTCCGCGCCGCCGCTCGCGGCGGGTGCCGCCGCCGTCGTCGAGCTCGTCCGGTACCCGCGCTTCGCCGAGGAGTTGCCGCACGGCCGCGTCGTCGCCGCGCTCGGCGAGCCGGGCGACCCCGACGTCGAGGTGACGAAGATCCTGCTCGAGCACGAGATCGACGAGGAGCAGCCCGAGGCCGCCGCGGCCGAGGCGCGGAGCTTCGGCGACACCCCCGACCCGGCTGAGCTCGCGCGCCGCGTCGAGCTGCGACACCTCTCGCTCGTCACCATCGATCCGAAGACCGCGCGCGATCACGACGATGCGGTCTGGGTCGAGCGCGACGGTGAGGGGGGCTACCGCGCCTTCATCGCGATCGCCGACGTGTCGCACTACGTGACGCCCGGCAGCGCCCTCGACGCGAGCGCGCTCGCCCGCGGGAACTCGGTCTACCTGCCCGACCGCTCGATCCCGATGTTGCCGCACGAGCTCTCGAGCGGCCTATGCTCACTCTTGCCGCGACAAGACCGACTCTGCATGTGCGTCGAGGTCACCTGCGATCCGACAGGTGAGCCGCGCGCGACCCGCATTTACGAAGCGGCGATGCGCTCACGCGCGTTCCTCACCTACGACTCGGTCGCCCGCGCGCTCGGCTGGAGCGGCGAGGCCGAGCGCGACCCCGAAGCCGACGCGATGCGCGAAGACCTCGCCGTCTTTTGGGAGCTGTCGAGCCAGCTGCGGAAGCGCCGCATGCGCCGCGGCGCCCTCGACCTCGACCTCCCCGAGAGCGACATCGTCCTCGACGACGCCACGCGCGCGCCGACCGAGGTGACGCAGCGAGCGGTCGATCCCGGCGTGCGGAAGGCCTACCGGCTGATCGAAGAGCTGATGCTGCTCGCGAACGAGTGCGTCGCGCGCTACCTCGGCGAACGCCACGTGCCCACCATCTACCGCGTGCACGGGCCGCCGGATCCGGCGAAGCTCGACCGCTTCGGCGCCCTCGCCCACGAGCAGGACATCGCCTTCGATCCCGAGACGGCCGAGGATCCGCGCGAGCTCTCGCGCTTCTTGCGACGGATCGAGGCTCACCCGCGCAAGGCGACGCTCCACATGCTGCTGCTCCGCGCGATGCAGCAGGCGAAGTACGACACCGTCAACGTGGGGCACTTCGGACTCGCTTCCGAGGCCTACCTCCACTTCACCTCGCCGATCCGACGCTACTCGGATCTCGTGGTCCATCGCGTGCTTCGGCGGGTCCTCCGCGGCGAGGAGGTCACCGCGACCGAGCGCCTCTTGCGCGACCTCGAGCTCGCGGCCCTCGGCGCCTCGGAGCGCGAGCGCCTGACGATGGAATCGGAGCGCTCGATCCACGATCTCTACCGCGCGCTCTTCATGCGGGAGCGCCTCGGCGAGACCTTCACCGGGACCGTGACCGCGCTCACGGGGAGCGGGCTCTACGTGCAGCTCCCGGAGCCCTTCGTCACCGTCCTCGTGCTCCACGAAGACCTCGGCCCCGGCGGCTACGAGCTCGACGAGAGCGGGCTCAGGGTGGTGGCGCCGCGCTCGGGAGAGACGATCGCGCTTGGCGACGAGCTGACACTCACGATCGTCGATGCGTCGATCACTCGGCGTACCGTGTATGGGCGGCGCGTCGTCGAGGAGGGTCGAGGTCGAGCCAAGCGCGACGGCAAGAGCCGCGAGCGGAGGTCGCCCGGGGCTGCGCGTGCGGATCGACGAGGTGGAAGGGCGCAGGGGTCGACGCGTGCAGGCCGCGGCGCAAGTCGCGACGGCGAGCCCCGCCGTACCCACCCGGAGTCTTCGGTCCCGACGCCGCGTGGCAAGACGAAGCGTCGCCTCTCGACGAGCCACGGCCGACCGGTCAAAAAGAAGGGCAAGCGTCGCTGATGGGCTTCCTCGTCCCCGCTCTCCTCCTGCTCCTGTGCGTGCCGCTCGTCGTGTCGATGATGCGCGCGAGCGAGCTCTTCCTTCTGCGCATCGAAGGGGGAGAGCTGCGCCGCATCCGAGGCCGAATTCCGCAGCGTTTGCTCGACGATCTCGCCGAGATCCTCGGTCGCGCCGGGCTCGAGTCGATGGAGCTCCGCTGCGTGATCGAGGACGGGCGGCCGCGCATGTACGGCGGCGGCGACCACGAAGTCCCGCGCGAAGTCCGTCAGCAGATCCGCAACACGCTCGGCCAGTGGCAGGTGGCCGCGATCCGACAAGCCCCCAAGCCCCACGGGAGTCGGCTAAGCTCGACCCCGCGGATAACGCCCCATGACTGACCACCCGAAGGACAGCCCGCCGACGTCGAAGCTCGGGCGCCTCGCGCGCCTCGCCGGCCTCGGCACGAGGGGGCTCCCGCTCGCGCTCGAGGGCGCGAAGCGGGCCCTCGGCGTTGGTCGCGACCGCACCGAGGACGAAGAGCGCGCGGCGCGCGAGCGACTCGCCGCCGACACGAAGAAGGCCGCCGAGGCGATGCTGAAGACGCTCGGCGAGATGAAGGGGCTGCCGCTCAAGGTCGGCCAGATGCTGAGCTACATCGACGGGATCGCCCCGCCCGGCTACGAAGAGCGATTCCAGGCGACCCTGAAGAAGCTCCAGGACAAGGCGCCTCCGCTGTCGCCCCAGGCCGCGGTGCAGGTGGTCACCGAGGAGCTCGGGGCCCCTCCGAGCGAGATCTTCGCGACCTGGGAGGCCGAGCCCTTCGCTGCCGCGAGTATCGGTCAGGTGCACCGCGCGACGACCAAGGGCGGCGATCTCGTCGCGGTGAAGGTCCAGTACCCGGGCATCGACAAGGCGATCAAGAACGACCTGCAAAGCATCCACCTCCTCGGGGGCATGCTCGGCCCTCTGGCGACGAAGACCAACGCGAAGGAGACGCTCGCCGAGCTCAGCGAGGTCTTCCTGTCGGAGCTCGATTACGGCCGCGAGGCGCTGATGGCGGACACCTTCCGGCGCATGCACGCCGACGACCCGCAGATCGTGGTCCCTCGCGTGCACCAGTCGCTCAGCACGGCGCGGGTGCTCACGACTGAGCTGCTCGACGGCGTCGGCTACACGGAGATCTGCGAGCGCGGGACCGACGCCGAGCGGCGCGAAGCGGGCCTCACCATCTGGCGCTTCATGTTCCGCTCGCTGCTGAAATTCGGCTACCTCTACGCGGATCCGCACCCGGGCAACTACCGCTTCCTCGGCGACGGCCGCGTGGGCTTCCTGGATTTTGGCTGCGTGAAGCGGATCAGCGACGAGAACATGCGCGGCGTGAAGCGCTACATGCGCGCGGCGATGGACAAGGACTGGGACGAGTTCGACCGCGCATGCGTCGAGGTGCTCGGCTACCGACGCGACGATCCGAGCTGGCAGGTGTACCGCGACTACACGATCTTCTTGCTCGAGCCGCTGATCCTCGAGGAGTTTCAGTGCTCGCCCGAGCGCGCGCGACAGGCGGTCACCTTCATCGCGACCGGCGTGAAGGGGCTCGTCATGAAGGAGGGCGAGACGCTCCCCCGCATTCCCCACGTCCCGAAGATGCCGCGCGAATTCGTATTCATGAACCGGTTGCAGTGGGGGCTCGCTTCGGTGCTCGGCGGGCTTCGGACGTACGGGCGCTTTCGCGAGCTGAGCGACCCATGGATTCGAGGTGAGGTCACCGAGGTCCCCTGAGGCGCAAGGGAGCGAGCGCCACCTCCCCGCACGTGGCGCGAGGGCGCCCGCTTACCGCGCGGACGCGACGGAAGGGTTGACGAGGCGCTCGTAACTCCCTAGAGAAAAGCGGCCATGCCGACTCCGTTCCTGTCCTCGACCTCGGGCCGCGTGCTCCTCAGCGCCTTTGCCGCATTCATGCTCTCGGCGGGGGTCTACCTCATCAACGGGAACATGACGATCTTCGGCCTGGGCTTTCCGCTGGGGCTCACGCTCTCGTTCGTGGGCGTCGGCCTCGGCATGAACGACTACACGAGGCAGACGATGATGAGCGTGCTCTTGCTGCCGCCGGCGCTCTGGGGCTTCATCTACCTCACCGGCGAGTTCAAGTACCGCTCGGCGTCGAGCTGGGGCTACGGCCTCGCGCTGCTCGGCGTCATCGCGCTCGCGAAGGCCGCGATGGGCGGCGGCGCCGCCGACGAGCCGGCCCCGGCGAAGCACTGACGAGCTGCGAAACGCTCGCCCAAGCGGCGCAGACGGCAGGTCGGCCATGCTCGCGACTCCGGTCCTCGCGCGCTACCCTTACGAGGTGAAGCTCTCACGTCGCGACGCGCTCGTCGGCAGCGCGCTGCTCGTCGGCTGTCGCACCGAGGTCCCCGAGCACGACGCCTCGACCAAGCGTCCGAGCGCGCGCGAGCCGAACATGCGGCCGACGGTGGTGTCGGCGCGCCCTTCGGTCGACGGCGATCGCGCGCACCTGCTACGGCTCTTTCCTCAGGTTCCGGGGCAGCACCGCGACCCGTTCGTGCTGCTCGATGATTTTCGGGTCTCGGCTCCTTCGGGGTTCCCGATGCATCCGCACCGAGGCTTCGAAGCCTTCACGTACATGCTCGACGGGAGCTTCGAGCACCGCGACACGATGGGCAACGAGAGCGTGGTGACCACCGGCGGCACCCAGCGCTTCACGTCCGGCAGGGGTGCGCGACACAGTGAAATGCCGGGCACGCGCGGCGAGAACCGCGGCATCCAGCTCTGGGTGAACCTGCCGCGACGGCTGAAGACGCTCGACCCGACGTACGCGGCGGTCCACGCGACCGACCTGCCGGTCGAGTCTCGCGACGGGGCGATCGTCCGGACGATCGTCGGCGCAGGCTCGCCGGTCGAGCTTCAGACCGCGGTCGATTACCGCGACGTCACGCTGCCCCGAGATCGGCGCTTCGAGGGGGAGCTCGCGGCCGGATGGCAGGGCCTCGTCTACGTCGCCGAGGGCCACGCGCGAGTCGGCGACACCGAGCTTCGGCCCGGGCAGGCCGCCCTTTATGTGGCGGGCGCCTTCGACGTGCGAGCGCTCAGCGACGCGCGACTGATTCACCTCGCAGGACAGCCGCATGGCGAACCGATCGCGCACCGCGGGCCCTACGTCGACTGACAAATGCGTCGGCGCGGCGCGACGTCTTATGGCACAATTCGGTCTCGATGACATCCGCACGGTCGCATCCACGTGCGAGGAGCCTCGCGGCGTCGATCGCGCTCGTGGCCTTTGCCGCGTCGTGCAGCCGAAGCACCCTCATCCCGGGTGAGCGCGGCGAGCTCGAGGACGTCGGCGCGACAGGGCAAGGCGGCGCGACCGGTCAGGGCGGCGCGACCGGTCAGGGCGGCGCGACCGGTCAGGGCGGCGCGACCGGTCAGGGCGGCGCGACCGGTCAGGGCGGCGCG
>Ga0194129_10003048_pt1 | contig 23866 bp, 17 predicted proteins | sample TA2KigCa35mmetaG_FD_150862 | JGI IMG/M metagenome (GOLD analysis project Ga0194129, IMG submission 150862) | Freshwater microbial communities from Lake Tanganyika, Tanzania - TA2015038 Kigoma Deep Cast 35m | ecosystem: Environmental > Aquatic > Freshwater > Lake | place: Tanzania: Lake...
GGGTGACAGAGCAAGGCCACCGGCTAGGGTAAGAATCGTTAATCGTAGTTTCATAATAAATCTCCATTTGAGTTTCTAGTTCACTTTTTATTCATCATCTTCTGCATCGTCAGCACCGGCACCAGCATGTCCTGCATCAGGAAGGCCTAAGCGAGCACGGTTTGCTGCTACCATCGCGTTTATGTCAGCAATTGTCGCGGGAGCTACTGCTGCGGCTGGTGCAATCCTAAAATCAGTAAGGCCTGGGTTGCTGTAGGCATAAAGGTCAGTGAGGGCAGGGTTGTTGCTAAGGTCAAGGGCAGTAAGGCCTGGGTTTTTTTCAGCCCCAAGCGTAGTGAGGGCAGGGCAGTTGCTGAGATCAAGGGCAGTCAGGGCTGGGTTGTTTGAGGCAGCAAGCGTAGTGAGAGCAGGGTTGTTGCTGAGGGCAAGGGCAGTAAGGCCTGGGTTTTTTTCAGCCCAAAGCGTAGTGAGAGCAGGGCAGTTACTCAGGGCAAGGGTAGTAAGGCTTTGGTTGTTGTTGGCATAAAGGCGAGTTAGTGCAGGGCAGTTGCTGAGGTCAATGGCAGTAAGGCTTTGGTTGTTAGAGGCATAAAGGCGAGTGAGTGCAGGGCAGTTGCTGAGATCAAGGGCAGTAAGGTCTGCGTTGTTGTTGGCATAAAGCCAAGTTAGAGCAGTAGAAGTAATAGTAAGGCTACAATTTGCGGGTACACCACTTATGTCTAGCTTCTGCTGGTCAGGGTTGCATAGCACTAAATCAATCAATACTTGAGTTAATTGATTAGCGTTTTGTAGTTGTTGCAGAGGGGTGAAGTCAATTCTGTAGAGTGGCCTTCCAATAAAGTCTGCTCTGAAAAACTCTGCAAATACCTCTTTTACATTTACAGCAGCGTCAAGATTTTCATCTGTAGGATGTTGTTGCCACCACACAAAGCGGTAAGCCATTTTCGTAAATTCGTCTGCATCTGGCAATAAGGCAAAAGCAGCGCGAGCCTCGGCTAGTGTTTTGCCAGTAAGGGCAGATCTTGCTGAATCCAAAGCATCTTCAGTAGGAGTTTGGATAGAAAAAATTAAACAATCAATTTGATACTTAAGCTCGTCTTTAATTTCTTGATCAGCACCTGCTGCGATAGCGTTTCCTAGTTGCTTGCAGCGGTGAGCAAGGAGGCGTTTGAGAGGAATGGTCATGCGACCAGTTGTTTCTCGTGAGCGGAGCATAGAAACGATGTTTCTGCTGGTAGTAGGGCGAGAAAAAGCTGCTGTTGCATCAGCGCTAGAAGCTGCGGCGCTGGAGGAAGCTGCCTCTGGTTCAACACGAGCTCGTTGCATCGGGCGTGCTGGGTGTGAGTCATCAGAATCTGATTCATGAGTTTCTTCTGCACGCTCGCGCTTGGCAGCCTGGCACAGGGGTGACAGAGCAAGGCCAGCGGCTAGGGTAAGAATCGTTAATCGTAGTTTCATAATAAATCTCCATTTGAGTTTCTAGTTCACTTTTTATTCATCATCTTCTGCATCGTCAGCACCGGCACCGGCATTTCCTGCAGCAGGAAGGCCTAAGCGAGCACGGTTTGCTGCTACCATGGCAGTTATCTGAGTAATGGTGGCGGCAGATACTCTTGTTCCTGGTGCAATCCTAAAAGTAGTAAGGCCTGGATTGTCGCAGGCAGAAAGCTGAGTGAGGGCGGGGTTGTTGCTGAGGTTCAGTGAAGCAAGGCCTGGGTTGTCGTTGGCATAAAGGTGAGTGAGTGCAGGGCTGTTGCTGAGATCAAGGGCAGTCAGGGCTGGGTTGTTTGAGGCAGCAAGCGCAGTAAGGGCAGGGCAGTTGCTGAGATCAAGGGCAGTCAGGGCTTGGTTGTTTGAGGCAGCAAGCGCAGTAAGGGCAGGGCAGTTGCTGAGATCAAGGGCAGTAAGGTCTGCGTTGTTGTTGGCATAAAGCCAAGTTAGAGCAGTAGAAGTAATAGTAAGGCTACAATTTGTGCCTACACGTCTTATGTCTAGCCCCTGCTGGTCAGGGTTGCATAGCACTAAATCAATCAGTAGTTGAGTTAATTGATTAGCGTTTTGTAGTTGTTGCAGAGGGGTGAGGTTCATTATGTAGTTTGACTCTTCAGTAGAGCCTGCTCTAGAGAACGCTGCAAATACCTCTTTTACATTTACAGCAGGATCAAGATTTTCTGCTGTTTCATGTTGTAGCCACCACAGAAAGCGGTAGGCCATTTTCGTAAGTTCGTCTGCATCTGGCAATAAGGCAAAAGCAGCGCGAGCCTCGGCTAGTGTTTTGCCAGTAAGGGCAGCTCTTGCTTCTCTTATTGCATTTCTAGTAGGAGTTTGGATAGAAAAGATTAAAGAATTAATCTGACGTTTAAGCTCATCTTTAATTGCTTGATCAGCACCTGCTGCGATAGCGTTTTCTAGCTGCTTGCAGCGGTGAGCAAGGAGTTTTTTTTGGCTGTCAAATGGAGTAGTGATGCGTCCAGTTGTTTCTCGTGCGCGGAGTATAGAAACCATGTTTCTGGGTGTAAAAGAATCTTGCCCATGAGCTTCTTCTGCGTGATGGCGTTTGGCAGCCTGGCATAGTGGTGACAGAGCAAGGCCAGCGGCTAGGGTAAGAATCGTTAATCGTAGTTTCATAATAATCTCCATTTGAGTTTCTAGTTTACTTTTTATTCATCATCTTCTGCATCGTCAGCACTGGCACCAGCATGTCCTGCATCAGGAAGGCCTAAGCGAGCACGGTTTGCTGCTACCATCGCGTTGATCTGAGTAATGGTGGGGGGAGCTACTCTTGTTCCTGGTGCAATCCTAAAAGTAGTAAGGCCTGGATTGTCGCAGGCAGAAAGCTGAGTGAGGGCGGGGTTGTTGCTGAGGTTCAGTGAAGCAAGGCCTGGGTTGTCGTTGGCATAAAGGTGAGTGAGTGCAGGGCAGTTGCTGAGATCAAGGGCAGTAAGGTTTGGGTTGTTGTAGGCATAAAGTAGCCTGAGAGCAGGGCAGTTACTCAGGGCAAGGGTAGTAAGGCTTTGGTTGTTGTTGGCATAAAGGCGAGTTAGTGCAGGGCAGTTGCTGACGTCAAGGGCAGTAAGGCTTGGGTTGTCGAAGGCACAAAGCCCAGTGAGGACAGTAGAAGTGATAGTAAGGCTACAATTTGTAAGTACACCCCTTATTGTAAGTACACCCCTTATGTCTACCTTCTGCTGCTCAGGGTTGCATAGCACTAAATCAATCAGTAGTTGAGTTAATTGATTAGCATTTGGTCGCTCCTGAAAGGGGATAAAACAGAGAATTTCGTCCATGAAGAAACGCCACAATGCCGCTTTTAAGTTTACAGCAGGATCAAGGTTTTCATCTCCTGCTCGATGTTGCTGCCACCAGATAAAGCGGTATGCCATTTTGGTAAGTTCGTCTGCATCTGGCAATAAGGCAAAAGCAGCGCGAGCCTCGGCTAGTGTTTTGCCAGTAAGGGCAGCTCTTGCTTCTCGTATTGCATTTCTAGTAGGAGTTTGGATAGAAAAAATTAAACAATCAATCTGACGCTTAAGTTCATCTTGAATTTCTTGATCAGCACCTGTTGTGATAGCGTTTCCTAGCTGCTTGCAGCGGTAAGCAAGGAGTTTTTTTTGACTGTCAAATGGAGTAGTAATGCGACCAGTTGCTTCTCGTGAGTGGAGCATAGAAACGATGTTTCTCCTGGTAGTAGGGCGAGAGAAAGCTGCTGTTGCACCAGCGCTAGAAGCAGCGGCGCTGGAGGAAGCTGCCTCTGGTTCAACACGAGCTCGTTGCATCGGGCGTGCTGGGTGTGAGTCATCAGAATCTGATTCATGTGTTTCTGCTGTACTGTCGCGTTTAGCAGCTTGGCACAGGGGTGACAGAGCAAGGCCAGCGGCGAGGGCAAGAATCGTTAGTTTTAGTTTCATAATAATCTCCATTTCAGGGCTGGTTGTATTTCAAATAGAATATATTATTAAACAGGAACAGTCAAACCAGGCTATAGAAACGCAGAAATGGGATTATTTGAGAAAAAAAGGAAAAATCATCGAAAAATTGATGAAAAAGGCGGGAATAGCCCGCCTTGCTTAAAAATGTGTATGTAGCCTGCCTCCTCTGGACGGTTCTTCAGAACTTGCGTTCTGTATTTCGACAGGCCTGGAGGAGTGGGTTTATAAACACTGTTTACACTTTCAGAAGAGGCCTAGTGATAGAGCCAAAGATTGCTTCACTTCTGCCTGCGTTCATCATTACAGACTTAGGCTAATTTATAACGTTCGTTCTAAAAGCATTTGTTCATAAGCTTTAGCGAGCACCGGCGCTACTACTTCCTTCATGCGGATAGTTTCTTCCTGTTCAAGTAAAATGCCGGTAAAATAATCACCCGCGTGAGCAATCGTTACATGCTTTTGTGTTTGTGTTACCCCTTTTTCAGAAAGTGCATGCACTGGTATTTTCCAAAAACCACCTAGGACGTTGACCCGAATTACTCCTTGGTCATGGTACATAATGTACATAACGCGCATGGTTGGGTCGTACGGTTTGCCATCTTTATAAATAGTTTGTGAGCGAGCATAATCACTAATCACCAAGCGGCTTGGTTTTTTGTATTTCCAGAATGAAAGATCTCTTTTTGCTGTGTGAGGGATCTTGTGAGGGGTTTCTAAAATCAGTTTTAAAAAAGACTCAAGATCTTTTTTTTCAATAACGTTTACCCCGCAGCTGAGTGAAGAAAAAGCCGGCTTTACTACCACGAGTTCACTTTTAGGAAGTAACCGCTTGGCACTTGCTACCATTGCATTATTGAATATGGTAGGAAAGACAGCAAATGTAGGAATGAATGAAGTTAATCCAGCTCGTTGAAAGAGCATATATGTTTCGTCTTTTCGCTTAAGATAATCCCGTGCTGTGCTGTTTAAATAGATGAATTGCGGATATTTTTTCTGGAAAGCTTTATATTGCTTGCCATCGCGTCGACACTCTTTGCCTGGAGTAGCTGAAAAAACAATAATGCCGGCATAATTGCTTAAGCTATGAGTGTCTGTAATTGTTTTTGTGCATGATGCTTGGAAGAGTGGGCTTTTTTCTAACTCTTCAAAACTAGCAGCATAGGGGATCTTAAGCCTTTTGCATTCATTCAGGGCCATCGCGTTTCGGTTGCTAATGCCTTCAACCAGCCACACAGGCAGGTTGAATTGGTGTAAAAAATACCACAAGAGGCCCCAAAAAGGAGCAACAAGATTATAGGGTTTATTGTTCATAATAAAATCAGCGGCGCGTAGTGACATGTAAATGCCGTCGCCACATTCCACAATTTTAAAATCTCCTTGATCATATTTTATATCAGCGCAGCCAAAACAAATATCTGGAGCAGTATTACTTAGCTTAGGAGCTGTATAAAACAGTTGGCTACTTAAAACAGCGTTTATATCTGTTTGCGCCATGGCAAAGGGTTTATAGGTATGCTTGCATAGGCTTTGTGTTTGCATAAAAAAGAGGAATGTTAAGAGTAAAAAAAACATAATAAGCTCCTTGAAATATAAGCGTATGTATTGCAATATGCGCTTCTATTCAGCGTTGATAGAAGTATGTAAAAAGGTCTATGCAGAGAACTTTTATTTGATACGTTAGTTGTGGTAGGCTCAATCGCCATATAACATTTTTGATTATTGCTGAGTAGAAAAAAATCCATCTACAGGCACATAGAGCTCCTTCCTTTTGTAGAGAGTGTGCCAGATGGGCAAAAAATATGCTAGAGAGGATTCATTATGAAAATAATAACGCGTAGTATGATAATGCTAATTTGCTGCGGTTTGTGGACTCATTTACTACAGGGCGTTATGATTCCTGCCCCAAAGCGAACTGATTATCCGCCAGCAGTATCATTTATGATTGTGGATTTAAAATATGATACTGATCGTCTAAAAATCTGCGAATTTGGGGAAGGGTTTCTTTCTGGTTTTGTCGGACATCAAAAATTATATGGACCGGGTAAAATTTGGAAAGCTTGGTGGGCGTTTGTGGCCAGCCTTGATCGGCCAGTTTTTCTTTTGAATAATCAAGGAGGGAGTGTTTCATTTTCTTCACTTTATAAGCCTAGCAAGAAAAACCATCCAGGCCCCTATGCTAAAAATACGCTCTATGCCTGTAAAGGAATGGCTGTATCTTCGTGGCAAGATGTAGTGCGCGTTTTACCGCCGATTAAAACCCCTTCGTTAGATCTGAATGCAGTTGCTGTGAAATTTGGCTCAAAAAAAGCATTAAAAGAGTACGCAACCTTTGCCAACAATAAACATGGGGTGGCTATGGTTGATCATGTGTCAGCGAGCTTTGGTCTTAATAAATTGTATATGCACACGTTATTTGCAAATGACCCGGTAGTGAAACATTTTCGTCCACACTGCTGCCTAGTTGATAAAAATGAAATAGTTGATGCTGTAGATAGTATTAAACAAGAAATACCTGCTGATGCCTATGTCATAAAGCCTGTTAATGCTTGGAAAGGCATGGGGATTAAGATAACATCAGCCAATGATTTAAAACAAACGTGTACTCAATTATTTAGTAAAAATACCGAAAAAAATTATAGCTTTTGGCGTGGTAGGCGTGATGTGCTTGTAGAATCATTAGAACATTCAAAACCATTATTGGTAGATGGTTATCCATATGATGCTACTATGCGCGTTGCTCTTGGGCTTGCTTATGTTCGTGGGGTGGTAAAAATGAAAGTATTAGGTGCTTACTGGAAATTACCTACTGCGTCACTAGAGAAGGAAGAATCATTAGAAAAAACTTATATTTCTCATATTGTGCCTGGTAAAAAAATCATAACGTCTGCTATGGTTGATCATGTGACGATGCTAGCAGTGGAACGTGATTTACGTGTATGTATGCCGCATGTCTATAAGAAAATGGTAGCATTAAAACATCATAATATTTCTATTCCAGCATTGAGAGATATTGTTACGAATACTGCTCCAAAAGAGCTTGTTAAGCAATTAGCTTTATTATAAAAAGAGAAAATAATGATACGGTATTTTTTTATATTATTCTTGGGGCTTAATACTACTGCTGTCTTTGGCACCTCTGGTAATAATATTTTAATTTTGTTAAGTACTTCTCAAGTTACCGGTGGTGGGCTTACTTATAAGTTGCATCACTACAAAGCACTTAGAGATGCAGGAGAAAAAGCACATATAATGCTTATTGATTGTGATCATATTGCTCAAGAGTGCCGTACGCGCCATTTACCCTATGAAAGATGCACCTCGGCAACAGCGGTAAAAAAAATAATTCATCTATGCAAAAAACAGCACATAACGCTGCTGCATATTCATTCTGATAGCGAGACCCCACTGGCACGTGCGGTGAAACAACATATCCCTACTATTAAAGTGGTTAGAACATTGCATGGTAGAGATATTTTTTCCTTGCAAGCTCTTTACGGTATCGATGGGGTAATTGCTGTAAACGCTAATACTGCTCATGAGTTAGAAGAACACAATATGAGGAAAAGGATGGGGATTAAACAGATTCTACATCTACCCACTTTTTTTAATGCTACTGGATTTGAGCAATTTAATACCAATGAATCAAGGCCGGCGTTTTTTTCTCGCGTTTTTGGGCTAACGATTGATAGCACAGTGCCAGTAATTACTTCAATTGCTCAATTTTATAATGATAAGTATAAAAACCATAAAGTATTAATTAGAGCTGCTGCTCAATTAATCCATGATAGGCATTGTAACGTGCATGTTATGCTGGCGGGCTATGGGCCAAAAAAAGCTGCGGCTATGCGATTGGCTAACGCATTAGGTGTGGATCGCTATGTCCATTTTTTAGGCAATGTAGCAACAGAACATATTCCTGCTTTATTGTGGCATAGTGATATTAATGCGCTTACGAGCAATGAGGAGGGAGCGCCTTGTGCTTTAGTAGAAGGTGCTATGTTAAAAAAACCGCTTATCGGTACACGTGGTACAGGGATGGAATTTGTGGTGAAAGATAAAGAAACGGGACTGTTATTTGAAAAAAATAATGTTACCAGTTTAGCAAATCAGTTAGAAATATTGCTTGGCAACGCGGCACTGCGCCATCTTTATGGGCAAGCTGCCTATGCGTTTACCAAGCAATATTTAGTACCTGAAGTACTTATTAAAAAGTACTGTGCTTTTTTGCGAATGCTTTAAGGTTATTGTTTACCAATTAGCATCTTTTTCATAACCAAGTTTGATCAACAATTCACATGCCCCAGGCACTGCTTTGTAAGCAGCCTTCATTTCAGGGGTAAAAACTTTTTGCCAGCCATTCGTTTTACCTTCTCTAAAGGTAGTAGTTCCACCAAAGAGCTGATTGCGAATGTGGAGAATTTTTTCAGGCGTCAGTTGAACGCCAATGTGATTAGCAATGTTTTTAATTTCTTGTAATTGTAAATCATCGGAGCCGTTGCCCTTGCTTCCAATAAGATGTTCAAAGCGGACGGTATAAAAGTTAGGTGCTTTCATCCATGGTAGATACAATTTATAAAAATCAGTAACGCCGAGCTCCCAGATCAATGGATAGGCTTCATTTACCGTTACTCCCCATCGAATGAAATGCTTTTGGCGACCATCAATAAAATCCCATATGATATCTTCTACGTTATTAGCATGTTCACCATGCCATCCATCCTTTACCATATGAGCCATGGAAACAAGCATAGCCCGGGGGTCACGAATAATTAAAAAGTTACCTATGGTGTGCTCATTAAAAAATCTATCAGCTTCCTTGGTGTAGGGCCAGTGAGACCAAAATAGTTTTTTGTTGGTTTTTAACATACGCGATACAAGCCTTTGTGGCAAAGGGCCTACTGTTGGCACATGTAGTCTCCCTTTGAAGTGATAAGGAGGATCAAATTGATTGAGTTGTTTGTAGAGCTCTTCTGAAGCAGGTGAAGGTTTGACTGAATGTTGGCTATTATAGGATGTTTTGAGCCCGGGAACATTAAATAGGGATATACATTTGAGCAATAGATGCGTCCCACATTTAGGCATGGTAATGCATACGACTTTATTTTTTTGAAGATTTTTTTGCGGGGGGGTATTGTGCTTTCCTTCTACAGAGAATGCCGTGCTAGCGATGAGCATTAATAGTATTTTAAAAGTAAAATTCATCATTCCTTCTCCTTTTTATCTATCATAGATTTATTTTTTGCTACGATGCTCCTTATGAAGCAGCGTAGTTGATGTTGAGAGAAAAGAAAAGTCCAGAGTAGGCTTCTCTTCTAGGATGCATGCATCGCTTGCTATCTCGATTATATATTGTGCATTATTGCAATATGAGAGGGCTCTCTTTTAATATAATGTTCTAAAAGCGCTTATTTTATAAGGGTAATAAGAGAGTAGGATAATTCAATATGATGGCTTCATTAGGTAAAAAAGTACTTTTATTAGTGATATTCGGCTGTATAAACGTAGTAATAGGAAATAAAATTTCTGTTTTTGCAGTATCTTCTCCTTCACAAAAAGCTGTAATTCCCTTGAAAAAAACCTATAAAATAGACCCGTTTCTTCCTGCGAATGCTAAAAACCTTGCCCCTTCAAATCAGTTGCTTGAAACAATCTTAAAAGATTATCAGCCACCGAAAAAGCACCACCTTGTAGTGGTGATTCCATCGTATAACAACGCTCAGTGGTATGAGTGCAATTTAGCTTCAGTCATTCGGCAGGACTACGATAATTTTTCAGTAATATATACTGATGATGCTTCTCCTGATGGCACAGGTGCTTTGGTTAGGGAGTATTTGGCAAAAGTTAAAGCGGGCGTTCAGGTTAAACTAATACAAAATAGCAAAAGACAGGGAGCTTGTGCCAATTTGTACACCATGATTCATTCTCTAGATCCGGAAAGCATAGTGCTTACTGTTGATGGGGATGACTGGCTGGCAACCCCCCGTGTACTTTCTTTAATCAATAAAGTGTATAATAAATACGATGTACTACTTACCTACGGAACATTGCAACGATATCCCTATAAAAGGAAATATTCTTATTCATGGCCCTTTCCAGCAAGAGTTATAGAACAAAATAGTTTTCGATCTTACCCATGGGTAACCACACAGCTGCGTACGTTTAAGGCTGGTTTGTATCAAAAAATAAAAAAAGAAGATCTTTGTTGGCAAGGATCATTTTTTCAAGCAACAGGTGATATGGGGTTTATGTTTCCTGTGCTTGAGATGGCGGGAAAACGATCAATGCATATCCCTGATGTATTGTATATTTACAATCGTGCTACTCCTATAAATGATTCGAAAATAAAGCGCGCGCTGCAAGCAGCAATGGGGAAGTATATCCGCTCTAAGAAAAAATATCAGCCATTGCCAGGATAGCGTTATTCTTAATAACTCTAATTATTAGACCTCTTTTGAAACGATCTAAATTGGCTTTCAGTAATAAAATTATCCCCCGCTCACCCTGAGCGTGTCGAATGGGCGAAGTCCGATAGGACGAGAAAAAGCGGGGTAAACTTTACGTAATCGCTTTTTCTTGGCTCTTTGAGCCGGCGGCCTTGTTTCAAAAGAGGTCTATTATAGTACTACCATGCATCATCTTTTTCATAGCCCAGATCAATCAATAATTGGCATGCTCCAGGCACCGCTTTATAGGCAGCTTTCATTTCAGGTGTAAAATAGCTTTTCCAGCCTCCAGTCTTACCTTCTCTAAAGGTGGTAGTTCCCCCAAAAAGCTGATTGCGCACGGTAAGAATTTTTTCAGGAGAAAGTTGTACGCCGATATGCTGAGCAATGTTTTTAATTTCCTGCAATTGTAAAGCGTCCGAACCATTGCCTTTGCTACCAATAAGATGTTCAAACCGTACGGTATAAAAATTAGGGGCCTTCATCCAGGGAAGATAAAGTTTATAAAAATCAGTAACGCCGAGTTCCCAGATCAATGGATAGGCCTCATGTACCGTTACTCCCCATCGAATAAAATGTTTTTGGCGACCATCAATGAAATCCCATATAATATCTTCTACATGAGCATGTTCACCATGCCATCCATCCTTTACCATATGAGCCATGGAGACGAGCATAGCGCGGGGGTCACGGATAATAAAAAAATTACTTAGCGTATTGCGTGCAAAAAAATGTTCTGCTGCTGGGGTATAGGGCCAATGATACCAAAATAACCGTTGGTTACTATGTGCCATAGTTGATATGAGTATTTTTGGCAGGGGCCCAACGGTTGGAATATGAAGTCTTCCTTTAAAATGATTTGGTGGGTCAAATTGATTGACGCGTTTGTATAGTGCTTCAGCAAATGGGGATGGTTTGATGTGGCGGTCGCTTTTATAAGAGCTTTTTAAGCGGGGTATATCAAACAACGAGAGACATTTAAGGAGCAGATGTGTACCACATTTAGGCATGGTAATACATATAACCTTATCTTGGGTTGATAATTTTTTATGTTGCTGGATAGGTTTGGTTACCACTGTTGTTGGGATGATAAGCAGTAAGAATAGATATAATAAGTAATGCATAGAGAGAATACCTTTTCCTTTTTTGCATGGGCATTGCATATGGCTAGATAGTTAGTTAAAAATTAAAATAATAGATATTGGCGAATGAGGATAGTCATAAATTTTTTGGTGATTGCTCCTTGAGATTAAAAGGGAAAGGTTAGTATGCGTTCTATGACCACGAGGCTTTTGAGTAGTTTTTTTAGTATAGTTTTGGTTTTCAGTATAAGCATATCTTTTGTAGATGCTAAAAAGAGAATACAGCTTTCTTCTGCTTCTGTTCCTAAAAAAATCAAGACAAGAAAGTTTGTTAAAAATTTAAATGAGATTTTTAAGAACCCTGCATCTCACGTGGCAATTATGCCTTATGATAATCCAGTAGGGGCCCCTCTCATAAAGCCTTTAACTTCTTTATATCAATCAGAAAAGAAAGAGCTAAGATTTGTTTTTATTGTTCCCGGTTATAATAATGCTTTATGGTACAAGAAAAACTTAGAATCCATTTTTATGCAGAACTACTGCAATTATCATATTATTTATATTGATGATGCATCTACTGATGGTACGGACAGGTTAGTACAAGATTTTGTTAAAGAATGGGGAATGGAAAGCCGCTTTACGCTTATAAAAAATAAAGAGCGTAAATATATGGCATATAATCGCTATATGGCTGTTCATTTATGTGCAGATACTGATATTTGTATTGCTCTTGACGGGGATGATTGGCTTGCTCATGATCAGGTCCTCACTTACTATAATAAAGTATATCAGGATAAAAACGTTTGGATGACGTATGGCTCCTATACGTGTTTTCCATCTGGTGATCAAGGGCGTGTATGTGCACGGCTTCCAGATAAGGTAATACAGAAAAATAGTATTAGACAAAATAGGTGGACTGCATCGCATTTAAAAACGTTTTATGCATGGCTTTTTAAATTGATCCCTGTAGAATGCTTTAAATATAAAGATACTTTTTTTACTGGCTCTACTGACCTAGCCATGATGTACCCGATGCTTGAAATGGCACATTTTTATAGTAAATTTGTTTCACAGAAAACGTATGTTTACAATTGCCTGGATCAGAGAATACAGAGCGCCTCAATAGAATCTTTAAAAGCACATAGAAAAAAAATGGGTGATTATTTAAGAGCGCAAAAGCCGTTTCAGCCTATTAAGATTAATGATGTTTGAAGATTGGTAGAAGGAGGCTGCTTTATGGGCAGCCTCCCAAAAAAGCTAGTTAATATAACCTTCTTGTTTCAGGTAATTAACAATTATTTCTAATGATTCTTGTACCGAAGTTTTTGTTGTATCAATCGTCAGCTCTGGATTAAGGGGCTCTTCATATGGATCCGAAACGCCCGTAAATTCTGGGATTTTCCCCTCGCGTGCTTTTTTATAGAGCCCTTTAACATCACGTTGCTCGCAAGCTTCAATTGGTGTTGAAACATACACTTCAATAAAATTGCCAATTAATGCCCGGTCGTAGTCACGATCAGCATTGTATGGAGACACAAAGGCACAGAGCGCAACGCCGCCATTTTTGGTAATTTCATTTGCTACAAAGCCCATGCGGCGGATATTTGCCGAACGATCTGCTTTAGAGAAGCCAAGCCCAGCTGAAATATGTTTACGTACTTCATCGCCATCAAGAATAGTAATGCGGCGGTCTTGTACTTCTGCAAGCTTAAGGGCAAGCGCATTGGTAATAGTTGATTTGCCGGCACCCGAAAGACCAGTAAAGAATATAGTAAAGCCTTGCTTATTTTTTGGTGGGTAGCTAACACGCAGTTCTTCTGCTACTTCAGGGTAGCTAAACCATGCTGGAATTTCTTTCCCATCGCGTAGGATGTCGCGCAACTCAGTACCAGAAATAGACATTGTTTTGGTGCCAGGTGCTAACTCATCTGCACTGTGGTATCTGCCATCTGCTGGGACGTACATCATTTCGCTGAATGGCATCATTTCAATACCAATTTCTTTTGCATATTGAGCAACCATAGTTTGTGCATCATAAGGGCCATAGAAGGGAACCCCCTTGCTATCTTTTCCTGGGCCTGCATGGTCACGGCCAACAATAAAGTGTGTAGCGCCATAATTTTTACGAATAATAGCGTGCCAGACGGCTTCACGTGGGCCAGCCATACGCATTGCTAATGGCAATACCGCAAGCGTGGCGCTTCCTGCAGGATAATGCTGCATTAATTTTTTATAGCAACGGACGCGGGTAAAGTGGTCTACATCACCAGGCTTGGTAAGCCCGACTACCGGATGTACGAGCAAGTGAGCGTCTGCTTGTTGAGCCGCCCGCTGTGTTAATTCAACATGTGCACGGTGCATTGGGTTCCGTGTCTGAAATGCTACAATTTTTTTAATTCCGTTTGTTGCAAAATACTGTTTCAATTCAGCTGGCGTTTTACGCAGTTCATTAAAATCATAATGTTGTGGTAGCGCTACCTTAGTAACCTGTCCACCAACATAAAAAGGTTTTGTTTGTTTAAGAATATAAGCAGTACCAGGATGTAGCATATCTTGGGTGCCATACACTTTTTGTACTTCATTATTTTTATCAGGCTGCCATGCTTCTTCAACTGCCATGGTAGCAATGAGATCACCTTCTGCTGATTTAAGTGACAACACAGGATCATTTTGTAAATCAGCAACTACTTCTTCGCTAACATCCAAGGTAATGGGCATTGGCCAGAGGGTGCCATCTGCCAGACGCATGCGCTCTACTACGGTTTCATAATCAGCCTTTTTCATAAAACCTTTAAGCGGTGCAAATCCTTCATTGAGCAGAAGCTCTAAGTCACAAAGTTGGCGGGTTGTAAGGGTAACTGATACGTTTGAAAAAACATGCTGCGGAAATAGTATCATTCCAGCTAGGAGCATTTTTTTGCATAAATTGTTCATTTTTCTTCTCTTTCCTTTATTTGGCGGTGATAATTTTTTTTGTTAAGTCGTAAGATTATGCTTCACATCTTTCATCTTCTATTATTTTATTCTACTATCATTTTAATGACGTTCTTAAAATAATAGTACACATCATGCTAAAAAAGGCAAAAAGTCTATGCGACCCTTGAATATGTTGGAATGTATTTTCTATGCTTTCTTTAATACTTTTGTATGGTGGTGCTAGGTTTAGTATTGGGTGGTGGTTTGACAATACTACTGATTTTATAATTAACTCTTATCAAGAAGTAACATGTATTAAAAAGTGGAGAGAAGGTATGAAAAAACAACTAATTAATGCCTTATTTGCTTTTATCACAATTTGTGGGTGGCTAGATTGTGGTGGTAATAAGGAAGTAACTAAGTCTTTCCCTTGTCTATTAAGGAAAAAACATTGTCAACAAAACTCTACGCTAACGTTTAAGCAAAAAAAACTTGAAAAATGTTTTTATTTAAAGAAACAATACGATTTAAATAGAGTAAAAGAAGATGAAACTATTTATGCATATCTCCCAAAATATATTGATGGGATGTATAGCGGTACCAGGCCAGTACCTTTACAAAGTCTTTATCAAAATAGTACAAAAGAGCTGCGGTTTGTTTTTATTATTCCTTCATACAATAATGCTGATTGGTATGAGAAGAATTTAAGCTCCATTTTTTCTCAAAAATATTCGAATTTCCATATTATTTATGTTGATGATGCTTCTTCAGATGGGACTGCTTCTTTAGTAGAGAGTTTTGCCCGAAAAAACGGATTCTTAGACAAAATTACATTAATCAAAAATGATAAAAGAAAGGGTATGGCTTATAATCGCTTTATAGCTACCAATCTTTGTAATAGCACCGATATATGCCTCGCGGTTGATGGCGATGATTTTTTAGCACATGATAAGGTTCTATCTTTTTATAATAAAGTATATCAGGATCGCAATGTTTGGCTTACGTATGGACAATTTGTTGATTCTCCCTCGGGAAAAGTAGGCTTTTGCCAACAGGTACCGCAGTCTATAATAAATAAAAATTTATTTAGACGTATGGCTGGAGCGGTTCATAAGACTCATAAAGGTTTTAAGACTCATCGTGCATGTTCGCATTTGAAAACTTATTATGCATGGCTATTTCATTTAATTGATCCAATGCATTTTAAGATGCAAGGACGTTATTTTTCCGCTGCTACTGATGTTGCCATGATGATTCCTATGTTGGAGATGGCTGGCAATTACAGTAGGTTCATTAATGAAATTACCTATATTTATAACAGAGAAAATATCCGTTCATTATATCGTAATAAAGATATGGTTGACCAAACAGCGCAATCGCGTAGGTTTATTCAAAAGTTGCCAAAATATAAACCCATAAAAATTGGGTTAAAGGATGCTGGTAAAGGCAACGATTGATAGTAATATTATGCTCTGTCATCGGTCTTTATAATATTATAAATTGCTAGCAAGTTTTTTACATTGTGTAAGTAAGTAAAATTATTCAGTAGGTATTCATGGCATTGTCTAGCGAGTTTTTTGCGTAGATCGGGATTGTGAGTGTATTGTAAAATACAATTAACCAGCTCGTTTGGATTGTGACAATTAAAGAGCAGTCCTGTTTTTCCATCTTGTACTAAACTGTTGGTGCCGGTCCCTCTTGTCGCAATTATCGGCTTTCCCAATGAGGCTGCTTCAAGCAGGGTAATTGGGAAGGAATCGTGTATGCTTGAATTTATAATGATATCGCTGTGATACATTAATGATTTTACGTCATTAACATACCCTAGCATATGTACATGCTTGCTTAGCTTTAATTTTTTAATTAAGCGAGAACATTTATTTTCTGTTTGGCCATAGCCTGCAAGAAGTAAACAAGCAGGCATTTTTTGTTGCTTAATTAAAAGATCAAAGGCTTTAATGGCAACTTCATGATTTTTACAAGGATAATAATTGGAAACAACAGTGCAAATTAAGCGATTGTTAGTGTCTATCTTAAAATTATTTTTGAAAAAATCTTGCCGAGTTGTTTTAGGCTTAAATGATAGATAAGGTTTCTCATCAAAAATAGGATGAGTATAGAATAAGGGGAACTGATTATATGCATGCTGCTTTTTTAAAATATCGGCGACTACGCTGCTAACAGATATTACCGCATCGCATTGACTAATATTTTTACGCCAACTGGGATCTTCATCGTGGATAGTGTAGATTATTTTAACGGGTAGATCCTTTTTTAGCCCATAAAGGGCGTTTAGTTCGCATGGGAAGTTTGCATGTATAATGGAGGAACTATATTTTTGACATGCCTTTTTCATAAAGTTTATAAAATGTCTGCTTTCATAAATTTCAGTTAAGGTAGGGGGCTTTTTTGTGTCATCGGATGTATTTTCAGCAGGAGTATAGACCAAGTAATTGGCGTTAAGTTTTTTTACCTTTTCAAATGCTGCTGGTGCATTGTTTCGGATAATCATAGTGGTTTGGAATCCCATATTTTCAAGCATACTGTACAACCCGAAACTGTGAGAGCGGATGCCGCCTTTATTGTTAGTTAGACATAAAATAAATATATGATCTTCCTTGCGTAGTGTTTGTTTTAATTGGTTAACCAATGGTTGCTGCAATCCGCAATGCAAGTAATTTATAAGAGAAAGCACTGAAACAATATAGGTAATACATTTTACATAATACATAAGCGATCTTCTCTTTTTAATTCATTAGGCTTCAGTTTGGGCAAGCTTGCGGGAGAGGTAGATAATTTTGGAGCTAGTCTAGCACGTCCTTGGCAATATTTACTCACTGGCAGCTTTAACGATATTCTAAATAATTGGAAACTTTCTATAAGATGTATTTTTTCATGGATACCCTGATTTGGTTATTAAATTTTCTACTGCTAATGTACTGCATAAGCAGTTGTGATCCATAACACATTCTAGGTAAAAGCATCAATCCTTTTTAGTAATGCTTACTTTGGGATGTTGTTTTTGTGAACGTTATATGTGCTATGAATGAAGAATAGACGCGCTATCACATGGCATAACGGTCTGCAATAATGTGGATCATTGAAGGGTGCGTGTGAATGGGATAAGAAGGTTTTTTGGTACTATATTGATTTTAGGAAGGCTATTTCTGTAGTATGGCAAGCAAAAGAAGTAACTTATTTTATATTTTGCAGAGAGTTGTGAGAGGGGGACTGCAAAGTAAAAAATGCAATAAAAATATACTGCAGTATGATTTGTGTTCCCCAATTTTTTGAATGCGAAACGACATTATTGTTTTGGAATGGTGTTTAGTTTTAGAAATAGGGTGGACTAATTATGCAAAAACGCTCTGTATTATTATATTGCATGTATATGGGAATTGTTCTTAATTGCTATGCAAAAGAGTATGCTTGTAATGTAACAAGAATAGTGAGAAGTAGAAAATTGGAGAAGAAAAAAACGGAAAAAATAGGTGAAGCTTTTCTAAAAAAACAAGCTAGGGAAGAAAAGCAAAGAGCGAAACAAGCAGGACAAAAAGTTAAAGATGCTCATGTTCAAGCTTATCATGAGTTAATTACTATTCCTTTTGCAGGAACGTTTAAAGATCAAGTATTTGAAAAAACTATATCAAGTAAATTGTTAGAGAAGAAACTCGAAAATTATATTCCTTCTAAAAATTATCGTATTGTTGTAGTAGTAACTTCATATAATAATGCTAATTGGTATGAGCGAAATTTAGCTTCAATTTATGGTCAAGATTATGAAAATTACTCAGTGCTTTATATAGACGATGCTTCTCCTGATGGAACGTCTAAGTTGGTTACTCAATATGTCAAGCAACAAGGGCAAGATAGCAGAACGGTGATTGTATCAAATAAAACACGTCTAGGCGCAAATGCAAACTGGTATTATGGCGTTAATAGCTTGCCTTCTGATGTTATTGTGGTTGCTATGGATGGTGATGATTGGTATGCCAAAAAAACAGTCTTATCCTTAATTAATAAAATATATAATAAATATGACGTTTTAGTAACATATGGTTCATCTCAAATATATCCATATCGCGAATGTAACTCTGGTTCGTTTCAGATTTCTAAAGAGGTTATTAAAAATAATGCTTTTCGTCAGGTAGCTGGTTGGTCGCCGACACAATTGCGTACATTTAAAGCAGGGCTCTTTCACCGTATAAAGAAAGAAGATTTTATGTACGAGGGGAAATTTATCCCCACCAACTATGATTGTGTTCAGATGTTTCCAATGTTAGAAATGGCTGGATTCCGTTCAATGTATATTCCTGATGTTCTATATATTTATAACCAAGCAACTGCCATTAACGATTTTAAAGTGTTCGCGAAAGAGCAATCATTTTTTGGAAAATACATTCGGCAATCGAAAGAAAAATATAGTCCGCTTCCACAAGATGTGCAGTACTAAAAATTTTTAGTACTGCACATCTTTTATGTGCGCGCGGCATACGCAGTTATTTAAGGAAGTGAAAGTCTTCCCGTGGGCTGTGATAACCGGAACCACAACCCTAGGCAAGGGTGTCCACCGTGAGGTGGAATCTCAAGGAAGCTGATGGGGGAATTGCAGATCTGACGAACAGAAATCGGATATAAGGCCGTTGCAAAGAGGGTTATTTGGCATTGGACAGAGAAGCCCGGCAGTTATCCGGTACTTTGCTTCGGTAAATCCGGCAGGACTGCATGAAGATAACTGAGCTTACCCGCGGAGATCTGAATGCTTGCGCAAGCAAAAGGTTACAGCAATGTGATCTGATGAGCATTCAGAAGTCAGCAGAGGTCATAGTAGCTGAAAAAAAAAGCGAAGGACCGAATCTTTTAACAACAAGGAAACAGACTGTGAAGTTTGAAAAGTGCGTAGCAGCAGATAAAGAAACCGTGAGAACCGGAAGCCACTCTGCCAGCGGTGAAGACCGAATCGGAACTACAGGCACAGAGGTGTTGCAAACACAAACAGCACAAGAACAGAAACGAGCCTTGAAGACAGATCAACTAATGGAGCAGATTGTTAGGCCATTCAACATGCAAGAAGCATGCAAACGAGTAAAGCAGAACAAAGGTGCGCCTGGAGTTGATAATATGCTAGTAACGGACCTATCAGCTTGGCTAAAAGTACATGGTGATGAACTGGCAAGCCAGTTAATTGCGGGTACATATAAGCCAAATCTGGTGAAGCGTGTTACTATCCCCAAACCAGGTGGAGGGTCGAGAGACCTAGGAATCCCGACGGTCATAGATAGGCTTATTCAACAGGCAATGCTGCAAGTCTTAAATGACATAATCGACCCAAGCTTCTCAACATCAAGTTATGGATTTCGTCCAAGAAAGAATGCTCACCAAGCACTCCAACAAGCGAGTGATTATGTCAAAGAAGGTTTTTGGATCGTAGTTGATATGGATTTAGAAAAATTCTTTGACCGAGTCAACCATGATGTGCTGATGTCAAAGGTCGCTTATCGCATAGAAGATAAACGCGTATTGAAGCTGATTAGAGCATATTTGAACGCAGGAATTATGGCAGATGGTGTATGCATTATGCGGGGAGAAGGTACTCCACAAGGAGGTCCTTTGTCACCGTTGTTAGCAAACATCTTGCTAGATGAACTGGATAAAGAACTGGAAGAACGAGGGCATAAATTCTGCCGATATGCAGATGATTTTAACATTTATGTTGGATCACAAGCAGCGGGAGAACGAGTGATGGCATCAGTCAGTAAATTTCTGGAGGAAAGACTACGACTCAAAGTTAATAAAACTAAGAGCGCAGTCGGACCCAGTAGTTACTCGCAAATTCCTGGGTTACACACTCTCAACGAATGGCGCTTTCTACATAGCAAAGCAGAGTATCAAACGCTTTAAAGATAAGATCCGAGTAATCACGAGAAGAAACCGTGGAATAGCCCTACGGGAAGTAATCGAGAAAATCAACACACTGACACCAGGTTGGGTGCGCTATTTTAAGAAAGCCCAATGCAAGAAAGTACTCGAGGATCTTGACGGCTGGATAAGAAGAAAGTTGCGATGCATTAAGCTGAAGCAGTGTAAAAGAGCCCATGCAATAGCAAAATTCCTGAAAAGCCGTGGAATCAAGCCCCGTTATGCATGGCAAGTTGCAAAATCTGGAAAAGGATGGTGGCGCTTAGCTTATACACCACAAGCGCACGAGGCAATGAGTGTGGTTTGGTCGCAAGAAGAAGGGCTTAAAAGCCTGAGAAGTATCTACCTGTCTTTATGAAAAAAAATAATGCGTTAAAAGAAACCGCCGTATACGATGAGTACGTACGGAGGTGTGGGAGGGCGGCGGTTAATCACCGCCCTCTACCCGATTATAGTTCAAGCGTGCGAGAAGCCATGGGCTTTGGCCCTTGGCCCCCGTTTATTTGTAAGTTGGCGATGCTTAAAGTCGGCAATTTTTTTAGTCAGCATATCAAAAAATGCCAATATTTTTTGCTCCAAAATTGGCATCATATAATTTTCTCTAGCATATAGATAAGCATTTTCTCCTAACATCTTTGCGTACGCTGAATTTGCAATAAAGCATGAAATTTTTTCTGCTAAATCTATGTAATTATTTTTTTCAAAGAGCAGACCTGTTTTATGATCCAAAATAATTCCTTGAATGCCTGGAATGGCCGTCCCAATAATTGGTTTTTTCATCAAGCTTGCTTCCATGAGAACGATTGGCAGTCCTTCTTGATCACTGCTTAGAACTTTTATATCTGAATGGTATAACAGCTCTGGTGTTTGTCTTGTAAACCCTAAAAAATGAACTTGGTTTTGCAATCCGTTATCAATAGCTAGCTGCTGCATTTCTTGCATGCGTTCACCACGGCCAGCTAGCATCAGGTGGATTTTTTGCCCATTAAAACGATCAGCCCTATGTGCAAGCAACTTAAATGCATTAATGAGCACTGAATGATTTTTTGATGTTGTATAAAAATTTGCAATAGAGGTAATTACTATGTCATCATTTTCAATAGAGATTCCAAAATTTTCCTGAAAAAAATTTCTTCTGGATATGTTGCTCTTATAGCCTAGGTACGGGGTATTATCAAACAGTGGATAAATATGCATTAGCATATCTGAATGGCCTCTTTTCTTTCTCATGATGTCAAGCATAAGTGGGGAAACAACAATAACTGCATCAGCTAAAGATCCCGTATTAAGCACATTTGGATGAAAAGCATGTACAACAAAACATGTCATTACACCCAACGATTTTGCAAGATCATTGAGCGCTATAAGTTCATCAGGCTCATGGCATAAAATTACATTAAATTTATGTTTTTTAACAAGAAATTTAACGTGTTTTTTAATAAGATGCTTTAAGCCTCCCTGATGCCTTGCTAACTGATTTGGTGTTTTAATATATGGCAGCCCTAATGCATTAAATTGATTGCACATCATCTGATTGTTATCCTTCGCAGTTTGCAGGATAAGCGTTGTTGCATTTAACTTATTACGAGTAAGCAATTTTTGCATTTCTAGCTTAACAGTGGCTGTGCCTCCGTAATCTATATTGTTGTATAATTGCAATATGCGTAATTGTTCTACATTATTTGCACAAATAGATTTTATCGTTGAAAATAATACTAAAAAAATGATTGTTTTCAATTTTTGGTATATAGGATTCATTAGATACTTTTTACGTTAATAATTAATTTCTTGAGTTAATGGCTGGTATTTTGGTTTTGAGTGAATATACTCCGCAATCATTGTTTGATACTCTGCATTAACTTTGTGTTCATTAAGGGGAGTTGCGCAATTATAGACATGCAAAATATCAGGAATAAATATTGACCGCATGCCAGCCATTTCCAGAATTGGATACATAAAAGCCTGATCTGAAGCCATCTTCAAAAAAGTTCCATCATAAAATAGGTCTTCTTTTTTAATCCGTTGATAAAGCCCTGCTTTAAATGTACGTAAGTGTGACGTCACCCACTTGTACTCTCGAAATTTATTATTTTTCATAATATCATAGGGAAGTGGCTCGCAAATTTTATCAAGACCATGAAATGGGTACATTTGGAAAGAACCATATGTTACTAATACATTGTATTTGTTGTATACCTTATTAAGTAATGACAAAACTGATTTATTTGATAACCAGTCATCACCATCAAGAGCAACAATTATTACTTCGGGCGGCAGATTGTTAACAACGTTATACCAATTTGAACATGCTCCTTGGTTCTTTTCATTTACAATGAGAGTTGTACGGTGCTCCTGTTTTTTCTTTTCAATGTATTCCGCAACTAGCTTTCCAGTCCCATCCGGAGATGCATCATCAACATATACTACTGAGTAATTTTCATAATCCTGTGCATAAACTGAACCTAAGTTACGTTCATACCACTGAGCATTATTATATGATGTGCTTACAATTACAAAATGATGTTGTATTTTTGGTACATAATTTTTGAGCTTTGTTGCTAGTAATTCCTTGGAAGCTACCCGTTGAAAAATTTTATTTCCTAGAGGATCAATAACTATTTTAGGGTTAATTTTTTGAGCTGGCACATATTTTTTTTTGCTATTAATATTTTTACTATAAACACAATCTGTGGCTAGTATTACAAATAAAGAGATTAATAAGTTTAATATAAAAATATTACACATAGTATCCATTCAAATATTTGAAATATTAAATATTACTTCGACAATATACTCTTACACTCACCAAGGTTTTTTAGGCAGGTGTTGTTTAGTTTTTAACAGAGCCTTAAAGTTCTGTTCATGCAAATAGGGTGGTAGTTTTTCCTTCAAATGAACAAGTACTATCAAATGTGATGCGGTAGCTTCAGAGAAGAAAATTATTAAAAGTAATATTGAGATATAAACTTTCACAATAACTACCCCTTCATCCTTATCAACCGACTATTGCAAATAGCATTACCAGCGTGGGAATGTCAAGTCAAGTAAGCTGTAGCATGTACATGAATAACATATAATCAATCATGATTTTAAATCAGTTTTAAACTACGAAATATAAAATCCCAATCTTCATCTCTGCCGTGTTCTCGGGTAGATTCTACTATCCTTCTAGTCAAAAACGGAAACCGTCGTACTTTTTTCACGAGCAGTGGAAACTCCTGTACGCCAGCCAGGTTCCATGGCTGTTGCATATGCTCGGTCTTGGTTGGTGCAATGAGGGAAAAGCGTTTTTGTGGAAATAACTGTTTTAATAATTGATACAACATAGCAGCTTCTGTTTTGGTGAGATGTGTGCGGAAAAAAAATATGTGTTTGGCCTCTTGAATAGTTTTATAAAAACGTTCAATACGGCGCTGGTATTTTGCGGCTACGATATCGTAATTATCTAAGTTATCAAACATTCGCTGAACACCCCTGGCTTTTAAGCCTGGGGATGAAAGCGAATCCTTTAGGCGCGGTAGTAAAAATCTAAGATTTTTTGCAGAGCGCCGACGTGGAGCGTATACTAGGGTAATGA
>Ga0194129_10003050_pt1 | contig 23853 bp, 20 predicted proteins | sample TA2KigCa35mmetaG_FD_150862 | JGI IMG/M metagenome (GOLD analysis project Ga0194129, IMG submission 150862) | Freshwater microbial communities from Lake Tanganyika, Tanzania - TA2015038 Kigoma Deep Cast 35m | ecosystem: Environmental > Aquatic > Freshwater > Lake | place: Tanzania: Lake...
CGTTGAACATAGGTCCATTCTCAAAACGCTGTCTTTCCTTTTACCCAATCTTTCAAAGAACTTTTTTGCCCTAAATACCAATATTAATAAGCAGTTAAGTCATTTATTATAAAACGTTCCCACCTTTAGCGGGGTGCAAAGATACTCATTCTTTTCAATTCAACAACCTATTATTTGTGTTTTTTGAAAAAAAATTGCAAGTAATCGGTGAAATTTAGATTATAAGGATAAGAATCAAAAAACAAATGATGTTGATAACTCTAAATTAGCTATAACCATTTGTCGTTTTTCATTTCTCCTAGAATGATTACTCTCTTCGTTCGAGAGTAATCTTCAGCTGCAACAACCATTTGTTCTTTCGTATCGCGACGAACAAAAATGGAGCCATTGCCCATTGTTTTAACTTCAATGTAAAATCCGTCTTTTAAACGTGCTGGTTTGGTTGATGGTCTTCCCATATTGGTACTCGTATTTAAATAATAAACAATACTAAAAGAGAAAAGTTTGATTTTAACTGATTTTATGGGTTTAAATCGTACCGATGATTAAATTCTTTTCCGAATTAACTCTTCTAGCCCATTAATAAAATGAACATTCGTATTACTGCTTGGAACTAATTGAACTCTTTCTCCTCCATTTTTTGTAAATATTTCTTGATATTCCTCACCAATTTCTATAATAGTTTCAAGACAATCAGCCACAAAAGCCGGACTGAATACCAATAAATTCTTTGCCCCATTCTTACCCAATTCTTCAACTATTTTATCAGAAAAAGGTGTTAACCACTTTTTATCTAAACGAGATTGAAAACAAACTGTATAGTCCTTTTCAGAGAGGCCTAATTTTTCTGCTATGAGACGTGTGGTAGCATAACTCGTTGCTTTGTAACAATATTTATTTTTATCATTTAATTCGGTTTCACATGGTTGGTCTGAGCATAAATTAGTACCGGCGTATACCTTGTTGACTTGCCTTTCAGGTAAGCCGTGATAAGAGAAAAGCACGTGATCATAATCTTTCAGGTTAAATTGAGAAGCATTATCTGCAATGGAATTAATGTATCCTTCATTATCAAAAAACTGGTTAATAATTGATATTTCAGGAATTACCCACCACTTTTGAATGATAGACATTGCTTTTTCAATTGCCGAACCACTTGAGGCGCTAGCATATTGCGGGAATAATGGGAGGAGTATAATCTTATCATAATTTTCTTTTTGCATTTTATCTAAGACATTATTCATTGAAGGATTTTGATAGCGCATTGCAAATTCAATTGTAATTACTTCGGACTTAAATCTCTCTTGCAGGAGCGTCTTGAGATTATCAGTGTGACAAAGGAGAGGTGAAAATCCATTTCCGTGCTGCCATAATTCCTTGTATACTTTAGTTGATTTTGGGGCCCGAAAGGGGACTATAACCCCATTTACAAGAAGTTTTCTTGCTAGCCAAGGAATATCAATTACTCTGTAATCATTTAAAAACTCTGATAAGTATCTTCTAACCGAGCTCAAAGATGGTTTATCTGGAGTTCCTAACTGAATTAATAAAACACCAATTTTCATACTATTCGCTGTTGATCTACTAATTTTTCTTATTCGAGATGTTAGTATCTATAACTAAAAAGCTAACATCCAATGTGAAGAACTAAAATAATTCTAAATTGTTCGCTAACTATCTTGGAAAAGCACATTTATTCGTTCTGCCAAGGCGAAAGGTGATTGAAAAACTATAATACACAAACCAATCACTTGTTGAAGAATTGCCTCTTTTACCATACCTAGAACCATCCAAGGCTCTGTTTGAAAGCTCTTCTGCCACCGATTGATCTTGATCGAAAGCATTGGGATCAACATTGTAATTCGACCCAACATCATCAATATAGTCGGTAAATGTTTTGCGCAAGGCAATGTCCAAATTTATATTTGTATATTTTCCGAGACAAAATTTAGCTCCAATTCCAATTGGAATAGAGGGTTGGTACCTTAAGTATTTTCTTTTTTTTCCATAGGTTGTTCCCTGACCTTCCGTACCAAGTGGCTGTAAAAATAAAGTGTCCCCATTTAATGTTGTTGCCGGATTGAAATGAAATAAGCCAGCCTGAATAATCATGTATGTGGTAAATCTGTATCTGTTATTTCCCAATTGATATTTATAATAATGAAATTCTAAGCCACCAGATAATTCTTGGATGTTACTATGAAAACTTAAATTACGATTTCGTAGAATGTCATTTTTAGAATCTGAATCATTTGCTTCAACAGAACCTGCTAAAAAATTAAATCGGTACGTCAACCTGGGATGAACATTATATCTATACATAAGGCCAATACCTGATTTTTGATTATAGAATTGTTTGGATGGATTTAAGTCGCCGAGGTAATACATATAGCCGAAAGTAGGTCCAAATTCCGAAAGTGAATAAAAATTTTGGTTTTGAGAACGCTGGGAATGTACTGCTATTTTCAAATTAAATAGAAAAAATAAAATGATAAAACTTCTAAACATATTAAATAAACGCTTACTCATTGATAATAGTATTTCAATATTCTCGAAAATTAATAATTTAGACTATGTAACACCTTGTATTGTGAATCACAAACGACAATGTCCACTCTACGTTTCAAAAAAACTGACCGATTTAAATCATCCTCCAGAGCTTGTAAATTTTTTATTGCATCAAAATTCAATAATTTGGCATCGAACGTTTTTGTTTTAATTAATTGTAATTGGTATGTTGTTTCGGATTGAAATAATCGAATACTTTGGGGTTTTTGTGAAATTAATTCATTTAAAAACCAGTAGTCAGCAAGTTTTTTAACCAAGATCAATTCCTCTTCTTTTGTGTAATAAATTGTTAGATTTTTTTGATTGTAAACCGTTCCATACCCTCGAGAGCAAGCTGAGAGAATTAAAATTGAAATTAGAACTGAGCGAAAAAGCTTTTTCATCAAATATTTTTTTGAAAATAATTTGTGTACAAATTTGATTATTTTTTAGTAATTTTTTTGACTATAAACTAAATAATTATATATTTGTAAAAAGTAAATTTATGAAAATAGGATCAAATTTAAAAGCACTTCGAAAAAGAAAAAAGCTCTCTCAAGAAGAGGTGGCCAAGGCATTAAGTCTATTTCGATCTACCTACAGTGGCTATGAAAACGGGGTAGCTCAACCAAATTTGGAAAACTTATTAAACCTTTCGGACTTTTATCAAGTATCGACAGACTTTCTCTTACGGGAAAATTTTGAAAATTATACTGATTCGGACTGGAAAAGAATTGAATATGGCAATTCAGCTGACGTAAAAGGTCAAAATCTACGAGTTCTTGCATCAGTAATTGATAAAAATAATGAAGAAGTTATTGAACTGATTCCGTTAAAAGCATCTGCTGGTTACGTTTCAGGTTACGCAGATCCAGAATACTTAAAGGTACTACCCACCTTTTCTCTACCATTCTTATCAAGACAAAAGAAATACCGATCATTTCCAATTCAAGGAGACTCAATGCCTCCAGTTGGAGAAGGCTCGTATGTTGTTGGAGAGTTTATTCAAAATTGGCAATCCGTACGATCGGGCACCCCTTGTATTGTTGTAACCAAAGAAGATGGAATTGTATTCAAAGTACTGAATAATATGTTGGAGGAAGCAGGCTCGTTTCAATTATGTTCAACAAACACTTTGTACAAACCATACATGGTACATGTAAATTCAATTGTTGAAATTTGGCGATTTGTAAATTACATTTCACCTGAACTTCCTGACATACAAATGGATACGAACTCAATTAGCCAGTCGCTAAAAGAAATGCAGAAAGATATTCAGTACATTCAACAGAAAATGAAATTCTAGTGCTGTTGCATTTGTTTATCTTCCTCAGGATCTGGCGGAAATAATTTTGGTAAATCTTTTTTACCTTGCAAAGCATCTAACATTTCTTCTATCTGAGGAATAGAAACGCGTTTTGCAATAATTTTACATTCTTTATCTAAAATATACACCTGAGGAGTTGAGAAAATATCATAGGTTGTATGATAATTCAATGACTCCAATGTTGTAGGTTTAAATGTATTATCTTCTCCAGGAACTGGTACGAGGCTATTTGGATCTTTTTTAGCTAATTCATAAAGCTTATCAGTAACTGCAACATTTAAAAATGTCATTTTATTCTCTCGAATGAATTTTTTCCAAGCTTCAAAGTCTTTATCAATTGCCTTTCCTACCGCAAAGATTTCTATATTTCTATCACGAAACTTTTTATCATACAAGGTTTGAAGTTTTGGTGTAGTTTTTTTACAGTGCCCACATTCTGGATCCCAAAAGTATAGAACTGTGTATTCTGATTTTCTAGCTACATTATATAAATTAACCCAGTTTAAATCAGATGAATCTTTCAAAATTAAATTTGGTGGACGAACGCCCATTACCAAATTCATTTCTATGTCAATTTTATCACACAAATCTTTAAATTTATCTTCAGCTATCCAAAAGGCAGGGGACTTACCCTCAGCATTTTTAGAGCAGTAATAGCGTTTTCTCATATACGTATAAACTTTATCCATCCCCATAATTTCACTTTTACCATAAGTTGAAGTAATCCAACCTACAACGTATTCAAAAATCTTAGATTTTGGATTTAATTTGTCACAAAATTCAAAGGAATAATTTAATATTGTATCCCAATGTTGGAGCATCATTTTCGTGAAATAAAATTCCATTTTATTGTGAAACACGGGATTATTTACCAATCGATCATCGAATAAATCAATATTATCCCAATAGTGAGCTCTGTAATATTTAAATCGAAAATCTTGATCCAATGTCTCACCTATTTCATTTTTTGGGGATTCGGGAATTTCAATGTCACGAGACATTTTTACGATTTTTGCGACTAATTTATCTGAATTATTATTCATTAAATCCAATTGATAGGCTTCAACTTCTTGGTTTAATTTATCAATCTGAATAGTAAGTTCCTTGTAGTTTGGATCTGTATCTTTTAACTTACTTTTTTGTTCACTCAATTTACCAACTTCAATTTTCTTATTGGTAATATATTTTACATAAGGCAGAAAAATCATATTCTCGGCGGATTTTTTTACCTTCAAATTTGCAGTATAATCAGGAGCTGAAGTCTCTAGGTAAATTTCTTCGTTATTATAAATAAATTCAAAGTACTTCTGATCGGGTAAATAGAGACCCATTATTCCTGGCTTTTGTTTTTTACCATCGAATTCCACGTACCCATTTTTAAAAACAGCCGTGTCTGCATAGTATAATTTTTGGCCATAATATTTTATCAAAAAAACAGTTGAATCTTTAACACCTGTTACCTTAAACTTCAATTTTTGGGCGTGGCTTAAAAAACAGAGTTGAGAAATAAATAAAATTAAACTAACTGATAATTTCATAGAATGGGATTTTTTAGAGGACGACGAAATTTTAATATTGAAAATAGTTTAACAAAACTTTAACTAAAAAATTCTTTCAAGATTTTCTTTTTAGCAACCAAATAACTTACAAATACAAAAGTACAAAAGGAAATAGTTACAACAAAAATACTCAGTAAAGAAACACTATGATTTAAAATAATCCCCCCCCTTTCAAAAAAAGAATCAACAATAAACTTCTCAATAAAAAACAACATTAATCCGCATAGGGCAATTTTTCCAAAAGTCGCCCCTAAGTATTTTGTAAAAGTTAAAATAATAATACTTGGGCGGTAACCCAATCTCAATAATATTTTAATTTGATATTTATTACTCACAATCAGCAGCTGCAGATATTGAATCAATACTAATCCTGAAACTAGTACCGTAACAATAGAAATAATTAACAATACAATAAATAATGTACTAATAATACTTTTTAATTTTCCAATCATTACTTGTGATTTTCTCGACTCCAATCCACGATCTTTTAAAAATTGCTCCATTTTACCAAATTCCCCTTCTTTGGTTGAAATCATAACATTTGTTATTTTAGATTCTTCTTTGGTTGAATAGTGTTCATTAGCGTACTTCATAAAAGATTCAGGTACAAGAAGCGAAGGAATTTCATTCGTAAAACCAACTATTTTCGCATTAATAAACTCCTGTTTATTCTCATTCGATATACGAAGTTTAAAGCTGATTTCTTTTGCTAAATCCTCCGATATTTGAGGAATGCCACTTGCACTCATAAAAGTATTCAACATGACCAAAAAATCACGGGGCATTACAACGGGTACATGAGAATCTCCCTTCTTCCATTTCCATTTTTGTCCCGAGACATCTAAAAATTTTACATCGACTGTTTGTAAAAAAACATCAGAACTAAATTTTGGGATATGAGAATCATCCGTAAGTAATAAAACATAAAAATTATTGCATATCACAGCCTGAGCATCCTCTATGAACGATTCATTTTTAAATCGAGCTACTTCACCCTGACTAAAATCAGTTTTTGATAGCTTCAAGGAGGATGAATTATCAACTTTTTTCTGAACAATCATCGTATTTGGGCCCAGAATTTCCTCTCCCTTACCGTATTGATTGACGCGAATTAAATAATGAATAGATGATACTAAAAATAAGATGCCAATTACTGCACCTGCAATTGCAATCCTAAATTGAATTTTATCTTGATTATGAAATAGTACTTTTTTAAGCATTATTCTAGTTTTCGAGAAACATCAAATTGGTAATTTTTAAATAAATCTAATGAGGTCAAAATAAAACCTGCCTTTAGATGTTGGCATCTCTCATGAATCATTTTAAAACAAATCTCAGTATTTTCATCATCTAAATGTGAAAATGGTTCATCCAAAACAAGCCATTCAAAGGGTTGGCATAGTGCCCTAACAATCGCAATTCTTTGTTTTTGACCCATTGACATAGTGGCTACCTGTTGATTTTTTCTATCAATAAGACCAACTTCTACGAGTAATTTTTCAATTTCAATTTTACTTAAGGTATTTGTTAATTCATTTTTTAAATCGATGTTTTCAACTGCAGTTAAATTTGGAAACAACTGTAAATCTTGATGAATGACCGAAATTTTATTTGCGCGAATATCAACCCATTCCTCGATGGTCAGGGAACGGATATTTTTGTGATTTATATAAATTTCGCCCGAATAATCTCTGCGTAAACCGACTAACATATTTACAAATGTTGTTTTACCTTTTCCGCTACTTGCTGATATTAAAACCTTATTTTGTTTTGTTGAATCAAGTTCAAAAGTTGAATTCCAAATACTTTTAGTTTGATTAGTAATTGAACTAAATGGATCAGGAAGGACAGAATGAAAATTAATTTTCATGATCTTTCTATTTTTTCAATAATTATTCCAAAGCTATTAAATTATGTAAAAAAAATTTAAGCCAATTATTCGATTATGTTTGTGATCTATAGCCTGCAAATAGATGTTTCTATTTTTTTGCTAAATCAATAAATGAAAAAAACGAATTCCAAAATGAAAATAAATAGCTCGTTTTAATTCAAAGAACCTAAAAATAGTCGAGAATTTTATGTTAAAAGAGGGCAAGCTACTCCTGTCGCACCGCTACAACCTTCTACCTTTGCTACGTTCCCGTCCTGGAGGATTGGAAGGGAGCTGGTCGCAGAAGACTTGCCCAGTGCAAAAGTAATGATTTTTTAGAATTTTATCCTTGTAATTTCTTTATTTTTGTTCGTGGATTTAGGCTCCTTAGTTCAACGGATAGAACAAGCGTTTCCTAAACGTTAGATCCAAGTTCGATTCTTGGAGGAGCCACAGCATGAATAACTAAATTAATACATCCTATGGATCAGACACAGAAATACTCAAACTCAAATAAAGAACGATACTTAAATGAATTGCTCGAATTACTAAAAATCCCGTCTGTATCAGCAGATCCTAGCTATAAAAAAGATGTGATACAATGTGCAGAAACTCTTGCTGAGGGATTGCGAAAAATAGGAATACAAAATGTTGAAGTATGCGAAACAGCAGGAAATCCAATTGTTTACGGTGAGAAAATTGTTGATGCAACAAAACCAACGGTTTTAGTTTATGGACACTACGATGTTCAACCGGCAGATCCATTGGAGTTGTGGTCTTCTCCCGCTTTTGAACCGGTAATTAAAAGTACAGAAAAACATCCTCAAGGAGCTATTTTTGCTCGTGGGGCTTGTGATGATAAAGGACAAATGTTTATGCATGTGAAGGCAGTTGAATCAATGCTGGCTGTGAATGAACTTCCGTGCAATGTAAAATTTATGATAGAAGGTGAAGAGGAAGTTGGAAGTGAAAACCTGGCTATTTTCGTGAAAGAGGAAAAAGAACGATTGAAAGCGGATATTATTCTAGTTTCTGATACAGGAATGTTAGCGAATGATGTTCCATCCATTACAACCGGATTAAGAGGATTAAGCTATGTTGAAGTGGAAGTTACAGGCCCAAATCGTGATTTACATTCAGGATTGTACGGTGGTTGTGTCGCAAATCCAATAAATGTTCTCGCTGAAATGATTGCCTCGTTGCACGATTCGAATGGAAAAATTACAATACCCGGATTTTACGACAAAGTTGTAGAACTAACAGACAAGGAAAGGGCTGAAATGGCAAGAGCACCCTTCTCGCACGTGGCATATTGCAAAGCTCTGAATATTGCAGAAACAATGGGTGAGTCTGGATATTCAACCATGGAAAGAGGTTCTATTCGTCCAACGTTGGATGTGAATGGAATCTGGGGCGGATATACTGGCGAAGGAGCAAAAACAGTTATCGCTTCAAAAGCATTCGCTAAAATTTCCATGCGCCTGGTTCCTGATCAAGACCCCGAAGAAGTAACCAATTTATTTAAGACCCATTTTGAGTCAATTGCGCCAAACTCCGTGAAAGTAATTGTAAAACCTCATCATGGCGGCGAGGCAGCAGTAACACCAATTGATTCAGTTGGATATTTGGCTGCAAGTATGGCCTACGAAAAAGCATTCGGTAAAAAACCAATTCCGGTAAGAAGTGGGGGAAGTATTCCAATAATTGCGATGTTTGAAAAAGAATTGGGATTGAAGACAATTTTAATGGGGTTTGGGTTAGACAGCGATGCCATTCATTCACCAAATGAACATTTTGGTTTATTTAATTTCTACAAAGGAATTGAGACTATTCCGTACTTTTATTATTATTTCACCGAATTAACAAAATAATATGAAAGCATTTTTAGGACTAATCTCAATATTATTTCTTAGTTCTTGTGTTTCATTTAAATATCCTGAATTCAAAAGTATGGATGGCTACACATTCGATGGAATTGAAGGAAACAAAGTGAAATTCACTGTGAAAACAACCGTTTATAACCCAAATTTTTATACGCTAAAAGTGAAACCTTCAAAATTGGATGTCTATGCAGAAAATCAATTGTATGGTACGTTGAATTTGACTAAAACTCAAAAAATTAAATGTAAAAAAGATACCAAGCTTGAAGTTCCCATGAGATTTGACATGGCCGATGGTGCTATGATGAAAATGATGATGCTACTGATAAAAGAAAAGATACCAATAAAAATTGATGGAAAGGTAAAAGGTGGTGTCTATTTTTTTTCAAAAAAAATACCAATACTTTATGAAGATACCATTTCTCCAAAAAAATTAGGATTGAAAAATTTACTAAAATTCTGAGTATAAATAGTTTTCTAATATAGTTCCTTAATTAAAATTTTATCGCCATTAAATTCCACTTCCTCACCTACCCTTTTTCCTATTAATTGCTTACCCAAAGGGGCTTGAGGATTTAAGGCAAAAACAAATGATTCTTCCACGGGAATGTGGCCTAATCCTACGGAAAGAAAATACCAGCATTGAGTTGTATGAATTAAACTACCCAATCCAATTTTGTTATGTTTAATTTTAGGATCTAGTTGATTTAAAATACCTTTCATTTGAGTGAATTCAGCAAGTTGTTTATACAATTTCTCCTGTTCCAACTGAACCATTGCTCTTGCTATCTCATGTTTATCCCCCACCGAACTTTTCGTATCTGAATCTAACGATGATTTAACCTCATCAATAATACGCTTGAGCTCATAGATTTTGGCTTGTATTTTTTCTTTTGATTTATGTAGAACAAGTTCTTTTACCACGAAGATTAAATCAATTTTTGATATGTTTTCCACCACAAATCGGGCAATTCATTGCTCATGGCTTTTTCATAATCTTCATAATCACATGGAATTAAGTGATGTCTCTCATATTTCATACCTTCCTGATGAGGATATGGAACTTCCAACCACCAACGATCAGACTTATTGCTTTTGTAGAAAACAATTTCTTCTTCAAAATCGTCCATTGCAACAATATGTCGAGTATACTGCGATTTACTACCAACGGGAAAATCAGCTTTTCGCTGCGAAAACCCATCGATAAAGTACCAAACTAATTCAGCCAGAAGAAAGTCAGCTGTATTAGAATCGATTGTTCCGATATGATTAAATATTCCGATACTTGTCAATTTATCACTTATTCCGGCATACTTTGCAATTTGACAAATTTGTTCGGCATAAAATCCATTTGGTTGAGCATATTTAGTTTGAGTTTCAGAAGCTTTAATTGAATTAAAATCAATTGTTAAGAAATCTGAGTTTCTTAAGTGGGGTTCTGCCCGTTTAAAGTCTGCGTTAAATTCTCCCAATCGACAAGCATCAAAATAAAGACGTTCGAACAACTCTAAATCTTTTATTCCCGCATATGGAATTTGTAATCCAATATTTGCATGATTAAATAAATAACAAGGTCGTTGTAAAAGCATATGGCTTAAATACCCTTCGGAATGAATATCCTTTTCAACATCCCCCAAATCAAGTTTATAATCAACTGCGCATGTATTTATCGTTTGTTCTAGGCGTGAATATCCTTTATACATGGCAAAGGTTAAATCCTGACTTCCACCAATAATAATTGGAATAACTCGCTTTTTCACCAACTCAAAAACAACTTGTTCCACGGCAAAATGAGTATCTTTTAATTCTTTACCGGGGATAATATTTCCCAAATCATAAATAGGAAATTTCCAATCCGAATGGGAGGATAATTGGTAAAATTTGATTCTAAATCCATCTAAAGATTGAAAACTAGAGGAGATAGAATTATTTCCCCTATACTCAGGAACAAAAAGGATTGCAACCCCTCCAGCTTTTAACTCTGGGAAGCTTCCTTCGTTTCGTTCCACTATTGCACCAAGTTGATCGGTTGCAAATTCAGTGTCATGAGTTTCAAGAGATGAAAAAAATAGAGCTATGTCTGACATAAATATTCTTTTTATCAAAGATAAATCTGTCTTATTACAAAAATTTTACAACCTAAAAAAGAAATACATAAAGATCGGTTAATAACCAAAAAATAAGGAGTTAAAAATTCAGACCCCCCTCCTAAATCCCCACCTCTAACTTAATCGGAAGAAGGGTTTAAGTAGGACGATAAAATAATTTAATCCTTGTAAAATTCCATTCCTCCAGGTTGACAGCACTTGGGTAACTTCAAAATATCCTCTTGCTTAGCTTTTACCTCGTCAGCATCATAACCAATAGCTGCAATGGTTTCTTTGATTTTTAGAAGCGAAATCTTTTTAGAAGCATATTTGACCGTTACTTTTTTGGTTTCCATGTCCAATTCGGCAAACTTGATTCCCTTTGTGTAATTTAATTTTCCTTCGATGCGTTCCTTACAATCATTACACTGTGCTGATGTTTGAATGACACTTGTTTCAGCTTTTTGACTGAATAAAATCGCACAAAAGAACAAGATAACCAAAGACAAAAAATACTTTTTCATACTATCCTTTTTAATTTTTACTTTGTTTTTTTTGTTTGATTGAATATCGTACTCCTGCGTATAAATTTATTCCCATAATTGGCCCCCAAATATTGGTTGCATCAAATTTTGATCCGAATGGATTTTGAGCATCGATAATTGGATGTTTTTGTTTAAAATTAGTCAAATTTTCTCCACCCAGATAAAAATTCCAGACTTTGTAAACATGTGTAATCTGAGCATTCACCATTGGGTAAACTTCACTCAATTGGTCATTAACTTGCTGGTTGGGATTGCTCGCATCTTCCTGTACAGGTAAACGTGACGCACCAAATACAGAACATGTCAAATCGTATTCCCACCGTTTGTTTCGAGAGATATAGGCTAAATTCACAAAACCTCTATGACGCGGTATCATCACTTGTTGTCGCATCTCTCCACCGTATTTTGCTTTTACATCAAGGAATTTATACGCCAAACGAATGTCGAAATTTTTGATAGGAGAAATGCTCAATTCCAACTGAAAACTATTCGAATACGAAGCATTTTTTAAATTCGAAAAAATTATTTCATCCACTGTAACATCCCGATCTACAATCAATTGATTTTCAAAAGTTGTATGGTATAAATCAAAGGTAATGCTTCCTTTTTCATTAAACAATTTAAATTCCTGAACTATCGAACCGCCAAAATTCCACGATATTTCTGGTTTAATTTCCGCTGGTGCAATCCATTGCTTTGAATTGGCCAACAGTGAAATATTATCTATCATGTAATTCGGTACCCTCCACCCTTTTCCGGCTGTCAAGCGCAAATCTGTTTTTTCATGAATGATATATTTGGCATGAAAGCGAGGGGAAAATTGACCGCCATAAAGTGAATGATGGTCGTATCTTGCACCTAAAACTCCTGTCAAACGCGAACTTGTGTAGGTATATTCTGCAAAGGCTCCTGGAACAATTTCTGTCCGTTGTTGATACAGTGAATCCGCTGTTTGAGATATATCGAGCAAAACCAAACTAGCTCCGGCTTTAATTTTATGATCCAACGTCCCAAAATAATCATCGTAAATGGCATTCACGTATCCTCTTTTTTCTATGCCTGAAAAATCTCGAATACCAAAAGAACCGACGATTTCTTGGTATTTTACATTGTAAACAATTCCCAACGATTGGTTCGGTCGTTTACCAAAAAAACCAGTTTTGAGAAAGGCATCAACGTGTTTTGAATTCAATAACACACCATATTTAAAATCTTGTGGATTCGGTTCTTGTTGCATTCCTCTCACAAATCCCATTTGTCCGCCCACTTTTCGATCTTGATAGGCATTGAAACCAAATTGAGCTTCCATCTTATCCCCCTGAAATGCCCAACGATTCATAAAGGCGATATTATCTCCGGTGGGTAAATCTCTGAAATTATCGTGATTGTGATCAATTTGTCCGTACACAGAGGAAGCATGCGCCAACCAACCCGTATTCCATTTCTTGGAAAGCTTATACCCTGCATTGGCATTAAGTTCGGATCGTCCAAAAATATTTTGAAAGACATTCAAATATACTTTTTCCATTTCAGCCGGTTTTTTTATCTCCAAATTGACCAGTCCTGCCATCGATTCGTACCCATTTACAACGTTTCCAGTCCCTTTTGTTATTTGTATCGACTCAATCCAAGTACCTGAAATGGAATGCAGTCCAAACGAACTTTCTAACCCTCCCAAATAGGGGATATTTTCCATTTGAACTTGGGTGTAAACACCATCCAAACCCATCATTCTAATTTTCTTCGCACCTGAAACCGCATCGGTTATATTTACGTCGACGGAAGCATTCGTTTCAAAGGATTCGGATAAATTACAGCACGCCGCTTTTCGCAATTCGGCAGAGGTTAGTTCCTCCACGTGCAACGTTTTCATTTTGGAAATACTGCTTGACTTTCGGCGAGAAGAAATTATAAATTCCGGTAAGGCTCGTATTGAATACAAGGTTACTGAGATTGCAGAAAATCGATCAGTTTTGGATACAATTACTGTATCATTATAATAACCATTCGCTGCAAAAATAATGGTATCCGGAAGAATTTTGGGCAGACTAAGTTCAAAGGTCCCATCCTCGTTTGAAAAAGTACCTATTTTGGCATTTTTCAATCGAATTTGGGCGTTATAAATTGGTTTTTTTTCGTTTTCGTCCTCACCTTGAATCAATCCACGAAGTTGCCCGTAAGCACTTGAAAAATTGATAATTAGTAAAAAGATAAAAACTAATGATTTACTTAAAATTTGCATTGATTTTTAATTTCGTGAAACAATCTGTCTAATTCCAACAGAAGTTCAGAAATCAAATTACTAGAACGCGCTTTTTTAACAGGATTTGTCTTCCTGTGAGTTTGGGAGGGGGTTCTGTATCAGAATCGATTAAGATTTCTTCATCAAATTGTACATTCTGATCGTTAAAAATAAAATTATTCGGTTCTGGAATTGGGAACTTCTCAAAGGTGTAATCATCCCAAATCGATACATAATCAACTTTTAGCTTAAAAACTTCCGTCTCATCGTGGCAGCAATCATCATTTTCCTGTTTTTCTTTTTGACAACAAAGTGGTAGTTGCTCTTTCTTTTTTTCGCAATGATTACTAATATTAATAAAGTACGTTTTAAAAATCCCATCTTCCTTACACGAATGCGTAAAAACATGAATCCCAACTGTTCCGATTAAAACAATTGAAAGTAAGAACGTTATAAACAGATTTCTAAGCATAAGCCAAAGATAGAAATAAATTTAAGAAGTTTTTAGCAGACGTCAGCCAGAGTTTTTCTTAAGAGAAAAATTTGCAATAACGACGCCTGACAATACGATAAACATAGATAATATTTGCCAAAAAGTAAGTGTTTCACCAAAAGTAAAACCAATTAGAACGGCTACAATTGGTATAAAGTACGTTACTGAACTCGCAAAAAGGGCTGATGAAAAAGCAATAATTTTATTAAAAAGTAGAACTGCCAACACAGTTCCAACAATTGAGAGTATGGCTATGTAAAAAAATCCATCTGAAGCTCGTGTATTGAATTTAAACGTATCCGTTATATTAGTTAGAAAAAAACCAATAATTGAAAATGGCAAAATGATAATAAATGCCAAGGAGGTAATATCGAAAGAACTAAAATCTTTGAGTTTATTTTTTATTGTTGTGAGACTAATGGCATACATTAATGTAGCAAGAACTACAGCACAAATATGTTCCCAACCCCCGGTTAAGGATGCTCTTTTACCACTATGAACCAAAGCAATGATTCCCAATGTTCCGATCACCGTTCCAATTAACTGTTTGCTTGTTAATTTTGTTTTAAAAACTATGAATCCAATAACGATAGTAAAAATTGGAGTGAAACTATTTAACATCCCAGCCAAACTTGAAGAAATTCCAGTTTCAGCAAAGGTAAAAAGGAGAGCTGGAAAAAAATTTCCTAACATTCCAACAATAAAAAACAAATGAAAATTTTTCCAAGATAGCCGTCGAATTTTAGATAAAGATATTGGAAGCATTATCAGAGAGGCAATTAACATTCGAAGACATCCTACCTGATTAGATGAAAATATGGTCGTACCATCCTCTGAAAACATTCCTTTTTTCATCAGAATAAATGAGCTTCCCCATATTACAGAAAGCAGCGATAAAAGTAAATAACAGGCCGTTTTTTTTGACATTATTTTTTGCTAATTATCGAAAAGTCGAAAATTTAATAGATTTTGATCATCCCTTTAAACTAAAATTCATTAAATTTGTTTTAATAAAAAATGTTCATGAAAAAATTACTACTCTCTTTTTTATTGTTGATAAGTTTTCATAACTTACGCGCCCAGTGCACAACAACGAATGCAACATCATGTGTGTGCGCTGATGGAACCCAAAATTGTTTCCTATATCCTGATATAACCGCATCATGGAAAGGTATAGCAAATAATGGATGGACTGAATACCCACAAACAAATGCGGGGACAAATTACAACGGACAAGGTCCAGACAATGGAAGGTTACGCGTTACCGGTTCAACACCAAATATTGGTCACGGATCCTTCACAGTAAGAGGACAAGACGCCAATGGAAAGCGTGCCTTTATTTGTGGAAATGATACAATTTATAATGTAAATGGTTCTGGAGCTTTTACCTGTCCAAATGGTAATCCAAATCCAAAGCAAATGTTGATTCAACGTGTTTACAAAAAAGACGGTAACACAATGTCGTATGTTGATTCATGGAGAGGAAGTATGACTTATCACTCCTCGCACGGGCACAATCACGTTGACGATTGGGCTGTAATGACACTAAGACTTCAAACAAGCGATCCAAATCCGCTCAACTGGCCCATTATTGGCGATGGTGCGAAAATAGGCTTTTGTTTAATGGATTACGGGCAATGTGGTAATTCTTCAAATAGTACTTACTACGGACATTGTAGAGACGAAAACACAATTTACAACCAAGGCAATATTTTATTGAATAGCAATTTTCCAAATTGGAATCACGGTGGCGGAAATTACGGGTGTTCGGTCGTAGAACAAGGTATTTCTTCGGGATGGACTGATGTTTATGGAAAACATTTAGAAGGAATGTGGGTCAATGTCCCTCCTAACACATGTAATGGAGACTATTATATCGTTATGGAAGTGGATGTTAACAATTATTTTCTCGAAGAAAGAGAGGACAATAATTTTACAGCAGTTCCTGTAACATTAACCATGCAACAACCTGCTAATTCAGGAGCCTTGCCAACAATTTCTGCAAGTGGTTCGAATAATCTTTGCTCGGGAGCAAGTATGGTATTGACAGCTACTGCCGGAACTAGTTTTCTATGGAATACAGGAGATACTACACAGAGCATAGTTGTTACTCAGCCGGGTTCATACTCTTGTACGGTAACAAATTATTGCGGAACGGGAACAACTGAGCCGTATGTTGTTAACAACGTTACTCCCAATGCTCCCACAGTTGTAGATCAAACAATTTGCAGTGGCCAAACTGCTTCATTAGTCGCTTCTGCTTCAGGAGATGTAAGGTGGTTTGATGATCAAGGCAATTTAATTGGTACAGATCTAACGTATACAACTCCTAACTTAAATCAAAATACCACTTACTATGTAGAAAATACTGATTTCTATAGTGATACTGTATATGCAGAACCGCATACGAACGGTATTGGTGGTGGCGGATATGTTACTAGTGCGCAATACAATATTTTCAATGCCCATGTGCCACTTACAATAAAATCAGCTTTAGTTTATGCACAATCTGCAGGTAATTTAACAATCAAACTGCAAGACGATCAAGGTACGGATTTACAGTCAACTGTTGTGACTGTTCCATCAGGAATGAGTCGAGTTGACCTTAATTTTCCTGTTGCTGCAGACTCAAACTTAAGATTGGGCGTTTTCGCTATGACGGTTTCAGGATTATATCGAAACAATAATTCAGCTATTTATCCTTATGATTTAAATAATTCCTTATCAATCATTGGTGCCTCAGCCGGCTCATCTTACTATTATTATTTGTATGATTGGGAAGTTTTAACTCAAAATGGTCAGTGTACAAGTCCGCAGACAGCGGTCAATGTCACAATTCAACAAGTTGCAACGCCTGTAGTGGATGATGTTACGATCTGCGAAGGAGAAAGTGCAATTTTGAGTGCCTCGGGTGGATCAGATATAATTTGGTTCAACACAGCCAACGAAGAAATTGGAACTGGTGCTTCCTTTGAGACTTCTCCACTCTACGCTGATACAGTTTTCATGGTAATGAATACAGAAAATGGATGTTCGGGAATATTAATCCCAGTAAACGTAGTTGTTGAATCATGTGCAAGTGCCCCAGAGTTGGTTTCGTTTCAGTCATCTTTAATCGTCTCGCCGAATCCAACGGGAGGTGTGTTTAATATTTCGTTTAATTCCTTGGAAAATGATGGTGTTGTAATAAAGCTAACTGATTTTCAAGGAAAAGAGCTTAATAGAAAATCAGTGTCAGCTGTTGAAGGTAAGAATGATATTTCGATGAACTTAGACAAATTTGCAAAAGGTACTTATCTCATTACCATTAACTACAAAGGTCTCCAGTTTTTGCGAAAAGTAATCAAAAATTAAATGATAAAAGTGATAATTAAGCTCTCGTTTTTTACATTCGGGAGCTTTTTTATTTATGGACAACCTATTCTTCAGAATTTTACTTCAGAAAACTCTCCTTTACCCTTTAATACCGTTCGCTGCATCGCGATCCAAGGAGAAAAAAAATGGTTTGGAACTGATGTAGGACTTGCTTCTTTCGATGGAAATAATTGGCAGGTATTTACATCAAACAATTCGTTTTTAAGCAATGATAATATACGCTCACTAAAAGTTCAAAACGATTCAATTCTTTGGATCGGTACAATGCAAGGTGGGCTATTTAAAAAATCAAATGATAGCTGGATAAATTACAATGAGTCAAACTCTGGATTGAATGATAACTTGGTTAGGGGGATTGAAATTGATTCATCGAATAACATTTGGCTAGCAACTTCGGAAGGGGTGTCAAAATTTAATGGACAGAGTTGGCAAGTTTGGAATGTCGCCGATAATGGATTACCGACCAACAACATTACGGATATTCGAACAGGTTTTTCAAATGAAAAATACATTAGTACTATAAATGGAGGTCTTTTGTACTATGACGTTCAAAATAATATTGAAGTACATAGTATCGTAGAATCAGGATTGCCGGATAATTCATCCATCGACATTGATATTGATTCAACAGGTCAACCCTGGTTTGCAACTCCCGCAGCCGGTTTGGTAACTGATTTAGGCAATGGTGGTCCATGGGCACGTTGGAATATCACGAACTCACCCATTCCAACAAATGGATTAACTTGCATTGCAATCAATAAGGAGGATCAACGTATTTTTATGGGATCCGAGCTTTTTGGAATTATAATTAAACAAAACGATGTTTGGCAGAGTTATAACCAACAAAATTCAGATTTACCAACAAATCATATTACCGCTATCGTGCACGAATCTTCTCACGTAAAATGGATTGGGACTTTTAATAACGGAGTGGTCAGAATCGAAGAAACAGATGCCAATGTAATTTTCCAAGAGGTTCAATCCTTGCAACTTTTCCCTACGCTAATTCGCGTTCAAGAATCACTTTATTTATCGGAATCTGTATATGGGAGTCTTACAATTCAAGATCCTTCGGGCAGAATTTTAAATCAACAAAAATTGTTAAATACCAAGGAGATTTTCCCCAAAATCGAACAAAATGGTCTGTATTATCTAAAATTAGTGATTAAAAATCAGTCATACTTCTTTAAAATTGTTGTCATTTAATTGTGTTTTACTATCATTTTCTATAAAATAAATACATGAAAGTAAGTGGTTTCTCATTTATACGGAATGCAATTAAATACGATTATCCAATCATTGAAGCGATAAGGTCAATTATTCCAATCTGTGATGAAATGATAGTTGCAGTGGGTAACTCTGACGACGACACAAGAATCTTGATTGAATCAATAGATACGGATAAAATTAAAATTATAGATACTGTTTGGAACGATAACCTGCGCGAAAACGGAGAGGTATTGGCTGTGGAAACAAATAAAGCGTTGGAGTGCGTCTCCAATGATGCAACATGGTGTTTTTATATTCAAGGTGACGAGGTATTGGAGGATAATCAATTGGAGTACATTTACAATGCGTTGAAAAGTTATCAATATAACTTAAACGTAGATGGTTTTTTATTCGATTATCTACACTTTTATGGTTCTTATGATTGTATTGGATCTTCGCACTCATGGTATAAAAATGAAATTCGCATAGTTCGTAGAAACAGCGAAATATATTCTTTTGGAGATGCACAAGGTTTCCGAAAAAGAAAAAATCAAAAATTACGAGTGGTGGCTTTAGACTCTAAAATTTATCACTATGGTTGGGTCAAGGATCCGCGATCCATGCAGCAAAAACAAGAATATTTTAATAAATTTTGGCACGACGACTCTTGGTTAGATAAAAATATTGCCAAGACGGAGAGGTTCATGTATGAAGATCACATAACCGAAATTAGAAAATTTAAGGGGAATCATCCAAGTGTTATGAAAGAGAGAATAGAAAGGTTTAATTGGACCTTTAATGTTAATGATGCCATGCGTAAAAGGAGTTGGAAAGATAGACTCAAAGATATTTTGCTCAAAGTGGGAATAAATGCGAGCTATCAAAATTTCAAATTATATCAACGTTTTAAAAAATGAGGCAAAAAACTTTTCGATGATAGAGCAATAAAATGTCAAAAAATATCTCAGTAGGTTTTTTCCAAATTTAGTGAATCACAAATTGATGCTTGAGCAGAGGAATTACTTATAAGCATTGGATTATTTTAGATATTCTGTCAGTGTTTTTTGATAATATGTCAGTAATAAAGGCCTCCAAAAATGACTTTGTGTCACAATCTTTGCGCCGTTTTCTGATGGCATATTAATTGACTCGGTGAGTGAAATTTGAAAATTTAATCAAAAAATGGGAAAAATTATAGGAATTGACTTAGGAACAACAAATTCGTGTGTTTCAGTCATGGAAGGAAGTGAACCAATCGTAATTGCGAATGCTGAAGGAAAAAGAACAACACCGTCAGTGGTAGCATTCGTAGAAGGCGGGGAGAGAAAGATCGGTGATCCTGCTAAACGGCAGGCTATTACGAATCCAACAAAAACAATATATAGCATCAAACGATTAATGGGTTGTTCATTCGACGAGTCAAAAAGAGAAACGGAGAGAGTACCCTACGAAGTGGTTAAAGGTGATAATAACACTCCAAGAGTTAAAATTGATGACAGACTCTATTCACCACAGGAGATTTCGGCCATGATTCTTCAAAAAATGAAAAAAACTGCTGAGGATTATTTAGGAACGGAGGTTTCAGAGGCCGTAGTGACAGTTCCGGCTTATTTCAATGATGCGCAGCGTCAAGCAACAAAAGAAGCAGGAGAAATTGCTGGGCTTACGATTAAGAGAATTATCAACGAACCAACTGCCGCGGCACTGGCCTATGGATTGGATAAAAAAGGAATCGATCAAAAAATAGTTGTTTTTGACTTCGGGGGAGGCACGCATGACGTCTCTGTATTGGAATTAGGTGACGGTGTTTTTGAGGTATTAGCAACCGATGGAGATACTCATTTGGGTGGTGATGATGTGGATGAAGCGATAATTGAATGGTTGGCTGCAGAGTTTAAAAACGATGAAAGTTTAGATTTAAGAAAGGACCCTATGGCTTTACAACGTCTCAAAGAAGCAGCTGAAAAGGCTAAAATTGAGCTATCCTCAACGACTTCAACTGAAATAAATCTACCTTATATAATGCCGGTTAATGGTATTCCAAAGCACCTGGTGAGAACCCTACAACGCTCTAAATTTGAACAATTGATTTCTTCAATCGTCGAGCGAACTATTGCACCATGTCGTTCAGCTTTGAAGAATGCAGGTCTCCAACCAAGTGATATTGACGAGGTAATTTTAGTTGGGGGTTCCACTCGTATTCCTGTAATTCAAGACGCTGTTCAGCGGTTTTTTGGAAAGTCGCCCTCTAAAGGCGTTAATCCAGATGAAGTTGTTGCCATTGGAGCCGCAATCCAAGGAGGCGTTCTTACGGGTGAGGTGAAAGATGTATTACTACTGGATGTGATTCCTCTCTCTCTCGGAATTGAGACCATGGGTGGAGTTATGACTAAGTTAATAGAGGCGAATACAACGATTCCAACGAAGAAATCTGAGGTCTTTTCAACAGCCTCTGATAATCAACCTTCCGTTGACATCCATGTATTACAAGGTGAGCGATCAATGTCCAATGACAATAAAACTTTGGGGCGTTTTCAATTGACAGATATTCCTCCAGCTCCTAGAGGTGTCCCCCAAATTGAGGTGACCTTTGATATCGATGCGAATGGAATCATGAATATTTCTGCAAAAGATAAAGGAACAGGAAAACAGCAGTCGATAAAAATTGAGGCCTCCTCTGGTCTTTCTGACGAAGAGATTCAACGCATGAAGGCTGAAGCTGAAGCAAATGCAGATGCCGATAAAAAGAAGCGTGAGGAAGTAGAATTATTTAACAAAGCGGATTCAACAATTTTTCAAACGGAAAGACAATTGAAGGAGTATGGCGATAAATTACCGGCAGACAAAAAACAGCAGATTGAGGATGCTTTAGCAGAATTAAAAAAAGAGTATGACTTGAGAAATGCGGCAAATTTGCAGCCAGCAATGGATAAACTTAATGACATTTTTCAAGCAGCCTCCCAGGATATGTACAATGCAGCAAACGCTCAAGGGACTGACAATGAAACGCCGTCAGAAAAAGCCGATCCTGGCCAAGCTACCGATGAAGTTACAGATGTTGATTTCGAAGAGGTAAAAGATAAATAAACAAAATCAGTTATTTCCGAGGGCTGTTCTGAATGAACGGCCCTTTTTTTTGTTCAAGGACTTTTTTCATTAGAGAAGCCTATTTTTCTTTCCTTGTCCACATCACCGTAGTTCCGTATTTTCTAAAAGTGAAACTTAATTCACCTTGAGTGATAATTGAGTAGGGAAAAAATGATAATATGGATGATGTATTTCATGCTTTCATCAATTTTTGGGTAATTAACAACTATTTAAAAATTGTTCAAAAAGAGTTTGTTTTTGTCAAGGATTTTCATTTTCCATAAATTAAATTTGTGCTCAATTTACAGCGAATGAACGCTTTGAGGAAAATGTAAATTGAAATCCTTATGCCAAAAGATTTATCCATTAAATCCGTTCTGATTATTGGAAGCGGGCCGATTGTAATTGGTCAGGCTTGCGAGTTTGATTATTCGGGTTCTCAGGCAGCGAGGTCATTGCGTGAAGAGGGAATTGAAGTAACCTTGATAAACTCCAATCCAGCAACGATAATGACAGATAGTGTAGTAGCAGACAACATTTACTTGCAACCATTGGAGCCTGAAAGTATCGTCGAAATTTTAAAGAATCACAAAATTGATGCGGTTTTACCAACGATGGGAGGACAAACAGCATTGAATTTGTGCATTAAGTGTGATGCGATGGGTATATGGGAGGAAAATAAGGTTCGTATTATTGGGGTTGACATAAACGCGATTGAAATTACAGAAAATCGAGAAGCATTTCGTGATTTGATGATGGAAATTGGTGTGCCTATGGCACCTCAAAAAACGGCAAAATCATTTTTGGAAGGGAAGGAAATCGCACAGGAATTTGGTTTTCCACTTTGTATCCGACCGTCTTACACGCTTGGTGGATCTGGGGCATCTATCTTATACGAACCAAAAGAATTCGATAATTTATTGGAAAGAGGTTTACAATTATCACCTATTCATGAGGTAATGATTGACAAAGCCTTAATTGGATGGAAAGAATACGAGTTGGAATTGCTTCGAGACGCGAATGACAACGTTGTAATCATCTGTTCCATTGAGAATTTCGATCCAATGGGAATTCATACGGGTGATTCAATTACTGTTGCACCAGCAATGACTCTGTCCGACACCACTTTCCAAAAAATGCGAGATATGGCCATCAAAATGATGCGTTCTATTGGGAATTTTGCAGGAGGATGTAACGTGCAATTTGCAGTTTCCCCAGATGAAAACGAGGATATTATTACGATTGAAATTAATCCGCGCGTTTCTCGCTCGTCGGCTTTGGCATCTAAAGCTACAGGTTACCCAATAGCAAAAATTGCATCCAAATTAGCAATTGGCTATCACCTAGATGAACTGAATAACCAAATTACAAAAACTACCTCGGCGCTTTTTGAACCGACCTTGGATTATGTAATTGTGAAAATCCCACGTTGGAACTTCAATAAATTCCCGGGTACAAATCGCAAACTGGGTTTGCAAATGAAATCCGTTGGAGAGGTTATGGGAATTGGTCGGTCTTTTCAAGAAGCACTTCAAAAAGCTTGTCAGTCCTTAGAAATCAATCGAAATGGACTTGGGGCAGATGGACGTGAATTGACCAACCAAAACGAAATACTACATTCATTAAGTCACC
>Ga0194129_10003051_pt1 | contig 23848 bp, 21 predicted proteins | sample TA2KigCa35mmetaG_FD_150862 | JGI IMG/M metagenome (GOLD analysis project Ga0194129, IMG submission 150862) | Freshwater microbial communities from Lake Tanganyika, Tanzania - TA2015038 Kigoma Deep Cast 35m | ecosystem: Environmental > Aquatic > Freshwater > Lake | place: Tanzania: Lake...
AGACCGTCGAGCGGACAGCGCCGATGGCGATGCTGATCTACAGCCTCGTCATCATCTGGTTCGCCCGCGAGGGTCATCGCCACTGGCAGCCCGCTGATCACTCGTGGTATGCGAAGAAGCGGGATCCATCGTTCGCCGACATGCACGCCGAACTGAAACGACGGAGCGTCCGCAGGTATGTTTCTTCACTGCCACTCGATGCCTTGGGGCCCCGGAAACTCTTCCGCATCCTGGAAAACGCGGTCGGCTTGGCAGCGTAAACTGCAAAAGCCGAACTGAGAGGAGCGCGGGTTTCCAACCCGCGGCGCACCCCCGCAGACCCCGCACCGGAAGCCCCGAGTCTCGCGAACGCGCGAGGCGCACGGGTGAACCGTATTACCTGGGAAGCAGTTCCTTGAGGCGATTGGTCGCAGCCCGCCCGATCGGCAGCGGCGCGGCGACATCCTGGAACACGATCGTCGTCTGATCGCGGGACTGCCACTGCAGCGAGCGGATGGCCGCCAACTGGACGATCAGCGAGCGACTGATGCGGCCGAACTGGCCGGCCGGCAGGATCGACTCCCACTCCGCCATCGTGCGCCGGATGATGCGCGGCCGACGGTCACGGGTCTGCACCCGGGTGTAGTTGCGGATCGCCTCGACCCAGGCGATGTCGGAATACTGCACGGTTTCGACGCCCCGCCCTCCGGCCAGCGAGAACCGCACGGAGTGGTCGGTGTCGCCGGAAGCCTCGCCGGCGTCCTCCTCGCCGCCGCCGCCGGCGACTGCCTGGCCACCCGGCCGCGATGCCCCGAACTGCGACTCGAGCCGGTGGATCGTGATCGACAGCCTGTCCCGGTCGACCGGCTTGAGCATGTAATCGACCGCCCCGGCCCGGAAGGCTTCGAGGGCTCGCTCCTCGTGGGCGGTCACGAACACGATCCGGCTCGTGGCGGGCACGCTGGCCACCAGGTCGAATCCCGGTCGGCCCGGCATGTTGATGTCGAGGAACACCACGTCGGGGGTGCGGCCGGTGAGAAACCGCTCGGCGTCGCCGACGTCCCGGGCCGTGCCGATCACGTCGACGCCCGGGAAGGTCTCGAGCAGTGCCGCCAGCCGGTCGATCGCCTTCGGTTCGTCGTCGACCAGCAGCGCCGTGATCATCGCGTCGTCTCCTTGGCTTGCTCCAGCACATCCCTGAGGATCGGAATCCGCAACACCACCCGAACCCAGCCGTCGGCTTCGCCGTGCGTCACGGTCGCGGCCTGCCCGACCAGCAGCTGCAGCCGCCGCTCGAGCGAATGCAGTCCCGTGCCCGTGACGTGTCGGCCGCCCGGGGCCACCCAGCGGCCCGTGTTGGCCACCTCCACGACCAGCCAGTCGCCATCCCGCCGTGCCGTGACGTGCACGCGGATCGGCCGCGGGGCCGACTCGCCGCCATACTTGATGGCGTTCTCCACCAGCGGCTGCACCATCACCGGCGGCACCGCAACACCCCGGGCGTCGGTGTCGCACTCGAGCCGCGTCACGAGGCCGTCGCCGAACCGCACGCCCTGGACGGTGAGATACTCCTCGAGCGCGTCGAGCTCCCGTGACAGGGGCTCCAGCGTCGCGGCGGGCCGCAGGAGAAAGCGGAGGTAGTTGGCCAACGCCTGGGTGACCGTGTCGATCGCCTCGGGATCGTCGCGGCAGGCCATCACCGTGTTGAGCGAGTTGAAGAGGAAATGCGGGCTGATCTGCCCCTGCAGATGCTGGAGTTCGTTCCGCAAGGCGAGCGACTCCGCCTGCAGGGCCCGAAACTCCGTCGAGTTCCGCTCGCGAATGAGCTGGTAGCCGAAGTACAGCGCGCACCAGTTGGCGATCAGGCTGAGATTGATCGCCAGCCGGGCGACGAGTTCCAGCCGGGCGGGAGACTCCACCGGAACGCCGGGGGCCCGGTCGAGGGCGAAGGTGAGCAGCGTGATCAGCACCGCCGAGAGGATCGCCCCTCCGGCCATCACGCCGATCTTCGACACGCCGAGGCGGAGGAGAATCGGCTCGTGCCGGGAGAGCCAGCGCATCGCCGCCGTGGCCACGAAGCAGAGTGCGATCTGGAAGCCGACGTGGGCCACCGAGCCTCCCACGGCGGGCCGAACGACGCGGATCACGACCAGTGCCGCGGTGAAGCCGAGCAGCCAGAAGGCCGCATGCGCGAGCCAGAAGCCGAGTTCATTGAACGACAGCCTGAGCCGCGGACCGGCGGCGACGGCCGGTGACTCGGCCGTGGGGTCGGCGACGTCGGCGGTCAGCGATGCCATGGTGCGGAACATGCCCGGACGGACGGTGCGGCAGCGCTCCGCCATCACAGGAGGGTCGCACGCTGACGGCGACTCGGCAAGTGCCCGACCCGCCGGCGGTGCGGGGGGGCTCTGACCCGGAGATTGCTGCCCCCCGGTGTCGAAACCTCGCCCCCAAACCCGGCGACGCGCCGATCCCCGCCCGCCTGAAAACCATGCCCGACCGGCATCAGTACCAGACGCCTGCCCGGACGACGAACGTGTCCGGCGGGCGGATGTCGCCCGTGTCGGTGATGTAGTACTCGACGAGCCGCCCCGTCACCCAGCCCGCCTCGAACCGCCAGCTGGCTCCGAGATCGGCCGGCCGCCGCTCCCAGCCGACGAGCAGTCGGTAATCGTGGTAGACGACCACGTCGCGAGCCCCGCCGTCCCGGCGGACGGCCCACTGATTGCCCCCGAACTCGCCCGCCAGGTAGGCCCAGCGTGCGGACCGACCGTCGTCCGCCACGCGCCAGGCGAGCCGCGGGCGGGGAAAGATCAGTTCGTGCCGCTGCGCTGCCGTCGGCGTCCAGAGTAATCCACCGGCGGGCAGGAGATTCACGTCGAAGCGGTCGAGGTAGATCACCCCGGCCACGACCCGAAGGTCGTCCCGCGCCTCCCAGGCACCGAAGCCATGGCCGGTGATCCGGAAGGCCTGCGGCGTGTCGTTGACGAAGTCGCTGTACCATCCCGGAGCCACCGCGACATCGACGCCGAACCGGTCGCCGACCTTCCGCAGCCACCGCGCCTGGAGCCACGATTCGTAGAGCTGGGCCGGAAGGCCGGGATCGCCCGGTCCCGCGGCCTCGTCGACGAACGTCGTCCCGAAGCCCGGCGTGAGCAGCAGCGGCGATTCGACCGTCGGGGCGGGCAGCCCGATCGTGAGGCTCGTGTCGAGCGTCGTCAGGCCGAGGCCATCCTGGCCGAGCCGCGGGAGCTCCGTGACGGTGAAGATGGCCTGCTGGAGCGGGCCGGGCTTCGCGCCGGGCGGGAGCTTCCGCCCCGCCGGCGGCTCGAACTCCTGCGGAGGCTGCCCCGGAGGCGCCACGTCGTCGGGCAGCAGCGGTTCGGTGAGATCCTGCGGATCGCCGAGGGCGGCCAGGCGGATGCGGTCGAGGATGCCCTGCTCCACCGGGGGCAACGGCGCGATCCCCTCGGTCGCAGGCAGGGGGAGCACCTCCCCCGCCACGCCCCCCGCGGCGGCCATCAGCACGCCGGCCACGGCCAGCCGCAGCGTCCGACCCGAGGCGCTCCTCGCCTCCGGCGGCGCTCCTCGGTCCCGGACGTCCGGATGCGGCTTAATACGCCAACCCCAGGCGGAACATGATCGTGTCGGGCAGGTCGACGATCTGCGGCGGCCCGTCCACGTAGAACAGCTGCCGGTAGAACACGTAGCCCACCTCGAAGTTGCCGGCGATCCCGGTCTGGGAGAGGGGCACGAACTCCGTGCCCAAGGCGATGCGGATGTCGTTGTAGTCGAACGGGGTGATCATGTTGTACTTCGACGTGTCACGACGGAACGTCCAGGCGCCGCCGCCGTACTCGCCGGAGAGATAGGCCCACCAGGCGTGCTGTCGGGTGCCGGCGAACTTCCACGACGCCCGCGGCGCGGGAAAGAAGATGTCGTAGCGCGACCGGTCGTTCGGGGTCCAGGTGGCGCCGATCGCCGGCAGCAGCTTCACCTGGTTGCGGTCGAGGTAGATGATGCCGGCCTTCCCCTGCCAGGTGGGCGTGAGCTGCAGGGTGCCGATGGCCCGGCCCATGATGCGCCAGCTCTGCCAGACGAGCACATCCCAGTTGGTGTAGATGCCGACGCGAATCCCCAGTTCCGCTCCCCAGAGGGGCGAAAGCCGCGGATTCCAGGCGGCATCGATGAATGCGTCGTAGGTGTTCGGGGGCAGGTCGGCCCACTGCGTCGACGTCGTCTGGGGACCGTCCCAGAGCTGGAGTCCGAATCCCGGCGTGATCAGCAGCGGGGCGTGATTGAGGTTGGCGGGTGAGTTGTGGAAGAAGGGCAGGGCGAAGGTCGCCGTGGTGTCGAGTTCGTTGACGCCCACGTTGAGGTTGTCGCCGTCCCCCATCAGGTAGGCCCAGCTCCCACGGACGCCCTGGAACACGTGCATCGTCTGCTGGATGGTCTGGCTCTGCGTCGGATAGCCCGCGGGAAACAGCGACGCCTGCTGCGGCGGCGCGGCCAGCGAAGGGGCTGCCGGTGAATACCCGGGATAGCCCGGCTGACCGCTCATGGCCGACGGCGCCCAGCCCGACGACGAGGGCCCGGGCGTCGGAAACACCTGCCCGCCCGCCGGTGCGTAGGCATCCCATGCGGGCGGCGGCGACGAGAGCGGCGCCTGCGCCAGCCGATCGAGCGACGACGAGGCCGGTGGCGGCAGGTACGCCGTCTGCGCCGCGGCCGGCAGGCCAGCGCCGACGAGCGCCACTGCGACCGCCAGTCGTATCTGCACCGATCTCATGCCGCGCACGCTCCTCCGCATCGCCGCCGCCGGCAACGCGTGGTCGACCCGCCCCCGACCGACCGGGGGAGTTCCCGGGGGGTACCGCGCCGCAGAGGCGGGAATCAAGGTGTGGCGCAGCCCGGCGCCCTTCGCAATCCGCCCCGCTGACCAACGCCCGTCGGCGGCTCTTCCCTAGAATGCCGAGTTCGCGAAGGCTTCCCAGGATGACAGCCCCTCTTCCCTCCGGCCTCGACCCCATCGACCCCGTCGCGCTCGGCCACGTCGCCGGCCTGGGCCAGGTCGCGGTGCTTGCCGAGGTCGAGTCGACGATGGATCGGGCGCGCGAACTCGCCGCCGATCCCTCCACGGCGACACCGGCCCTGGTCGTCGCCGACCGGCAGACGGCGGGCCGCGGGCGGCGCGGGGCGGGATGGTGGCAGCCGCCCGGCAGCCTGGTGGCGAGCCTCGTGCTTGACCACCAGCCGGCGCACGCCGGGCTGAATCCCTGGTGGGCGTTGGCCTGCGGCATCGCCCTGGCCGAATCGATCGCCGAACTGGCCGCTGGTGTGCGGACGAGCCTCAAGTGGCCAAACGACGTCGAGGTGGCGGGGCGGAAGCTCGCCGGCATTCTCGTGGAGACGGCTCCGGCGGGCCGCGTGGTGATCGGTCTGGGCGTCAACTCCGCAGGCACTGCCGCGGCGGCACCGGCACCCCTGCAGGACCGGCTCGTCACGATTCCCGATCTGACCGGCAGGCCGCTTTCCCGGCAGGCTCTCCTGGCCGCCTTCATCCCGCGGCTCACCACGCTCGTGCAGGCGATCGCGGCCGAGCCCGCGGAACTGGGCAGACGCTACCGGCCCCTGTGCTGCCTCGCCGGCACCCACGTGCGGGTGTTCACCGGGGCGCAGGAACACACCGGCCTCTGCCGCGGCATCGCCGCAGACGGGGGCCTCGTCGTCGAGACCGCCGCCGGCCCGACGATCGTCCATGCCGGCAGCCTGGCAGCTCCCGGAAGCGAGTGGACCGCAGGCGGCTGACCCCGACGGACCCGTTCTGGCTCAAACCGTACGGGGTCCTCGACCGCGGCCGCCTCGGCCCCGCAGCGCGACCACGCAGATTTCCCGGCCCGCGGTCGAGAGGTGGCGGGCCTGGGGCACATAGCCCCAGGACCGAAACGCGGCCAGCCAACCGTCGATCTCGGCTGCCCGCGACCAGGTGGGCATCTTGAGCGTGGCGATCACTCCCTTGGGCCGCGCCGCTCCGGGCTCGAGCACCCGGCCGAGCGCAGCCATGGTGTCGGCGGGGTCGATGTTCATGTCGGCCAGCAGCCAGTCGCAGCCGCGAAATCGCGCGAGCGGCACTTCCCGGGCCCGCATCCGCCACTGCTCGAACCGGGGATGGCCCGCGACCTGCTCGTGCACGACCGCCGCATCGACGCCCACCACGCTCAGGCCGGCTTCGAGAAGCCGCTGGCAGGCGCCGCCCGGGGAAGCGCCGAACTCGATCGCCCGCTCGCCCGGCGTGAGCGGCACCGCGAAGGTCGTCAGGGCCTCGTCGAGCTTCAGCCACGCGCGGGAGACCGCCCCGGCCGGGAGCGTGCCCGGGTACGCGCCGCCCGGCCAACTGGTCGGCGGCGCGTTCACGCGATGCCATCCCACCCACCAGCGCTCGGGTGCATCGAGCACGATGTCGAGCACGAGATCGCCCCGGCGCGCCGGGGCGGCCATCCGTTCGCTCCCCGGGTCGATCCCCGCGGCCATGGCGACTGCCGCGCGCACCGCGGCGACGGGCAGACCGTCATCGGGATCGGCCGCTTTGGCGTCAGCCACCCGCGCGGTGCGCGGCCAGGCATGGATCGCATCGAAGCGGCCACCTTCGACCAGGCGAAGCACGCCCTCGATGGCCGCCGCAGACACGCCGCCCGAACCGGGGCCACGAGCATCCCCGACCACCTGTCCAAGCGAGCGGATCACGGTGTGGGCGAGGATCAGATCGGGGAAAAAATCGTCCGGGGGATCGAAGTCCGCAGGGCCGATGCGGAAGGTGACCACCCCGCGGCGCCAGGCCCCCGGGGCGAAGGCCGGCAGAATCGCCTGCTGGCGGGCGATCAAGGGCTGCTCGACACCCCCCTGGCAGACGCAGAGCAGAAAACTCCCGCGCACCGACGGCGGAGATGGGGGAGGGGCGACAGCCATCGGGCGGAACCTCCCGCCGAAAGAAAATCAGGCCGGCCCGGGCGCCCAAGGGCCCGGGCCGGCCTTTCTCGTCTGAGCGTGAACGCCCCGAACGACCACCGCCGGGGCGTGAACCCCGCCAGCCGAAGGCCGGAGCGAAGGGACGCGGACCGCACGAGGCGACCCGCCGGACCCCACGAATGGGATCCCGGCTCGCAATCAGCGCCGGGGCGACCCCGGGACGAATCCCGGCATCGGCCCCGACGTCAGATTCAGCCGTGGCCCTTCTTCTTCTTGGCGGCCTTCTTGGCAGCCTTCTTCTTCTTCTTGGCCATGGAAACGGCTCCTTGCCATGAGCACCCTTCACGGTTCTCACATCCGCTTCCCCGGGTGCTCTCGGGAGGGCGGCGGACGACGATTCGGCACGACGAAGGCCACGATCGCTCGCTGCTTCGTCCCACCGATGCAGGAGTTGTGGTGAATGACCGGGAAAACTGTCAAGAGAAATTTCCGGAAAAAATCCGATTTTTTTTCTCCGTGACACGCCGCGGACACGCCGCGCGGCGCCTCTCGGGACCGCATCGACGACCCGTCACTCGGTCGCGTCGCGGTCGCCGACCCGCCGCTCCAGCCACTCACGAAGCATCGTGACCTGCGCGGCAAAGCTCTGCTCCGCGACGTCGAGCGGGCTCTTGAAGAAGCACGCCAGCCACGGCAGCACGCCGCGTTCGCCGGCCATCCGGGCCCGATCCACCAGCCTCACGAGGTCCAGCACCAGGGGCGCCGCGAGGATGGAATCGCATCCCTGCCAGGTGAACTGCAGCGTCATCGGCGTGCCGAGGAAGCCCCTGAAGTGCACGTGGTCCCAGGCGGTCTTCCAATCCCCGAGGCTCGCGATGTATTCGATGGACACGTGGGTCTGGGGCGGATAGCCGAGGATCGAGGCCAGGAGGTGGTCCTTGCTCCGCACCTTCGCCGCCTTGTTCCGCGGGTCGTCGAGCACCTTGCCGTCGAGGTTGCCGAAGATGTTGTGTCCGACCCAGCTCATGACGTCGAGGTTGCGGTCCGCGAACATCGGCGCGAGCACGCTCTTGAGCAGCGTTTCGCCGGTCTTGCCGTCACAGCCGGCGTGCGGAATGCCGCGGTCGAGGGCCACCTGCCGGAGGCAGTCCGGCGTGGCTCCCGTCGACGGCGTGAAGTTCACGTAGCTGGCCCGGGCGGCCGCCGCAGCCAGAAAATAGAGGCTGCTGGCCGGCAGGGGACAGCGATCGGCATCGTCGAGCAGCGGCTCGAGGTCCGCGAAGTCCTGCGGAATGGGACGGGACGGCGGCGGCTCCGTCGATGCGACGTTGACCACGACCACGTGCTCGAGCCGCTCCGTCGCCGCGAACTCCGCGAGGTCGCCGGCGATGCGGTCGATGGCGGCCCGCGGAGTCTCGACCAGCGCCGCAGCCTCCGCGTCGGCGATCCCGCGGATGCGGTCTCCGGCGGCGACGAGCGTTCCGGGACGAAGCCGCCGCTCGATCTCGGCGAACGACTCGGCGGCAGCGTCGATCATCTCCGGCGCGATCGCCCGGCTCTCGCTCCACATCCTCCGCGCCTCGGCACCCAGCGGGCCGGAGCGCACGTCGTGGCCACCGACGACGAGTTCGTCGAAGCCGACGAGCCCCAGGGGGGCGAAGGCGGCGGTCTCGGTGACCAAGCCGACCGGATCGATCGCGCCCCGCCGCAGCGCCGCCAAGCCGGTGATCAGCGTCGTGGCGACGCCTCCCTTGGCACCCACGAGCCAGACACCGACGCGACGCTTGGCCATGCTGTGGATCGGGTGCTGGTGGCCCGCCGGCTGGGAAACAGGAACGCGATTGGTATCATCGGGGACCACATCGGGGCGTCAAGCGACCGCAGCGCGGGGAGGCTCACCCGCGGTGCCCTCCCCGCCCGGCCCGGAGCCTGTCGCGGAGCATCACCCCCGCATGGAATCGCTGGAATCGACGAGCCTGGCCACCGCCCGCCGGATGCGGGCCCTCGAGCCTTCCGCCACGCTGGCGATGGCCGCGCGTGCCGCCGCCCTCGCCGCCGCCGGGGTCGACGTGATCGACCTGTCCGTCGGCGAGCCGGACTTTCCCACCCCCGACCACATCTGCCGGGCTGCCGAGGAGGCGATTCGCGGCGGCAAGACGAAATACACGCCCGCCGCCGGCATCCCGGCGCTTCGCAAGGCCGTTGCCGACGACTACGCCCGCCGTTCCGGGATCGCGACCACGCCCGCTCAGGTGGTCGTGTCCAACGGCGCGAAACACTCCCTCCACAACGTGTTCACGGCGGTCCTCGACGAGGGCGACGAGGTCGTCGTGCCCACGCCCTACTGGGTGAGCTACGCGGAACTCGTCAAACTCGCGGGGGCCACGCCCGTGCTGGTCGAGACCCGCATCGAAGACGACTTCAAGCTCCGCCCGGAAGCCCTCCAGGCCGCGCTGTCGCCCCGCACGCGGATGCTCCTGCTGTGCACGCCGAGCAATCCCACCGGCGTGGTCTACGCCCCGGAGGAGCTCGCGGCCCTCGCCGACATCGCGATCGACCGCGACCTGGCTGTGGTCGCCGACGAGATCTACGACCAACTCGTCTACGACGGACGGGCCTACGCGTCATTTCCGACGCTCCGCCCCGGCCTCGTGGACCGGACGGTCGTGGTGGCGGGTGTGAGCAAGACCTACTCCATGACGGGCTGGCGAATCGGCTGGACGATCGCACCGGAACCGTTGTCCAAGGCGATCGGGAACCTGCAGAGCCAGGAGACGAGCAATCCCTGCAGCATCAGCCAGCATGCGGCCGTCGCCGCCCTGACCGGCCCGCAGGAGTGCGTGGCACAGATGCGCGCCACCTTCGAACGGAGGCGGAACCTGGTGGCCGGCAGGCTCGCAGCCATGCCCGGAGTCCGCATTCCGGAGATCGGCGGCGCCTTCTACGCCTTCTTCGACATCCGCGAGCCGCTCGGGCGGCTGAAGTCCTCGGGCATCTCCACGAGCATGCGGTGGTGCGAAGCCCTCCTGGAAAAGAAGCAGGTCGCGCTGGTGGCCGGCAGCGCATTCGGCGCCGAGGGCCACGTCCGGATGTCCTTCGCGGCCGCCGACGACAAGCTGGCCGAGGGCCTCGACCGGATCGCGGCGTTCCTCGAGGGCGGCTGATCGGCGGCGACCATGCCTCGAGCCCGTGAGCCGGAGTCCGCCGAACCGATCTACCTCGACCACGCGGCGGCGACGCCGCTGCGGCCCGAGGCCGAGGCGGCCATGCGGGACGCCACCGCGAAGGGCTTCGCCAACGCGTCGAGTCCCCATGCGGCCGGCCGGCAGGCGCGGCGGATCCTGGAAGAGTCCCGGGAACGGATCCTCACCGCCCTCGGCGGGCGTTCGACGGGCGTTGATCGCGATCGCCTCGTCTTCACCAGTGGCGCGACCGAGGCCAACAGGCTCGGCGTGCTCGGCCGCGAGGACGGCCCCGGCACCATCGCCTGGTCGCCGCGCGACCACGCGAGCATCCAGGCGGCGGCGGCCGAACTCGCCGTCCGCGGCTGGCACCCCGTGCCGCTCGCAGCCAACTTGCGCGGTTCGGTGATCGAGGCCGTCCTGGCGCTGGCCGACTCCCCGCCGGGGCGGACCGTCGTCTGCCTGACCACCGTCTGCGGCCAGACCGGCATCCTCGACCCCGCCGTGACCACGCTGGCCGCCACTCCGCTGGTGAGCATTCATGTCGACCACACCCAGGCAACGGCCTGGGATGCGACGCCGCTGGATCGACTCGCCGCCACCACGGTCGCCCTGGCGCCGCACAAGTTCGGCGGGCCGAGGGGCATCGGAGGGCTCGTCGTCAGGGGGGGCGCCCGCCTCCGGCCGGTGCAGCCCGGGCCGCAGGAACTGGGTCTCCGTGGGGGCACCGAATCGGTGCCGTTGGCCGCCGCGTTCGCGGCTGCCCTCGAGGCCGCCGTGGCCGAACGCTCCGCTGCGGTCGACCACGTGACGGCACTTCGCCAGCGCTTCGAGTGCGGCGTGACCGCCGCCGCGGCCGGCGTCGGCAGACGCGTCGTCGTGATCGGGGACCACGCGCCCCGTGCCCCGCACATCACCACGATCGCGGTGGAGGGATTCGATCGGCAGACGCTCGTCATGGCGGCCGACCTGGCTGGAGTGTTCCTGGCGACCGGCACGGCCTGTGCCAGCGGCTCGAGTGAGCCCTCCCCCGCGATTCTCTCGCTGCACGAGCCCCCCTGGGTCGCACGGAGCGCGTTCCGCGCGAGCTTCGCCCCCGCGTCGACCTGCCGTGACGTCGATGCGGCCGTCAGCCGGTTGACCATGGTGTTTCGCGGCATCGCCGGTGGAGGTCTTCATCTCGGGTCCTCGCCGGAGTAGCCTCTGCCCCGCAGTCGTACGGCACGGACGCCGGGGGTCGCTCGCACGCCACGCCGGACACGCCGTCGATGTCCTCCGCTGCCACGTCGTCCTGCCGCCAGCGGTCCCTCCCCCCCGCCGCAGCACTGGCCAGAACGGCACTGGCGGCGCTGCTCGCCGGCGACGTCCACGCCGGCAGCCCGACGCTCGTCGTGGTCGTGTCGGCCGATGCCGGACGCCTGCTTGCCGATCTCGGCGGCGAGGTGCACGAGGCCGGGGATCTCGCCGGCCGGCTCGCCGCGGCGGAGGCCCGTGGGACGCAGGACAGGCTCCGGGCACACCTCATCCGCTCCGGTCGAGTTCTGGTGCGCGGCGCGGATGAAATCGGCCCTTCCCGGCTGCAGCGATCCTTCGCCGCCCTGCTCGATGCCGCCGCGGCCGAAGGCACGAGCGTCTGCGTGTCGCTCGCCAGGCCTCCCGCGGCAACCCATCTCCATCCGGCTCTCGAGTCGCGATTGTCGGCCGGTCTGGTGGTGAGCACCGCCGGAGGGCAGGCCGCGCCCGCCTCGACGCGACACACCTCGATCAGTGCCGTGATCCAAGCGACGGCGCGGGCCCAGGGGATTGCCGACGACCGGATCGTCGGTGAGGACCGGCATCGCACCGCCGTGCGGAGCCGCGGGCTGGCGATGTTCATCGCCCGCACCTGCACCGGCATGAGCCTCGGTGCGATCGGTCGACACTTCGGTGGTCGGGAGCACACCACCGTGATGCGGTGCATTCGCGGCATCGAGTCACGGCTGGCTTCCGATTCCGGCTTGGCCGCCGAGCTCCGCGAGATCCTCGCCGCTCTCGATTCCCGCCCGAACAGGATCGGTCGTCGGCGCTCGACGCGTGTCGATTCCCTGTCGGAAGTGCGGTCACGAAAGCCGCATTGAGGGGCCGACATCGCCATCCACTGCCGCCCGACGCACGGTCCGAATCGATTCAGCGCCGAACACAGACCTGATCCACTCCGAAGGATCATCGTCTGCCACCAGGCAAACGCTTCATCGACACGCACGCGCCAGGATTTGCACCGGCGCCGACTGACGAGTGAGGGCGTTTTTCAGCGGCATTCCAGGCTTCCGCCACGACGACTCTCGTCGGTTGACAGGTCTTGTGACTCAATCCTTATTGGCTCGTGTCTTTCGTGATGTTCCTCTGTTCTCTCATCCATCACATCGGTTCGGAGAACCGCTTCCATCGGGACGCGTCATGGGCCACTCCGAGCCCCCGCATCGAACGCTCCGAGGCCATTCCCGCAGCCCGTTTTTGGGGTACAATCCGAGCCTCTCCGCCACCCCCGAGCTTGCGGCCGGATCCGGCCGTCACCACCGATGAAGATCCGTTGCCCGAAGGAGCCCTTTCTCGCCGCTCTCCAGGCGGCTGCGGCGGTGGTTCCATCCCGGTCTCCGAAGCCGATTCTCACCAACGTGAAAGTCGAAGCGAATCGCGACGAGGTCGTGCTGTCGGCGACGGATCTGGAGGTGGGAATCCGTGTGGCGGTCGAAGGCGTCGAAGTCGTCGCTCCCGGAGCCGTCCTGCTGCCGTCGGGCAGGCTGATGGCGATCATCCGCGAGAGCGCGGCGGGCACGCCGTTTGAGATTCACTCCGACGGCACGGCGGCGATCGTCAAGGCGCCGCGGAGCGAGTTCAGGCTGCCGGCCGAGGACCCGCTCGAGTTTCCCGCCGCGGCGACGTTCCCGGAAGGGGGCTTCATCGAGGTCTCGACGCCGCTGGCCCGGGAACTCGTGCGGCGGACCGTGTTTGCCACCGACAACGAGTCGAGCCGGTATGCGCTCGGAGGCGTGCTGCTCGAGTTCACTCCTCCGGGCGTGATCGCGGTCGGCACCGACGGCCGCCGCTTGGCGAAGATGCAAGGTCCGGCGGAGGTCCGGGGAGGCGGCGGGGGCGAGGGCACGCCGATCGTGCCTGCCCGTGCCATGCAACTCATCGAGCGCTGCCTCGGTGCCGCCGACCAACCGGTGCAGGTGGCGGTCCGGGGCAGCGACATCGTGGTGCGGACGGCGGTTACCACGATCTCCGCGCGACTCGTCGACGGCCGCTTTCCTCGCTGGAGGGACGTGTTCCCGGAGCGACCGGAGGCGGTGCGAGTGCATGCCGTGGCTGGTCCGCTGCTGGCCGCCGTTCGGCAGGCGGCAATCGTGACCAGCGAGCAGTCGAAGGGGGTCGATTTCTCGTTCGAGGCCGGCCAGTTGGTGCTCTCCGGCCGCTCTGCGGAGAGCGGTGAGAGCCGGGTGGAGATGCCCATCGATTTCTCCGGAGCGACCGTGCGAATCAAGCTCGACCCGCGGTTCATGGCGGAGTTTCTCCGTGTGCTTGATCCCGCCACGGCCGTGACCATCGAGATCACCGACGCCCAAAGCGCCTGCGTCTGCTCGACCGACGACGGCTACGGATACGTCATCATGCCCCTGGCGGCCGACTAGCGTGAGGGCCGGCACCGCTTTCATGGCTGCGAATCCTCGTCGTGCCGACGCGGTGGCCGGACCGGTTTCCATCGGCCGCGTGATGGCCCGATTGATGTCGCGAGCCGGATACGACCGGGAGCGGTCGACGGCGGCGCTGGAGTCCGCCTGGAGCGCCGCGGTTCCGGAGGCGATCCGCAGCTCGCGCCCCGGACTCGTGCGGCGCGGGGTGCTCGAGGTCTTCGTGAGCCACTCAGCCCACGTTCAGGAACTCGGTTTTCACAAGCAGGCGATCGTGTCACGGCTCCGCGAACTCCTGCCCGATGCCGGCGTGTCCGACATCCGCTGTCGCATCAGGCCGGATGCCGGACACGGCAGCTGAACCTCCCGCCCGCCCCGGAGCAACGCCCATGGCAGACCAGCAGCAGGCCTACACGTCGGCCGACCTGAAGCATCTCTCCGATCGCGATCACGTCCGCGAGCGGTTCGGGATGTACATCGGCGACAACACCTCCCGAGGACTCCACCACCTCGTCTACGAGGTGGTCGACAACTCGATCGACGAGTGCATGGCTGGTTTCGCGCACCACGTGGGAGTGACGGTCAACGTCGATGGCAGCGTGACGGTGGAAGACGATGGCCGCGGGATCCCGGTCGATCGCCACCCGCAGCTCTCCGAGGAGATGGAACGCGACGTGTCGACGCTCGAGGGCGTGATGACGGTCCTCAAGTTCGGCGGCAAGTTCGAGAAGGGCGCCTACCAGACGACGGGCGGCCTCCACGGCGTCGGTGTGACGGTCGTGAATTTCCTCTCGGAGTGGTGCGAGGTCGAGGTCTCCCGGGAGGGCCATGTCTGGCAGCAGGAATACCAGCGGGGCGAGGCCACCGGTCCCGTGCGGAAGATGGGGGCCACGAACCGCACCGGCACGAAGACGACCTTCAAGGCCGACCCGCAGATCTTTCCGCAGACCAAGTTCTCGTGGGACGTCCTGGCGCGGCGGCTGCGGGAGTTGGCCTTTCTCAACTCGGGCCTCCGGATCCGTTTTCAGGACGCGGCCAGCGGCAACTCCGAGGAGTTTTTCTTCGAGCGCGGCCTCGAAGAGTTCGTCGAGCACCTCAACAAGGCCAGCGACGCGGTTCACGCCGACGTGATCACGCTCAAGGGGGAGGCAGAGGGGGTGTCCTGGGACATCGCCCTGCAGTACACGACGGAATACACCGAGAGCCTCCACAGCTACGTCAACAACATCTGCACCACGGAAGGGGGCACGCACGTTTCCGGGTTCCGCTCCGCGCTGACGCGGGCCCTCAACACCTACGGCAAGAAGAGCGGCCTCTACAGGGACCTGATTCCCACCGGCGAGGATGTCCGCGAGGGCCTCACCACCGTGATCAGCGTCCGGGTGCCTCACCCGCAGTTCGAAGGCCAGACGAAGACCAAGCTCGGCAACGGCGAAGTCGAAGGCATCATCAACTCGGCCGTCGGCGACTTCCTGGCGAAGTATCTCGAGGAGAACCCCAAGAGCGCCCGGGCGATCGTCCAGAAGGGCGTGCTCGCCGCCGAAGCGCGGGAGGCGGCCAAGAAGGCGAAGCAGTTGCTCCGCGAGCGCAAGGGAGCCCTGTCCGGCGGCGGCCTGCCCGGCAAACTCAGGGACTGCACCAGCCGTGACGTGGAGCGATGCGAGCTGTATCTCGTCGAGGGGGACAGCGCCGGAGGCTCGGCGGAAGGGGGGCGGCACCGGGAATACCAGGCGATCCTGCCCCTCCGCGGCAAGATCATCAACGCCTACAAGAGCCGCGACGACAAGGTGCTCGCCAACGAGGAGGTGCGGAGCGTGATCTCGGCGATCGGCGCCGGAATCGGCGAGGAGTCGGATCTCGCCAAGCGGCGGTACGACAAGGTCGTGATCATGACCGACGCCGACGTCGACGGTTCGCACATCCGCACGCTCCTGCTGACCTTCTTCTACCGCCAGATGTACCGCCTCGTGGCCGAGGGGCACGTCTACGTCGCCCAGCCGCCGCTGTTTCGTGTCCGCTCCAAGAAGACCGTGTACTACGTGCAGACCGAGGAGGAGATGAAGACGCAACTGCTGGAGCAGGGGCTCGGCGAAGGGGTCTTCCTGCCGGGTGACGGCCGGGAGATCGCGGGGGAGGAGATGCACAAACTCTGCCGCACGCTCGCGGGGCTCGAGGATGCGTTGCTGGCCCTGGAGAAGCGCGGCATCAGCCTCCGCGAGCACGCCGCCCGCCGCGATGCGGCGACCGGGAAGCTGCCGATGTACCACGTCTACTACGGGCTCGAGGAGCACTGGTTCACCAGCCGCGACCAGCTCGAAGCCTTCATGACGGGCAAGGAGCAGGCCGCCGGCGGGGAGCTCAAGGTCGGCCGGATCGAGGAGGCCCAGGCCGCCGGCGACACCACGCCCGGCACCGCCCCCGGCACGGGAGCCGACCAGCTCGTGGTCGTCGATCTGCACGAGGTCCGCAGCGTGAATGCGGGACTCCGGGAGCTCGATGCGATGGGGTTCGGGATCGAGTCGCTGATGCCTCAGGACCGGACCGGCAGCGAGAAGGCCCGCTACATCCTGCGCCGCGGCGACAGCGAGATCGGCCTGGACGACCTCCGTGGGCTCTTGACCGCGGTGCGGCGGGCCGGCGAGAAGGGCTTGTCGATCACCCGCTTCAAGGGCCTCGGTGAGATGAACGCCGAGGAACTGCGCGACACGACTCTCGACCCGAAGAATCGCACGCTGCTGCGGGTCACGATGGCGGACGCGGCCGCCGCCGACGACCTCTTCAGGGTGCTGATGGGAGAGAAGGTGGAGCCGCGGCGCGACTTCATCGAGAAGCACGCACTCGACGTCAAGAACCTCGACGTGTGACCGTTCCGGTTCAGGCGCCGGGGCGGCGGAAGTGGCGGTAGGCCTGGAGCACGTCGTGCAGATCCGACGAGATCGTGACCTCGTCGTCGGCGAAGTCGGTAAGCCAGGTTCGGCGGCTGGCGACGGCGTCGGCCAGCAACGGCAGGATCTCGCCGAGCGTCACGGTGACGCCCTGATCCATGGTCGGCTCGACCGCGGTGAACTCCCTGCGATCCGTATCCGGCTCGTGATACACGCGAAGTTGACGCATTGCCATGGGGCACTCTCCCTTGCCGTGGGCGTCGCGAACGCGGCGGGGCCCGAAGCCCAGCGGTCGTCTTCTTGACGACCTCCACCGCTAGGAGAGGTATCGGCCGCCGCAGGCGTCAGGGTTTGGCCGATTTCTCCAGTTGTCCGGATGCTGCGGCCGAGGAGCGGCAGGTGGCGGCAAACTGGAGGGATCGGGTTGTCTACGCCGGCTGGCTCAGGGCCGGCTCGCGGACTGATGGCCGGCGACCCGTCCGGCCCGGAACGCCTCGCCGATGCTCTTGGGCACCAGGGCCTCCGCCTCGAGCAGCCGCGCCCGGTTGTCCGCCGTCGCGGCCTTCATCTCCTGTTCGCGGGCGATCGCCACGCTCCTCCGCTCCTCCGCCTTGGCTCGGGCAACGCGGGTGTCGGCCTCGGCCTGGTCGGCCTGCAGGCGGGCCCCGATGTTCTCCCCGACCTCGATGTCGGCGATGTCGATCGAGACGATCTGGAACGCCGTCTGGGCGTCCAGGCCCCGCTGCAGCACCGCCTTCGAGATCGTGTCCGGGTGCTCCATGACCTCGAAGTGGCTCTCCGACGAGCCGATCGAGGTGATGATCCCCTCGCCGACCCGGGCGATGATCGTTTCCTCGGTCGCCCCTCCGATGAGCTGCTGCAGGTTCGTGCGCACGGTCACGCGGGCCTTGATCTTGAGTTCGACGCCGTTTTTCGCCACCGCCGACAGCGTCGACTTGCCGCTGGCCGCGTCCGGGCAGTCGATGACCTTCGGGTTCACGCTGGTCTGAACCGCGTCGAGGACGTCGCGGCCGGCCAGGTCGATCGCGCAGGCGCGGTCGAAGTCGAGGTCCAAGTCGGCCCGCTGGGCCGCGATCAGGGCGCGGATCACGCGGGGCACGTCACCTCCGGCGAGGTAGTGGGCCTCGAGCCGTCGGGCGGTGATGTCGGGGCCGAGACCGGCCTGGGTCGCCATGATATTGGCCTGGACGATCGTGCGGGCGTTGACCTTGCGGAGACTCATGCCCAGCAGTTCCATGAACGTCACGCGGGCCTTGGACCAATAGGCCTGGAACCAGAGTTGGCCGTAGTTGAAGACGAGCAGCAGCATCATCAGCACGGCCAGGCCGATGACGAGGGAGGCGCCGAGGAGCAGTTCGGGGGGCATGCCCGCAGGACGGGGATTCACGGGAGACTCTCCAGAGGGGAACCGACAAGCGTAGTTCGCGAATCCGCCCGGGCAAAAAATGGTGTTCCGGGTCTGCCGGGCGGTCAGCCTCCCCCTTCGATCCAGCCTCCGCCGAGCAGGCGGTCGTCGGCGTAGCAGACGGCCGGCTGGCCGGGGGAGATCGGTCCGGGGGAGCCTGCCGGACCGCAGCCGAACCGCGCCTCGAAGCGATCGGCCGTCAGCGGTGTGACCACCGCCCGGGCTGCGGCCCGCTGTGCGCGGCACTGCACGAAGCATTCGATCGGCCCATCGGGCGGCCGGCCGAACCAGCGGGCGGCGCTGGCGACGAGACTCGCCTCCGGCACCTCGCTCCGCGGGCCCACGATCACGCGGCGGTCTTCCGCATCGATTCGAATCACGTACAAGGGCGTGCCCACGGCGACGCCCAGTCCCTGCCGCTGACCGACCGTGAAGTGCTCGATCCCCGGGTGGCGGCCGAGCACCCGACCCGCCGAGTCGACGATCTCGCCCGCCCGGCTTCCGCCGAGGCGGTGGGCGACGAGCCGGGCGTGCTCGCCCGGTGCGACGAAACAGATCTCCTGGCTGTCCGGCTTGGCGGCCGTGGCCAGGCCGAGCGCGGCAGCCCGGGCCCGCACGTCGGCCTTGGCCAGGTCGCCGACGGGCAGCAGCATCCTCCGCAGCCGGTCGGCGTCGATGTCGAACAGCACGTACGATTGGTCGCGGGCCGGATCACGTCCGCGCCGGAGTACCGGGCCGTCCGCGGCCTGCTCCAAGCGGGCGTAATGGCCGGTGGCCACATGGGCCGCGCCGATCCCGTCGGCATGCTCGAAGAGCCGTCCGAATTTGATCCACGAGTTGCACCGCACGCAGGGGTTCGGGGTCCTGCCGCCGCCGTAGGTCGACACGAAGTCGTCGATCACCCGCTCGAAGTCGTCCGTCAGTTCGAGGGCGTACAGGGGAATCCCGAGCCGGTCGGCGACGCGGCGGGCATCGAGGGCGTCGGCGGCGCTGCAGCAGCCCTGGTGACCCGGCCGGGCGGGCAGGATCGCCAGCTCGCCGGGCTGCTGCGGGAGCACCGGCGGGGCATGCCGCATGAACACGCCGACGCAGTCGTAGCCCGCCTCGACGAGCAACGCCGCGGCGACGCTCGAGTCGACGCCCCCCGACATCGCCACCACGACGCGGGAGCCCATGGTCAGTAGATGATCACGCTCTCGACCCGGTGCGGCACGAGCCGCTCACGGCCGCCGAGGGGGGAGATCTCCACGAGGAACGAGGCGCCGAGCACCCGCCCGCCGGCCGCCTCGACGAGCTTCATGCAGGCGGCGGCCGTTCCCCCCGTGGCGAGGACGTCGTCGACCACCAGCACGCCGGCGTTGGCTGGCAGCACACCCCTGTGCATCTCCAGGCGATCACGCCCGTACTCGAGTTCGTACTCGTGGGAGATCGTGTCGGCCGGCAGCTTGCCGGGCTTGCGGACCGGGATCACCCCCACGCCGAGTTCCAGGGCCAGCGGCGCCGCGAACAGGAATCCACGGGCCTCGACCGCCGCGATCGCGGCCACCCCGGCCGACCGCCACGGTTCGGCAAGGGCGGCGATCGCCGCCGCGAACGCCGCGTGATCGGCCAACAGCGGCGTGATGTCGCGAAACAGGATGCCCGGCTTGGGGAAGTCGGGGATCGGACGGACGAACCCGGAGAGATCCATGACGACAGTCTCGGTCGTCAGGCGCCGTGACGCAACTGGATCTTGGCCCGGGGGGCGCCGTCGATCTCCGCCGCCAGCGACGCGAGCGTTTCCGACTCGATCTGCCGGACCCGTTCCCGGGTCAACCCGAGCACCGCCCCGATCTCCTTGAGCGTCATCGGCTCGTTTCCGTTGAGGCCGAACCGGAGCTTGATGATCGTGCCCGCCCGCTCGTCGAGCTGGTCGATCCGCCGGAGAACGTGCCGCAGCGTGTCGTGATCGAGCAGCACCTCCGCCGGGCAGCGGGCATTCTCGTCGCGGACGAGTTCACCCAGCGACCAGCCTCCCTCCGACGGCTCGACATGGGCCGCCGACTGGTGCACGTGGATCGCCTTCTTGATGATCGGCAGCTTCTTGCGGGCCAGGCCGAGACACCGCGCCACCTCCTCGGGGGTCGGCACGCGGCCCAGTGCGTCGCTCAGCCGGGCGGTGGCCCGCCGCCACTTCGAGAGGATCTCGACCATGTACGCTGGGATGCGGATCGTCTTGCCGGAGTTGATCAGGGCCCGCTTGATCGACTGCTTGATCCAGTAGCTGGCATACGTGCTGAACCGGGTGCCGACGGCCGGATCGAAGCCCTCGACCGCCCGCAACAGCCCGAGGTTGCCCTCCTCGATCAGGTCGGGCAGCGGGAGGCCGCGGTTGGCGTAGCCACGGGCGATGTTGACCACCAGCCGGAGGTTCGCCCGAACCATGTGGTCGCGGGCCAGAGCGTCGCCCCGGGCGATCGCCGTAGCCAGCCGCTTCTCGTCATCGGCGGTCAGGAGAGCCGTCTCGTTGATGTCCCGCAGGTAGGTCTCGAGGGGATTCTGGACGGCGGACGAGGTCGGCTTGCGGCGCGGTGACGGCATGGGGATCGCTTTGGGGATGGTGGCGCATGGATGACGCGCCGGAAAAGTGTCGGGCTCGGCCCGGGGCGACGATGCCGGGGACGACCGGCACAGCAAGAGGTATCGGCGGCGAATCGCGCCAACTGCACAAGCCTGACGGGCGGGGCAGGCTGGACCGCCCGCGCCGCTCGACATGGATGTGCCGGTTGCAGGAGCCTCGGGCTCAATTCTCGTGCGTCGTCGGTCCGGGGCCGAGCGTGCGATCGAGGAACTCGAGCAGCGCGTTGCCTGCCGGCGACTCGTGGACGGGAACCAGTTCGGTGGCCGGCACGTCGAGCACCACCAGTTCGGCGTCGACGCCGGCGGCCTCGAGGGCCGCATCGAGGAGCCGTCCTTGCTCGACCGGCACGCCGCCGTCGGCCGAATGGACGATCAGCGTGGGGGGCGCGTCGGCCGACACGTGCACCACCGGACTGGCCCGCTGCGCCACCTCGCGAAACTCGGGGAGCGGCCCGCCGACGAGGCGGCTGGCGGCGGATCCCGCCCGGTCATGGTGGCCGCCGAGCGAAGGCAGATGCGTCGGCGCGTCGAATGCCGCCACCGCGGCGGGGTGGCAGGGCTCGTGCGGGGCCGCGTCTGGCACCTGGGCCGCAGGAGGGTCGTCGGCCGCGTAGGCGACCAGCGCAGCGAGGTGGCCGCCACCACCGTCTCCCGCCACGCAGATCCTTCGGGGGTCGATGCCCCAGGTCTCCGCGTCGGCGCGAATCGCCTCCAGGGCCGCGCGGCAGTCGTCGAGTTGTCCTGGAAACGCCACTTCGTCGGTCGGTCGATACTCGATGCTGGCGACCGCGAACCCCTGTCCCACCAGCCAATCGACGGGACAGGCGGCCTTGCTGCCGGTCCGCCAATCGGGCCCGTGGATCCAGACGACCAGCGGCAGCCCGCCGGCGGAGCAGCCATCGGGAAGATGCACGTCGTACCGCTGCCGGACGTGGTCGCCGTAGGCCTGGTCACGGTGGACGGCGGTCGCGTCGGCGGTGACGGTGGCGTCGCCGTCGGCAGGGGGCGATGCGACCGTCTCGGCGGGGATCGACTCGGCGGGAGTCGGCGGGAACTCGACACGACGAAACGAACGCCGCTGGGCCCTGCGGCCGCCCCGACGAGACGGGGGTGGCTCCACGGGCAGCGAGTCGTCGGCCGCCGGGCGGGGGTCGTTCCGCCAGGCCAGTTCGACCCCGTGCCAGGTCACCGCCTCTCCGCCGGCCCCGAACCGAGCCCAGGCGTGGGCGAAGGCGAGCACCATGACGACGGTGCGGCGGCCGAAGTGGCTGGCGATCGATCGCGGCACGCGGTTCATGCGGCTCCACCCCGGGCAGGGAATAACCGGAAGGCAATCCGACGATCTGACGGCGCGACCCGCTCCAGGCGACGGGCCGTGCGGCTCAGCGGCGGGCCGGCAACTGGCCCTGCGGGGTCAGCTCGTCGATGATCCGCGGGATGTACTTGGCGAGCACCTCGGCGAGCTGGTCGCGGTCGATGCCCTTGGTGCGGGCGAGGTGGTCGAGTTGCCGCTGGCCGAAGGCGTCTTCGATCTGCCGCCTGTCGACCGGCTTGTTGGGGCCGGTGCGCACCCCTGAGTCGACCTGATCCCGCATGCCCTTTTCCTCGAACTGCCTGACGACCTCGGGCAGTTTCTGGGCCCCGCCGCCGCCGAAGATCTGGGAGAGGATGTCGGAAAGGTCGTTGGGGGACGGCATGCCGGGCGGGGGCTGCTGCGGCCTCGGCTGCGGCTGGGGCTGGGGCTGGGGCTGCTGCTGAGCCTGCTGCTGCGCGGCGCCTTCGAGGACCTGCTTCAAGTTCTCGCCGAGGATGTCCATGGATCAAACCTTTATTCAGAAAATGGGTCTGTTCAAAAGATGGATCAAGTCGGCGACGCCGACCGCGGGACATCAGTCTACGGGCGTCCGGAACCGGGGGAAAGCAGCCGGTTTCAGTCGAGCGAAACAGCCTCGCCGCCGGCGCGGGTGGCGAGGTTGCCCAGGATCTGCGCCGCCGTGTCCTCCGTCACCAGCCGCACTGAGCCGTCGGCCATCGCGAGGTTCGCGCCCGCGGCGTGGAAGCTGTACATCAGCCAGCCGTTCTCGTTGGAGCCGTTGACCTGCATCAGCGTTCCGGGAATCGCGCCCGCCGTCGGCCCGGAGGTGCACCAGCCGGTGGCTTTCTCGCCGAATCCGTAGGGGTTGTCGTTGGTCGCCCAGGCGCCCCCCTGGGCCCGCGAGCAGCCTGCACCGGCGGCCTGGTCGGCGTTCGCGGCGTAGCGGGTCCGCTCGCGCCACACGTCCTCGCGCCCGGCACACTCGGCCAGCAGAATCGTCTTCGAGAGGCCATCGGTGATCTTGGCCATGGTGCACCGGGGTCGCGTGGCGGCGGCGCCGCAGTTCTTCCACTCCTCCGTCGGTCCCGGTCCCGCCGCCACGGTCCCGGCGGGCAGGCCCGCGGCGGCGTTGAAGTTCGTCCCGGTGCCGGCGACCAGGAAGTATTCGCCGCATGCCCCGGTCTTCCGCGGATTGTCGATCTTGTCCTGGATTCGATTGGGAACCTGGGACGACGGGCATTGCATCACGGGCAGCATCACGCGGGCGAGGGCTCGATTGCCGGTCGGGTTGTCGTCGAGGGCGCCCGCGGTGCCGCTGCTCGGCGCGGAGCCGTCCTGGTTCTCCCACCAGTTGCGTGACGGGTCGTAGCTCGCCATCAGCGCCGCCTCTTCGACGAAGGGCAGCACGTCCGGAGCCCAGCTGCGATGCGCCATCTTCGGCTCGCAGGCGGTGATCGCCCCGGAGAAGAGCCGCTTCAGGGGTGGGAGCATCGTGCGGGCGGTTTCGTACCCGTGAAACGCGATCGGCAGCTGGCGGAGGTTGTTGGCACACGCCGTGCGGCGGGCCGATTCCCTGGCGCCCTGCACGGCCGGAAGCAACAGTCCGATGAGCGTGGCGACGATCGCGATCACGACCAGGAGTTCGACGAGTGTAAAACCGTGTAGGGGCCGTGAGGAGGGCGTAACTTTCTCCAGAGCGTGAACGTTTTTTCGACCCCTGACACGGAGTTTACGACCATGCGAATGGATGTGATCGGCTTTGTTACTTTCATCGGCGTCGATCTGCACAAGTGCACCGTGACGCT
>Ga0194129_10003055_pt1 | contig 23831 bp, 24 predicted proteins | sample TA2KigCa35mmetaG_FD_150862 | JGI IMG/M metagenome (GOLD analysis project Ga0194129, IMG submission 150862) | Freshwater microbial communities from Lake Tanganyika, Tanzania - TA2015038 Kigoma Deep Cast 35m | ecosystem: Environmental > Aquatic > Freshwater > Lake | place: Tanzania: Lake...
CTCTTGCAACAATCTTGGACGTCCCTTTTGCTATTGTGGATGCCACAACTCTCACCGAAGCGGGGTATGTTGGTGAAGACGTAGAGAACATTATTCTGCGCCTCTTGCAAAACGCTGACTATGACCTTGAAAGGGCTGAGTTGGGGATTATTTACATCGACGAGATCGATAAGATCCGTAAAACGACCGGCAATGTCTCTATTACAAGGGACGTCTCTGGGGAAGGCGTACAGCAGGCTCTCCTTAAAATTGTTGAGGGGACTGTCGCAAACGTTCCGCCCAAAGGGGGACGCAAACATCCTAACCAAGAGTACATCAAAGTCAACACCGAAAACATTCTGTTCATAGTGGGAGGGGCTTTTGTCCACCTGGATCAAATTATCGCTCGCCGTCTTGGGAAAGGGATGATCGGATTCGATGCAAAAGGTGGCACCTCGGTAGCTTCTCACGAAATGTCCAAACTTCTCCAAAATGTCCAAACAGAAGACCTGATTGAGTTCGGTTTAATTCCCGAATTTGTGGGACGTTTCAACATTATTGCCAACTGTAATGAACTCACAACACAGGACCTGATACAAATCCTATCAGAGCCCAAGAATGCGATTGTAAAGCAATACAAAAGTCTTTTTGCTGATGATGGGGTGGAATTGGACTTCTCTTCAGAAGCTCTGGATGCGATCGCCGCAAAAGCTAAAGAGGCTGGCACAGGGGCTCGTGCTTTACGTATGATCGTAGAGAATATCTTGATGGATCTTATGTTTGATGTTCCATCAGAAAAGGACATCGTAGGAATTGTGATAGAAAAAGAGTGTGTAACTCATAAGGCACCTCCTACCGTCATCCGTTCCAAAGATAGTCCACGACTTCTTGGCGCTTAGAAAAATTAAGGGGAACCCCCCTATCTTGGGGGGTTAGTACCTGCAAAAGTTCCAACACTCTGTTGTCTTAAAGCTTGGATTGTTTGCTCTTCATTTAGATCAAAAGTCCTAATAGCTAGATCTAAAACATCGTCGGGTGTTAATGCTGGAATTTTACCAGCTGAAGCTCCTCTTATTTGCCCTTTCTTGTCCTCTAGCTTCGTAAATAGCTTATCGATGTTTTTGGTATTTTCTCCTGGAAATCGTGGATTATACTCATGGTAAAGCTTCAGGGAAAGAAAAGCCTTTTCTCTGTCTGCAATGTCTGATTTTTTTTCTTCAACAAAATCTTTAACCGCTTGATAGCCAGCCTTTTTTTTCGTCATAAATTCTATCGGAAGAGCAGTTGTTTTTTTCAGCTCATCAAACCAATTCTCTACCAATTCTTGAGGAACATCTTCTGGTAGATAGGGATGATTAGCTTTAAAAAGTTCGAAAGCGGCCGTTTTTATTGCATTTGTCATGTTCTCACCACTTAAACCAGGCCAATAGGCCTCTCTATCTGTTAGTTTTGCTAAAGCAGCAGCATCAAGCTCCCTCGTCTTCACTGTAATTCCTTTTTTTTCGAAAACAAACTTTTTAAACAAGTCGAAGATTTCCTTTGGTGAGAGATCCTCAAGAACTTTTTTATTTCCTAAGAGCTTTAAAGATACATAAATTTTCATTATCTGGCGGAAAACAACACCTATTGTTTCTCCTTCGACTATTAGCGGTCCATCTAAAGATTTTTTTATCCCACTCATCTCATGTAGACCATCACTTTCAAATTGATTTAATTGGTCTTTTGTACATTTTGGATCAAAGGTTCCACTCTTTTCATCTATACTGGCTTCCAATTTTCTTGCAGCGGTTAAAACTACAGGCGGATCATCAGAAGGACATTGATCTCTAATGGCATTTCGATAGGAAGAAGTGGAGCGACTGGTCATAACTTCTTTAACAAGGCCTTTATATTCTTTGTAGGGTTCTGCAAGCTCTTCCATCTCCTTGTCATCTGAAAACTCCTCATAGCCTCCCTCTTGTTTAAAAAACCCCGTAGGGACGATATAAGGGAAATCACTACGACCTCTAAAGAATTGCAAAAAACCATCAAGAAGCTCCGGTTTATCTGAGTAACCTTTACATTCAGCTATAAACCTTTGTATCGCTTTTTGTTGTTGTTCTTTTGACTCTTTTCTATTGAATAGTAAAGGCACCTTTATGGCGGCTTCAAGATGCTTTTTAAACACATCAGGTGAGATATCCAAAAAAGCCAAAATTTTACCAATATTTGGATGTGGGGAATGCGATTCAAACTCTAAACAATAATCACGAATAGCGTTATTTTTAGATTCTTCAGTGATCGCTAGGCCAAGATCGGTTACATACCTAATAACCCACTCCACTTGCTCTTTAGGGGTTCTTTTATCACCGCAATGAAGTATTTTTTGAAGCTCTACAAAATCGCTAGGGTAGCCTTCAAAAGAATTTACTTTTGGAATATCGAACTGTTTAGGACCTAGAATAAATGCTTTTCTTGGTGTTGTTGAAGGTTGAGGAGGTTTTTTGTTTTCATCGATCAGCTTTTGATGGGACGCAAGAACTCTATTAGCCTTTTCGCGTAAACTTCTAGCCTCCGATAGGTTTATTTTTTTTAATTCTTGAGAGACGAATAGTACTTTGGTTTTAGCTCCTTGTTTGGGTCGATTATCGTAGTTTAGGGCGCCTGGCTCGTAGAATTCTAGCCTACCATTTTCCAAATTAAAATCTTGAATAAGCCCCTCTATACCAAGTGTTTTGTTAATTTCATTAGCGAGCCCTTGGTAGTTTTTCTTCAGGTCCTCTAGACTTTCTGGTTTTTCACTTTGGGTATAGCTATGAACATAACTACTTGTACCCCTATAAGGTTGAAATTCGGCTGAAAAAAAAAGAGCCGATGCAACAGCATCGGCTCTTAAAGCAATTCCCTGACTAGCCTGATGAGATGAAACCTGAGAATTTTCAGCTTGATTTACATTCCCCCCAACTGGACCGGGATCCCCACTAGTCATTCTTTTTACCCTCTTGCAAAGTTATTTATTTGGTTAATCAAAGCTTCTGCTGCACTTCTTGTCTCATCATTTGTTTTTTGCAATTCAGCTTCTTGCTTCTGCCTAGTTGTATTATACCCGTCTTGAGCATTGTTAAATAACGATTGCTGTTTATCTACACTAGCTTTCTCATTCTGGGTGCCTTGTTGGATTGCACCTCTACCAGCATCTATAGCATGTTGGGTAAAATTTCTAAATAAGTCCCCATGTCTAGAAATTTTATTCAACTCGCTACTTGTATTTTCTGATCGCTTTTCTAAAAGCTTGTTTGTAGCTTCCAAAAAAGACTCTTTTTGAGTAGAATCAAGGGTATTAAAGATCTTTTTGAGCTGACGTGCATTTGGATCTTCGTTAAGAGCCTCTTTAAGCTTGCCCCCTTGTACTAAAGTATATTTTTTCTCTGGACTCAATATTTTTTGATCAGCATCAAGACCGGAGGACTTTACTAGCGCTTCTTGAAACTCTGTCATCGTGGGTTGATTAGGAATACCGCCACCAAGCTGCTCCAGTTCCACTTCTCGATCTTGTTTGAGCTCAGTAAGAGTTTGTAAATCCTTAGTCCCAGAGTTACGTGTAGCAAGTGCTGAAGAACAAGCCTCAGCTCCTACCGAGAAGAACATAGCTCCTGCATTTATCCCGGATCCAACCGCTTGTTGTGTTGTAATTTGTGCGTCTAATTGTCCTGCTAATTGCACCTCATCTGCCATCTTCATAGAATTTTCCTGAGCTTGCTGAATGCTCGTGATTTCTAAATTCTTAAAGATAGTTGTGCTATCAGATGCCATTTTCTGCATTTTACCTAAAAACTCTGCCGAAGCTACGATTGCTGCTGATGTCAACTGTGTCATTTGAATTACCTCTTATATTATTTTATTTAAGTTTGAAAGCATTTTTTGAAGCTGTCATCATCATGTCTAGCATATCAAAAAAGGCTCCTGAATTTTTTGCCGCCTCTTTTTGTATCTGATCTCTGACTCCACTCATCGTATCGATCGCGTAATTTATCTTCGTCATTTCGGACTTCAAATCTCCAATTTCTGTTTGCGTTTTAGCTGTATTCGACAAGATTGATGCCAATATTGCACAGGAGACCCCTTGTCCTAAAACAGCTGCACATTGCAAAGCTTGGAGTACTTTTTGGATTAATACCATTTTAGCAGGGCTCACAAGCGTACTTGCCGAACCCATAGCTGAAAAACCGTTCAGCATTTCACTATTATACGCTGCAAATCCATAAAGTAAGCTGGTGCCTAATCCAAAGCCCTCCCCGATAAGATCTGCTTTCGATCTTAAAGCCTGCTTTTCCATATCACCCATCTTATCTGTTACGTTTGCGTTGTAATAGATATCTGAAACAATAGATGAAATCGGATTGAATACAGTCATACTGATTTGCAGCCCCAATTTCGCCCCAGCTTTCAGACCTTCAGAAATTACCTCTTTAGAAATCTGCAACGACCTTGAAGAAAAGGCTTTTTCAGAGCCACTTTTAGCCTCTGCCTCTGCGACCTCTTTGACTATTTCCTGTTTTAGTTTTTCAAAAGCCTCTTTTTTCAGCTGATCAGCCGTTTTTTTAGCTGCTACGCTACCAGTTTCTTCTGCAGCGGCGGACTCAACAGATCTTGCAGCCGCACTTCCCGCGTTTTCAACCGCCCCTTCAGCAGCAGCTTTACCAGAACTTTCCACCGCATCCTTTGTTCCATTCTCAGCAGCATCAGTAGCTGCTTTTGTTGCAGCTTCAGTGGCAACCTCTGTGGTAACTGTAGCTGCACTTTTCGCCGCGGCAGCTCCGATACCCGCCCCACAGGATACTACGAGAACAATCGCATCCATAAGAAGTTCTGCTTTCCACTTATCGCCACCAAGCGAATCCGTTAATTTGTCCATAACAGTTTTACCGTCCGAGCATTTAACCGTGGACATCACTGTTTGAGCTACCATACAGGCCGCCATAACAAAACCCGCAACAGAAAGGGTTCCTAAGCTGGCGAGAAGCATAAGACCTGTTATAACCCATCCAAATATACTGCTTGTTTCTTGAGCCTTTTTTTGCGCTTGTAACTGAGCTGCATAATCATTAAGAGCGGTAGTTGTCTTTAAGGAAACCTGTCCACTATACACCTGCATAGCAGTTGCATTTTGCACCGCAAGGTCAGCCATTTTTCCGTTGATCTTCATCGTGTCGGCAGCTGTTTGATTCATTTCACTAACTAATTCTAAAAAACCGCTTAAATAAGCGACGTGTTTAGCGACCGTTTTTGTCGACACTTTAGCTTTCGTCCCTTCGGGCAGAACCTGTCTTAGAAGATCCCCTTGCCTGTAGTTTCTTAAATCATTCAATACTTCATGAGCTTGAGCTACATGAATATCTTGAATAGTTGAACTTGAGAGATTCCTATCTTCATAATTCATAGGAGGTAAAGAGGTGCATTTTTCAATAGGTGTAATCATAAAATCGGTCTCCAAATTTTGTTATATTCTATTTGAACCACATGATTGCATAGTCTGTACAAACGATTGGAGCATACTCCCTAAAGTAGACATACTCGACGTGCCGTTTGTCACCACACCCATGGCTGATTGAGTAATATTACTATATGTCTGGTCAGCTGCGTTACCGACCGTTGTAATCTCCCCTGCAATAGCTGAGTATAATGAGTGCAGATTCCCTAGATCGCTTACAGTTACCTTACCACCGTTGGGACAGATCAAATTTTGTACGTATTGGTCCCATATTCCATGATCGGTAAGATAACTCGGGTTTATATCTACAGGAAACTGATTGATGCAGCTAGAATTCAAAATCCCCAACTGAGTCAAGCGGTCTTCGGTCACCTGTTTTTGCAAAGTAGCAAAAGGGAGAAGATTTTCAGCCCATTTTGCGATGTCACTGAAATCGTTATTGGTATCCATATAGGACTCTAAAGCTATTTTATAAGCGATAACAATTCCTCTATGGGTTGGCACTGGTGTTGGTGTTGGATCTGCCATATTTTCCCTCTCTTTTTTAATTTCTTGGTCCAGCCTATTGTTTAGACCTTTCCTATCTATAATTTTATCATATTTTTTATAATATTTAAATATTTAATTATCCAATTTATGTAAAATATTCGCAAAGAAAGAGATAATGATTATTTTGCTTACTTATTGATAACTAATGGTTTAAAAAAATTTAAACACAATCTACTTAACAATTAATACGTTAGAAATAAGCTAAAAAGAGGCTAAAAGCTCTACCAATGACGTAGGGCAATTAGGGGTAAGCTAGTAGCTAAAAGCTTCTAGCAAACCCCTCGTGGTTTACGTGTTTAAACATTCTAGAATTGAGCCATCTCATAAGTTCAACAAGGTCAGTCTGTACCGTTTTTAGGGCCTCATGTTGCTGTTGATATCTTTCAAGAAGTTCACTAAATTCGACAGAATTCCCCCCTCGGTTGTCATCTCGCTTTGGTATTGCCCCATCGCCTGATTTAGAGCAATTTGCGATTGGCTCGTAGTGGAGTTAAGAGTCGTCTCAAGGGTATTTTTAGCCCCGTTAAAATTGGATAAGTAATTGCGACACTCATCCACAGTAGATGAGCTTACGCCCTGATATTCTCCGGTGGAGGCTAAAAGTGTATAGGTCGGGTTATTGGATCCGGCAAATGCTGCTATCACATCGGTTAAGCCTGAACATATGGAGCTGACATCTACACCCTCGTTGGCAAGCACGGGTCCGTATTTGGCGCGCAAATCGGCACTAAAATTGTCCAAACCCTGCAGAGTATTTTGAGCCTCTTTAGCTGCTGCATTAATCATTTTATTAGCAAATGCTACAGGACCCGGGTCTCCGGTGGGTTTAAATGCATCTCCCCCAGCAAGAGGATCAGCGTTAGGATTCAGACCCACGTTGAGTTTTCCTCCAATATCGAAAAAAGGGACGCCAGATTTTAATGTGCCATCTTTATTACACGGATCGTACTCAACACTACCTCCCGTTGGTTTTCCGGAAGAATCCAGATAAGTAACCAGTAGATTTCCATCAGTTGCCACGCCGTCGAGACGTACACCTTTTTTATCGTTCACATCATCGGGAAAAAAAGTGGTTTCCCCCGGCAAATATTTTTTCACATTAGATAAATTGGCAAACTCTTGGGAAAAATTGTGCCACTCTTTTGCGATTGCGTCGGAAATCTCAACAGTTTTTGAAGCTTGATAAGCTACATTGGACTCAGAGACATCTCCTAGCAAGAGCATGCAGTACCCAAGATTGATTTTTTCAGGATTTTTGAGCATCTCTTTAATTGTGAGTTGAAGTTTTGTTAAAGCCTCAGCCCACTCTTTTTTTCTCGCTTCAATATCCTGAATGGCAGCCTCTAACGGATCGACCGAATCGGTACCATATCCAGAAGAATTTATAAGATTCAAATGAAAATTTAGCATAAAACCCAAAATAGTTTGTAGATTTGCCTAAAGTTATACTAACATATTTTAGATAAAAATTAAATATTTATATTTACAGTCTACTTTATGGTGTTATGCTTGAATTTTTTAATTTCTCATATTAGAAATCCAAGTATTGATCTGATCTTTAAACTGAGATATTGCCCCCCCGATCGCTGTCATGCAGGATTGGTACTGCCCCTCTGCCTGATTCATCTGTATTTGCCCTTGACTTACCGCTGAGTTCAATGCGGTATTAAAAGCATTGTAACTATTATTCATTTGCCCTAGTGCATTTTTGCATCTGTCAACAGTCTCGGAATCAAGACCTTGATAAGCTCCTGTTGATGCCTCATAGCAGTAGGCGTTTTGGTTTGAAGATCCATAGCCAGCGATTAAATCCGTCACATTTCCCGATAAAGTACTCACATCCGGTAAGCTAGGATCCGTCTGACGGTCTTGCTCGTACTGTTTTAAAATGGCACTAAAATTATCAAGAGATTGCAAAACCCTAGTATGATTGATCCCATCTGCTGCAATCATATTATTCGCAAAGTTTACGGCACCGGTTGGGCTATTACCCCCTGATGCAGTTAAGGTACCCCCAATCGGGTCTCCAGAGAACGTTAAATTCAGGTATTTTCCCGAAAGCCTAAAAAAAGGAATCCCATCAGCCAATGTGCCGTCATCGTTGAATAATTTTATTGGCCCTTTGTCGGTGTTCATATATTTTCCATCGGCAGTGAGTCCCTTAAAAGTATAAATAGTGCCATTAATTGTAATTTTCCCATTCAGAGTCAAGTCTTGTAAGTCTGTAGAAGAATTTATTCCTTTGGCGATCGATTGAAAATCCTTTCTTATTGCATCTGCAAGTTGAAGAGGTCCGGCCCCTTGCGCGACTTGGATATCCACAACAGAGGTAAACATAAGCATCAAATAGGAGACATTGATGTTATCTCCCCCTTGCATCATTTGCTTTGCCATCTCCCGTATTTTCTCAAGTTGTTGGTAAAACTCGTCCTGGATGGCTTTGTGCTGCTCCTCGTACTTCAGTACAGGATCTGTATCATCTTGGGCACCCGATTTTTTTGGGGGAAAGTTTGCTTCCTTATAAACCATACTTCCTCTTTAAACGTAAAGTCGATTTTTAGTTTTTCTTTTTATATTTTTTAGTAGCTGGTTCATTCTATTGTAACTTTGTAGACAAAGCTGCATCTGGTGATCCAAAGCCTCAATTTGAAATTCTGTCATCGAGGGGGTACTCTCTATTAATAGGTTCAAAATTTTCCCTCTTGCTTTTTCCATCTGCTCAAGCTGTTTTAAAATCCCCTGTTTCCTATCGGGGGTGTTGTTTTTCTCAAGTTGTTGAATCGCTTCCTCAAAAAAGACTCTTTGTAAAGAGACAAAAAGGAAAGGATCTATGTTCTTTTTTTGTCCCATTGTTTCTAAACCCTCTATGCAGGAGGAAAAAATTGAACTCATAAAAAAACTTTCTAAACCCTCTTCCCCTTTGGGTGCATTTTTTTGGCACCTTTTTTAGCTTTTTTAGGTTCTGGGGTTGCTGAAAGCAGTTTTTCCAAGGTCTGATTCCCGTAGGGTATTTTATGCTCTCTACAAAAATTCCGGATTTCACTAAATTCCTCACCTTTGTCCATACTTTCTAAAAGAACAAAATAGACAATCCCTTTTTCTATACCGGTTTTTTGTGCTATCATATCCACCTGATCATCTAATTCTTCCATCATCTCAGCGCTTACTTTGAACGCTTTGGTGCGAAAAAGGATATCGTTGCTTTTTAAACCTTGACGTATGAATAAGAAAAAATCTTTGGGAAATCCATTAATGAAAGAGCGAAAGGTGGAATTTTTTATCCCTGTTTGATAAGCAAGATTCAACATTCGGGTGTTTTTTTCTATTGAAGACATTTTAGGGCCTCATCCAGTTTTTTACTTTAGTCTTTCCTTTCTTGATTTTAGCAACAGGATCTACATTTGTTTTTGTTTTATGAAATGTTTTTTTTCTCTCCAGGCGAAGAAGATCTAAAAACTCCTGTTCTTTGAGCGAAAAATTGTCATATTTTTCAAAGTAAGACTCGATCGCATCTGAGGACAACTTTACCCTCTCTTCGATCCGATCCATAGAAACTAAAAGGAGCTCTTTTAGTTGAGCGATCACCTTCTGCATCCGATTTTTTTCAACTAGATCACCCTTAGCCTGAATAATCTTGAATTGGTGCAAAAATTTGAGGGCATCTTGAAAAAAGGGGATCAAAGAATCCAAATCATGGATCTGCAATAAATCTAAGTCATGGATCCTATCTTCAAATTTGCTGTCCAAAAGCCTTATGCCCTTTCCTTGCTCATTATGTTGTAAAGAATTAAAACTCAAGATTAAAATTAGAGTTTGCATTTCTAAATTTTTTTCTATATGAAAATGAATGACTTATGTTGGAAGATTTATTAAATAATTTTAGCAAAGAACATGGGGCTACATACGATTACATCAATGAGGGATCGGGTGGGGTTTTTTATCTTCAAATCTCTTCTGAGTTAAAAGTCGAGCTTAGACAACTTGATAACGAGGGGGTTTTTTTTCGTACAAATCTTTTTCTTTTTCTCATCCCTGATAAAGAGACAGTTTTCAAACAACTTTTAGAGGCGAATTATCTCTATCAGAGCACTTTGGGTTGTGTTTTAGGAATGGATCCCAACGAAAAATACATCACTCTCTCCATGTATGTCTATAATAGGGTAACAAAAAACAACTTCTGGGATTCTCTAGAGCTTTTTTGTAACGCATGGGATTATTTAAAGCACAATTTCGAAAAGAAATCATGATTTTTAATAGGTATTTAAATACGATTAAGGGTAAATTCCTTCGCAGACATAATCAGAAAACGGGTTTAATACTAGGAGGAAAGCCTCTTTCTTGCTTGACAATCTTTACTGGTTTTGACGATAAAGAGAAGTTACGAAAAATAACAACTTGCGGACCTATGGAACTCTTTTTTACGATTAGAAGCTGGCTGTTATTTAAGGACAGTAAAATAACAACACCCCTTAACTTAGTGGGTCAACGATGAGCTATTTTCTTATCGCCGAAGAGGGGCCTCTCAAGGGCCTTAAAATTGATCTGACTGATGAAGAGCGCGTAATTGTTGGGCGAGATCCAGACTCCTCAACCTGCTTAATTGAGGATCCTTCCATTTCAAGAAGACATGCACTTTTTCATTTTGGAACCGAATCGATTGAGATAGAGAACCTCAGCCTCACAAACCCGCTCAAAGTAAACGGCAACCTCATTGAGGGGAAAGAGACGATTGTTGACGGCGATTACATTACGCTGGGAGCTAACACCTTCAGATTTGTAAAAAGAGAAAAACTCTCTATAGAAAAAGAGCAGGAAGTCTTCGAGGAGCTCCAAATAAAAGAAGAGCCCCTTTTTCAATTTTCTATTCAAGGGCAGAACCTAGGACGCTTTTATCTTAAAGTTATCGCTGGACCGAATTCGGGAGCAGAGTTTCCTTTAATTGAAGGTGAATCTCTTATTTTGGGTAAAGATGAGGACGTCTGTGATGTTGCATTCAATGATTTATCGGTTTCGAAAAGGCATGCACGTCTGTCCTTTAATCAAGCGGGTATTCCGGTAATAGAAGATTTGGAGAGCCTCAATAAAATTTTCGTCAACCATCGAAAAGTAGAAGGGGCCTACGAGCTGAAAGGGCAGGATCTCATTTCTTTGGGAACAACACAGCTCATTTTTGTGGATAAAGAGATTGTAGAAGAGACGGTTTTCAACCCCATAGAAGAACAGATTCCTGTCGATACTGATACTCAAGAGGGTAGACAGCTGGCTTTTCAAAAGATGGTAATCCCCTACAAACATCTTGTAGGATTTGGTGTTCTTTTATTTGTTGTCGTTGTATCGACTCTGTTTTTACTCTCTCTATTTTCCTCCCACGAGATCCCCGTCTCTTTTAATAAACAAAAAGATGAAGTAGCGTCTGTACTCAAGCGCTATCCAAAGATTGAATACACGTTTAGTCCTCCCACAGGAAAGCTATTTTTAGTGGGGCATGTTTTGAATGAGATCGAGTATGAAGAGATGCTTTTTATGCTCAATCAGCTCCCCTTCTTAAAAAATATTGAGGACACAGTAGTTATAGATGAGCTTGTTTGGCAAAATGCCAACGCCCTGATTCAAACCAACCCCAATTGGAAGGGCATTCTGATCCAGGCGATAGCACCCTCGCAATTTGTTTTACGTGGTTACCTCGATACTATTGATCAACAAGCAGAATTACTTGAATACATAGCTCTCAATTTCACCTATCTCAATCAGCTGAAAAATGAACTTGTGATCAATTCCCTTATTCAACAACGGATACAATCGATTTTGATAAGAGCAGGATTTGGAACCGTTTCCTTCAATTACACGATGGGAGAGCTTGTGCTCTCGGGTCCTGTAGAAAAAGACCAAGAGCGCGCTTATAAAAAAATCCTTAACGAAGTTAAGGACGTCAAAGGGGTGGAAAAAGTTGAAAGCATCGTGACTTTTACATCTGCATCATCAGCAAGAATAGATCTTACAAGCAAGTACCAGGTGATGGGCAGCTCGATAAAAGATGGCAAAGAGGCTTTTGTACTCATCAACGGCAAAATTCTTTCTAAAGGAAAAATGCTGGATGGGATGATGATTACAGGTATCACAACAAAAGAGATCTTACTGGAAAAGGATGGAGTAAAATATAAGATTGACTTCAATTCTTAACCTATGAGATTAAGTTATTTAAAAGAAGAAACGTTGGTTAGACATGTTAGGGCAAAGTAAATCGGCACGTGAAATTTTCAAGTTCGACTTGGAAAAGGAACTTAAAGATCCAAAAAAACGAGCTGAAATTCAGGCAAAGTGTGAAAAAAGAATCAAAGAACTAAAGGATAAAATCCGAAACGGAACAAACCCTGCAGAATTTGATGATGTAGGACATCTTTTACATGGTTATGTCTCTTTAGAAAAACTTGTAAAACATTCAGCAAGGTGGTCGTGATATGGGCATAGATTATTCCCCAATAAGCTTTTTTAAAATGGTTACTCACTATACCGCAGCTCAAAAAGAGATAGCCAACCTAATCAACTGCCTGTCGACAAAGATGACATCGGTTTCTCCAGGCCAGTTTTTGATGCTACAATTCAAAATGGGAAACTTAACACAAATTGGCGACGGTATCTCTAACGTGGTGAGTTCCTTAAACGCAATCGCCAAAAACAGTATATCAAATATGAGAGGGTAATAGGTAATAACTATGTCAGACTTTATCAAAAATTACAAAGAAGACTTTGTTCTTCTCCTTGAGGCAGGTTTTGTTGCGATCATGCACCAAGATGAAGATAGCGCAACAAAACTTTTTCAAGCAGCTCAACTTGTTGACCCCCAAAATGTGATGCCAAAAATTGGTCTTGGCTATATGCACTTTCTTAAACTTGAGCTCCAGCCCGCAATCATCTACATAAAACAGGCTTTAGCCAAAGAGCCCAACAATGAATTTGCCCAGGCACTTCTAGGTGTTTGTATGACGTTCAGCACCGATATGGGCAAACAAGGCGTAGAAATGCTTCACAAAACGCAAACCAAAAGTCACGATCCAGAGATTCGCAACCTAGCAAATAACGCCACTGATTTTTACGAAAAATTTATTAAAGCTCCTCCATCTCCTGCTGAAATTAGCGCACACAAGAGAAAGTAATCCATGGCAGACAACGATCTTCCCCCAAAACTCTCCAATCCCTCAGCCGTACCTGGTATGGCACCTGTTGATCAAAATACCACCTCAGAAGCGGGAAAAAGACAGTTTGCCGATTATATGCGAGAAGAGCCTTCAGTTAAAGCTCAACAGGCACCCTCCCCTATGCAAGCTTTAGCACCTCAGACAAACATTAGTGGCCCTCCCACGATGGATTCTGTTCAAGAGCAAATGAAAGCTACTTCATCGCAGCTTGGAGATATTAACCAAAAATTGAATACCCCTAATCTTAAACTCAAACCCTCTGAAAAATTTCTAGTACGGAGTAAGCTGGAGGATGCTCACACTAATATTCGAGAGGCGGCTCAAAAAGTTGGTGTTGATACTGGACCTCAGCTAGACACAAAGGGTCTCCAAAATCCTATTGCAAAGTTTATAGCGCTTATTGGAGATGGTCAAGAACAGCTTGAAAGCGCTCAGACCATGATTGCAAAATACTCAGCAAATGGGCAAGAACTCAATCCAGGAGAGTTACTTTTGGCACAAATCAAGATCAATCGGGCACAGCAGCAGCTAGATTTCTCCTCGATCGTTTTGGCCAAAGCAATAGAGGGGATCAAAACGCTTTTCGGCATCCAAATCTAACGGGTACCACATATGGATTTCGAATCGGTCTTTAAGCAGCTGGATGAGATCTCGCTGACGGCGATGAATGGCCGGATCACCGAAATTGTAGGACTTCTCATAAAAGCTGTAGTGCCTGATGTTAAAATGGGTGAAATCTGCATGATCAAGAGAAGTGGAGCACCTCTTTTGGCCGAGGTTGTGGGTTTTACAAAAGACGAAGTTTTTCTCTCCCCGATGTCAGAAATGACCGGGGTTGGCCCCTCATCTGAGGTGATCCCGCTGAAAACAACACTCCATATTAAAGTAGGGTCAAACCTTTTAGGTCGAGTTTTAGATGGTTTGGGAAATCCTCTTGATGAAAAAGAGAAGGGACCTTTAGTTCTTGAAGAATCCTATCCGGTAATGTCACCCCCACCGGATCCACTAAAAAGAAAACTGATCGACACCCCTATTTCGACTGGAATTCGTTGCATCGATGGCGCATTAACTTGTGGCGAAGGGCAGCGCGTAGGAATTTTCGCCGCTGCAGGAGGCGGAAAATCGACCCTTTTGGGGATGATTGCCCGATATGCCAGAGCAGATGTCAACGTAATCGCCCTGATTGGTGAGAGGGGACGTGAGTTGCGTGAATTTTTAGAAAATGATCTTGGACCAGAGGGAATGGCCCGTTCTGTTGTTATTGTTTCTACTTCTGACCAGGCAGCTCAAATGCGGCTGACGGCAGCCTACGTTGGAACTGCGATAGCCGAATATTTTCGCGATCAGGGTAAAAAAGTCATTTTGATGATGGATTCTGTTACACGTTTTGCTAGAGCCTTAAGAGAAGTAGGGCTTGCTGCCGGAGAGCCCCCTGCACGAGCTGGTTTCACTCCATCAGTTTTTGCAACATTGCCGCGTCTTTTGGAGCGCTCAGGTAACTCTGATAGGGGATCTATCACCGCGTTTTATACAATTCTTGTCGCAGGTGATGATTTGAATGAACCCGTCTCTGATGAGGTCAGGTCGATCCTTGATGGACACATCATCCTTTCTAGCGAACTTGCCCGACAGTACCACTATCCGGCTATTGATGTTCTCTCCTCGGCTAGCCGTATTCTTAGTCATGTTTGCTCTAAAGAACAAATGGAGCTTATTGGCAAAATTCGTGAGGTCCTTGCAAATTATAAAAAAAATGAGCTTCTGATTCGGATTGGTGAGTATAAACCCGGCTCAGATAAAGCTGCTGATTACGCAATCAAATATATCGAACGTGTTCAACGTTTTCTCAAACAGGGTGTTTCCGAAAAATCGACTTACGAAGAGACTCTGCAACAACTAAGGGCACTTTTTAGGTGAAAAAACCGAAGTATCCGCTCGAAGAGATCGATCAAATTAAGAAAAAACGACTCGAGGAGGCTGAAAAAAGCCTTCAAGAAAAAAAAGAGTTTCTTGCCAAAGAGCAAAAAAAACTCGAGCAATACATGAAAGATCTTGAACTCATCAAACAGCACAAAATCGAAAAAATCCGTCAGATGATGGATGAGATGCAAAAGGGTACCACAAGCGATCAAATCATGCTTAAAGAGCGCTATCTCAAAGTTGTCGTTGAAGAGAAACTCAAGCGGGAACACGCCAAAGTTTTGGAACAACAAAAAGAGGTCAAAAAAGCCCAAGATGAGGTAGAGAAGGCAAGAGATCTACTTGAACAAAGGCGTCAAGATGTGGATAAATTGCGCATGCATAGAGAGGATTGGGAGCAAGAGGTGCGAAAAGAGCTTGAGGCTTTTGATGTCAAAGAGACAGATGAAATAGGGACAACAATCCACACTGCAAGAAAATATAAACCGGGCGGGAAATAGAAACCTTGCTTTTTTTCTTTTTTTTGTTTTAGAAAACAATTAGGTACACTTTTTGTTTTTAAAAATCTTTAATTGAGCCTTTATGTCCAATTCCCAGAATATTTCGGGGCCAGCTCCAAAAGATCCTCTAGATGCAGGAAAAAATGCCCCAACCCACGATAAATTTAAAAAAGTCATGGGAGTTGACAGTAGCGCAGAATCGGACCAAAGAGGTGCTAGAAACCGTTACGTCCAACAGGATGAAGATGAGGCTGAAGAGGAAAAAGAGATCTCTAGTAATCCTGATATTTTTTCCCAACTCATGTCTGACAAACAGACAAAAGAGTTCTCTTTGGGCCCAAGTCGCGACACAACTCACGAGGTCGAATCCTTTGAAGACCCGGCTCAACTTTCTGAAGATTACCAACCCCCCTTAGATGCAAACGGTACCGACTCGATTCAAATACAATCCAAAAAAGCGCCTAATTTTTCTGAGAAGCTTTCCGAAAAAACTCCTTTGGAGTCCCCCTCTAAAACGAGTAAACAATCCCCTCAAGCCAAAAAGCACGACGCGTTTAAAGAACTAGAGGTAATAGAAAAAAAACTCGAAAACCTCCACCCTGGTAAAAAGACAACGCATCCAAATCCTTCACAACCCCATCATGAAAAAAAAGAGGAAAGTAAACAAAAACTCGAAAACCTCCACCCTGGTAAAAAGACAACGCATCCAAATCCTTCACAACCCCATCGTGAAAAAAAAGAGGAAAGTGAAAAAAAACCCGAAAACATCCAACCAGGGTTAAAGACAACGCATCCAAATCCTTCACAACCCCATCATGAAAAAAGAGAGGAAAGTGAACAAAAACTCGAAAACCTCCCACCAGATATAAAGACAACGCATCCAAATCCTTCACAACCCCATCATGAAAAAAAAGAGGAATCCAAAGAGAAAAAAGGTGATGAAAAAGAAAAAATGCCGATTGTCTTAAATGAGGAAAAACAGCTCCCCTCCATACCAAATCAGGACTTTTCTGGTAAAATCGCAGAAGAACAACAACCTTCAGCCCAAGCACAGCCCTCAATAGAGCCTGCAACATCTTCTCCCCTAACCGCTTCAGCTCCATATACACAGTTTACCCCACAACTATTTGAACTCTTTCAAAAACTTGTGGGGATGATGACCGTCATGCAATTTCAAGGAAAAACCACAACATCCATCATACTTCATATGCCCCAATCTGCACTTGATGGTGCACATATTGATATCGAACACTACGATACAGCTCCTCACGCTTTCAATATCAGTTTATACACAACACCAGAGGGACAAAAAATGCTCGATCCCCAAATGCAAGTTTTAGAACAACAGTTGAAAAATTCGATGCCTAATTTCCAAATTTCAGTCAAAAAACCCCTTCTTTTAGATGAAAGCCGAGAAGAAAAAAAGCGTCGACTAACGCAAGTTAAAAAGAGCACCTAGCCTCTTTTTAAAAATCGATACCCCCTTTTTTCTAGTCACGAAACAAAAACCCATGCTACTATTTTCTTAAGAATTTTTTTCTTTGAATAAAATAAGCTAACAAATTTCCATTTTGATTTTTATGTCTCTAAGAGGTGTCTTATGATGAAACTTGTACAAGGAATTTTAGAGTTTAGAAAACTCCACTTAAGTAATTATCGAGATCGCTTTAGCCACCTTGCTATGGGGCAAAAACCCGATTCTCTTTTCATTACTTGTTCTGATAGTCGTGTTGTCCCAAATCTATTTACCTCAACCCATCCCGGTCACCTTTTTGTCGTTAGAAATGCAGGAAATATTGTCCCTCCCCATGAGGTTCTTTCGTCAGAGCGTGCAAGCATCGAATTTGCCGTAAGCCAATTACCGATTGAGAATATCATCGTTTGTGGGCACAGCAACTGCGGTGCTATGCAGGCACTCATGGAGGGAAAAGAAAAACTTCCTCAAAGTTTGAACTACTGGCTCTCATTTGGGCAAGATCCCCGTAGTTGCGAATCTGTAGAAAGACTTGCTAAAGAAAATGTTCTCAAGCAGATCGAGCATCTTAAAACTTATCCGATAATCAAAGAGAAAATGGATCAAGGTCTTTTAAAACTTTGGGGCTGGTACTTCGATGTAGGAACAGGAGATGTTTTTGCATATGAAGAGGAGGTGCAAAGCTTTTTACTCATCGACTCGATAGAGGGTGAATACATCTTGTCTCGCTTAAAAAGCCTTCATGAAAAACATAAGAATTTAGGTACGATTTAAAATCTGAAAACCACTATCCTATAAGCTTATGGAAGTTACTCATTTCAATACGCATTCTAAGCGGCATACTACTTTAGACAAATCTCCCAAACCATTTGATTTTGACGAGAAAGAGGAGCCTTTTGGCTTGGTCGTCCCCTTACCCTCCCCCTTTTCCCCCCATTTTGTGTTTGATACACCCCCGGTTAAACTTGAGGAAAAAATTGAGACATTTCTTTCAAATGCACAAGAACAGACTCTTAAAGGCTTTTTTTCTTTTCAAAAAGAGGGGATAGAGACGACTCGATTTTCTTTAGATTTTTTGTTCGAGAATCGATCTACAGAGATCTCTTTTGAGGTGCGATATTTCGATACGGCGAAAATGGAAATTCAGCTGGAGATTCAAGGCGATAACAATGCATTAGAAAGTCTCATCCCCTCTTTACCTAAACTATACGAGCAAATTCTAGCCTCGATTTTTCCTTATCAACTTCAATTGATTCTTCCAAGGTCTATTTCCCAACACCCCGAGCACTCGGTTAAAATAAAAAATCTTTGCAAACAACAAAAAAGTGTGTATGGTGTGAATGAAGATGAGCAAGCACTCTAGTTGGATACAAAAACTCCGTTTCCTTCTGCCCGAAGGTTTAAGAGATTCTCCATTTGGAAAAATTCCCAAACTCCATATCGATCAGTTGGAACCCATTCTGCAAAAACATCTCCATGCGCCTCAAACACGCCTTGACATCACCTCAATATCCACATTAGACCTGGAAGCTGCGTATGCAGATCTTGGACCTGAACCCTTTGTACAAGCAATACATGTCGAACCTGTCAAAGCCTCTATATTTCTTTTGTTTAGAGCTCAAGATATTGAAAAAGGGCACCTTTTTCTTACCAAGGGGAAGCTCCCCAGTACGACAGATGTCTTCAAAGGGGTAGTGAAATTTCTCGCCTTGAAAGGGGTTGCTGCTATCGATGAACTCCACCTCTTTAAAGGTTTATCCATGAGCCTTTATAGTGCATTTCCAAAAGAGGGGCTCTTTGAGGTATTTGATCTTGCATTAACAATACCTGGTCTTAGCATTTCCTTAAGACTTATTGTTCCCGATAAAACGCTTGGTAAAATTAAAGAATTCTACCAAAAATACCCCGAAGACAAACAGGCTGAAATTCCCTCAATAGATCTACCCTTACACCTCGAAATGGGGAGTGTTACTCTCACTCGTAAAGAGATCAAAGGGCTCCAAAAGCTCGACTTGATCCACCTCGAAGGAATCTCCAATGAGGTTCTAGAAGAGAAATTTAGAGTACACATTTGTTATAAAAATACCCCTTTGTTAAGTGCGGTGTATAAAGATTCCCATTTAAACGAATTCATGCCGCTATCTACAAAACCTCAGGAGAAGTATATGTCCTCTAGAGATGACTTTGAAGAAAAAGAATTTTCCGATTTTGAGGAAGATCTTGAGCCTGACGATGATGAAGAGGGTGATGTTCTTCATGAAGGTAAAGAGGAGATTTTTGAAGAGGAGTCGACTCATAAAGATCAAACCCACTTTAAAACCACTACTCTTGAGGAGATTGGATTAGATTGTAAGATCGAATTAGGCTCCGTGACAATCCCCTACCAGACTCTTGCTGAACTCAATTCTGAGAGCGTCCTTAAAGTCCATCTTGATCCCAAAAAGGTCTTTTTGACATTGAACGGACAAATCCTCCACCGTGGAGAAATTGTCGAATTTGATCAACAACTTTTCTTTAAAGTTTTAGAATAGATGGCCCAATTTTACCACGAGCCTACAGTCCCTTTGTATACAGAATCGGTAACTTCAGATTTGCCGATTAAAATTGGTCCTTACCGGATAGAGAAATTATTGACCACGGGGACCCTTTCACGCCTTTACCTTGGGATGCACGAACAAAACCGCCACCTTGCCGTACTCAAAGTTTTAAGTCATGATGTTCTAAAAGATCCTAATAGAAAAAAACTGTTTCTAAAAGAGGGTGCACTCCTTAAAGATCTTTCCCATGCAAATATCGTCCAATATATGGGTGAAGGTGAATTTGAGGACGGAATGTATATTGCCGTCGAATTTGTCCAAGGAATCTCACTCAAACAATTTATCCTTCAGCGCTCACTATCCCTAAAAAGATCTTTAGAAGTGATCACAAAGACATTGTACGCCCTGCTTTATCTCCATTCAGTAGGGATCGTACATCGGGACTTGAAACCTGAAAACATTTTAATTACAGAATCGTCCGAGGTGAAGTTAGTCGATTTTGGAATTGCAGCTACACAAGAAGAGCTCCTTGAGGGACCAGTGTATGGAACACCCTCCTACATGCCACCAGAATATAAAACTGGATCTAAAAAAGTTGACTATCGTGCAGATATTTATGCTGTTGGAGTGATCTTTTATGAATTGATTCTAGGTAGAGTCTCTTTAGGGAGAATAGATCTGGAACTTATCCCAACACACTTACGTCCCATAGTAAAAAAAGCAACTGCGTTAGACTCGACCAAACGCTATCAGGACGTGATGGAGATGATCGCAGATCTTTCACTTTATCTTAAAGAGGATCTCCTCTCTAAAGATGAAAGCACAGAAGATACACTTAAAGATTTATTAGATAGCATCGAGAAGAGTAAAGAAGAGCTTGTCACACCTATTCCCGATGCTTTGATGGATCTGCTTGTCGATGTTGTTCTGTCTGCCCACCCTAGACAACAGACTTATGCCCTTATGCACCATATTTTTCCCGACGGGTCCTATCTCTCGTTGACGGCCTCCTGTCCCGATAATAAAATGCAAACTCTCCTAAATCTGAAAGCTATTTTAGAAAGAGCAAAACTTCTCATCGAGTGGATGACCACCAAAAATGAATTTTCCCTTTCTAACTTTTTGGAACGATTAGAAAAGGGGATCCATAGAACGTGTCACCTTCAATTGCTGCATGTCAGTACGAGTAGCAATTTATACCACCTTTTCTCCTTTGGAAATACCACCCTGGCACACCACTCGTTCGGCTCCAAATCCACCCGTTACCTCGAGACTTCAGGACGACTATTTGGTCTCATGGGACCGATTCCTAACCCGATCCAAGACCGGATCGATTCGCTTGACACCCTAATTTTAGGGATCGACGGAACAAAGCTCCATGTAACAAATCTTTTCCAAGAAAGTTTTAACAAAGCCCTCTTTCAAAATCAATCTTTAGGGGACTGCCCAGCCGCTCTGATTCTACAAAGAGTCGACTGATGATAAAAATTATTTAAACAAACCTTTTTTTCGTCGAATCTTTAATTTGTGAAAAACGGCTGAAATCTTTATAATAAATTTAATTACTAGATGATGAGGATCAAAAAAAGACTTTTACCCCCTCATCCCCTTCTAAAAAGTGAAACCCTCAGTTTTTAATGTGCTGCCCATGATAACTTTTATTTTAATTCTTTTGGCTTTTTTCACCCCCTTCTCGTGTGATGCGAAACCAAAATATCAGGAAATAAATGTGGTTATTTTTGATTTTGGAAAAGTAGTGGCGCAAAAAAATACAGCTCCTCTAGCCCAATTCCTAGAGAGCGAGCTAGAGATTTCTTTCGAAGAGGCTCAAGCAATACTTAATCAGCGCGAGGAGGCACTTTTACGCTCCGAGTCTGAAAAGCTTTTTTTCAAAAATATCTTTCACAACTTTGGAAAAGAGGTGCCCCCTCAGTTTCACAAGAAATTCAAACAAAAACTTCAGGATTGCATTTGTGTAGATCAAAAGGTCATGAAAATTATCCAGGCTTTCAAAAACCGGGGCAAAAAAGTTGTTTTATTTTCAAACACGGAAAAACATAAAGCCGATTTATATAAAGAGCTCGGCCTATATGAGCCGTTTGACCTGTTAATCTTATCTTATGAGATAGGAATGAGAAAACCTCATAAGGAGGCCTATCGATTTGTCGAAGAACAATCCGGTTTTCACCCTAAAGAGTACCTCTTTATCGATGATAAAATCGAAAATATCCAATCAGCTAAACATCACCAATGGAATACCATCCTTTTTTGTGATGCCGATCAATTAGAAAAAGATTTACTACACTTTGGTTATTCTATAAACTAGCGCTTTTTTTTAAAAGTTTTTTGACTCTTTAAAATCTCGCTACTTTTTTTCTTTTTTTATTTTTTCATCGTCCATTTCATATTTTCGAACAATTTCTAAAGAGCTCTATTGCAATAATTAACATATTTTTCTATGTAAGGGGCATATGGTGCCGGCCTTAAAAAAATGTGTGCTTTTCTACTGCGTTGCAGCGTCAATCATCCCCTATGGGCTGGATGCTTGGGGTCAACCAAAACAAAAAATATCCCGAGAATCCCGTTACAAAATTAATTTCAAGCAGGTAAAAGCAGAAGAATTTTTACAATTCTTAAGCGAAATAGCCGGTCTTAATTTTGTTTATAATCCTCAAGAGCTGAATTTTTCCATCAACTTAGTCTCCGATGAAGAGATGACAATCGAGACGATTGTATCGGGCTTTGTACAAACACTGCGTATCCAAGGATTCAGTATCCTTGAGGAAAATGGCACCCTGATCATTCACCAAAGCCCCGATATCAAAGAGATGCCGATGCTACTGTCTTCAGAAATGCTGTCTCAAGATTCTGTGCCACCCATAGTGACAAAAATCTACCAGATAAAAAATAGCTCCGCTGAGACGATATCTACTCTGATCCAGCCATTTTTATCGACAAGCAGTGTGATCGAGTCTTTTCCGGAAAGAAAACTTTTGATTATTTCTGACGTTGTTCAGAATATACTTTCCATCGACTCTTTAGTTAGAACTATTGACCAACCCGAAACCGGCGCGGTGAATATCATTTACGAAACCCAATTTTTTCAACCCACCGAACTCGTTTCGATCGCCTCTCCCATTTTAGACTCGTTGTGTGGTGGGAAAAGCTATTCCTTATTACCTCAAGAAGGGACTCAACGGGTCTTTATCGTAGGCAGCCCTCAGCTTGCAGATAAAGCCCTTGAGGTCTTTCAACAAATAGAAGAAAAAGCTTCCAAACAACAAAGCTCCATAACAACCGGAAACATCCTTTTGTACAGAGCATTAAATCGCTCCATCCAATCCATCTTTATCGCTTTAAAGACAATCGCAAAAGACTCTAAAAAAAGTGAGTTCAACTCCTCAGGATTTTCCAAAATGGTCAACGAAGCGACTTTACTAGTACCCGATCTTCTTTTATTTATTGGGGAGCCTGTAGAAATCAATAAAATATCGAGTCTGATCAAAACAATAGATACACCCCAGCAAGTTAAGTCGGATTTCACTTTCTCCATTATTAAACTCCAACACAGCTCAGGCAAGATTATTATTGATCAACTTAAATCGATGTCGAATGATATCCCCCCAGATGTCGGAAATGCCGACTTTTTAAGTGCGCTTGACACGATTCGTTGGAACAAAGATACAAACTCTATTGTTATCCAAGGCTCTCCACACGTGATTGAAGAGATCACGAATCTTATCAATAAAATGGATCAACCTACAGGTGCAACCGCCGGTTTTTCAGTGATAAAATTACAAAACGTCTCTGGAAAATTCGTTTTGGATCAGCTCCAACAGATGATTTCTCAACTACCTGACTCGCCTGAAAACATGCCTTTTCTGAATGCGGTCAGAGTCATACAGTGGAATAAAACAAATAATACCCTCGCAATTAGAGGAAATCCGCAGGTGATCCAACAGCTCACAGATATTATTACTAAACTGGATGTTCACACTGTCTCCTCAACCCAGCATATTATCTATACACCCAATCATATGAAAGCTGCCGAATTACAGAAAACACTGATAGGGATTGGAAACGATTTAGAGAGTTCTGGGACAGCAGATCCGAGTTTGATCCAATCAATTAAAGGGATCAAACTCATTAAAAATTCGAACTCCATTATTGTTAGCGGCAGTGAAGCGAATATTGGAAAAATCAAAG
>Ga0194129_10003056_pt1 | contig 23826 bp, 32 predicted proteins | sample TA2KigCa35mmetaG_FD_150862 | JGI IMG/M metagenome (GOLD analysis project Ga0194129, IMG submission 150862) | Freshwater microbial communities from Lake Tanganyika, Tanzania - TA2015038 Kigoma Deep Cast 35m | ecosystem: Environmental > Aquatic > Freshwater > Lake | place: Tanzania: Lake...
CGAGGAGACGGACAGCCGACAGGGGTATCGACCGCTCGCCCGAGAGCCACTTGTACAACGTCCGGTCGTGGACTCCGAGGGCGGCAGCAGCCTCCCGGTCGAGCAGGTTGAGCCTCCAGAGCCGAGCGCGAAACTCCTCGCGCGCGACCTCGCCAGCGACGTATGCCATTACTGATTCTCCTCGTGCAGGAAGTTAATCGCGACCTGTTTTGAATTGGTATTGATGCGCTGGCCCCGGATCGTCCGGGCGAGATATTCGCCGGGCCGGATGCGGGTTATCCAGCCGAGCGGACGATTACCGAGGTAGATCGTCGTGATGTCGTCCTCCTGCTCGATCCGGGTTGACGGTTCGATCCGTTTGATCTGGCGCGGACGAGGCGCGTCGAGAACGACGCCGCACATATCCGCAATGTGACGGGGAAGATCGGTCATCAATAAATCTCCATCAGGATATTGATCACGATGAACGCCCAGCCAGCGACGAGCGCCAGCAGGACGAGGATCAAATCGATCCGTTCCGCGCGGCTCATTCTCCGTCCTCCTGCGCCTGCGCGACGCGGATCGCTTCGACCAGAGCGGTGCGGTCGCCGGTGACCTCGACGCGCAGGAACGTGAGCGGGGCCGCGCCGCCGCCGATCACGACATCGATGATCGGATACAGGCTGCGCGTCATCCACGCTTGCGCGATGTCCGCAGCCGCGCGCGGGCAGGTGGTCGTGTGGTAGTGGTCGAGGTCAGCGGTGATGTGGATCATCTCAATCTCCATCGTGAGAATAGCGGGCAGGATGCTACTCCTGCCCGCCGGGCATGGTCAAGCCGCGACGACGACGCGGGGCTTGATGCGGATCGTCTCGACCTGCGTCGTGCGGGTGCAGGCCGCGACCTGCTCCGTGGTCAGGTACTGCGCCGCCAGCTTGGCGTTGAACGAGCGGCGCTCGCTCAGGCTCAAAGTGACGAGGACGTGCGTCCCCTCGATCACCTCACGCCCGAGCGCGCGGATCTCTACCTTGATGGCGTCGAGGGTCGCGAGGGCCGCATCGGCTTCCTGCTTCGCGAGGGCGTACTTGTCGGCGAGGTTCATCGACATCTCAATCTCCATCTGCATCCCTACACCACAACGGTGTCAGTAGGCGCATCATACCTATGCCCAAAGGGCAGTCAACAAGATTGTTGAAGAAAGATTTAGCCCAGATCAATGACTTAGGAGGCAGGGGCCAAAATTACCTCGCACGACCGTCCTGTCCCGCGCCAACACAGGTGGATCTCTTGCGCGTCGCAATCGTCCTCCAGCACCCCAGCATCCACCAACGCATCGCTCAACGCTTTGAGCAGGTTGTCGAGGTCGCGTCGCCTCTTGTCCGGACGCTGGAACTCTACTGCGATGCTGTAGGTTCCAGAGATGCTGGCCCCGCGAGCTTGCAACTTGATCGACCATATCGCCTCGTTGCGCCACGCGCTGTACTCCGCGCTGCGGTACATCCGCCCTCTACCGGTGCGCCACAGCCGATTGACGCTAGGCGGCAGGCGTAGCGTGAGGCGGATCGTCTCAGTCATATAGGTCCGGTCGCAGCCGCGAGCGCGGGATCGAGGTCAGTTCCTCAACGCGACGCAGATGCCGCAACGGGACGCGACGCCAATGGCACACCGCAGCCCGGCTGATGCCGAGCCGCCGGGCTAGCTCAGATTGCGAACCGAGCGCCTTGAGCGCGTCGAGGAGCGCCGGATCGCGGCGACGATAGGGGCGAGTCATCGTGACGATCTAGCATAGTTTTCGCGCGTGTTGAAGAGGGTGTTGACAGCCCTAAACGCATAGGCTACACGACCATCTGCCGGGTCATCCGGCGCACTTGAAATGGAGATCGACATGAAGTTCCACGCCCACATTGCCGACACGGTTGGTTGCGCCGAGGAGGCGCAGGATGTGATCCGCCGCGCGCGCGCCAGCATCCGCATCGAACTTCAGCGCCTGCTCGGCAACATCGCCGGGGCCACCGAGCGCGGGTGCTCCGGCGGCGTTGGCCTCTCCGACGAGGACATCGCCAGCATCATCTCGCGCCTCGATGAGGATCTCGACGAGGTGCTGGCGGACGCCATGTCCGATCTGGACGAGCGTGCTGGCGGGGAGGGCTGATCATGAAAAGGTCCAAGTCTCCTCGACTCTTCCGCCACGACGGCTGGGTTGTCGAGAAGCGTCCGAACAGTTTCGCGGAACGCTATTCATGGATTGTCACCGCTGTGGACAGCGACGGCTACTTTATCGAGGACCACGGCTTCTTTTCAAAGCGTGATGCGCTCGCGTTCGCCGACGCGAACGAGCCGCCGCGCGCGCGCAAACTTACTGCGATGGAGGGCTGATCATGGTCAGCTACATTCTCCCCAGCCCGCATGTCGGCGGCACCAGCAAGGCCACGCTGATTGCCGATCAGTTGTCGATGCTCCACGGGCTGCGTAAGGCGCGAGAGTGGATCGTTGCCGCCGAGCCAAATGGTCGAGACTATCTCGGTCGGATAAAGGACTGGCGAGCGGTGCGGGCGAAGCACGTTGCCCGTCTCGCGCAGATCGACGCCATGATCGCTGAGATCGAGGCGTATTCCGAAGCTTTGGATCAAATGTGAGGAGAATCTAACAATGCAGATGTCCAATTCCATCGCCGCCCTCGCTGCCGCCTTGTCGGCAGCGCAGGGGGCAATCGAGGCCGCGTCGAAGGGCGCGGTGAACCCGTACTTCAAGAGCAAATACGCCGACTTGAACGCTTTGCGCGAGGTCATCCGCGAGCCGCTTGCGGCCAATGGTCTCTCGATCACGCAGTTCGCGCGGACGATTTCGAATAGCGAACGGGTCGAGGTCGAGACGATGCTGATGCATTCGTCGGGCGAGTACCTGCGCGATACGCTCGTCCTGCCGGTCGGTCGCAAGTACGACAAAGAGGGCGAGCCGTTTCCGGTCGATGTGCAGTCCATCGGATCGGCTATCACCTACGCTCGACGCTATGCGCTCTCGTCCATCCTGTCGTTGGCAGCGGACGATGACGATGGCAATGCTGCGGTCGGTTCTGCCCCGCCAGCAAGGACGCCAACCATTCTGATGCGCGTCGGTCGCGAAGCTGCCGAGAAGGGCGAGGCGGATCTTCGTAGCTGGTGGAACAACCTACACGAAAACGACCGCACCCTGATCTCGCCGGGCGACCGAAAGATCCTGAAGGGCATCGCCGCGACGGCAGATTATCATCGCGCGAATCCCGACACGCAGCAGGAGAATGAGCGATGAGCGACATCGTCAATCGCCTGCAAAAAATCGTGGATAATGAAATGTTCATGCTGGGAGGCGAGGCTGACATTTTGAATGTAGCGTTGTCGGAGATAAAGAAGCTTCGCGAGGCGCTGCAATGGTACGCGGACGCTGCCAACCATCAGCCCATCCGCACGGTAGTGTCGGGCGGTCCTGACGATGGCACGGTCCTTGTTGAGGAGCCGCCGATTGCGTTCGATGGTGGAGAGCGCGCGCGTGAGGTTTTGGAGAGTGAAACATGACTCGCCGACGCAAAACCGATGGCGAGAGGATTGCTGCCAAATGGAGCCGCGCGGGCATCCTCAAGAGTCGGCATCTCGACGGTGCCGCGAAAGAGATCGACCGAATCATCCGCCGCCGCCAGAAAGAGGCGTGGATCGTGGGACGGAGTGAGGGATGGAGTGACGGATGGGATGATGGCTGGGCGACCCGAAAAGGGATGCCCGCTCGCAACTATAACCAATACGCGGTTCCAAAGATCTTCTCAAGATTTGCAGAGAGTATGCTTGAGAGGAGGAAGAAATAATGGAACAGAGAACCGCAGAATGGTTTGCTGCGCGCGCGGGGAAGGTCACAGCCTCGCGCGTCGCGGATGTGGTCGCAAAGACCAAGAGCGGATATTCGACCAGTCGGGCAAACTATGCCGCTGAACTGATTGTCGAGCGGCTGACCGGGAAGCCTGTCGAGGGCTACTCCAACGCTGCCATGCAATGGGGGATCGATAATGAACCTCTGGCGCGGGCGGCGTATGAGGATCAGACAGGAGAAATTGTCGAGGAGGTCGGTTTCGTTAGACATCCTTTCATAGAGATGTCTGGAGCTTCCCCAGATGGCAGAATTGGTGTCGAGGGACTGGTCGAGATCAAGTGTCCTCTAACCTCTACACATATCGAGACATTGACCACTCGGCAGATCCCCGCCAGATATCAAACGCAGATGCAATGGCAGATGGCTTGCACGACTTCTAGCTGGTGCGATTACGTCTCGTTTGATCCGCGTATGCCCAAGCACATGCGGCTGATCGTGATCCGACAGGATCGTGACGACAAGCTCATCGCAGAGCTTGAAAGGGAAGTGATTGCGTTCCTCAAGGAGATTGATGGACGCATCGCAAAGCTCAACGAATTATATGAGGAGAATGAAGATGGCATATGAAGTTCGCGACAATAGCGGCAGCCTTTTCCGTAACGATAAGAAGCGCAATGAAAAGAGTCCAGAGTACACCGGCTCCGCTCGCATTGGTGGAGTCGATTACTGGATCAATGGATGGGTGAAGGAAAGCAAGAACGGAACGAGGTTCTTTTCCTTTGCGTTCAAGGAAAAGGAAGAGCGAAAGACTGAGAGCAAATCTGCGAGTCAGAATATTGACGACGATATCCCTTTTTGAGGTGATGCATGTCTCTCAGCGAGGAGTTCAGGATTATCGCCAAGAAGTGGGTTGAAGCTGATGCTGCTGCAAACATGCTTGAAGAGAGCAAGAGCGCAGTATTGGCTAAAATGCTATCACATTATAGCGATATTCCTGTCAATCGAGCCGAAACGAAAGTCAAGTCATCCAATGAGTGGAGCGACTATCTGAAGTCCATGGTCGAGGCCAGAGAGAAGGCCTTGATGCTGAAGGTTCAGCTCGAATACATTCGGATGCGATTTTCGGAATGGCAATCTTTTGAAGCAACCAAACGAGCGGAGATGAAGTTATGAAAAAATCAGATAAAGAAAAAATCTGTCTGGAAATAATGAAGATTTTCGGCCCCAAGGCCAAAGATGAAGATGTAATGCATGTTCTGATGGCGCTTTTGATTGGAAAAGTGGTTTATTTTTCATCTACGAAGGATGACGCAATCAAGAAGGTTGCTGATATTTCGGCTCAAGCATTGATAATGATTGACTCATTTCAAGGGGCAAGCATTTGCCATTGGAGGGAGGATGGGGAATCCGTCCAATGAATAGGGTCAGGATCAGCACCAAGGTTCGCATGACGATCTTCCTGCGTCATGGCGGTGTCTGTCATATGTGCAATCGCAAGGTCCAGATCGGGGAAGAATGGGACGTATCCCATGAGATCCCTTTGGAGCTGGGCGGGAAGGACGACGAGTCCAATTGGCTTGTTGCACATCGCAAATGCCATAGGGTACATACAGCGACAGTTGACGTTCCGCGAATAGCCAAGGCAAAGCGGCAGCAGGCGAAACACCTAGGTGCTGCTCGCAGTCGCTCTCCTCTACCGGGGAGCAGGCAATCGAAGTGGAAAAGAAAACTAGACGGAACAATTGTCCTTAGAAACGGAGAGTAAAATGCGATTTCTTGTCACTATGAATATGCCCTCGGCGCAGGGCTATTCAGTCCATCAGGTTACGGTCGATCATACCGCGCCAAGCCTGAATGAATTCTGCGATCTCTTAAACGAGCATGAATTCATCTTCGTTCGTTTGATCTACCGCATCAAGGGACCAAACGGCGAAAGCCTGCTCAGGGATCGTGGCGACATGATCCTAAACACCGCGCATATTGGCAAGGTTCAGGAGTTCGTCTCGCAACCAATTGAAGAGAAGGATGGAAATGATGATGCGGTTGTTACCTATTCTGATCATCGCAACAACCCTCTCAGGATGCCCCGCAGGCGCGGGTGAGGCGGTAGTTGCAAGCGTCATCGCTAGGGTAGCGCACCGGGAACTCGGTCCTGAGTGGGTGCCAACTGCCCTAGAGATCGCGAGGAAGGAATCGGAACTGCGTTGCGATGCCTCTGGCAGGGGTGAAGCTCTAGGAGTGTTTCAAGTCATCCCCATCGCAGCAAAACATCTTGGCTTTAATCATAAGAGGATTGCCGTGGATTGCGTCTACGGCATCGAGGCTGGCATCGCACACATGGTTGCCTGCCTCAAATCTGCTCGCGGCACGATGACCGTAAGGCAGATGAAGGCTTGTCATGTTTATGGAATCAATGGATGGAAATTGCGATATGGATATGTCTCAGGAAACAAGACGTAGGCTGTCTGCGAGGGACAAGGAAATCCTTGTCCTCTGGAAAACCGGTCTTACCGGGCGGCAGATAGCTGAAAAGCTGGGGATGACCCGTGGCGCGATCCTAGGGCTTGTGAACAGGCTCAGGATCGCTGGATATGTTAAGTACCGAGCCAAGAACCCACGACCCAAACGGGACGCTCCTAGGAAGGCTCAGAAGCCTCCAGAGAAGAATCTGGATCGGTTTGAGCTATCGGTGTCTGCCGCGCCTCCGCTGATCCCTGAGCCTGTCCAGACTCGACCGCTCACGATCATGGAGCTTGGTCATAAATCCTGCCGCTTCATCCTGAACGAAGGAAAGCCGTCCTCTTTCCTGTTTTGCGGGAAGACGACCGACAAGGGATCTTACTGCCTAGAACATCACAAGGTGTGCTTCACCAATATTGAGAAGTCTGGCAAGCCGTTCATGATGAACAACAAGCTCACTTCATCGATAAGGTAGCAACTACGAAACGTCGTTAAGTATCGTGGCAGCGACCTTTGTTGTCGTTTGAGTGAAATAGACAAGAATGTCCACGGCATTTGCTGTAGATGTCAGGGAAGGGGCCGAGCCACCGGGGAATTTCCAATAGTTGCCAAAAGACAGGGTGTGCCCCCCGGTGGCGTCCTGCGTGATGATGATGGCTCCGCTTTGACCAGCCGTGATGTTCGTAGGGTTGGCAAGCGTCCTGTTTCCGCCGATAATCAGCGAAAAGTTGTTTGATACGGCAAAGTCAGGAGTGATGGTGGCGGCATCCGTAAGTACGGAGATCGCGCCGCTCTGACCTGCGCTGAAGGAGTTTGCGGTTGTCAGGCCCGGAACAGACAGGTTCGACCTAGCTCCAGACGCTGTGCCGCTGCCCGTGCCGCCATTGGCAACAGACAGGGGAAGACTGGCGCTTTCAACATAGTCGATCTTCCTAATGTTGGTCCCATCAGAAATCACAACAGTCCGATAGCCACGAGAAACAGTCGTGCTGGTCCCGCCCCCGCCGGAAGCAATCGTGATGGCATGAGGACCACCAGCGGCATCCGTGGTGCCGTTGTAGACAATCCATTGCCCGCCGACACCGGAAGGAACTGTGTATGTGACTGACGCGGAAATAGCTCCCGTGATTGACAGGAACAGAGATTCATACTGAGCAGCCGTCAGCGTCGCGCTTCCACCGGTCGCATTCAGGGACGTAGTAGAACCGAAAGCCGCATCTATCACATCAAAGTTTGAATTTAGAGGTGTATTCCAACTATCAACATACGAATTGTATGCGGGCTTCTCGATGTTCTTGTTTGTAGTATTGGACATGACCGACCTCAGATGTGACGGTTGGCGACCGCAAGAGCCTGCACGACATGCTCATCAGGCTTCTCAAGGATCGCTTCAGTTTGCTTCCCGATGCTCTTCTTTGCAATCTCTGCTGCCCGGATCAGCCTGTCTGCTTCCATGTCATGGGACATGATGCGCCCGCCAGAGGCGCGAGCGACACGACCGCCGGAGGCTTGACCGGGCGGGCTTCCAAGACCTGTCCTTGAAATTAACTGACCAGAAGCAATGAGCAAAGCGCGAAGAGCAGGCTCATCAAACTCTACACCAAGATCAGAGCCAATCATTCCGCTGAGAATGCGAAGATTTGTATCAAATTGATCCATCTTGGCCTTTGACTTGCCAAAGCTTTGATCGGCCATGTTGTTCAAAAGCCTGAACCACATTCCACCAGCTTGAGAATTGTTTTTTAGGTAATCAAAAACCACCTGCCTTACATTTTGAGGCGGAAGAGCCTGAGCGATATCCTTGCTCAATTCCCTACTGACAAGCGCCGATCCAGTCAAAGCAGCAATAGACTTTGCTGGGATGCCGCCCAAAAGCGCAGCCTCTGCAATGGGTGCAACAACCGCAACCGTCCCAATAGCAGTATCACCAGTAGCCCTTCTGGCAAATTGATCAATTTTAGGACCAACAAGATTTGAGAATTTGAAAATATCGTCTATGTAAGCTCTTTCCGGAGAAGCTCCAGAACGACCATACATTACGTCAAAAGCTTTTGGATGGGTCACTTTATATACATTTGAATATCTGCCAAAATTAAATGCGCCTTGAGGAATAATGTTGGTGTTGATATAGGCCCTTGAAAACTCATTCCAAGCGTTAGGGTCAACGACGCTCTTAATCTTATCAAGAGTTGCAATGTCTGATGTTTTATATTGAGCCATTCTTGCCAAATTGTTATATACAGAAGATGCGGACTTACTGTCACTAGAAAGACCGCTTCCGATTATTCTCGCAAGCTGCTCTTGAATAGAATAAACATTCTTTTGCGCCGCCTTATCAGCAGCGGCAACAGCGTTCATTGCAGTTTGTCCGCCAATTTTGGCAGACATATCAAGCATGTCTTGAGTAAGGAAATTTCTTATATTCCGAAGAACCTTTTCATCAACTCCAGAGGTTGGATTGATTTTATTAAAATTGATTGCGTCACTAACAATTTGCCTAAGTCGACGAGTTTCATCAATGGTCAGGCCGTTCTTAGCCGCATACTGAAGAGCTTTGTTTACCTCAGAAAACATTGGAGAAACATCAGCAATATTTCCCAACTCGTTTTCAGCTTTGATTCTGTACTTAAAAAGATTTATTGGGTAATGCCTGCTCTGATCTGACAAAATTGTATTTACAGGCTGATAAATGGCAGCAAGGTCCTGCCTGCTTCCATTTCTCAGCCAATCGGAAAAAGAATTCTTGATTGCCAATCCAGCACTTTCTGGATTTGCATCCCTTGCAATTGAGGCAAACTTTCCGCCAACGTCGTCCAATGTTCTTGCTGAAGCGTTTGCAATATTTTTCCCAATATCAGGTTTCGCAACCATTGAAGAGATTGACCCAGCTTCGACAACGGCTGGAAGATAGATATCATGCTTTGCAGCAATATCCGCCGCAATTTTGCTCTTGGCCGGGTTTCCAGTAATGTACTTTGATATTGTATTCATCAATGAAGATGAAATGGACGAGGCGGCAGAAGCGACAGGAGGAATAATCTTCTCGCCAATCTTTGCCCCCACCGCTCCCACGGCAGCTTCCTTGGCTCGCTCTTCCGCTGTATCGCCCTGAGAAGCACCGTAGATGGCTCCCTGCACAATAGGCTTCTCAAGCATTGTTCCTGCGCCGCGAAGGACTGGAACATTCTGCAAAAGCTTACCGACAGCACTTGCAATGTTAGGAGATGTAGCTGCTCCATATGCGAGCTTCGCCCCTGCACCTGCCGTAGCAGCAGGAGCGGCAAGGCGCGATGTGTAGAGGGCTGGAACTATGCCGCCAGCAAATCCTGCACCGTAGGCATACGGGTGCTTTTGCCAAGCAGCCTCTTGAGCAATCTTCTGCTTTTCAACTTCCTCGGAAAACTTCTCCGGTCCAATTGCGCTCTTGACTGCTGCAATTGCTTCTGGAGCAAAGCCCAAGGTAACTGGGCTTAGAACTCCCCGGCCAAAGGACTCCACAGCGCCAATATCGGAGCCTTTTGCTGCAATTTTTCTAAGTTCGCTCGATGGAATGGATGAAAAATCCTGACTACCTATAGAGCCAGAAGAAGCGGATCTTGCATCTGCAATAATTTTTTCAAGTTGTTCGTCTGAAAATTTTGTCATGTCAACCATTATGGATTCCTCCTTTCACGCTGACGCCTTTGAAGTTCAAATGTAGACTCTTCGGGTGTAGGTTCTCTAGTCTGCGATCCGCCATATTGAGGAGTGGTCTTTTCAGCATCTTCCACAATTTTGTCAAACAACCTTTCAGAATTAACCCTTCGCAGATAATTCCTAACAGGCTCCCTTACATCAGCATCGTATCCAGCATAAAGTTTATTTTGATAATTTAGAGCAGCCTTAAGATTTACAATGATATTCCTGCGAGCTTCTGGAGACATAGAGGGAACAGCATTTGCTTGTGCGGCGGCTGCAAGTTCAGCTCTTGGAGCATTCCCAGACATTCTTGCAACGCTGTCAATCATTTGCTGAGTGACAATCTTAAGGGCTGTTTGATATTGAGTGTCATTGTCAGCAAAACTTGCCGGTAGCGTTACGCCAACTGCCCTCGCCAAAGCGGCAAGTTCAGCCTTTTGAGCCGCAGCAAACCCACCTCCAACGTAATTTCTATAAATTTTATCAAGATCCATGAGCCTCTTTTCAAGGTTTGGATACTCAGCAATAAACTGATTACCGGCCTCAACAAATTTGTTAGCTTCAGCAGCGGTAGCCCGTCTTGCGTCTTCAATGTTCAGAGTCTCTTGCCTTCCGGGAATAAATATCTCCCTGCCGTTAATATCAGTTGTCTTGCCGCTAGCTTCAATTTGAGCCAATCTAGACTTTGCATCAGCAACAGCACTAACAACAGCAGGAGCGGTAATGGAGCTATTCCTAGCAATGAACTGACGCAGATATCCGGGATCATTAGATGCCGGAACAGTCTCTCCGCTCGGATATCTGATCATCTCAGTCCTATACCCCTGCAACGACAGATTCATCTGGCTGCGGTCGCCGGGAGCAGGCTCCGCTCGCTGAGTGGGAGGAACAGTAGACGGAGTTGGAAGAGGAATCCTGTAAGGGATACCGAGACGCTTTGAGAACTCTTCAAGCGTAAGGCCAAAGTCGCCAGTAAGAGCCTTATAAGACTCAAACTCGTTGAGCAGACGCTCACGCATGGCCGACTCTTGCTGATACGCTTCAGCCTGAGTCTTTTGCCTCTGCGGAAGGGCGCTAGCCAACTTCTCGTACTGAAGTGCGCCAGCCCCAAGACCTTGAAGAACAGCAGAGCCAAGATAACGACTGGGGGACGAAGCCATTGCGCTAAGGCCAGTCAGAAGAGGCACAAGGAATCTTTCGTTCGCAACCGCGCCAAGAAGACCGCGCCCGCCTTCGCCACCGGAAACAGGAGCCTGCTCGCCAAGAACTCGGCTGCGGACACTATTCATGTCCTGCTGCGAGATCGGACGCAGAGGCTCACCAAGTCCAGCGACTCGATTGTAGGAAACATCTTCAACTGGAGCAGCACCAGCAACTCCAGCCGGAGCAGCAGCCATTTCCTGACGACGCGCAGGAGCAGCTTGCGACTCGCGCGCCATTCCAACATCACTATATCGATTTTGATAATCTTCAATTACCTGACCAACTGTCCTTCCGCGAAGGTTGGGATTTGTAGAAAGAAGCTGCTCCGTAGACTGAGGCCCCTGTCCCCTTGTACCAAGCCTTGTCCTCACAAACTCATCGGAAAGATCATCAAATCTCGTATTGGGATCAATACTAAGAAGAGCATTGGCTCCACCCGCACCAAAGTAATGTGCAAGGCGAAGCGTTGGATAATCTGCCACTCTTCCAAGCCGCTGAAGAGCATTGGCATTTGCAGCAGTATAACGATCAAAGGCCATACGCTGCTGATCAGAGTTGGATTCATTCACAGTTGCTGGAAGATTTAGGTCTGGATTTGCCCTTCTGATATCATTCCAAGAGTTTTGGAGAATTCCATAGAATCCAGAGGCGGATGAGCGAGGATTCTGCATAACCCTCCCGCTTCCGCTTTCGTCTGCCGAGACCCTTGCAGCATAATCCCCCATACCCGGAGTGTTAACAGGAACAACTTCCCGTGTGGGAGTTTGCCTCTGAGGAACAACTTCAGCTAAAGGCGGCGAGACAGGAGCGGAAGCAGCGGCCCTATTTACAGCTGCCACGATTTCTTCATCACGACGAGCATTTTGACCGTTGTTAATCGAAGGAGCGACTCCAGCGTTTCTTAGCGCGGGCGGGGGAATTGCTGGGGCAGATTGCGGAGAAGCTTCACTATTAAGATTATCTGGCTGGTCAAGAGAACTTACTCGACCGATAACATTTTGCGAAGGTTGCGGAGAACCTTGATGTGACATAACAGGCGCAGAAAGACGATCAGCATCGCTCACGGGCGGATTGATAAACGGGAGGTTTGCAACGGGATCGTTTTGTTCACGCTCGTCTCGCTCCTGCGCTGCTCTCAGGATATCATCATCTGACACATCCTCAACCGCGCCAGCAGCTTGATATCCGCGCCTTCCGGCAACGCCACCGGAAGAACTTGGCGTCCGCATGAACTCAGGCAGAAGCTGCTCCGGCTTGGAAAAATAACCCTCTCCCAGATTGTACTGACCACCCATGCCGATTGCACCGCGACTTGCCGCACGACCAGCAGTCATCTGCTGACCAGCCGGATTAAAGGTCGGCTTGACTTCTTCCCTGCCATACAGGGCAGCTTTACCCGCGCCATATGCACTTGAAGCCATATTACCGGCCTGCTCTGCCTGCTTATAGGCATCCATGGCTTCCTGCATCCCGGATTTGACGGGCGCAGGAGGAGCGGCAGGGCGCATAAGTTCCATCGACTTGACGAAATCACGCGCCTGCATGGCCGGGATGTTCAGCCCAGCGGGACGACCCATCTGCCCATACATTGCCTGCTGCATGGCGATGATGCGGTTATAGTCCAGCCCGCCACCATCAGCCATGTGAGGGACAAGCCCGCCAGAGGCAAACGGCATCCCACCCGCATAGATCGACGCAGCCATCCTGCCCATCTGCATCAGATCGCGGACTGTCGGATCTTGCGTTGACCCCGAAACCCCGCCAGCGGGCTTCAGGGAAGCGGGGGTCATCGGCTTGCTAATGTCCTCGGGGACGTGTTCATTGCTCGCATCCGAGTACGGCAGGCCACCAGCGGCGTATCCCACAACGCCACCAGCGGCGTACTGAGGAACGCCAGCGGGAAGATCAGCCGCATAGTTGAGCGGGCGGATCGTGATCGTCGTCGGCGCAAGCGGGCGCGACGGCACGTTGATCGCGCGCATGGTCGTCTTGTACGGACCCTTGCGCGGATCGGGATTACCGTACAGCCCCTCGGAGCCATACGGAATCATCTCGCGATGCATGGTCAGGAGACGTTTAAGCTCCTCGATGGAACCACCGCGAGCGAAGCCCTCGCCAGCCATCATCGGAGTGACCGCGCCGCCCTCGGAGGACGGCACCAGACCGCCACCGTAAGCCTTCTTGTGCCGCGCGGCGTCATCCGTGGCGGCACGGTAGTCCACCGTCTTGTACCCGCCAGCGAGGCCCACAGCGTCGGGATGCTTCTTCTCGACCTCATCAGCCATGAGGCCGATATGCGTCCTGCCATCCGCCATCGTGTAGCGGTAGAGCTTCTGGCCGTCCTTGAGCTTGCCGATCTCCTCGACGTTCTCCTTCAGGCGACGATCCGAGAAGAAACTCGACGGCTGCGTGGTCGTTGTCGTGGAGCCAGACAGAGCGCCAGTACCCATCGCAATGTTGGCGAGGAACTGCGCGACTTGGAACGGATAGCCCTGCTCTTGAAGGAACTGGTTGTAGCGAGCGGAGAGATCCGCCTGCTGCGTCTGCTGCTCGGCTGTACCGGCGGCAAGCTGTGCCTGTGCGCCCTGTAGAGCAGCCTGCTGCGCCCCCGTGCCAAGCGCAGCAAGCTGCTGGCCTGCACCCATCCTGCGAGCCAGATCCGACGCCACGACGCCCTGCTGGCCCGCAGCGGTCTGAACAGCCTGCCCGTAGCCCTGAGCATAGATCGGTGCCATGGCCTGCGCTGTGCCAAGCTGCTGCTGGCGCGCAAGGTTGGCCGCAACCAGCCCGGCACGATCCCCGCCAAACGCACCAGCCCTGATGGCGTTTGCCGTCTGACCAGCCATCTCCTGCTGCTGCTGCTGACGCAGGGCCTGATAGGTCGGTTGAGCAACGGATTCGATGTAGGGGTTCTCGTAGTACGCAATCTGGCCGGGAGTCAGAGCGCCAACGTCCTGCGCGCCAGCAAGCGTCAGGCCCGCGCCAGCACCATAGAACGGCTGTGCGAGGTTGGCCCCTGCGGATGTTCCCTGAATGCCCGCCTGCTGGGTGCTAGTCAGCGGAGCAACGAACTGCCCCGTGTACTGCTGGAATGGACGCTGCGCGACCTGTTCAGCCCGCGTATTGACCGCATTGTACCTCGCCAATACTTCCGGCGGGATCGATACGCTCTGGGTAGACTGACTGGTCTTGCCGCCCATTTTAATGCTCCTTCACGGCACCCGTTGTCGCACCATACAAGAAGAAAGCGCCACTAGGCTTGCCAAACTGACGCTCGTACAGGCGAACCTTTGCCTCTGTCCGATTGTTGGAGAGTACGCCAATGATCAGCGGAATCCCCAGCACATCGGCAACCTGCTTGCTGAATTCACACAGCCTTCTAGCGCGACCACCCTTTGCGTTGCGATAGTCAGGATGAATGAAAATAGCCTTTTCCTCAAGAACTTCCCGATCACTATACCACATTGAGCCTACACGAAGCAAAACAGCCCCTTCGGGCTTTCCTGTAGATCCAATGACGCCCACGACGCCTCGATCCTTGTTTAGGGCGGGCCAGATCTCGGCCAGAAGCTTCTGTGGGTTAGGCTCAACAAAACCATTCTCATCGCAAGCAGCCAAAGCCAGATCCATGATGTCGTGGACATCAGAGGGAGTTCCGACTCGGACCTTAAGTTCCTCAGTCATACATCAATCCTTCTTGGGACCGGGTAGGGACTTCAAGGTTGCGACCGTCTTGGCTCGCATTTTCTTGACAAAGCTATCCAAGACTTTATGCCCGGCATCCATATTGCCGCCGCCGATCCTTACCACGTCATCAGGGTGAATGACATACTCCCCGCCAGCAGCAACGATGGGAACGGTCGAGGACATCCCCGCATCCGCCCCCGGAGTTCCAAACTTGCGGGTCGAGAAGATCCCATTCGCGATCTTGAAGCCCGCCATGGTGTTTCCCTCGCCCATGGCCGAAATGATGTCGGCAGGGATGACGTAGGCCCCGGACGGGACATGCATGGGGAGGTGATCGGTCCTGCCAGCCACCGCGCTATGGATCGGCCCCGTATGCACCCGCTCGGCAGCAGGCTGGGCAGGAGCCATGAGCGAACCGCCCTCCGCGCGAGCCTTGCGGGCTGTGCTGAGAGCGATGGCGATTGCCTGCTTCTGGGGGCGTCCGGACGAGACAAGCTCGCTGATGTTGCGGCTAATGGTCTTCTGGGACTTTCCTTTGGCGAGGGGCATGGTCACGTTCCCGCGAAATAGGTCACGTTGATCGATTGCCCTGTGCCGGGCGAGATCACCAGACCTGTGTTAAAGACCTGACCAAGGGGATACATCCCAACGGTGGTTGGAGTGGCAAACAGTTTGTTCCCAGCGGCTGTCGTGCTTGTGCTTGATGCGTTATAGATTGAACCAGTCGTACTACCGGCTATCACGACGCAAACATTGACTAGATACCCCCGGCCAAGAATAATAAGCGTATCTCCGGTGACCGTAGCGGATGTCGAGTTACCCTGCGCGCGCAATATCGTTTGAGCCGTGTTGCTCAGGGAGACGACAGCGTTCTTTTGTGTAGTCAAAATGTCATCAAGACTAGCCATCAGAACCTTCCATCCGGTTGGAATCGATACCTGATATTACCAAGCCTCCAGAAAGACCCAATATCGTCGCTTTCAATTTTAATTGAAACCAACCTGCCCCTCAGTCGAGGAGTAATGAATTTAATTGATTGGGTTAGGGTGTAGGGTCCATAAGTTAACGGAGTTGCTCCCGGATAATCAGTAACGTAGAATGTTAATTTAATATTTGCATTTTGCGTTCCACCAAAGTAACCCCATTTCATATCGGGCCAAATTTGATCAATAAACATTTTTACATTTGCTTCTGTTATAACAAAATAGCCGGTCTGGAATGACGAAATCATTGGAGAATCATCATTATCTGTAGATGTTTCATGCTGATAGATATATTGATTTGGAGCCGCGCCGATTGGTGGTCCGAGAACAGACTCATTGATCCATGCTGTACGGCCAAGTTCGCCATAATCCCACTCGTTTACAATTATATTATACTTAACATAGTGACTGACTTCTCCACCATTGCTATTTGTAGGATAGTACCAAGTAATTTCCCCAAAACGACTATTGGGAGCTATACGAATTTTGTCAAGATTTGCCATATCTAGATCTTGAAAGATCACATCCCAGACTGGGCATCGGATTGACTCAACTCCTCCGTTAGCAATGCGGAAGAACTGACTCTGCCCCATCCAATAAATGACACCGTTCATGGACCCGGCAGCTTTGCGACCGATCAAGCCGCATCCGTTTCCTATCTCATTGAACTGATAAACATACGGAGGGCCAGCGTACTGCATCGCCCAGACAGCAAGATCCGTCCAAATCAAGCCCTGCTGCGGTCCCTGAATGCATTGAACGATGCGCGATCCCTTGGGGATACGATACGAACCAGCTTGATTGGTGATTAGGCCAATCCAACTGTCGTAGTTGTTTACATCGCACCAGCGGATCAGAAGCGGATCAATGATCCCATTAAAAGTAGATCCCCACGCAATAATCTGTCGCTGCGGCATGGCAACAAATATTCCTTCATTGACAGAAGGAGCGTTTGCAATCGCCAACGCAATTTCATATCCACCAGAAGGAGACCAGTAGTAGATCGGACCACCATAGGGACATGCGATAAGTGTCTCGCCCCAATTATCCAACGTCCAATCGGCCGCATTGATCGGAGTGCCAAGATCAGGATCAGGAGCAGAACCGCTTCCGTAACCTCCAACACCGTATCCGCCGACACCATATCCAGTTCCAGATGCGAGAGGGCCAACTCCATTCAGATACAAAAAATGTGCATCTCCAGCGTTTTCATCGGCAGTTGCCGTAGAGCTTGCCTGAGAACTTACAGCAATTGAAAAAACACTTGAGGACGAAACATCTGTGACAATGTAATTTCCGTAGATTGTTACCCCACCAACTGAAGTGGCAACCAAGGCTGTAAATGTATTGCCAACAACATATCCATGATCTGCAAGTGTCACGTCTACGACATTTGATCCGCTAGTGGTGTCATACTGAGGAACGGCTCCTCCGTTTGCAACAGTAGATGTAGCCAAAACAAGATCTCCAAGATTATCCCTAGCTTCAATCGAATAGCTTGTAGAGTTGATTGGAGTCACCTGATACTGACCAAAAAGCACAAGTCCGCCAACGCTAACTTGTGTCTGTATGTCTACAACATCGTACCTATCAACTGTAAACGTAGCATCAACTATGGTGACCGTGCTGCTTCCAGATGTGGTAGAGAAATTTACGGGAACATTTGATGTCACATTTTGCGGAGTAATGTCTATTTGAAGGCCGCTGTTAATTACTTGAAGCGCCTGACCACCACCTCCTGCAATACCCTCTGCCCCTACCGCGAGATAGGAGTTGCTGTTAGTATCTTCCCAAGCCAAAAGGCAACGAGCAATACTACCAATCGTGTTTTGAACAAATTTTGTCCATCCACCAAGCTTCTGAACTAGACCACCCAATGTGCGATCAGGGATAAACCTTATCAATTGGCTATTGCTAATTGCAGCCTCATTGAGGGCTGGTGTCTTATTCTGATCTACACCCGGCAGGATTTTTAGGGATGCGTATGGCATCTCTCATTACCTTGTAGGAGATGCAGTAGCGGATTGAGACTGAGACGACCACGCTGCCGCCTCAAACTTTTTGCGATTCTCTTCAGCCATCGCACCCTTCAGAAGTGCCTGATACTGACTCTCATAGGTGATAGCCATTTGAGGGTCATCGTTGGCGCGGCCAAAGTTCCTCTGGAAACCAGATATGTAGATCATGCTCGCCATGATCATCACATCAGGCAGGTAGAGGCTGATGAAGGTCGTTGGGTTGCCGGACGACAGGCTCGTCGGACGATAGGTGCCTACAATCTCAACCGTGTAAGCCGCGTCAGGATACGGCCCAAGCAGGAACGTGTAGTCGTTAAATGGGCAGAAGTACTTTGGCTGTCCCGTGCTAGTGGCAACTCCATACACAGCATCAAGGAACTCCTTGGTGCAAGGCAGAAGAGGAACACGGGTTCCAAGGTCTGGATTGTTAGTACCAGCAGGCGTGATCAAATTGATCTGCTCAGGCACGACAAACGTACCAGAGGGAACCGCAATCTGCCTGCTACCGACAATCGTTCCGTAACTTGTATTTTCAATAGATGTAAACAGAAAATCAAGATCACGATAAATGCGATTTTCCGCATATGTAATCATTTGCGGAAGAATTATCACGAACTCAGGATTCGCTTCCTCGACAACAGCCAAGGTCGCGATCTGCGTGACGTACTGCGAGTAGGTAAGTCCGGTCGTCATCGGTGACTCCGTTTCCCCCTTACTTTAGCACCATCACCCGCCAGCGGATAGCCTAGTATAAGCATCCGCAAGCTTGGTGTCGTAGGCATTCTTTGTGTAGCCGGGACCGTTGTATCCCTTGGCAAACGCGGCCCAGTCCTTGAAGCGCAGGGGCCGGATCAGACCAGCATTTTTGATGAACAGCCCCATCTGTCGAAGCTGCCCTGTTTCAGATTGGCAAGCTTCGTCAACCATGCTCTCAACAGACTCATGCCCCGTCATCTTGAAATTGCTGCCCATGACCTGTCCAAGTCCCCAAGAAGTCGAGAGCAGGGCAGCATGTTCATCGATGGCGCAGGCCCGCATGATCTCGTCGTAGACCGCATCTGAACCCTTGGGATAGGGCTTCATGCCCCAAGTCTGATAGGCCAGCCCCTGCTCGACGGCCTGCTTGTGGAGGTCGGGCTTGCTGAACGTGTGCTTGTAGAAGTAGTGCCGCTCAAAGAGGGCCTTGGGACGCCCCTTGGCATCAAATCCTGAGCCAGCGGCTTCAACCGCAATCACAGCCCGGAACGCAGCAGGCTCGATCTCCAAATCCTTCGCAAGCGCGACGATCTCGTCAAGGGTGGCCTTGCGAGCCTCACCCTGAAACAAACGCATCACTTCTTCTCCGCAAGCATTGCCGTCTTCTGCTGGCTGCTGGACGACGAACCGAAATAGTAGGCAACGACCTGTTCGCATTTTGCGGAAACAAAACCGATCAATGTTCCAACCGTGGTAGCCATCAATGGATCTTTCATACCTTCGACAAACCCCATGAGGACCATGAAGACGGTCGCCATGAACCCAGCCACGATGATGAAGGCGAGGATACGCGGCATCCAATCCCTGACCTGAGCTTCTCGCTTGCGGGCGCTATCCCGGTCGCTGGACGCGATCCGCTCCAGATCGATATCCAGCTCCTTCATCCGCACGGCAAAGTCATTCTCAGCCTGCTTCAGGGCCAGAAGCTGATCCGGCGTCGCATTGCTGATTGCCTTTGCCATGACGTCCTTGGACGCATCGTTGGGAATGCCAAGAGCGTCCGTGATGAACTTAATTGCCATGCCGCCGATAGGACCGCCAACAGCGGTCGCTAGGGTCGGAGCTACAGCACCAATGACCTTCATGAAGTCCATTACTTTGATTCCTTCTTCAGAATGGTAATCTGCAAGAAACAAAACAAATTATTATTTATCAGCTTTATTATCAAGTTTATCAAAAATCTTCTCAAGCATAGCTTTAATTTCTTTTACACTTTCAGAAAATTCATCCTTGCGAACGTAGCTCTTGGGAAGATCAACCTCGATCTCATGCAGATCGCGCCTCAGTTCCTTGACGGCTTCCCAAATCTGTCGAGAAAACCATCCGATACCGGCGAGGACAACGCCGATACCAATGTTCATGAGCGACTGCATTTCCATGACACTACGCAACTTTCTCTCCGGGGTTTGCGATGTGATCCTCAATGTACTTCAGATTTCCCCTGAGTCGAAAATCATCTGGAGTCTTCTCAACTGCAATTTTTGCTTGCTCAAGAGAGATCTGCGCCATACCCAACTGCCACGCCGAAATGCTGGCTAGATCGTGCGGCCAATGGCCCCAGACCTCTGGGTTGCAAGTATAGACCAGAGCCTTGTCCGTGATCCGCAAGGCGCGCATGGAGAATGCAAAGCACTCTTCCCAGCGGTTCTGGCGGTACATGAGCATCGCCAGTTCACACCAAGGCTCGCGTGTATTAGGAGCCTCCGCGCCAGCACGGACGTACCAGCTTTCAGCCTGTCGAGGATCGTTTAGCTCGTCATGGCACTTGCCAAGAAGGCGCATGGCATAGCAACGCTCATTCGGCCACGTTGCACCGGGCAGGTCGAGGTACTTGTGCAGGGCCGTGATAGCCTCATCCCAGCGAGCGTGAAACGTCAGTTCTCGCGCATAGTAGAACCCATTGCGAGGGCAGTCCGGGTCTTCCTTGACCGATAGGGACAGGAGATCGAGATACTGACCACGGCTCTTGGTCGGGTCTGGATGATGGCTGACAAGGAGCTTCTCCGTCTGCGCCCACATCTCCTTGATGCGTCCATCTGGCACGGGATACTCATGGCACGGATGATGCCACCTGTACCCATGACGCGCGTGGATCTTCTCGTAGAGGAACTTGATCCCGCATCCCCAGTCAAACATGTACCGCAGGCGAGTGGTCTCACCGAGCTTCCAGAGGCTCTCAATCTCTTCTCGCCAGCCCGGCTCCATGACTTCGTCTAGATCTAGGCTGATGCAGACATCAATGTCGCGAGGGATCAGGGCCAGAGCGGCATTCCGCGCCAGATCGAATCGCCAAGGAGTGATGCAGATGTCGTGGACCATGAGATTGGCCCTAGCATCGATGGAGTTTTGCTTCCAGCGACGAGCTTCTTCAGCCGTATCATCAGTACTCCCAGTATCGGCAATCAGGATTAGGTCTGCGTCCTTGGCAGACTCGCAGAATCTTTGAACAAACTGCTGTTCGTTCTTGCTGATTGCGTAGACGCAAATCTTCATGTTTGCGGCGTCTCTTGGCTAGGAGAGTAAACGGACGGAATAGATTGTCTAAGAGTTGCTATCTGAGAATCTACATTAGCAAGCCAAATTTTTCCTTCCTCAGTAAGAACTGCCTCCCTAAGCCTGCGGGGAGTGACGGAAGCCTCAAGGTTCCTGATCGCATCAAGAGCAGTCGGAACATAAGGAGTAGGCTCGGGAACGGGATCTTCTGGAAGCTCAATTGCTCCAAACTCAACTCGCTCTGCAACAGTCATGGATCGTATCCAGTTGGATGGATACTGGATCTCATTCAATACAAATGATTGATCGATGCGAACGGTCTGGCCGTCAGGGAGAGAGAATCTCATCGCGCCCTCGCGTATTTGAAGGAGTTTTCAGCAAATGCAATGTATGCGAACTTCACTCCAGATCCGTTTAAGCCAGAGGCAGAAACCCGGATCTTGAACCCATTGGAAAGAAAATCCAGTGCGCGAACTGAAGTCGCATAGCTTTCCGCTGCTGTTGATGCAGCTTCAAGGCCGCCGCCCATTTCGTTGGAGGTTTCGCGGACGCTGTCATATAAGCGCCACCCAAGGTTGGCGGTGGTCACATCCTTGATGATGACGAGTCTTGGCCTAAATCCGCAAAACGTAAAAGGTCCGTCCGTTGAAGCGTTGCCGGTGTAGCTGCCGATTTTGGAGAATCCAGCAATTGACGAAAAGAAGTAACCGACGTAGGTAACTGCGTTGATATTGTTGTAGCTGCCGACGCGGAACGTGGTGGATGTCGGCGCAGTACTGTCGAACATCGTGGTGTCAACGGCTTCGGCAGCATAGGTGCCGAGGTCCATGTAGTAAGCTGCGCTGGTCATGCTATTAAACCAGCACGCCCATGCGCGAGCGTCGGTGCCGCGCAACATCATAAACTCTGGCGTGACGCCCAGACCATGATTGATCGTCCGAGCGCCTGTGCCGTTTCCGGTCCATGTCAGGATGTCTAGGCCAGCCGTCGTGCTCTCCCTCCACGCCCAATCAACATAGGTGTTGGTGTTAATGTTGACACCACGCGACGAAGCATCGCTACCCAAAGAGTAGCCGTTGGCGTTGAATGCCGTCAGCGAGTTGGCGTCGGTGTACTGGGCATTGGGTCCGGTAGACTGGATACCCTTTGTCGCGCCGATGACGCTGTTGAACAGGTTGTGCGCCGTTGAATTGCTCCGCGACTTGATCCACACGAAGTCAGGCTGGAAGCCCAACGTGCTGACCGATGCCGACGCGCCGGTACCAGTGCGTGTTGTTGCATCAAAAAAGAGCGAACCCTTCTTGATGCTGGGCGTTGGGAGGTTGGCGGTATTGAGCGCCTTGAAGCCGGAGGGGGCGGTGTAGGAGAAGGCGCGTTGACCGAAGTTAATATCGTCCTGAAAAGTGCCGCCGTTGTTGGTATTGCCAACAGCAAAACGCACCGGATCAGTAGTCGAGTTTGTAATTGTGGCGACAGGGTTTGTTCCTGCCGCAGGATTACCGCTTCCGTTCCACGTTCCGTTTTTGCCGAGCCAATACTTACCAGTATCGGCATCATATGCATGCATTGTCACATCGTTGTTCGTCTGCCACGGCACACCAGAACTCGCATATACTCCATCAAAACCATATTCACCGCCGTTAAACCAAAACCATGTGGATGGGGTCCAGTTGTTGGTCGTGCCAGGTGTAATCGATGCTCTGGCAAGGCCGATATTGTGATTGTTGGTGCCGCTGGCGGTAGTCGCCGTGACTTCCCAATACCACTTGCCGGAACTCATATAGAAATTGCCGAAAGAACCATAGATGTTTGATCCAGCGCCAGACCGGCTATATGTAAGGTTCCCGTTGGACAGCGTGAACTGGCTGTTCTCAAGCGGATTCATCACCGCATAGTTGTTCGTCGGCGTGTCGGTCATCTGGTCAAACGTTCCGCCAGAGGTCACCGATATACCGCTTGGCGTCCAGTTATTTCCGTTGCCCGAGCTGTCCTTACCTATTGCAGCTGCGGTCGCAGCAGAAGCATCGGAAAATTTTAAATAGTAACCGTTGGTGCCATAGGTGCCGCTATACTTCTTTGCAATCCACACGCCCGTGGCGCTGTCGGTCTGGCCAAAGCTAGAGGGCGTCAGGGCTTGGCCGTCGATGAAATTCACTTCGGCCATGTAGCCGTCCAGATAGTCCGCGCCACTTACATCTCTGCCGATATTGTGAGCAGCAGTAGTGTTAATTGCTAAATCGGCATTTTGAGAAGGATTGTTGGTTGTGTCAAATGCGGTGATTTGTGCGCCATTGATATACAATCTAATTCGATCATTTGCAGTAGCTTGAGTTGTATCTATTGCAAGCACAGCATGATACCAAGCAGAAATATCCCTAAATACAGAGGTCGTAACTCTCCAGTTTGTTAATCCGCCGCCAATTCTTATTTTGTTTCCAGAGTCAAACCTAAATCTGAAAAACGTGGAATCAGACGATGCGGTGCCTATTTGCAATAGGGCTTGATCACTTACAATTCCACCCCGCTTGACCCATCCACTCCACGTCCATGTTTTTCTATTAGATTCGGTGGCAGGAGTTCTCGCCAGAAACGCGCTGTTGCTTGCGCGGAAGCGCAGCGAGTTTGCAATTTCATATTCTCCGCCACCAGCAAGAATAAGATTTACACCACCCGGTATCATAATATAATCTCAAGTATCATTTCTATTGCCTACACTCAATAAAATTTGACAA
>Ga0194129_10003057_pt1 | contig 23826 bp, 23 predicted proteins | sample TA2KigCa35mmetaG_FD_150862 | JGI IMG/M metagenome (GOLD analysis project Ga0194129, IMG submission 150862) | Freshwater microbial communities from Lake Tanganyika, Tanzania - TA2015038 Kigoma Deep Cast 35m | ecosystem: Environmental > Aquatic > Freshwater > Lake | place: Tanzania: Lake...
CTCGTCGTGGGGGCAATGGCCGGCCTCGAGGATCACCTCGCTGGTGTGGGGCGGGGCGTGACGGGCGAAACTCGTGCGGCGACCCTCGGCGTTCATCCAGGGATCCCGCAGCCCCCACAACAAGAGAAGCGGCGCACCCAGGCGCGAGAAGAGAGCGTCGAGAGGTTCCCCGCGAGGGATGTCAAACACGGTGCGAAACACGCCGAAGGCTCCGGGATCACGGGAGGGCCGGAGGATCGATTCCACCAGGGCCTCATCCACATTGGTGCGGTCCACGTAGACCCGTTCCAGGGTGCGCCGCACCGTGGCGGGCCGGCGGAGGTTCTCAAACAGCAGGCGCTGCACGGGGGGGCTGGAAAGGATGGCCCCGCCGATGGCCCGTTGAGCGATGGCGCCCCAACCGTGAGGCTCCACCTGATCCTCGCTGAAGGGTCCGGCGGCGTTGAGGAGCACCACCCCGGCCGCCAAGGAGTCAGCGCTCAGGGCCGCTCCGGCCGCCAAGGCGGCGTAGCCCCCGAGGGAATTGCCGACCAGAACGGTGGGGCGTCCGATCCGTTCCCTCACGTAGGCCACCAGTTGATCGCGCCAGAGATCACCGCCGTAGGGCAGGCCCCGGGGTTTGGCGCTGCGTCCGAAGCCGAGCAGATCGAGGGCGTGCACCTCGTGACGACCCGCCAGGGCGGGCACGTTGTGGCGCCAGTGATCGGTGGAGGCTCCGAAGCCGTGGACGAGAAGGAGGGCGGGTCCCTCCGGCGACGCGGGGGATCGCCGCAGGGTGTGCACGGGATGCCCCGCGAACCGCCAGGCGGCGTCACCGGATGAATCCAAGGGAGCCAGGACCAGCACGCAACAGCGGCTGGATGCTAGGGAGAGCCCACCGGTTCGGGGGGAAGCCGGTGTCAAGCCCGCAATCCCTCGGGACGAAAGGAGCGGCTGCCGCTACGGTCGAGCGGTAACGCCTCGGACACATCGTCAGAAGACGCCAACCATGACGATCCAACAGCCCCGCAACCTGCGTCTTCCCACCCCCGGCTGCTACGCCGACGCCGATCGCAGCGGACTCCTTGCCGAAGATGTATTCGACGGCATGACGGAGCATCTCTTCTACACGCTTGGCAAACTGGCGCCCACCGCAAGCCGCCACGATCTGTACATGGCCCTGAGCTACGCGGTGCGCGATCGGCTGATGACGCGCTATCTGGCGGGAAACGAGGCCATCTCCGCCACGCCCACGCGGGTGGTGGCCTATCTCTCAGCCGAATTCCTGATCGGTCCGCAGCTGAGCAACAACTTGCTCATGCTGGGCATCCAACGGGAGGCGGCGGCAGCCCTGCGACGTTTTGGCATCAACAACATTGAAGAAATTCTTGAGGTTGAGGAGGAGCCCGGGCTGGGGAATGGCGGCCTCGGTCGACTGGCCGCTTGCTTCCTGGAATCCCTGGCAACTCTGGAAATTCCAGCCACCGGCTATGGAATCCGTTATGAGTTCGGGATTTTTGATCAGCTGATTCGCGACGGCTGGCAGGTGGAGATCACCGACAAATGGCTTAAGGCGGGCTGGCCCTGGGAAATTCCCCATGCGGATCAGGCCTGCTTTGTCGGCTTCGGTGGCCGCACGCAGCCTTATCAGGATGACCACGGCACCTACAGGGTGCGCTGGATTCCCGCGGAGCACGCGATTGGCGTTCCCCATGACGTGCCGGTGCTGGGTTACCGCGTCAACACCTGCGACAGGCTGCGACTGTGGCGGGCGGATGCCACAGAATCCTTTGATTTCTATGCTTTCAATATCGGCGACTACTACGGCGCGGTAGAGGAGAAGGTGGCCAGCGAAACCCTCTCCAAGGTCCTTTATCCCAATGACGGCACGGATGAGGGCCGGCGCTTGCGGCTCAAGCAACAGCATTTCTTTGTGAGCTGTTCCCTGCAGGACATGATCCGCAGCCTGGACATGCGAGGCCTGCCGATCCAGGAGTTTCCTGACCACTGGGCCATTCAGTTGAACGACACCCATCCAGCGATCGCGGTGGCTGAGCTGATGCGCTTGTTGCTGGATGACAAGCATCTGGACTGGGAGACCTCCTGGGACATCACGAGGCGCAGCATTTCTTACACCAATCACACGCTGCTGCCAGAAGCACTGGAAAAGTGGGGATTGGACCTGTTTGGCAGTCTGCTGCCACGACATCTGGAATTGATCTACGAGATCAATCGTCGCTTCCTCCAACAGGTGCGCTTGAAATATCCTGGGAACGAGCAGATTCTGCGTCGTGTCTCCATCATTGACGAGGACGGTGGCAAGGCGGTGCGCATGGCCCATCTGGCCACCGTGGCCTCCCACCATGTCAATGGCGTGGCCGCGTTGCACAGCCAGTTGGTCAAGAGCGATCTTTTCCCGGAATTTGCGGCCATTTGGCCCGAAAAATTCATCAATGTCACCAATGGCGTCACGCCACGGCGCTGGGTGGCCCTGGCCAACCCGCAACTGGCTTCCCTGCTCACGGAGGCGGTGGGTGAAGGCTGGGTGACAGATCTTGAGCAGCTGAGGAAGTTAGAACCCCTGGCCGAGGATGCAGGCTTCCTTGAGCGCTGGCAAGCCACCAAACTGTCAGTTAAACGTGAGCTGACAAATTACATCCACAGCCACACGGGAGTGCTCGTCGATCCAGCCTCACTCTTTGACGTCCAGGTGAAGCGCATCCATGAATACAAACGCCAGCACCTCAACGCCCTCCAGATCGTGGCGCAATACTTGCGCATCAAGAACGGCCACACCGATGGGATGGTGCCACGCACGGTGATTTTTGGCGGCAAGGCGGCTCCGGGTTACGCCATGGCCAAGCTGATCATCCGCTTCATCAATGGCATCGCGGATACGGTGAATGCGGATCCCGACATGGATGGTCTGCTGCGGGTTGTTTTTCTGCAGGATTACAACGTCAAGCTCGGCGAACGCGTCTATCCCGCCGCCGATCTGTCCGAACAGATCTCCACAGCCGGAAAGGAGGCTTCCGGAACAGGAAACATGAAGTTTGCCATGAATGGAGCCCTGACGATCGGGACTCTTGATGGCGCCAACGTGGAAATCCGCGAAGAGGTGGGAGAGGAGAATTTCTTCCTCTTCGGTCACACCACCGCGGAGATCGGGGAACTGAGCCAAGCGGGCTATCGCCCTTGGGAGCTGCTCCCCAGCCAGCCTGAGCTGAGCGAAGCCCTTCGGCTGATCGAGCAAGGGCACTTCAGCAATGGAGATCCAGATCTCTTCCGGCCTCTGCTGCACAACCTCACCAGTTCCGATCCCTTCTTTGTGCTGGCTGACTTTGCCGACTACCTGCGCGCGCAGGGGGAGGTGAGCCAAGCCTGGTCGGATCCGTCCCGTTGGAATCGCATGGCTCTGCTGAACACGGCTCGGACCGGCTTCTTTTCCTCAGACCGTTCGATCCGTCAATACGCCAGCGAGATCTGGCGTGCCGAGGCCTTCCCGGTCACAATCACCTGCGATCTGGAATGAGGCGACCCTGGGAAACCGGAATCGGACTGGTCTGACGGCAAGGAGCGTCTGACCAATCCTTGGGCCCGGCGGCTCAAGAACGGTCGCGGTCGGGAAGGTCCGGGGTCTGGTGGAGGAGGCGATTCAGGCGAAGGCGATCGGCATTGAGCGGGTCTGGGGCCAGCTCGCCGGCCACTTCGCGGAAGATCTGCTCAACCTCTTCAGGGACCCGGACATCAAAGATCCGCTCCATCAAGGCTTCGATGGAGAAGAGGTGAGCGTTGATGTTCTCCAAGTCGGCCATCGCCTGCTGCAGAGCCTCGGACTCCGGAGCCACAGTTCCCGTGCCCCCCCCCGAGCTGTCCTCCGGGGGTGAGGGCGTTGTCGTGCCGTCCCCGTCTTGTAGCTGCTTCTGCAGTTCCTCGAGCACGCGTCCCGCGAGGGTGCGGAAGGACTGCAAGGCCGCCCAATTGAGCTCTTGCTGCTGACGCAGGCTGGGGTTCTCGCGAATGAGCCGGTCGTGCTCCCGATAGAACCGTTGGCAATCAGGGCATTGGCAGGGCTCTTCAGGCACCGCTTCCCTTGTGTTGAGCATGTCCCATCATGGCACCACGAGAAGAGGCTGTGGGACGGTCGGCCCACCAGCGGCGAAGGACCGCCCGCAGACCGCCCACAGCGAACAGGCGCCAGTACCCCGGAAAGGACCGGAAGCCATGTCTTGGTTCGCTCACGGCGGGCATCATTACCAATCCATGGCTATAACTAAAGGCATGGACAGTCCAGTCCTAACTTGCTCAAACCAAGAGACTTGAGACCCATTCCTGGTCCAGCCACACGGCATCAATCGTCTTGAATTGAGTTAATACTTTTTCTTAAGTTCGTCCCCACCGCCATGTCCATTTTCAAAGCGCCTTTCCTTGTCGCCTTGATTGCCACTGGCGGCATATTGGCTCCAACGATCGCCCAAGCTGCTGCATGTCCCACCAGCGTGGCGATTTCAGTGATCGCAACTCCACCGTCCTACACCTGCGATATCGGTGGTTTCAATTACCTTTTTGACAACAGGTCCAATTTAAGTGAACTGACCCTCAGTCCGACGGCAACTCTGTTTTTTGAGACCTCACCATTATCTCAAACCTTGCGGTTCTCCAATCTCGCCAACTCGGACGTTATAGATTTCATCTACTTTGTGACTCCACTCACGGAAGAGGCTGTAAATATTCAGCAAACCTTCACGCAGAGTCCAGCAGGGAGCCCCCCTCCCTTTGACAACCAATTGACCACTTCTGTCCCTCTCCCCACGACTTTTCCCTTTGAATTACGCGCTTCGTTCGAGGTCGACGATCCCTCAGTCATCCTCACCGAGCTCACACACACGATGGTTAAAACACCAGGGCCTCTCCCCATCCTCGGTGCAGGCGTCACCTTTGCATTCAGTCGCAAACTTCGCCGACGCATTTCCAGCGCTTCCTGATTACATTTCTTCCCAAATCCGCTTGGGCGATAAGTACAACATCAATTTCTTCAAAACCAGTATTACAGAATGCGGAGTTCTTAGTTCCGCATTTTTTATGGCAGAGCCTCTCCATGAGATCTCCACCCCGAATCAACTCAGTCGAACAACCCGTCATTTTATTAAAAGTTTTTTTTTCGATTTATCAATCTTTTCTGCTTCGTAATTTTGACCCTTTATTTTCTTTTGTCTTGCTAATCAAATAGCGCAAGATTTGCCCACATCAGCAAACTATTATAGGTTTCTGTTTTTTCTTGCCCAGCGAACCTAGGGATCAACAAGCAACTTCGCTTGCGGCAACTGGGTTTAAGTGAGGCCGAGCAGTCCAAATGGACTGATTTTGTGTTGATTTACTGACAATGGTTTCTCTCGCTGAACCTGGCTAACAGAAGGGCAAGAGGGTTCGGCTGTTCATCTGAGCCCCATGCGACCAGCACCGCAGAGGGGTACCACATCCGTCTCCTCCAACGAAGCGGCAGCTCGCAACACGACATCCCTTTCACTTTCACAATGCCATGATTCGTACAGAAAAAGTCCAGCGCATGGCCACTGTCGCAACCGGTGGTCTGATGCTCGCCTTCTCATTGATGGGCGCCTCGGCTCAAGCGCAAACGCTGTGCACCAGTGGCCTGCCGATTTCCACCATTGCCAGCTCAGGCATAGCGGGATACACCTGCCGGAGAGGAAGTCTAACCTATCGTTTTGCAAACGATATTGCCGAATTAAATTTTCCCAACCTTAATGGATACATCAATTTTTCAGATACTCCAACCTCGCAAGATATCGTTTTCACCAACTTAGCCTTTCAGGGGCTCTCCGAATTCTCTTACGATATCGATTCTACAACAGATACAATCACTTCCATTGTTCAGACCTACACGCAAGACATCGCAACTGCCCCGCCTATCCTTTCCGAGATCTTTGCCTCGCTTCCCTCGACGATCGTCTCAGTCACTGCGGTCTTGGAAACCGATATGTCCATGGGAGCTCCCGACAATCCAACCCTGACGTCCCTGACCCACAGGATCACCATGATCCCTGTCCCAGGTCCGCTCCCTGTCATAGGGACTGCGCTCGGGCTGGGATTCACCCGCAAACTTCGAGGCCGCATTCAGCGGGCGAAGCGACAAAACAATCTCAGCAGCCAAGCCTGAGTCCTGGGTCTGGAAATGCGGGGGGATTGAACGGGGCTGGCGGGACTCGAACCCACGACCTACGGTTTAGGAAACCGTCGCTCTATCCGGCTGAGCTACAGCCCCATGGATAGGCACCACTCTAGGCACATCGCCGACCAGAGGGGCTTCCTGTTCTCCTGGAAGGAAACCACTTGCAAAACGCGGTTCTCCGTCCACGAAACCGTAAACCAGGCTGGCAACCGTCTCACCATCGAGGCCATTCGTGCCCAATCGGCGAACCGTAGACTTTGCCTCAGAAAGCAGGTGAGGTGATCGCGACCGGCTCCGACCCATGGGAGTTCTCTCCAGTGGGCCCTGGGGATCCGGTTGAGGAAAGTCCGGGCTCCCCAATGGCCAGGCCTGCTGGGTAACGCCCAGTGCGGGAAACCGTGAGGAGAGTGCCACAGAAACACACCGCCGATGGCCCTTCGGGGCACAGGCAAGGGTGCAAGGGTGCGGTAAGAGCGCACCAGCGGCATCGAGAGGTGCCGGCTCGGTAAACCCCAGCCGGGAGCAAGGCCAGGGCTTCGGCCCACGGAACAACGGTTGGCCAGTTGTCCTGTTCCGTTTTTTGCGCCGCTGGAGGCCGTCGGCAACGGCGGTTCGAGAGAGATGATCCACCCCCATCGCCCGACCGGCCTGTGCCGGGGGGGGCGATGGGAACAGAACCCGGCTTACGTCCTGCTTTCCCCCTTCCCCCTGCCCGCTTCCCGCTTCCCGCTCTGGGCCTCGCGTTTGGGACCCAATCAGCGCCTGCGCCCCAACCACCGGGACGGGACGGCTCCATGCAGGCGTCCTGGGCCTGCTGCAGCAATCAGACGCCGAGCACTGCCCACTTTTCTGACCAACGAGACCCGTCCTGCGTCAGGCTGCAGGTTTCCTTTCCATCCACACCGGTGACGCCCCAGCGCCTGTCGGAACTTGTGACTTTTCTGCGCGGGCTGGGCCTGGATCCAGAGGACATTGGCGGGCCAGGTGCAAACGCCGAGGTCCTCGCCGCCATTGATGAGGCGCTCTGCCACAGCTCCCTGGGGGAAGCGCGCAACCATGAGCGGCTGGAGTTTCTGGGAGATGCGGTTCTGCGCCTCGCTGCCACGGAATTTCTGCGCTGTGAATTCGGCACCCTGCGGGTGGGTGAGCAATCAGCTCTGCGGGGAAGGCTGGTGAGCGATCAATGGTTGGCGGAGTTGGCTCGGACCATCGGTATGGACACGGTGCTGCGACTGGGCCCCATGGCTGGAGGAGACACCGCCGGGCGCGCGACGGTCATGGCGGAATGTGCCGAGGCCCTGCTTGGCGGCATCTACCTTGCCTGGGGAGGGGTCAATGGGGGGTTGGAACCGCTGATGCGCTGGCTGACGCCCCATTGGCACGCCACCGCTGTCACTGTGCTGGCCGACCCGCACCGTCAGAACTGGAAGTCGGCCTTGCAGGAATGGAGTCAGGGCCAGGGACTCGGGCTGCCGCACTATGTGTGTGAGGAGAGGAGCCTGGCGCACGGAGATCCGCGGCGCTTCTTCTGCAAGGTGCAGCTCAACCCTGCTGAGGGGGATCACTCCCCTGCTGGCAGGACACGACAACGCACAAGCGAACAGGCGCACCCGCTCGGCGGCGATGGATGGGGAGGATCCCGGCGACAAGCCGAGCAGGCGGCAGCTCGCGATTGCCTGGGTCAGATCCAAAACCCCTGATCCTGAAGGCCGAAACCACCTCTCAATCCTTACCATAAATGGGGCACGCCACAGAGAACTGAACCCTGCAGCGCCCCACCCCGAAGCCATTTCATCGCGAAACGCTGACGTAGGGGAGGCACTCACAAGACAAATCGAAGCTCACCACGTGAATCCCATAAGACTCAGAACCACTGAGCGTCGATGAGATCTCTCCATGCACCTCATGCCTATACTCGGTGCCAGGCTCTAGAATACCTGAGTCTGGCTTGTTACTTAATCTTAGTCTCAAATGAAACTTCACCCCATCAAGGCCTTGGCCTTTGGCCTAGTGGGCTCCGCAGCTCTCGGCGGACTCACCCCGGCCCAGGCTGCCGTCACCGGTTGCGCCGGTCAAACCAGTGGAACGGCTCTCTGGTCTGACATCGTCGGCACCCCTGGCTTTACCTGCCAAGTTGAGGACAAGATCTATTCGAACTTCTCCTATTCTTCGACCGCAAACGAGTTCGGAGCTGGTTCCACTTCCGGCATTGATCCGATGGATCAATTCAGCTTTGCGGCCCTTGGCGCCACCGGATTGGTTCACAACCTGAACGTTCAGGCTCTCAACTCGTTCATCAATACCAAAGTGTTGTTGAGCTACACGGTGACCCGAGCTTCAGGTGCCAATGTTTTTGACAAGTACACCGCCAACCTCACCGGCGACGTTGATACCACCTGGGCTCTCTCCCTGGCCGCCACGAACGCCGTCTCATCTCCCTCCAGCACCGCTGGCTTCGACAACCTCGGTCAGAGCGCAACCACGCCGAAGCTGAGCTTCAACCCCAACACCACTTCATCCACTTTCTCGAACACCCTCTACGCCAGCAACTCCGGTCAAGGCGTGACCCAGTTCGCCAACCGCCTGGAGCAGAAAGTTCCTGGACCTCTGCCGATCCTGGGTGCTGGCGCCGCCTTCGGCTTCAGCCGCAAGCTGCGTCGTCGCGTGAATGCTGCCGCCTGATTTGTTGCTTCTGTCAACTTACGGTTGATTTCAACTTGAATCATGAACGAAGACCCGAATCGCTCGATTCGGGTCTTTTTTATTCCCTCGTTGCGGATTCCTGTGTTCAGCTCCGCTCGTCGTTTTTTCAGGAGAGCTTGAGACTGCGCAGCGGAAGAGTCACCAGCTTGTCCCAACAGCCCCCTTCAAAAAGAACAGCGGCCCGTGGCCCGCTCAGGCGTTGCACAATGCCTTTGTAACCGCGGTAGATCGAGGTCTGATCACTCACGGTGACGGTGCTGCCAGGCAGGATGACGGCGTCCATGGCGGAAGTCGCAACGCAAACGAATCCAGAAATTAAGGCGGCAAGGTCAACCGTTGGGGGTGGGGAGCCCGGTTGTCTTCTGGCCCAGCGGCATCCTTCTCCGCCGTCAACGTCGCTTGAATGGAGAGATGCGTTTTGTGTGAATGGTCGACATCGCCATGGCCACCCCCCCCTTGGTTCCCTTGATCCTCTGCGGCGGTACCGGCACGCGTCTCTGGCCTCTTTCCCGAGCGTCCTACCCCAAGCAGTACTGGGCTCTGGCGGGGGCCAGCGAAGCCACCCTCCTGCAGCAGACCCACCAGCGGCTCCAGGATCTGCCAGGGCTGGCGGCCCCGATTCTGGTCTGCAACGAAGACCATCGCTTCATCGTCGCTGAGCAGATGCGCCAGATCGACGTGGAACCCTCGGCGATCCTCCTGGAACCCGTGGGGCGTAACACCGCGCCGGCGGTCGCTGTGGCCGCCCTGCAGGCCACCTCACGCGGGGAGGATCCCCTGCTGCTCGTTCTCGCGGCCGATCATGTGATCCGTGATGAGGAACGCTTTCGCCTGACAGTGAGCGCCGGTCTCGCCGCCGCCAGCGCCGGTCAACTCGTCACCTTCGGCATCGTGCCCACCGCACCGGAAACGGGCTATGGCTACATCGAGTCCGCTGAGCCCCTCAGCGCCAATCACCCCGTGCCGATCGCCCGTTTCGTCGAAAAGCCCGATCGGGCCACCGCTGAGGGCTTCCTGGCCTCCGGCCGTTTCACTTGGAACAGCGGCATGTTCCTCTTCCGGGCCAGTGCGATCCTCTCCGAGCTCGAGCGGTTGGCGCCGGAGGTGGTGAGCGCCTGTCGGAGTGCCCTGGAGCACGACAGCGCTGATCTCGATTTCCTGCGTCTGGAACGGGAAGCCTTTGCCGGCTGCCCCTCAGTCGCCATCGACGTGGCCGTGATGGAACGGACCGATCGCGGCTGTGTGCTGGCCCTGGACGCCCAATGGAGTGATGTGGGCAGCTGGAGCGCCCTCTGGGAAACCGCCGATCGCGACAAGCAGGGCAATGTGCTGCGTGGCCGCGTGATCAGCCGCGAGTCGAGAAATTGTTACCTCCGCAGTGAACATCGACTGGTGGTGGGGCTTGGCGTGGAGGATTTGGTGGTGGTTGAGACGGATGACGTCGTCCTCGTCGCCCACCGGGACCGAGCCCAGGACGTCAAGAGCATCGTGAGCCAGCTTGAGGGGGAAGGGGCTCCCGAGAGCAAGGCACACCGGCGCATCTATCGGCCTTGGGGCTACTACGACGGAGTTGTGGACGGCGATCGCTGGCAGGTCAAGAAAATCCAGGTGAAGCCCGGAGCAAGCCTCTCGCTGCAGATGCATCATCACCGGGCGGAACACTGGGTGGTGGTCCAAGGCACAGCCCTGGTGGAAAAGGATGGCGTCGAGGAGCTGCTTGCCGAAAATCAGAGCACCTACATCCCACTAGGCTCACGACATCGTCTCATCAATCCAGGAAAGATTCCCGTGGAGTTGATCGAAGTCCAGAGTGGTCCCTATCTCGGAGAAGATGACATTGTTCGTTTTGATGATCGGTATGGACGTGCAAAAGAAATCTTGGCACGAAGCTAACTGCCTGCTAAAATTTTTTTGTTTACTTTTTCTTATCGTGGCAGGACAGCAAGGATCCGAACAAGCCTTTGATGAGCTTTCAAAATCGATTAACGAATCAGAATTAATCAAGGAGCGGCGATGGAAAGACCGTGCGGACGCCGCTCGCTTTACATTTTGGGGCGGGATCACTCTGGTGGCTGCCTTTCTGGTTCCATTCTTCAACCTGATCCCCGTCCAGGCGCAGGATCCGACGTGGCAACTCAATTTGATTGGCAACCTGATGAGCAATGGCATTTGGGCCTTACTCGGCACTTTGCTGATTTGCTTGGCCCGCGTGCTCAACCAGAGTGATCGCATGATCCGTAATCGAACCCTTTTGATTCGCAATCTTGCCTCCTGGGTTGCGCTCGGCTGGCTGCTGCTCATCCCTCTGCAGCTTTTCTTGAGCGTGCGCCTGATCAACAGCTTGAGCGCTCGTGAGATCGGAGAGATTCAGAATTTGCAGCGCGTCAGCCGCCAAGTGAGCAGCGCTTCCTCCGAGGACGACCTTCGCAACGCCATGGCCCGCATTCCCAACCAACCACCGATGCCTCGCCTGACCGTCCCCGTGGAAGTGGCCAAAACCAATCTGCTGGCCCAGTTGCAAAGCAATCTGAACGCCGCTAAAAACCGCCAGGAACAGCGTTCATCCTCGCGTTGGCAAACTTGGCTGAGAGAAGCCTTCCGCAATACTGTCCAATGCGGAATCCTGGCTTTTGGTTTTCTGGCAATCGGCAAGAAGCGCAACATCCCACTTCCCGACTGAAACTTCCACCGGGATCTATTCCACTGTCACACTCTTTGCCAGGTTGCGGGGTTGATCCACATCCAGGCCACGATGGGCAGCGATGTGATAACTGAGAAGTTGCATCGGTATCACCGTCAGCAGCGGACTCAGCAGTTCCTCAACGGGTGGCAAAGGCAGCAGGAGGTCAAATAACTCGGAATCCGGGCAGGCCGGTGCCACGCCAACCAGCTGCGCGTCCCTGGCCTTGGCTTCCTGCGCGTTGGACAACACCTTGTCGAACACCATGCCAGGCACGGCGATGGAAACGACTGGCACGCGGGAATCCAAGAGGGCAATCGGGCCGTGTTTCATTTCTCCGGCTGGATAGCCCTCAGCGTGGATGTAACTGATCTCCTTGAGCTTCAGGGCCCCCTCCATGGCAATCGGATAATTGATCCCACGCCCGAGGAAGATCACATCCCGCGTTTCAGCGAACAGATGGGCCAGTTCAGCGCAGCGGGCATCGTGGTCCTCCACCAGCTCCCGCAACACCGCCGGCAGGCCTCGCAATTGGCTGGAGAGTCTCCGCAGGGAAGCCAGATCGGGCACCCCGGGCTGACCCTGGCGCCGCTCCGCGAAGGCCAATGCCAAGCCGTAAAAGGCCAGCAGCTGGCCGAGAAACGTTTTGGTGGCGGCAACTCCCACTTCGATTCCAGCCCCGATGTCCAGCACGTGGGGCACCAGGCGTCCCAGGGAACTCTCCGGACGATTGGTGATGCCCAACAGCCGCGGCGCGAAGGCTGGATCAGCCAAACCCTGGCTGCGCTCCCGCTCCATCGCCAAGGCGGCCAAGGTGTCCGCCGTCTCCCCGGATTGGGTGACGCCAATGGTCAGGGTGTGGGGCCGCAAAGGCGGCGGCGCGTAGCGAAACTCGCTGGCGTAGAACACGTTTGTCGGCACACCGGCCAGCTGCTCCAGCAGATGGGCGCCCACCTGTGAGGCGTGGCGGCTGGTGCCGCAGGCCAGGATCTGAATGTTCTCCACCCCCGCATACACCGATTCGTCCAGGGGCAAAGCCACGAGCGCATCCTCCGGCAGATGTCTCGCCACCCAAAGGGCGGCCGTCTCCGGTTGCTCATGAATCTCTTTGAGCATGAAATGGCGGAAGCTGCGCTTGTCCGCCATGTGCTCCGTGCCCGTGAGCAGGCTGGGTGTGCGCTGCACCCGCTCGCCTGAAGCGTTGTAGAGCTCGATCCCCAAGGGAGTCAGCAGCGCCACCTCGCCATCCTCCATGGGCAGGATGGTGCGGGTGAATCCCGCCAGGGCTGGAGTGTCGCTGGCGCAAAGAAACTCTCCCTCACCAAGACCGATCAGAAGGGGAGCCTGGCGACGCGCAACCACAAGAGCCCCCGGCACCCGCGACCAAACCACAGCGAGGGCATAGGCCCCGTGAAGCCCGGGGAGCACCTCTCTGACAGCCTGCAAGAGGAGGGCGGGAGAGGGTTTTGCTCCCAGCGTCTCCTGATGGGCCAGTCGTCTGGCCACCAGATGCGGAATGACCTCCGTGTCCGTGTCGGAGAGAAAGCGGACACCTTCGGCTTGCAAGCCCTCTCTCAGTGGGCGATGGTTTTCGATGATGCCGTTCTGGACCACCGCTAGCTGGCCACTGCCATCAAGATGGGGGTGGGCGTTGCGCTCTTCGGGCTTGCCATGGGTGGCCCAGCGCGTGTGGCCAATCCCGCAATGGCCAGGCGCTCCCTCTGCCTCGAATCGGGCGATCAGGTTGACGAGCTTGCCTTCGGCTTTAAGGCAATGCAAGCCATCAGGGTCAACTGTGGCGATCCCGGCGGAGTCGTAGCCCCGATATTCGAGCTGGCGCAGACCTTCGAGGAGCTGAGGTCCAGCCTCCCGCGAGCCAATCAGGGCAACGATGCCGCACATACGGTCCCCACATCCGGCCTGAGCTTATGGGGGAATGGGCGCCCCCACCAGGGGAGCACCCCGCTTGGCGCGGCGGATCAATAGGCCAAGCCCATGGAACGGGTCGTTTCATCGCCCAGGTAGACCCGGATGCTGATGAAGTCGGTGGGGCAGGCGGTTTCGCAACGCTTGCAGCCGATGCAGTCCTCGGTGCGGGGAGACGAGGCGATCTGCCCTGCCTTGCAGCCATCCCAGGGGACCATTTCCAAGACATCCAGGGGACAGGCCCGCACGCACTGGGTGCAGCCGATGCAGGTGTCGTAGATCTTGACGGCGTGTGACATGGGGCTTGGTGGGCGTGCAGCCAAGGTACCCATGGCGGGGGGGAGCGGGGGCCTTGCCCCCTGGCGCCGTCATCCTTGTTCATACGCGGCGGGGGTGCGGCACCGGCGACCCCATAGGATGCTGCCTCCCTCTCAGCCTCCATGTCCCTGGAAGAGATCTTCGACAAAGTGCGCGGCATCGTCGCCGAGCAACTCAGCGTGGATGCGGGCGAAGTGAAGCCCGAATCCAATTTCCAGAACGATCTCGGTGCCGATTCCCTCGACACCGTCGAACTGGTGATGGCACTGGAGGAGGCCTTCGACATCGAGATTCCCGATGAGGACGCCGAAGGCATCACCACCGTTGGCGATGCCGTGAAGTACATCCAAGAGAAGCAAGCCTGAGGCCGTCGATGGTGGAGGGACTCCGCCGCGTCGTCGTCACTGGCCTGGGAGCCGTCACGCCGATCGGCAATGACGTCAGTGAGTATTGGGAGGGCTTGCGGTCCGGGCGGAATGGAGTCGCCGGCATCACCCTGTTTGATTCCTCTCGCCACGCCTGCCGCTTCGCGGCCGAGGTGAAGAATTTCAACCCGACCGGCCAGCTGGAACCCAAGGAGGTGAAGCGCTGGGATCGCTTCTGCCAGTTCGGTGTGGTGGCCGCCAAGGAAGCCATCACCCATGCCGGCCTGGTCATTGATTCCAGCAACGCCCAACGCATCGGCGTGGCCATCGGCTCCGGGGTGGGCGGGCTCCTGATGATGGAAACCCAGGCCCATGTGTTGGCCGACAGGGGTCCCGATCGGGTCAGCCCTTTTTGCGTGCCGATGATGATCCCCAACATGGCCACAGGACTGGTCGCCATCGCTCTGGGAGCCAAGGGTCCCAGCAGCGCAGTGGCCACCGCCTGCGCTGCGGGGTCGAATGCCATCGGTGACGCCTTCCGCCTGATCCAGCTCGGCCTGGCTGACGCCATGGTGTGCGGCGGCGCGGAATCGGCCATCACGCCCTTGGGCGTGGCGGGGTTTGCCAGCGCCAAGGCCCTCTCCTTCCGGAATGACGATCCCGCTACGGCCAGCCGTCCCTTCGACCTGAATCGCGACGGTTTCGTCATCGGCGAGGGTGCAGGTGTTCTTGTGCTTGAGAGCCTCGACCATGCCCAGCGGCGTGGAGCCACTGTTCTGGCGGAGATCATGGGCTATGGCACCACCTGTGACGCGCACCACATCACGGCCCCCTCCCCCGGGGGGGTGGGTGGCGCCCAGGCCATGCGCCTGGCCCTCGCCGATGCCCGCCTGCCGGCCGAGTCCGTGGACTATGTCAATGCCCACGGCACCAGCACCCAAGCCAACGACAGCAACGAAACCGCCGCCATCAAGGCCGCCCTCGGCGAGCATGCCTGGCAGACACCCGTCAGCTCCACCAAGTCAATGACGGGCCACCTGCTGGGCGGAAGCGGTGGGATCGAAGCCGTGGCCGCCGTTTTGGCGATCGGTCACAACCTCATACCACCTACGATCAACTACTCCACCCCAGATCCGGCCTGTGACCTGGACGTTGTGCCCAACACCGCCCGGGAGCACCCCGTGAATGTCGTGCTGTCAAACTCCTTCGGGTTTGGCGGTCACAATGTCTGCCTGGCGTTCCGCCGGATGATCTGAACCCCCGCCCTCTTCTCCCCTCCACCCCAGTTCAGCCATGGTCGTCGCCCCCACCACCTCCATCGAAAGCCTCTGCATCAACAGCATCCGCTTTCTGGCGGTCGACGCGATCAACAAGTCCAACTCAGGCCACCCCGGCCTGCCGATGGGCTGCGCCCCCATGGCCTTCGCGCTCTGGGACAAGATGCTGCGGCACAATCCCAAAAATCCCCGCTGGTTCAACCGCGACCGCTTCGTGCTCTCCGCCGGTCACGGTTGCATGCTGCTGTACGCGCTGCTCCATCTCACCGGCTATGACGCGGTGACCCTGGAGGACATCAAGCAGTTTCGTCAGTGGGGATCCAGGACTCCTGGACACCCCGAAACCTTTGAAACCCCTGGCGTGGAGGTCACCACTGGCCCCTTGGGACAGGGCATCTCCAACGCCGTCGGCCTAGCCATCGCCGAAGCCCACCTGGCCGCTCGCTTCAACCGGCCTGGTCACACCCTTGTCGATCACACCACCTATGTGCTGATGGGGGATGGTTGCAATCAGGAGGGGGTGGCTTCCGAAGCGGCCTCCCTCGCCGGCCACCTCGGACTGGGCAAGTTGATCGCTCTGTACGACGACAACCACATCACGATTGACGGCAACACAGCCGTGTCCTTCACCGAAGATGTGTTGAAGCGTTACGAGTCCTATGGCTGGCATGTGCAACACGTGCCCGACGGCAACACCGATGTCAACGCCATCGTCCAGGCCCTGGAAGCGGCCAAGGCTGTCACGGACAAGCCCAGCCTGATCAAGGTGACCACCACCATCGGCTACGGCTCCCCCAACAAGGCCAACACCGCTGGTGTTCACGGAGCCGCTCTGGGAGCTGACGAAGCGGAACTGACCCGCAAAGCCCTGGAATGGACCTACGGCGACTTCGTTGTGCCCGAGGAGTCGTATGAGCACTGGCGCCAAGCCATCCAGCGGGGTGCGGCCGCCGAAGGGGATTGGAATGCCACCCTGGCGGCCTATCGGCAGGCCTACCCGGCGGAAGCGGCCGAATTTGAGCGTCTGCTGCGCGGCGAGCTCCCCGAGGGCTGGGATTCCACCCTGCCCACCTTCACGCCGGCGGACAAAGGCCTGGCCACACGCCAACACTCGTACAACGCCCTCAACGCGTTCGGTCCGAAACTGCCGGAACTGATTGGCGGTTCCGCTGACCTCACCCACTCCAACCTCACGGATATCAAGGGTGAAGCCAGCTTCCAGAAAGGTGGCGAAGCCAATCGTTATCTCCACTTCGGCGTGCGCGAACACGCCATGGCGGCCATTCTCAATGGCATCGCCTATCACGGCAGCGGGTTGATCCCCTATGGCGGCACCTTCCTGGTCTTCGCCGGCTACATGATCGGGGCCATTCGCCTGTCGGCCCTGAGCGAGCTGGGGGTGATTTATGTGCTCACCCATGATTCCATCGGCCTCGGTGAGGACGGCCCCACCCACCAACCGATCGAGACGCTCGCCAATCTGCGGGCGATCCCCAATCTTCTCGTCATCCGCCCCGGCGATGGCAACGAGACCGTGGGTGCCTATCAAGTGGCCGTGACTAACCGGAAGCGTCCCACAGCACTGGCACTGAGCCGTCAGGCAATGCCAAATCAGGCCCATTCCAGCGCGGCTGCCGTCGCCAAGGGCGGCTACATCCTGGACGACAGCACTGGCACGCCGGATCTGATCCTGATCGGGACGGGAACCGAGCTGGATCTGTGTGTGCAGGCCGCCGTCCAGCTGCGGGCCGAGGGTCGCAACGTGCGCGTCGTGTCCATGCCCTGTGTGGAGCTGTTCGAGGAGCAAGACGCCTCGTATCGCGACAGTGTGCTGCCCCCCTCCTGCCGCAAGCGGGTCGTCGTGGAAGCTTCCAGTTCCTTTGGTTGGCACAAGTACACCGGATTGGATGGAGCCTCCATTTCCATCGACCGCTTTGGTGCTTCCGCTCCCGGTCCTGTGTGCTTGGAGAAATTTGGCTTCACCGTGGACAACGTGGTGGCGACGGCCAAATCCTTGGGCTGAAGCCCCCAGTTCGGACGACCTTCCCCCCATGGTTTTTGGGGGGGAGGTTTCATCTCCGAGACACGTCATTCAATTATCGCCCTGGAACAATCTGTTTCAGGGCTTTTGTTTGCCTTGATTCGACAAGACTGCCGCTGCTCCAACCTGCGGAATCAACTGGTCAGCATCCTCTTTTGTGTTTTCTTCGTATCTTCTTGGCAACTCCATGACGACATCCTTCCAGGCATGAAAAACATCAACCGGTAAGCCGATGGTATCGCGAGCGCGTTATCGACATTTGCCACAAGCTGTGGGGGGCCACAAGTGTCTAACAGGTCATGCCAGTGAGGCTTGAGAGGCTAAGACCTCCTGCAACTGTTCCAAATCCTGGTCCGTGATTTTGGTTTGCATCGGGCAGTGCTTCGGACCACACATCGAGCAGAATTCTGCCTGCTTGTAGATATCTGCCGGCAAGGTTTCGTCGTGATATTCGCGGGCCCGGTCGGGATCCAAGCTGAGCGCAAATTGTTTGTTCCAGTCGAAAGCATAACGAGCCCGGCTGAGTTCATCATCACGATCCCGTGCTCCGGGGCGATGGCGGGCGATATCTGCCGCATGGGCAGCAATCTTGTAAGCGATCAGGCCGTTGCGCACATCTTCCGGGTTGGGCAGTCCCAAATGCTCCTTCGGGGTGACATAGCAGAGCATTGCTGTGCCGTGCCAGCCGGCCAAGGCAGCTCCGATAGCGCTGGTGATGTGGTCATAACCCGGGGCGATATCGGTGACCAACGGACCCAAGACATAGAAGGGAGCCTCTGAACATTCCTCCATCTGCTTGCGAACGTTGAACTCAATCTGATCCATGGGCACATGGCCAGGACCCTCCACCATCACCTGCACGTCATGGGCCCAGGCCCGACGGGTGAGTTCGCCAAGGGTCTTGAGTTCCGCGAGTTGAGCATCGTCCGAGGCATCGTGCAGACAGCCCGGGCGCAGGGAGTCTCCCAAAGAGAAACTGCAGTCATAGCGCTTGAAAATCTCGCAGATATCGTCAAAACGTGCATAGAGAGGGTTTTGGCGATGGTGGTACAACATCCACTGGGCCAAGATGCCACCGCCACGGCTGACGATGCCCGTGAGACGTCCTCTTACCTTGGGAAGGTGCTCGATCAACAAGCCGGCATGAATGGTTTGATAATCAACACCCTGCTGGCAATGCTTCTCAATGATGTGAAGAAAATCGTCCTCGGTGAGATTTTCGATGCGCCCGTGCACGCTTTCCAGGGCCTGATAGACAGGCACCGTGCCAATAGGAACGGGTGAGGCCTGGATGATGGCCGTGCGCACTTCATCGAGATTGACCCCTCCCGTGGAGAGATCCATGACCGTATCGGCTCCATATTTGACAGCCAACTCCAGCTTCTTCAGCTCTTCAGCCACATCACTGGCATTGGGTGAGGCGCCAATGTTGGCATTCACCTTGCAACGGCTGGCGATGCCGATCGCCATCGGCTCCAGGTTGAGATGATTGATGTTGGCCGGAATGATCATGCGACCACGAGCCACTTCTTCCATCACCAAAGATTCGGGCAGGTTTTCCCGGCGGGCCACATGCGCCATCTCTTCCGTGACCATCCCGGCTCGGGCGTAATGCAATTGGGTCACGTTGGCCGCACCACGGCGTTTCTCGATCCAGGAGCTGCGCATGACGGCTGGGAGAGGTAGGGGGATGCCGTGCGAGGAGGTTGGCCGCACTTCCCTGCGCCGGCATGACCCGGATCAGGTTCCGAGGGTGTGATCTCAGCCCGCTTCGGGCACCCCTAGTGTCCCGCTCACACTAGCAAGGCTTCTGAAAGTGGTGCCCCTTCCCTGCGGGGGCCGGCGGGAACGGCTGGCCCACCGGTTCCCGTCGGCCGAGAGCCCGGGAGACACCCAGCGGAAGCCCGAGCAGCCTGGGATCTCCTCCGCGCAGTCCGAGCAGTCCGAGCACGGCATGGTTGGGCCAGGTTCGCAGCGCCGCAGGCGGGTCCGCGCGGCTCCCGCCCTTCCAAAACAAGCCGTCGCGGCAAGGCAAGCGGCAGCCAGGAGCCTCCATCCACCCATCTCCCGATGCCATTTCCGCTGCGGTGGCGGAAACCAAGGCAGACATTCTTGACCACAGACGCGAGCGGGATATAGCTTAATAAATAACTATTCATTGACGCCAATCGCCCCTGAATTATGAACAAATTAGAAAAGACAATGCTTGATATCTTGCGAAAAGGCAAGGACGAATTCGGCATAATAGCCACCAAGGCTGAATTTGAGGCGGAGGGGACCCGCACAGACGAACTCTTGAGATTGCTGGAACTTTCACACAAAGCAGAACTTGGCCTCGCCTTAAAAGTGGGTGGCTGCGAAGCCATCCGAGACATGCTGGATGCCAAGCGGTTTGGCGTGCAATATTTGATTGCTCCCATGGTTGAGACCCCATACGCGTTATCCAAGTTTATCGACGCCAAAAACAGGGTTTTCACGAGCGAAGAGCAAGATGATATTTCATTTTTATTCAATCTGGAAACCATCACGGCTTTTCAGAATCTTGAAGAGATGGTCGCGATGGCCGCTGGAGACACCGGATGCGATGGCATCGTCTTTGGCAGGGTTGATTTCAGCCGATCCTTGGGACTGGGTCGCACAGGGACTGAGGCGGAAACGGTTTCAACCGCTGTGGAAACCGTTTCAAGAGCTTGCTTGACCAGCAACTTACAATTCGTTGTTGGAGGAGCCATTTCCATGGATGCCCTGCCCAATCTGCGGCGTTTCCAGGCCATCTATCTCAGCAGATTTGAAACCCGCAAGGTGGTTTTTGACAGCGGAGTCCTCGCGTTGCCAAGCCTCCCGAGAGCGCTCCTGAATGCTCTGCATTTTGAGCTGCTCTGGCTTCTCAATAAGCGCGAGCATTACGGAATCATCTATCGAGAAGACAAGGCTCGCATCGCCATGCTTGAGGGCTTCTGTCAGGCGCTGGGCCGCGATTGACATCCGAAGGCGTGGACCGCTTGGCCTTCAATCCGGTTCGGGATGGGCCGGTTGGACAGGCCGAAGACCCTGCAACGCGTTGAGCGCCACCGCCACAACCCGATGATCCTCATCCCGTTGAAGGGTCGTCATGGCCTCCCGCGCCTCCCGCGTGACGGCATCATGGGGCTCCTCAGCGTCCAGAAGGATCCGTCCCAGCAGCTCAGCTCCCCCCACCCGCACCGTTCCATCGGCATCGTCCAAGGCCAATCGGGCCAGTTCCAGCAGGCGCGGTGGGCTCATCTCCGGCTGTTCGGCCAGGGCGGCGAGAATGCTGCAACGCACCAGCCACTGGCCATCCGCAGCAAACACCTCACGGAGCACCGGCCAGGCGTCCTCCACGCCATAGCTGGCCAAGGCATTGGCCGCTTCCGCCCGCACGTTGGCGTCGCCATCCTCCCGAACCACCCGCGCCAGAGCCTCCCGCCCCTGGGGACTGCGCTTGACCCCGAGGCCGGCGCAACTCAACGAACGAATCACAAAGGGCGTCTGCTCCAACCCCAGCAGGAAGAGCGGAGTGGCCTCCTCAACGGCGCAGTCCCACAGGCTGACCAAGGCCGGCATGGCGAGGGCGGGATCGGCCGCGGCGATGACCCGCCGGATGGCTTCAAGATCTGGCGGCACCGTGCTTCAAGCCCATCAGCAGGGGGAACGCTAGCAATGGGGATCGAAGCCCCAAGACCTTGTCGATCGCCATGGGACGCGGTTCTCTTCAGGACTTGCCTGGCCCGGGCTCGCGCAACACCCTCAGCATCATGGTGCGACGCCGACGCCGACGCACCAGGCTGAACACAAGCAGTCCAACGCCAATCAGCAGCGCGGGGACGGCCTGAAGCCGGGTGGCCGGGCTCCTGTTGAGCAAGGACACCAGGGCCAGCAGGATCAACAGCGGCGACGACAGGGCCAGCAGATCCGCGGTGCGCCTCCGAGGAAGAGGGATCCGCCCCTCATCTGCCATCCCCCGCGGGGGGCGGGTCATGGCTGGCGCGCCGCGGAAGGGTCCACCGCTGCCGCGACCGCCGCCTTCTGGGCTTCGCCCCAGCGCAGCAAGCTGAGGGTGAGCACCTTCACGCCCACCGGCAAACACCCCTCATCGGGCGTGAACGTGTTGCTGTGCAAAGGCGTGCACCCCTCGGGACCGGCAACCCCAAGGCGAAACATCGTGCCCTCCGTGGTCTGCAGCAACTCGGCGAAATCCTCCGCCCCGAGCGAGGGCTGATCCAGCCAGACCACCTGCTGGCGACCCAGGAGGTCTTCCGCGGCCTCAGCCACCAGCTCGGTGAGAGCCGGAGCGTTGTGCACCGGCGGGGAGATGCAGCGGTAGTGCACGCGAGCCTCGCCGCCATGGCCCCGGCAGAGGGCATGAACGGTCTCCTCGATCCACTGCGGCAGCCGATCGTGCACCTGCAGATCAAGACAGCGCACCGTGCCCAACAAGCGGACGTGGTCGGCGATGACATTGAAGGCACGGCCTCCCTCGATCTTCCCGAAGCTCACCACCACGGGATGCAGCGGATCCAGGCGGCGGCTGATCGCCTCCTGCAAGCCGCTGACCACGCGGGCGGCGATCCAGATCGCGTCGGTGCTCTGGTGGGGACGGGCGCCGTGGCCGCTCTCCCCCAACACCTCGATCTCCAGTTCTCCGGCGGCGGCGGTGAGGCTGCCCGCGCGCACGCCGATGATTCCCACCGGCAGGCTGGGAAAAACGTGCACGCCGAACAGGGCCCGCACCCCCTCCATGGCCCCGGCCTCCCGCATCCAGCGGGCTCCCTGGGCGGTCTCCTCGGCGGGCTGGAAGAGCAGCCGCACCCGGCAGCGCAACGCCTCCGGCCGCGCGCCCAGCAGCCGGGCCACCCCCAGCCCCACCGCGGTGTGAATGTCATGGCCGCAGGCATGCATCAGGCCTTGCTGGCTGGAGGCGTAAGAGAGATTCGTGCGCTCTTCGATCGGCAGGGCATCCATGTCGGTGCGGAGCGCCACGAGGGGGGCCTCCCGCGGACCCAGCTCCGCCGTCACGCCCGTCCGCCCCACCCCTTCGCGCACCTCCCAACCCCAGCGGCGCAGCTCCCCGGCCACTAGAGCCGCCGTCTGCTGCTCGTGGCCGCTCAACTCGGGATGGCGATGGATGTGGCGGCGCAGACGCACGAGCTCGGGCAACGCCGCCTGAAGCTCTCTGTCCAATCCCGAGGCGAGCCAATCAGCGGGGGGGGCCGGCACGGCGGTCGAGGGGGTGGGTAAGGTCACCGGGGCACTCTGGAGCCGCATCAGGCGGCAAGGGTGAGAAATTCCCTCAGAGCCTGCACCGCCCGAGGGGGCCAACGGCGTATCCGCAGCAGCCATTCCTCCTGGCGATAGCGCGGATCCAGGCCGGAGGCCGCGGCCCAGTGGCTCTCCGCCTCTCCCCGGGAGCCTTCCCGCCACAGCACCGCCGTGAGGGCGGCACGGGCATCGGCGAACAGGGGATGGCGGCGAATCAAGGCGCGCAAGTCATGGGCGGCGGTGTCGGTCTCTCCGAGCTGGAAGGCCGCCAGGGCGGCGCTGGAGCGCGCCATGGCCAGGCCGGGGCGGGCTTCCGCGGCAGCGGTGAAACAGGCCCGGGCCGTCTCCCAGTCGCCTTCGGAGCCCCGCACGTTGCCGAGGTTGTAGAGCGCCGCCGCCTCCAAGGGCTCGCGGGTCAGGATCCAGCGATAGTCGGCGGCCGCCTCCGACCACAAGCCCAGGGCCTCCTCGGCGGTGCCGCGATTGAGATGGGGATCGAGGGCCTCGGGCTCCACCGCCATGGCCCGGGTCTGGTCATCGATCGCCCCCCGGGGATCCCCCAGAAGCAGGCGCACATTGCCGCGATTGCTCCAGGCCGCCCCATCCCGGGGGCTCTCCTCCACCACCCGCGTCCAGAGGTCGAGGGCCTGCTCCAGCCGGCCATCCCGGGTGGCCGTCAGCGCCTGCTCAAAGCGAGCCCGGGGGCTGGCGTCCCGCTCGGCCGCCGCCACGGGCCAGGGCGCCAGGCAGGACCACAAGCACAGAACCACCGCCAGAGCCAGACCAAGGCCCCGCCAAGGCGTGGTCACGAGAGGGCCTCCTCTGGCCGCTGGAGATGGGCCCGCCCCGCCTCGGTGAGCACCCGGCCGCGGGGGGTGCGCCGCAAGAAACCAAGTTGCAACAAGAAGGGCTCCACAACGGTTTCCAAGGTGGCGGGATCTTCGCCGAGACTCGCGGCCAGGGTATCCAGGCCGGCGGGTCCGCCGTCGTGGGACTCCAGCAGTTGCCGCAGCAGCTGCCGATCACTGGCATCCAGCCCTTGCGCGTCCACCCGGTGAAGCTGCAGG
>Ga0194129_10003062_pt1 | contig 23790 bp, 25 predicted proteins | sample TA2KigCa35mmetaG_FD_150862 | JGI IMG/M metagenome (GOLD analysis project Ga0194129, IMG submission 150862) | Freshwater microbial communities from Lake Tanganyika, Tanzania - TA2015038 Kigoma Deep Cast 35m | ecosystem: Environmental > Aquatic > Freshwater > Lake | place: Tanzania: Lake...
TATCCATCGGGGTAAGCGTTTTAAGGTCTAAATCAAAATAAGTCAGACTATTATATGACATATTAGATACATACATTTATTTTTCGGCCGGATCACTACATTTACTCAAAAAACACTGGCTCCCCTGATTCGTGTAATTGTTGGAGAATGCGTCGCTCGTCGTGAAAGTCAGTTCGCGAAATTCGCGGGCCGTATATTTAAGAGGGACCAACATACATCCCGCTAAATCAAATGGGAAGTTCGCCAAATAACAGAAGTCGCGCCCCTGTTCTAAATACCAAAAGCAATTATTCGATGCCCGATAAAGCCCCTGAATTTGCTCTCCCATCGCATAAATGAGTAAAACTTGGATATCTAAATCGTCCAATAACATAATCTCATATTGCTTAGTGTATGAGTTGAAATATTCAAGCTGGCGATTAGCAATCAAATCAAGAGCAAAAGCCCTATCCTTCGCCATTTTCTGACTCGTCGTCCAAAAGAGGTAGAGCGTCTGGGCGTAATAGACACGACTCGCGGGACCACAGCCGTCCTTGTCGCAATATGAGCATTTATTACAGGGGTCCGGTAAATTCCGGAGGATATTGACATAACGATAGCAATAGAATTTTCCCTGTGCCTTCTGTTCTTGTCCCGCTAAATAAAAGGCGTCAGTTAATTTTTGGATTTGCTTTTGATTACAGAGGAGAAATTTGACAAATGTATTCGTTTTTTCTTGTTCTGGGTTGTAGTCTTGCTTATAATATTGAAATCCGCAATTTGCCATCTTATAATTTATTAGATATTATTTATTTATGGAATTTGGTAAAAAATGATGGTAAATCGGAACATTTTTATTTGAGTAAAAAAACATGCTCTGTTTTATTGCTTGTTTTATTGGAGGAAAGTCCAATTCTCATAAAAATTTGAATGAATTATTACACAGATATTCACCAAATCAATTCATCAAAATCAATGGAAAAATTTGGACCTTGATTCAACACAAATCGAATGGAAATTGCTGGTTGTATTCTTACGAAAAATGCGCTGGAAAGTTCATCACAACATTCGGCCTTTTTCATTTGAATGCGATGGGCGATTTCATTCAATTGTCCTTTGCGGATGGAGTTCATAAAATAGAAACCGAGCACGACCACGCACCCGAGATTAGTGGAAAATGCGTTGATATCAAACTCAGAAATGGAAAACACATTGATGTATATATGAGCGGAAATTCATTATTTTATGATAATTATTGCTCCATTACTCAAATCAAATGATTTGTTTATAATAAGAAAAATTGATGGTAAATCGACATCTCTTGTATGGAATAACTTCGCAACGCTATTAAAAATGGGAAACACACAGTCGTCAACAAAAAAAACTGACACCGAAAATCTCCAACAAGCTTTATGCGAACTGGGGTTCGTTTCAGGTGTAAAAATACCTATTGAGGGTCCTTTTTACATTGAGGCGCAACCACCAAAAGATGGAATATACGAATTTCGTATATATCATTGTGACAAAAATGGAACCATGACGGGATTCTTTTCATTCGAAACTACTCATCCATTGAGGCATGAATTCAAGGTCGTGTATGAGGGTTCAATCGTCAAATTTGTCTTTGAAACGGACTCATTTGAGAAAGGACTGAAACACATTCTTGAATACTCATTTGATTTTTCAAAATCATTTCAATCTGAAAAGGATTTCTCTGGATTTCTAGAATCGATTCCATTGCTCCTTCATCCAGACCGGAAGATTATACATCTCTACGAAAAATACTGGTATTACGTGATATCAGTTGATGCGAATCACTATCAATTCTACATTGTGAAATCATCCGACGAGACGCAGCGTGGATTTGAATCAATTTTCAAGACCGGAGACACCGTCATTCTGAAGATTAATGTAGAATCGGAAAATTTTCCATTCGTCATGAACGATAGTGAGGAAAACCTCGTGATCGCAAGTGCGGATGAAGGATTTGTTCCGATTCCAATTCATCTTCCGAATGACAATCTGACACTCGCTCAGGTATTGGGTCAAGAAAATTCTCAATGAAAAAGCGATTTTTCGGTGAAATTATAAAAAATGATGGTAAAAATAAGCATTTTTTTACTAATAATACTTGAATTACAATGGGAAACCAGCAAAGTTCAACACAACAAAATATTCCGGACATCAGTCTAAAAATCGGATTCGATACGCGATTACATATATGGAGAGTAATCTTCTGTATAGGTTCAATTGAATTTGACAATCCATTTGATGTTCTCTATTTTCCTTCTGGACAACATCCAGTTGGATTAGAAATAATTCATCATCCGGAGATGAGAGAAGTCAAGAAATTCAGAATCATACATGATGATAACTCAACAAGTTGCGGATGGTTTTATATGGATAACGCGAATCCACAATCATTTCAAGTTTTACCAGTCGCAAGAACTGGTCGGAGATTGAGAAATCACCCGACCAAATTTTACTTTTGCGACCGCATTGATGAAACAACTGAATGGGTCATAACTATTTTTGAAGTTCGCGACGTTTATGGAAATCTTGACACTCCGGAATTAGAAAATGAATACACAATGTTTTCAGCCGGATGCCGGATAACAGATAGAATGAGACTCGATACTGGTTCACTTCACATTCCAGAATTGGTATACGTCGCCGCCTCAAATGATATTCGTCCAATTCAACAGATTGAACGAATCGATCTTGAAACGATCTATGCGACGATGAATTATCATCTACGACCACCAGTCATCCAAACCAGAGAGTTCTTCAATCAACGAAGTGCTTGATGCCTAAAATCAACCGTCGCGTTCGATTAAATTATAATCTATTCTTCGGCTCCACATACGGAACCTTCAAAAAATTAAATATTTTCCGCTCCGTAGAAAAATCCCCCGCGATATATTTCCCGTTCTTACGGAAGCCGTGTTCACTCAACGTGTATCCCTTCTCCTTCGCGATTTTCCGTATTTTCCTACTGAAATTCTCCCCACTCCCAAAATACAACGTGTAAAAGGCCCTCATTTTCGGTTCACTTATCCGAATATCCAAATGGACCACGTGCTTACAGCAAGGAAACCTCGCGAATACAATGGCCATCCGCTCCCCCGCTTCAACAATGGCGACAACATTCTTCTTCAATTTCCCCATTATATTCGCAATAGATGCGCCCTCCCCAACCACTAAAATGTCAATGTCATGGCTGTATTTTTTACCCAACCTATACCCACCCATTATCTCAATTTCCGCCCCCACCAATTTCCTCAAATATGCGACCACGCGCTCAATCGTTTTCCGCTGGATTTTAATTCGCAAATCATCGTAATATTCGATCCCGTATTTCTGCGCATCTGTTAGGCTCTCCTGTGATTCCCTAAGTTTTCGGATTGATGTTATTCCGGCGTTAATTAGCTTTTTGGCGAAGACTGGCCCAATTCCATAAACGGATGTCAGCTCGATTAATTGGGTCAGGTATTTATTATTCTTCATTGCTTCCAGCTTCTCCATCCGGCCGGTCGCGACATATTCCTCAATCTTTCCCATCAGCCCTTCTCCGAACCCCTCAATTTTCGCAATATCATCCACATCCGTAGGAGAATCCACGCGGGACAATTTCAGGACTGCGTTGTGATACGCGTGATATTGATGGATGTTCCCCTGCGCCTGATTATAGTCTGCGAGTTCTTGAAAGCAGTCAATAATTCCCGCCATTTCTTTTTGAGTTATACGATGGCTCATTATATATTTATAATATAAGAGAGAAGTTTATTCATATACTTACAAACAAAATAAGATATATATGCGCATATAATTAAAAGGGGAAGTGAGTCCACTTTTTGGTTCAAAATATTCATAATTATACAGGCTGACGCAAGAGGATAACCAAAAAATGCGCTAAATACAGTCGTCATTCCAATAATTATAGTTGGTAATAAAGGAAGTGATGTTATCTTGTTATATAAAAACCCAAAGTAGCTTCCGATAGTTATTGATGGAATAATGAGTCCTCCGGATGACCCAGAAATGAATGTTAGAAATATATTTACAATATGACTAATCGTATTTTTAACAGTATAAACGTATTTTCCAGATAACATATCATCAACTCCTTGTTTCCCCTGACCCACTGAAACATAGTCCGTCTTATTTATAATAAGCGCAACACATAATCCGGCCATTATTGGAATAATATTGAATAGAAGCCTATTATTTTTATGAATATTTTTAACGGTGGAATATGCTTTAAACATAACATTAAAGAACAAACACGTTAATATTCCAGTTATAATTGAAAATAAGCCATAGTGAAATGTTGTTGATACATCCGATGTAAATTCTACTGGCGCCACATTTGGGAATATTTTCTGCTTATCAAGAAATAAAGAACCGATAGTTATTCCAATACAGGAATATATTATATTCGTTATTATACTCGCCGGATGTGATAATGATTTCTCAATTCCTAAAACAAGTGAAGCCATTGGCGACTTAAATGCGTATGTAAAACCGAAAATATAACCAATATATAAAAGACCTTCGATATTCTCAATACCTACCTTGCTCAATAAATTGATACCGTATAATAATAGAATAACTGCTATATTTACAATAACGGCTTCCGAACCAAGGGCTCCACCAGCATACGTTGAAAATAAATTACCCAAAACAATCATGACCAATGACGTAAATGGAACAACCGATTTAAACAGATTCGGAATATTTAAGTTATCGAATAGGGTTTTAATATGTAGCATTAGTGGCCCATTCGCATTTTTAAATAAGAACGCTTGTGAAGCTACCCAGAAAAGTATTGGCGTTATTATATAAAACATTTTCGGGTTATTATTTGATAAAGATATCGCATTCGTGGTCATATCCTTATTTGCTTTCTCATATAATTTCAATACATATCCAATAATACAGAGAAATCCAACGCTAAATAATATATTTATAACTGTCTCTTTCATTCTATAGTCTATATATAAAATATATAAAATAATTTATTCGACCAATTTCCGACCGAGCGCTATCTGCGCCTTGAAGTTCTTGTGCGTTTCCAAAATACAGGGGACGCTATTCTTAGAAGCCCACTCCAATATTTCCTTCAATGCCTCTACGCTTCCGCCCATCTTCGCATTGAATATGTAGCCTTTCTTTAATTCCGCATGTCTATCATTTTTCCCCCCAAAAGGGGTAGCACTGTCGTTCAAGTGAATGACGCCTATCTTCTTCTTACCCAGTTGGTCCTCAAATTCGCGGATATATTCGGTCCATCCCCCCTTTTTATGAATCGGGTATCCGCATACAAATATATGGCATGTATCGACGCAAAACTTAATCCGCTTCTGATAGGGCGCCGGAATATTGTGATACATGAATGATATATCCTCGATGGTTTTCCCGATGTAGTTTCCCTCGCCAGACGACGTTTCCAAAATGGGGACGGCCTTCTTATGACAGCGGTCCAAGCAGTATACCAGCGAATCAATCATATTAATCTGGGCGCAATACTTCGTTTCCGCAGCAGACTTACAGGAGTTCGTTCCAAAATGGAGGACGACCCCTCGCATCCCGAGCCGGACGCTTATATCCAAATCTTGGATATATCTTTTAAGAAAGATGTAGTTTTTCCTCACATGGGGCGGTTTCCCAAAATTGAGCATATATTTTGCGTGGATGAACGCGGGGATACTTGATACGGCGTCGCGGGTCTTTTTTGTAATGGGAGTGTCAAATATTTTTCCGAGTGTTAGGGATACTGGTGGGCCTGTAAATATTTGGATTGCGTTTCCGCCCATATCAATGACACTTTGGACCGCGGTCTCGATTGTATCATCATTCTTAGAAAGGCTGTAATGGGGCCCTAAATACAACATTTTTAATTATAATTTATTGTACAATTAAAAATCATGTAGTGATTTTTAATTCTAGAGTTTTATATATGACTTTCTCATATATAAAACTGTAACAATTACAGCTATTTCAAAAAAGTATAGTTTTTTTGAAAACAGGTGTAAAAATAACTTAAAATCTAAGAAAAATTACACGCTGTTGGTATATCACTATAATATTCTTCTTCTAAAAGCAAACCATTCTTATTCCAGTCCGCAAAGTTATTATAATTATTATCATTAACTTTTCCATCATACGTATTATCAAAATTGGTATTCCACTTATTATAAATTTCGTTCATATTAGTTGTGTTATAAGATGTCTGATATTTTCCAGTCTTTTTTTTATCTCCATTAATATCTTCTTCAAAAATATATTTGTATTCTCTTTTATTTATTTCATCGTCAAAAATGCGGTCGCCCCTTCTTTCATCTTTTCGTTCTTCTTTGCGCTCATCCTTGCGTTCTTCTTTGCGTTTTTCTCTTCTCTCTTCTTCAAGAACCCGACCCAGTTTTTTCTCAATAAAACTAATAAAATTTGGGTCCTGAAATTTTTGTGCGACTTCTTTAATAAGTTCCATTTCCCCATTTTTATAAGCCTGTTCAACCGCTTTACTACATTCCTTCTTACTAATATAATTCTTATTTATTTTATCTTCAACTATTTTCTCATATTCCGCCAACCACTCTTTAAATTTCGGATTTTCAGTTATATTTTTGTATTCCTTTGGACACGTCGGACATGTAGGACACGTCGGGCACTTCTCACAAACTGGAATCTTGCTCTTTAACATATAATCACTCATATCGGGACAAGTCGGACATACTGGAATCTGATTTTTAGGAATGTAATCGTTCATATTCGGACAAGTTGGACAGCTGGGTATCTCATTTTTGCGAATGTAATTATTCATATCCGGAAATGGAGGAATCTCAGATTTTAAAATGTAATTGCTCAAATCTGGACATGGCGGAACGCTCGATTTCAAAACATATTTATCAATATTTTTACATCGCGGCGCATTACATTTCGAGCAATCGCCAATAGATTCAACCTTATCAACAACACCAGTTCCTAAATAGTTCGCATCACCGTATACATCTTCAGAATGAACAGTTTCATTTTCAGAACTGACTATATCCGGAACAAACTTATTATTTGTCAGGTCGCGCCATTCAGAAAATGTGGAGGGCGCCTTCGACTCAAAATTTTCACGGACTACCTCGTTCTGAATGTCTCTGACTTCATCATTGAATGATGTGCGCCCTATTGGAAGACCAAAGATAACTAAAACCAATAGTATTATAAAAAAGAAAAAAATTAGAATGTAATCCATAATATGTAAAGATATTAAAAATTTAGGTTGATTTTATAATTATTTTGTTATTTACTTTTTCACCAATATAATTGTATTTCCGGTCTTTTTCGCGGTCCTCAATAGTAAACATAATCGATGAGCCTTTTTTAAGTTTATAGTGAGTTCTCAAAAAGTCGTAGGCCATTTTTCCAGCGATGATGGGTTTCTCTGCTCTAAACGCGTGTTCATTGTAGGATTTTGGTTCAAGGAAATGGAAGGTTCTTAACTTAATTTTGCTACCACCGAACATTGCTGTAATTGGTTGTTGAAAAGGTGCTAATTGTTCAGGACTAAGTTTACCAACAGAGCTTGTTATTATTGGAACTGATGTAAGCATTGATCCAGTATTTAAACTTGGTTTTATTGGAACAGTTGAAATTACCGGAATATTCGGCTGTTGTATCCCCAATTTTAACTGATTATATTCATCATATTGTTTAATTTTTTGCGATTGTAATGGAGTAGTTGCTAAATTTAATGGTAAATTCGTTTGCTGTAAGTTTAATTGTTGTCTTCTAAGATTACGAATCATATCTTTTTGAGTTTTCATAATTTTCTGGATTTCTCCTAATTTATCATCCCACACTCCTTTACTAAATTCATTCGGTGAGTATAATTTAAATATTCGAATTATTCTTTCATAATTGCTACCAAGAAATACTTTGAATATATCACATATACTTAACTTCTTTACTTTGGAGTCAAGTTGGGATAATATATCTTGTGCGACATTTGGCATAATATTGGGGTCAGCTCCTTGAAGTAATGAAATACAGCCTAATTCTATTTTATGATTCACAGATATATCTTGATTTGAAATCAAATAGAAAAAGAAACTATAATTAAATGGTTTTGATGTTTCATTTATATCTGAAATGAAATTAAATGGCATTGATTCTAATCCTGATAAATTTTGAGTTCCTAATGATTGAGCTCCTCTGGCAATTCTTGTAAGAAAATCATTATTATCTTTTTCAATATTGTTTCTATATCCAGTATTTCTAAAATATTTTGTAAAATTAGAGCCATCAAATCCATTAAAAATAAGAAAATATCTCAATAAATCATAAACACTATATTTTACATATTTTGAATCAATACTAAGTATATTTTTTTCATTTAAAAATTTTTCTTTCGACATAGCAATTAATATAGATGATGAAACGCGTTCCAAAGAAATCTGTTTTCCAGTTTTAATAATATATTTTTTAGCAATGTCAGATTGTAAAACCAATAAACTTAAATCAATACCAGTTCCAAAAATTGAAAGAAGCGTTAGAATTCTACGTAATTTATTATTGCTATATAAATATCTTTCAAAATTATAACCGACTTTTAATTGTCCTTGAATTAATTGCGGTTTCGGTTGTGGTTGCGGTTGTTTTTGAACAATTTCTTGTTGTAATTGTTGTTGTTGCTGTGTTTGTTGTCGTTCGAGAATCTCTCGAATACTTTGAATTTCTCTTTGTAAATCCTCAATTGTTAAACTACTTCCTTTTGGTTTATCTGAATCTTGTTGTTGAGCTTGTTCTTTTTGAATACGATTCTTTAATTCTCTCAAACGCATCGAAATATCACGAAGTAATCTTTCATCATTTACTGTTTTATTTGGAATACTTTGAATATTACTAATCATTTTCTCATATGTTTGTATTTTTGATTCAACTTCTGGATTATATGAGCCATATACTTTATCTTCATTTTTCTCACGGGGATTCCATCCAATGCTCATTGCGGAATTACGAAATATCATTTGAAAAAACATTAATTGATATGAAGCATCTTGATTAAGTTGATTTGTTAATGATGGATTTCCTCCAAGTAATAAAAATAAAACAATTAATGGTTCAATCCCAAGAAATACAGCAAAACTTAGTAAATTAAACTGACATTGTATATTTCTTAAATTCATTAATGATGGTTCTCTTCCAAATTCTGGAAATTGTTTAAATATATCACCAATTGTTATTGTAAAAAATGAATTTATAAAAAAAGATATATTAATATCACTAATTGTAGAACGTAAATTTCTAAATGATTCTATTATTTCATTAAATATATTCATTATTAATTTTAGTTCTTCTTGTTCAGTTTCTTTTACTTGTGGAGAACTCAGTTCAGTAGATTTTTTTTTTAATATTTGTTGAAAAAAACGTTTGAGTTTTTCACCAAAACTTGTTTTTTGCGCTTGTTGTCCCAATAGTTGTTCTTGTTTAATTTCAGCCATCATTTTCTCTTTTAAATCCGCAATTTCATTAATCATTTTTGATGATATTTTTAATTTTCTTATACCTTTAATGTCATTAACAAATAATTGAATCATCATTCCAGTTATTTTACTAAAAATATTCGGATTTGGTATTTGTAATTGAGGAAGTGATTTAAAACTTGGAGTTTGTTGTTTTGCTGAAATTACAATTGGATTAGTAAACACTTGAAAAAATTCAAAAGTTGTTGGGTCATATCTCTTTATTTTTTCAACTTCATCTTGCTGTATTTCTCTAAGATTTTTCGCACGATTATCTCCATCATATCTCCCAATCCGATTATTTGTATTCAAAAAACGACTTCTTCGTAAATATCTGTTTCTTGGATCAGGTAATAAACTACTATTTATATTATAATTCATATATAATATAAATATATTTTTAATTTATTTAACTTTATCTAAATTACACCCCCAGCATGGAACCTTTGCCTTTTCAATCCATTTTTCCGAATCCGGATGTTTCTCAATCGGAAATTTCCGGAAATCGCACGTCTCATCATCTTCGAAGCGGCCCCTAAATTTCAGGCATTCCTTCTTATCCTTGTTTTCGGCCTTCCAACAATAACACGCCCCATCTAAATCCGAATATTTGCTACAATACGCATCCACACTCTTCTTACAATTTTTATTCCCTATTTTAGCGTCTTTTTCATTCCACTTAACATCTGCGCACTCATATTTTTTACAGGGGTTGTCCCCATTCGTCAAAATGAAAGGGCAGTTATCTAAATTCCCCGTAAATTTAGTCTTATCTAAAATCGCCGGAACTTCGCACTTCGGGAAGTTAATTTCGAAAATGTTTTTCGCGTTGTCAATACTCGTTCCATAATCACGTATCCCGTGATATCCAACGCTCTTCGCTAATTTGGACCCCTCCGGAACAATCACATAATAATGTCCATCCTTGAATTCTGTTTGTGGGCACATATCCTGACTGTGGGGTCCTCCTGTCGCGACGAGTGGCTCAATAATAAAACTCTTGACATCGCCCTTCATCTTAGAAGAAACAGATGAGATGTCCTGACCGACTGCGCTTATCTTCGTAAAATAATCGCACACCCGCTTCATTCCCGCCTCATCGACAACCTGATTGTAATAAGCAAAAGCAACTAAATTACCATCATATGTCGCGTTCGGGTTAATCGCGACGTTCTTATTATCAAAATATATTTTAGGGCATGTTTCCTCTAATATAAGCGTCTGATTTAAAAACAGTTGAATCTTAGTTCCATCATATCTTACTATAAATACGCTCTCAGTAATAGTAATCGGGTATTCAACTGGCGTCTCATATACAACTCCTCCGCCTGTCAGGTATATTTTTCCGTAATTTGCGGGAATATATAGAGAAACCGCGGTCCCCTGATTTCCGGAAATACGGACCAGTTCATTCCCAGAGGCAATAACCAGTGGGATGCTTTCTTCTTCCTCTTCCGTCGCCACAGCCTCCTTTACCCCTCCGCCAGTTATCTTAGTAGGCTTCGATTTTACTAAAAGGAACATCGTGAAGTTTGTTGTAAGTGCGAGCATATCTTTATTCTGTAATTTGAACCCATTGGGCCCAGTTAATACATTCCTCCCTAATTTGAGGTCCCCCGTAGCAACATTCGCAACCAAAGACGCCTTAAAGTCGAAACCATTTTCGCTCAAATCTTTGATAACGCTCGTATTATTCCGGACACTATCTAAATTATAGCCATTGATATATGACCGCAAATTATCCACAACTGGAATATTATTTTGGTCGTTCATTTCAAATAATTCAAAGTCCGTCATATAAGCATATCCGCTCATATTATTGAATCCCATCCCAACATATAATTCCCCGCGAACATTTCCATCCCCGCCACTCGGAGTTTCAAAAATAGTATAGTAATATTTGAACTTGTCATTTTTATTATTGTCGCGCTCGACCGTTTTGAGAGTATATTCTTTATTATTCTCTGGGAACTTAATCATGTGTATAAGCGCTTCATTCTTAGTTGAATAATAGAGACATCCGAAACAATAGTATGTCGCCGGTTTGAGTTGGAAGTCCATCCGGTAATAAACTAATTCAAAATCCTCTAATTTTGGACTGGTCGATTTTCGCAAAACATAACTACTCTTTCCAGTATTTGGGAAAATAATGATATCGAATTGTCCATTATGACTTACGTGATTTTCGGGGTCCTTCCCATTTATAAAAGACCCGTTATTTATTAGGCCATTATTGTCAAAATTTTCAATTTCAATTTTCATATTAGACTCTTTTGCTTGTTTGGATTTGATAACAATGAAAACGACACAACCAATCGCAATTAATAATAATAGTGTAAATATAATCCATAATTCTTTCATATAATTATAATAAGTTTTATTTTTTATGAAAATGTTTTTTATTTCATTTTTGGTCTTGCTAATTTTTCATTGACCTGTATTCCCTTTGCTTCCATTAAATTAGAATAAACAACAAGATTACCTTCTTTCTTAGTCGCATATGAGTCTAAATTGTCTAAACTACTTGAACCAAGACTATATATTTTATTATCTCCAATGAGTAAATATCGGATTTTAACAGGATATGACTCTTTAAGACCACGATACACATATTTTTCAGGTACCATTTCTAATACAACCGTAAAATTGCGTAAATTAACGCCGTTAATACTTCCCTGACTGATTCGTCCGTATAAAATATCAGCTCCAATATTGACCACATTTATTGTAATTCCTAAAAGTGGGTCTTTAACCGTTCCATTTCCATTTTTATCGAGTTTAATTGTAAGATAATTATTATTATTCAGAATAGTACCATAATATATATAATCGCCGTTCCAAATTGGACTATATTTTTTCTCCCATGTTGTTCGACCATTCGAGGATAGATTAATCATCTTTCCATTAATTTTTCCTCTCAAATTAAATATTGGGTTTCCTTGATTAACAAAATCGTCCGGAGATGTAATCTCAATCCAATCATTATCACTTATCATAACTGTTTTATCAATAATTATATTTGATTCAATATTCCATTCCATTCCAGTTTCAGTAAGATAGACGGACCCATTATTTTTATAAAGATATCCATCATTCATCTGGTATGAAAGAAACATTCCAGTTTTGGAATGCTGAATCATAAAAATATTTTTCTCTGAGTTAGTCTTATTTAATTTCCAGTATTGATTTGAGCCTCCTCTGTACATATTCATCTTAATTTCATTATCAACAACTTCTAAATAAAATATTGGATATGAAGATGTTTTAATATAGTAATTATGTCCTCCAAAATTGGAATTAACAAATTCAATATCCCATCGTTGTGGATTATTTGTATTCAATAATGTTATATCAGTTATTTCATTCCCATCAGTCTTCTTATAATCATATAATTCTAAGTTATCTGTGCTACCAGATAAATATACGAATGATTGATTATTTTCATTGGAAAATACTAAATATTGATTTGTTTTTGTATTATGAGATGAAATTAAACTATTTTTATAAATATATTTTTTATCTGATTCTAGTTTAACTGGTTCATCATAAATTTTTCCTTGTAAATCAATCATTTTAAACTCGCGGTCATCAAATAATTTATATCCGTGTAAATGGCTAAGTCCAAAATTATTTTTTTTACTTAGAATCGCGTTGTATTCATTATTACTTTTAAAAACAATCGTTATTGATGTGCTTTCATCATAATTTGAATTAATATCCAAATTATAATCTGGCTTTTTAACATTTAGTTTTCCAGATGTAATTAAAATAATATATGTATTATCTTTTGTAGAGTCAAATATCGGTTCTATTTGAAATCTATTTTTTAAAACATGGTGTTTTATTTTTCCTTCGACATCAACTTGTATTAAATTCAATTTATCTTCATTATCAAAAGTTTGACCATTAATTGAACAATCAAATTCTTCTTTTTTTACGATTAAACGTTCAATCATAATTGGTTTCAATTTCTTATATTCAATATTCAATTTAAGAGGGTCAAGAAGGGGAATATACAATTCATTTTTATTATCTTTGCGTTCCTCATCATCACATATTCCGGCGCATTCATTACAATCGGATGCTTTTGTTTTTTTCTGATTGACATAATAAATATCAAGAGATGAATTCGTGAATTTTTCTAACTGAACTATATTTTTATCTAAATGAACAAATGGTGCGCTAACTAATACAAAAAACATAAAAAGAATCGGTATTTTATAATCAATCTGTTTATTAATTGCGAGAATTACAAATATTACTAATACAATTAAAATAATGGAACCGAATATAATTATCATATTATATTATATTAAATTATTTTAATTTTATAAATTAAAATAATTTGTATTATTGAACAGGCGCCCATTCACCAGACCATTCATCTCCTAACATAACCGGAGCAGGAGAATTCTTCTCAGTTAGAATTTGTCTTTGGCGGTCTTGTTCATAGTTGCTCTGTTGTCGAATAGCTGGTATTTCTGTCCCCCCAACATTTTTATTCAAAGGATTATCTAAATACGCTGGATAATATACTGAGTTCGTAGGAGTTTCTCTGGATTGACTATATGATGACGTATCATTATTGTCAATTCCTGAACCAAATCTAAAACCAGATTCCAATCCAGAATCAAACCGATATCTATTCATATTTGTATCTGGATTATTAAACCCATTGAGAGCTACTGGATTATTATAACTAACATTAATATTAATTGGATTAATTGAACGAACCAGTTTATTTGTCATTTGATGCTTCTTATTTTCTAAATATTTATTTATATTTGGGCGTTTTGACTCTTTCTTTTTTGCTTGTTCAACTTTCGGATTTTTTTCTCCAATAATCTCATAATATTTACTTTCTTCTTCTTGAATTGGTTGAGGTCCAGATTGTTCTTTTTGTTCCTGATACATCATAGTTGGAATAGTCTCTTCTTCTTGGTGCTGTCTCTTAAAAAAACGAGTCTCCTCCTCTTCTTGTAGCTGTTTTGTTTTCTCTGGTTGAATTAGTAAAAATTGGGTCTCCTCCTCTTCTTGTGGAAATACTTGTGGAGCAGGAACCGATTGCTTAGTCTCTTCTTCAATTTGTATTTGACTGACTGGAAGTTTCATTGATTGGTCTCCTTGATTCTTGTTTTGTTCTTCTTCCTCCTCAGAAAAAGCAGATAATCTTTTCAAAAGGTTTGAACCAGCCCCATCAAAATTCTCCATCATATCTGAAATTGATGAGTCAGAATGTTGATTCAGAAATTTCTCTAATTTCTTTTCATAAGTTATTTCAGCTGAGTAGTTAATAATCAAATATATGATAATTGCTAAAACGGGGATATTAATGATATCATTTGGTGTAAATGTTCTATGAAGCAAATATACAAACAGTGTCGAAACAAATACCGCAAAAATAAAATAGGAGAGTCTTTGTAATATTATCATTAATTTATATTATATAATATTTTTTCTTTGAATATATTAATTTATGGACAATTTATATAAATGTAGTGATATCTCAGAATTAATAAAGGATGATTTCATTATGGACAAAAAAATGAAATTAAAATTGAAACCTAAAATGACAGACGGTCTAAATGGACTAATGGTTATTTATGCTCCGTGGTGTTCATATTGTATCTCATCTAAAAATATGTGGATTAATATGGCCAGATTATTCAAGTATAAATTTAAAATATATGCTTTTAACTCATATAATTTCCGTGATGCGAATAATGAGTTGACAATTCCTCTTGATATCCGAACTTACCCAGTAGTAAAATTCATAAGAAAAGATGGTTCTATATTCAATTATCGATATGATGAGTCAGAATCAGAGATTACTAAATTCATAATCAAAAACTCGTAGTGTAGTTTTTCCTTAATATCATGAAAAGAATAAGAATAGCAATAAGGAATGTTAAAATAAATATGATTGATGTTATAATTACGAATGGGTATATTTTATCAACTATATACATAAATATCGGGTCTATTACTTGTCTTTTTATTTTTTCCTTACTCTCAGTCGTGCTTATCTCTTCTACAAAGTATTCAATAACTGACTTCGAAACTTTTTCAATCATTTTTATTCTATAAAACAAATTTATAATAATTCTTAAACTTAAAGGAAATAATATATTCAGGTTCATGGCCGAATATATTACTGTATTCAATACGAAATCATTATATGGAGTCGAACAGAGTGGAGGAATTTATTATCTAAAAGTTATACTTGATGATTCCCATTCTTTTGTAAAAGAGCGGTTGGAATTCTTGGAGCAAAGGGAATGTGAGCGCATAATGAAAGCGGACCGATTTGACGAATTACCAATAATGAGTAATATGCGAAAGATGGATAATGGGACAGTCATTCTTCGGATTAGAATAATTGTAATGCGAGGACGGAAAATTTATAAAATGAAATATGACCGCAATGTTCATAAGGAAGATTATCTGACTGGTGTGGATGAATTACATATTGATAGTCGTATTGATGTAAAATTTAAGGTCGGGACTGGATATACTTTTATGGCGAACGGGAAAGCCCATTTTGGGTTGAACATATATTTAGACGAAGTCATGTTATATTAAGGAGTTGCGTAATACTTTTATTTTTTAAAAAAAATATACAATATAAATGGATGAAAAAGTTTTCAATCATTCAAATTACCACTCAAAAGATGATGCCAACGTTAAATATTCTCACGCGAAACGTTTAGAAGGAAACGGGGTTTTATTTTCGAGCGTTCATTATTTAGAAGATGGTAAAAAACATCGGATTTTATACGAGTTTCAGATGACTGAACTTGAATTATATAAGGGTAAGGTTAAGTTATTATTGGATGAGTCATTACAGGAGTTTATTGAAGGATTAGATGAGTTAAATATCGGGAAGGTTTATGAAAATAGTAAGAAATGGTTTGATAAATCATTTGATCATGATAAGGTTGATCGGTGGTATAGTCGCCCTATTATTACAAAATCGAAGAGGGGAAATTTTATATTATGTCGCCTCGCAAAGGAAGTTAAAGTAGAGGATACTAAGAACAGAAAATTGAATTTAGAGGATATAAAATCTGAATGTGTTGTCCAAATTGAGTTTTCTGGTTTAGAATTTTATAAAGAGAATATTGTTCCGGTTTATTTATTGAATTCTGTTGTATGTAGGGCAAAAAATGAGGATGTTATTGATAGTCAAGATGAAGAGTCCGGAATATCATCTAATGAGGAGACAGAAAGTCTCGAACATTTAGAAGAAGTTGATGTTGAAAATTTGAAACAAGTGGAACATAATGAAGTTTCTGAGCAGAATGAGATAAAGACGAAAACATTAGAAAGGGATATAGTTTTAGAACATAAAGATGAGATTTCTTTATATAATGAGGAGTCATGCGTCTTTAATGAATCAGCAAGGCGCCAAATTGAGATTGAAATTGAAAAATTGCGCGAATTGAAGATGAATGAATTAAGAGAGAAGAGAAAACAACATCGGGAGAAATCGAAAGAATTGAGCAACAGTCATATTTTAGAAAACTGATTTTTTTGATTAATTTATTTATAATAAAGTTTTTTGCTTTATTTTTTTTATCTGTTTTTAATATAAATGGTCGAAGGAAATTCATATACATTGGCGATTGTAATCATACTTGGTTTAGTTGCTATATTTTTAATTTATTGGTTTGCTATTCGAAATAAGTCATCTTCATCTTATGTTAAACAACAAGAGAACTATACAAATGGAGATGAAAATGAGGAAGAACCCTCAGATGGAGATGATACTACTGAACACTTCGATGTTAAAATGACTGGAGGTATGGATAATGAGCGCTTTCAACGAGCCCAAGATTTTCCCCCAGAGACGAGACGCCCTCCAATGAACGGTGATTTAGTCGGAGAAGGAAATCAGGCCCAATTTAGCAATAATCCTGCCGTCCAGCAATTAAGACAGGCCGCCTGTTTTCCAAAGGAGATGCTAACTCCCGAGGAGCTCAAACCTCAGGATAATAGCTCACTCTGGGCGCAAGTTAATCCCGCCGGTGAGGGTAGCTTGAAGGGGCGCAGTTTCCTCCAAGCCGGCCACAATATCGGAATTAATACTGTTGGTCAGACTATGCGAAATGCTAACCTACAACTTCGTTCGGAGCCTCCCAATCCTCAGGTCAGCGTTTCTCCATGGAACCAGACCACAATCGAGCCCGACACTGCGAGAAAGCCCCTCGAAATCGGTGGTTGTGCTTAAATTCCAAAAACAGTTTAAAGATTTTTGTATTATAAATACAAAAATGTTTAAACTTCAAAAACAGTTTAAAGATTTTTGTATTATAAATACAAAAATGTATTCTCCAAAGAATCCTTATTATTCAGCAATGACTGTTCGCTCCGGAATTCATAAACCCATTTTCCGTAAAAGAGGTACAAGTCCAACAAAAGAAAAAGAAAAAGATAAGAAGAGTGATCTTCCGGATATTGATATCTCAAAGATGATGAAGGGTCTCGGTGGTGGCTCAAAGGGTGTCTCTCGGGAAAAGAACCACATCTTCTTTTATGAAGATGTTTCAACTGAGAGTTGCTTGGAACTGAATCGGGAGATTCAGGCGGCCGTCCGCGAGTTGCGCAGTTATAGTTTAGATTATAGTTGCGAGAGTCCCAAGATTTACATCCACATCAACAGCTATGGAGGTGAATTGTTGGCGTGTTTTTCGACGCTGGATTATATTAAGAACTGTCCGGTTCCGGTGGTTTCTATTATTGAGGGGTGCGCAGCGAGCGCAGCAACTCTAATCAGTGTTGTCGCAAGTGAGCGCTACATGACCACTAGTTCGTGGATGCTCATTCATCAATTGAGCGGTGGTTATTGGGGAAAGTATGAGGAGATGGAAGAGGATTTAGACAATAGCCGGAAGTTTATGGAAAAGATTTATGAAATTTATGAGGAGCATACGAAGTTGAAGAGGTCCGAGCTCAAAAAGATTTTGAAGCGGGATGAGTGGTGGGACTACCAGACCTGCTTGAAGAATGGTTTAGTGGATGGGGTCTATAATGGATGGGGTGGTGTCTCCGCAGGTGGTAGCGGTGGCGCAGGTGGATCCGGAGGTGTAATGACCCGCAGTTCATCAAAGAAGTAGGCTTCAATTCGATTAATTACGATAAATATAATAGTTGTTTGATATTATGAATCACTTGACTCATGATATCGTAGAAATAGAAGGAATATGGAGCCGGAAGATGAAAATCGAGATGATGGACTGCTTGATAAAAAACGCGACCCGCTCCATTTTTATAAATTTTGGGTATGTTGTTGGTGGGGTTGATGCGAAGTATGTGTTGGACCAGTTGATTGCGAAAAAGGCGAATAATCCATCGATAAGAATAGTCATCTGCCTGATATTTGTTCAGACATCATATGATGAAGACTACATGATTTTATTGAGGAATACTTTGGACGACGTTTTTGTTTTATATCATGGAATTATACGGACAGAGAATTTCCCATATTTTCATTTATCGGTCTGTCATCACAAGTGCGCCCTTTTTGATGATAAAGAGCTAATAATCGGGAGTAGCAATTACAAGGATGGATTCATGTATCCAGATGATGTAGATTATGTGTCGAACAGAGAGAATTTTAAGACGAAATGGAACCACATATTTCATTTCAATTTTATCACGAAGAAGTTCGTGGAGTTTGATGTTTATATTAAGTTCGACCGCGAAATGACTGAATTATTCAATCTATTTTATAAAGTCATCAGTGGGATAACAATTCAAAAATGCGATTTAGTCGGCTACAATTTCAAGATGGAGATGACCGGAATCAATTACGGGCGCAAATATCCGATTATTGATATATTGCGCGAATCAAAGGAGTCTGTCGATATAATCTGCTTTCATCTTTGGCCCCGCGGTGATTTCTATGATGCACTGGTCGATTTATTGAAGCGGGGCGTTCGCGTAAGGTTTATTATTCCATCGGCAGAATCAATAACAACATATTTTTTTTACATTGTGTGTATGTACCACATTTATCGGTTGAGCCATTTTGGACAAATAGAATACTCAGCCTTTTGCGTCGGTGGGTCCGTCCATATTAAGATGATTGTTTCCGACAATTCAAGGCTAATGATTTCTTCTGCGAATTATAATGAAAAATCGCTTAATAAGAAAACCGAGAGTGAATTATGGTGTGATATGTGGGGCAAAAAAACTGAGAAGATTATTGACAAGTATAATGATTGGATGGAGAAAATTGATTTCCGGAAGTATCGGCGGGGTGGAATATTTGGGAGGGTAGGAGATGCTTTGTATCGGGGAACAATGCGCGTTGTTTCCGCATTTATTGAGTGGATGTTCTAATCTGGAAAAAATATTCTATACATAACATAATCCAATGGAGTTCAAGGAAGATATTCGGGAGTGGGTCAATCATCAGCGCGAAATTTCACGGGTCCAAGGTGAGATGGCTCCGCTCGAAAAGAAAATCCGAAAATTGAAGGATAAGTCGGCCTCATTAGAAGCCAAAATTATTAATTTCATGAGCAGGAATAATATGGAGGGAGGTCGGATTGAAGTCGGAGGCGACGCCAATATTTTTATGAAAGACGTCGGGCGCATAGAATCAATTAGTCGCGACTTCCTGTTGAAAAAGGCGACCACCTATTTTAAGGATGATGCGACCGCAAAGAGGTTCGTCGATTTCATATACAACTCCCGCGAAAACAAGACAACAAAACGGCTCATCTTATCATCTGCGAAAATGGCTTAAAAGGAATCGTCTATATATTTAGAAATTGAAAATGTATACCATTGGTGCGTTTCGTAAAAAGAAAGAGGAACCGGAGGCGCCTCCGGAGCCAGAATTAAAGCAAGAACCCGCGCGGGAAGAAAAACCCGCTCTTCCACAAAAGAAAGAGTGGGTTATTCTTACAAAAAAGAATATCGTCGATGAGAATGATGAAAAAGATGAAGATATTAAGAAGAATGAGCTGTTGCGGGTTATACGGCATAATGACCGCGAAATTATATTGAAGAAGGCTTATTCTGAATATATGCGGGAGAACGAGGCGTATATGAGGAGCGTGTATGAGAAGATCACTACGTTAAACCCGTTATACTTTGATAAATTGCGTTCATCGGAGAGGGGTTTTATAATATTTAGCCGGTTCGTATTTAGCAAATATATTTTCGAAAAAAACAACTTAAAAGGATTGCGCGAATTATATTAAACATATAATGGAAATATCCAATAAGAAATTGAAAGTGCTTGAACTTCAAAAGGAAGAAGAAAAAAAGGAGACTTTTGAAGAATTTAAAAAAGATTTAGATGAGGAATATTTAGATTTATTCTCGGATGGACATTATGACATTTTTGTAAATCTAATGGAATTATTGAGTATTCATAGAGTGGATGACCCATACCAATATTTAGATTTTATTGCGTTTTTGGATAAGTATTCGTCTCATCGTCATAATTATATGGAAGAAGAAATTAAGAAATATTTAGATGAAGAAGAAAATAGTAATCAGGACAATGAGTTAAATAATGATGTGGTGAATTTTGAACTTTATCATATTGAGAAGAAAAGATATGGTGAATTATTATAAAATAATTATCTTTACAATATTATAAAGATGTCATTTTTCGAGTTAGATGGCGGCGCTAAGAAGAGAAAATCTACTAAGCCCAAGGCTACAAAGAAGGCTCCTGCTAAGAAGTCTTCTGGAAAGAAGAAAACGAAGAAAGGAGGAAACTTTTTAGGAACTGTTTCCGAATTGTTTGCTCCGGCTGGTTGGGAGAATTTTGTAACTGCGGCCGGTTTACTTGCGCTTGATAGAACTGACAATTATTTACGTAAGAGTAAGGATTCTAAAAAGCAAAAGGGTGGAAGTGATGATACTCCAAAGATAGATGAAGAAATGACAGGTGGCGCTCGTAAGAGAAGCTCTTCCAGAAAACAGCGCGGTGGAAGTGATGATACTCCAAAGATGGAGGAAGAAATGACCGGTGGCGCTCGTAAGAGAAGCTCTTCCAGAAAACAGCGCGGTGGAAGTGATGGCCATCACACTGTTGAGTATTTGGATGCTGTTGGTGGTGAGGATGATATGACGCCTGATACTGATACTACATCACAGACTGGTGGTGGTAAGAAGAGGTCTAAGTCCAAGTCTAAGCCCAAGTCTAAGGGAAAGGCAAGAAAACATAAGGGTGGAGCTATGAATGAACAAGATAAACAAAAATTTTTAAATTTGTATGATAGTAATAAATATAAGATAAATATTAATCAAAGTCAAAATTCAGATCGAAGAATTGAAGATATACTTAAAGAAGTTGGTGTAAATGAGAATTTAATTGGAGAAATGGATTCAGCTAAAAAGGAAGCAAGACAATTAATTAGGAATCGTAATTTTAACCAATCATTAAAACAACAAGCAAACTCTCAACAGGCAAACATGCAACAACAAGCAAACTCTCCACCAAACACACAACAACAAGCAAACTCTCCACCAGCAAACTCTTCACCAAACTCTCAACGGGCAAACTCTTCACCAGCAAACTCTCCACCCTCATTATTTGGTGGTAAAAAATTCAAACCCAAATCAAAACCATCCACCAAGAAACTCAAAGCCAAGAAGACCAAAGGACGTAAATAAATTATAAATATTTTGATTTAATTTTACAAAAATAAAATTAAATCTTTAACAAAAACTAAAAACCAACACAGCATCCTAATTTTTCACGATGTCATCCGTCAAATCAACAGTTCCCATCATCGTCATTCGACAGCAGTATCTTTCAATTCCTAAATCGTCCATTGCGCGACACTCCGTTGATTTAGGAAGGTCCTCTCCGACCCCGATAACCAGAGTCTTCTTCTCTTTCTCCAACATTTCCTTGTTGGTTCCTTCTTGTAATTTCTCGATATACGGTTCCCACAAATGAGCGAGAACTTTTCCGCATGTAAAGCATCTTATTGGAATAATCATATTATCTTTATATATGATTATATTTTTAAATTGAAAAAATCACTTTTTTCCCGTTTTCGTTTAATTTAGAGTATTTTATTCTATAGAATACATAATTATGCACATCAACGAAGGTCGAATGAGCAAACAACTTGAAATGAAATTAACTATTATTGAGAAGGCCGTCCAGCAACTCATTAATATTACGTCCGGTTTAGCAATCGAGAATCAGAAGTTGAACCAGCGCGTCAATCATCTTTCCAAGCAAGTGGCCGGTGGAAGCGCCCCCGAAGACACCGCATCCAAAGCAGACGAAGTCGAGCTCAACATCGCCAATGTCCAGAAAATTCTTAAACAGCAACAGCAAGGCCCCGCCCAGCAGGGATTTGGTAAGAAAATCATCAGCAATTAGAGCCTTCTGAACCGGCGAATATTTGCTTCAATTTATCTCTTGAAATTTCAAGATTTAAGTCCTTCTTTATCTTTTGTTTTATTGTCATTATCCCCACATTTTTAAGCAAGTGTCTATACTCCATTATCTTATCCACGTGTTCATCAAACTTCTCTCCCTTCGGCGCCGTATTGATATGGACCTTCTTTTCTACCCAATCCAACTTGCGGTCGCCCCCCCGACTACTAACGCTACTGCTAACCCATCCGCGAATCTCAATTCCGTCATTATGAACCTCGCGATGATGCTCAGCGCAAAGAACAACCAGATTTCCCCTATGATTCTTGTGAAAATAGTCAATGTTCCCCGAGCAATCCGCGAATTTCTGACTGCTCACGTGATGAACCTCCAAATCCGCAGTCGAATGACATATAGAGCACTCGCTTACATAGACGCTCTCATTATAGGCGCTCTTCTTCGATGACACAATCTCGTCCCCGCATTCGACCAACTGCTTCCGCACCTTCGACGCAATCCGCAAAAACTCATCGTTCTCAACGATATGCTCCGCCACTTCGAGCCCATACAGCTTCCTCCCAACGCCCTCATATATCTTCCTCCCGAACAGGATTTTCCCATTCTCGATTTGGAGGTCGATATAGAAATGGCGCAACCGCCCCGCATCCACGCACTCCTGTATTACATCAATCTCGTGTAATTTGTGTAAGTGGGTCGCAAACAGGAAATTCGCCTTTCTCCTGCACAAAATGGAGACCGCGCTACTCACAATAGAGACGGCGCTGTCCATTTCGGTCCCGCGACATATCTCATCCCCGAGAATCAGTGAGTTCTTATTCGAATACTGTAAAATCGTCCGAAGCTCCGTCATTTCGAGGGCGAAACTACTCAGCCCCCGAAAAATGTTGTCGTTCCCCATAATGCGCGTGTAAAGCG
>Ga0194129_10003065_pt1 | contig 23767 bp, 26 predicted proteins | sample TA2KigCa35mmetaG_FD_150862 | JGI IMG/M metagenome (GOLD analysis project Ga0194129, IMG submission 150862) | Freshwater microbial communities from Lake Tanganyika, Tanzania - TA2015038 Kigoma Deep Cast 35m | ecosystem: Environmental > Aquatic > Freshwater > Lake | place: Tanzania: Lake...
CAAGCCGAATGAACGATCAAATCAGGATCCAAAAGAGTTGTTGGAATCATTTAAAGAGGGAAATCCCATATTTGTAAACGATCTAGAACCAGCTGCTTTTAGGTTAATTCCAGAGTTAGAAGAGGTTAAACAAAGCCTTTTGGATCTAGGTTTTTCTAATGTTACTATGACAGGAAGTGGAACTGCATTTATTTGTTTTGGAGATGTAAAAAATCCATCCCTTCCTGATATATCATTTAATTTCGTAAACACTATTTAAATAGACGGGTTTATATGGCAGAGCGTGTTCTTTCAAAAGATTTACATTTACATATTGGCAAAGAGGTTCTTGTTAAGGGGTGGCTCAATAATTTTCGGCCACTTGGAAAAATTAACTTTATGATTTTACGAGATAGAGCAGGTCTTATCCAAGTAGTTATTGAAAGTAAAGAGGAATTCAAAAAGCTTTCGGATTTACAGCCAGGGGCAATTATTTCTGTCAGGGGAAAAGCGTTATCCTCCCCACAAGGTGACTCTCTTGCAGAACTAGTAAACCCAGAAATTCAAGTAGACGTACCGATTTATGAAGTTCCACCAATTGAGTATTATAAGCCTACGATTCCATCTGATTTAGAGCACATTTTAGATCATAGACCTATAGCTCTTCGAAATCGTATGATACAAGCAGTTTTTAAAATTCAAGCGGAGATCGTGCATGCGTATAGGCTTTTTATGCATGATGAAGTAAAAGCTGTCGAATATTTTGCGCCAAATATCATTGGCGCTTCTTCAGAAGGGGGAGCTGAGTTTTTTAATGTCGATTATTTTGGCTATACTGCAACTCTTGCTCAAAGTAGCCAGCTCTATAAACAAATTATGGTAGGTGTCAATGAAAGGGTTTTTGCTTTGATGCCCTTTTTTCGCGCAGAGCCCTCTCATACACCGAGACATTTATCGGAAGGTAAGCAGTTTGAATTCGAAATGGGATTTTTTGATACTTGGCAAGAAGTTTTAGACATCCAGGAAGGGTGCATTAAATTTATTATCAGTTATCTTGAGAAGAGATGTGAAGAAGAGTTAAAAATTTTAGGAAATCCTTTAATCAAAGCACCGCAAGATGTGAAGTTTCCAAGAGTCACTTTCAAAGAGGCTTTAGAGATTTTTTACGAAAGAACAGGGATAGATGAGAGAGATGAACCCGATTTAAGTCCCCATGCAGAAAGAGAGTTATGTGCTTGGGCTCTTGAAAAATATGGTACGGAGCTTGTATTTGTCATTGATTGGAAAACTAGCAAAAGACCGTTTTATTCGTTTCCAAAAGAGAATGAGCCTGAATTGACAAATACGTTTGATTTGCTATGCGCTGGAACAGAAATCACCTCTGGAGGACAGCGTCGTCATACATATGCGTCTATGGTAGAGGGCATTTTATTAAAAGGGATGGATCCTAAAAATTTTTCTGATTATTTATCTATTTTTAAGCACGGTATGCCACCTCATGGAGGATTTGGCATGGGTCTTGAAAGATTAACCATGACAGTTTTAAGGCTAAAAAATATTAGAGAGACCTCTCTTTTTCCGTCCGATCCTAAAAGAATTGCTGGAAATCGAATCAAGGCACGCATCTTTTTCGGTGGAGAGAACATTCGTGGAGAAATCATTAGAATTTTGAAAGATCGTAACTGTGAATTTAAACACCTAGTCCATGAAGCGACCCCAACATCAGAAGATTCTGCAAAAGTTAGGGGTACATCGCTAAAAGAGGGTGTAAAAGCGATTTTAGTGAAAGGGAAAAATAGTAAAAAGAATTATCAATTTAATCTCTCTGCAGATGCAAGACTTGATATGAAAAAAGTTGCCCTAATTGTGGGGGAGAAATGTGAATTTGAAGATCCCAAAGTGATAGAAGAGAGGTATGGATTAATTATTGGAGGAATTCCTCCTTTTGGAAATCTCTTAAATGTCGATACATTTTTTGATGAGGGAATTCTTTTAAATCAAAATATTTCTTTTAATTGTGGGTTAATAACAGAATCAATTATTATGAAATCAAAAGATTTAAACGATATTGTAAACCCTAAACTGGAGAAATTTTCACAGTGACCCCTCTTCTTTCTAAAAAAACCCCTTCCGAACAACTTAATGAACTATTTTCATCTCAAGATTATGACGGAATAACAAAATTTCTTACTTTAAATCGTGAAAAGATCTCCTTAAAATTGAGAACTCGAGTTCTTATTGATTTTTTGATGCTTGCAAATGTAAAAAGTGACTCGCTCTATGGAGCAATTGATTTAAAAGAGGCAAAACTGTGTTATGACTATGCCGTTTGGATCAAAAGAAGTGGAGACACTAATGATATACAAGGAAGTACTAACGTAGCTCAAATGATGAAAGCAATTTCTATACGATTCCCCCTAGCTAAAGAGAGTTCAAAATCTGTTTGCTGCAGATGTATGTGAATTTGAATTTTTTTGCTTCTACCCCGATGCTTTTAATTCTGCTTCAATACGCCTATGAACTTCAGCATGCCAGGTATATGATAGTAGACCCTCTCCATCGTTTCTTTGTATATATTCACTGAGTACTTCTCTTGTTATTCTGTGAGCTATATGTATCATTTCTGAGGTCTCTTTGTTAGAGTAAATAAGCCTATCTTTGTCTTCAGCGCTTGCCACTAAATCTTCTGCAAATACCTTTTCTCCTTTTATAAATGTTGTTATTCTCTCAATAGTTGAAGCTATATGAGTTGGATTTAGAAATTCTTTGACATCTTTAGAGGGGATACCTGACGGATTTTGAGATAACGCTGCTAGTTTAAGAATCGCATGACAGAGCGATTTTTCATTTAAAAAGGAGAGAACTTCTCCTTCGTCGGAAAGATCTTCTTTTTTAGGATTAGGTCTTTCAAAATGGTACATTCCTATTTCTTTCATGGAAACATCGGAGCAAAGCTTTTGTGTTAACAGTACGCTTACTGAGAGTGTGTTTTGTGCGGCTATCGGATCTAATAATTTACTTTCAATAATAGAGTTTGCCCCTTCTAGATCAAAACTTTTAATCATAGCTTGTAAATGAGGTGAAAAAAAATCAGTTTCATCTACCATTCTGTACCAACAAAATTTTCCGCCAGATAAAAAATTATCGGGAAGTACATATCCATGATCGATGGGGATAAGATCTGTGATATGTCCATCAGTTTTTTGGACGAGCAGATTTCCTCTATTTCGGTCAGCATTCGCTAACATAAGATCAATGTAAATAATTTTCGGTAATAAAGGTTTTAACTCAGCTTCTTCACTTGGTGATAGAGCATGTGTATCTCCATCATTTCCGATAAGTTGTTGTACTGCACAGAGTTTGATTGGGCTCTCGTCAGGATCTTGGATAAAAGCTACAGATGAAATTTCGGCAATAACTACTTCAGGAGTGATTGCTGGAAAAATTTTATGAGTAATAGCTTCTCGTAGCCCCGACGTTCCAGGGGTTACGCCCCGTTTCCCTTGAATTATTTCACGTCTCCCGTCATTTCTTGCATGTTCAGCTCCCGGCTCTTGGTCAAGCACTTTTACAAGCGCAATCCGTTCGGGGCTATTTGGGGGTGTTGCAAAGTAAGAACCAGATGTTCCTGAAGAGAAGATTGGTGTAAGGCGATCTCCTTTATCTGAATCATCGCTTAAAAAATCTTTAGTTTTTGTAAACCAGGAACTTTTGCAATCATCTATAAATGGGGAAGAGATTGATGAGCCAGATCCAGAAGAGGCTTTTAAACTTACTTCTTTCGTGAAACTTTTAGATTCATCCTCACTAGGTGATTTAGCAAGAGCACGCATCATAAATTCTTGAGTTGTCAAACCCTTTTCAAGCCCCTCGACTTTTTCTAAGGATCTACCGCCTAAAACTCCTCTTCTTTCCCTTAAACTCTGTTTAGGTTTTGGATTAGAGTCTGGCTCTTGAGGCCTTTTGGGGTTGATATTATCCATGATGAGATCCTTTTTTAAAAATAATTATATTAAGCATCTCAATAAAGTAAAAATATTTTTATTATTTTTTATCCGTTTACTAGATTACCCCTTGCTTGCTTTTTGAATAGCCCTCAGTATACAATACATACTTTTTAAGAAATTTGAAATAGAGGTGATTTGTGGATGATCGTGCTATTATAGTAACTGGTGGATGTGGGTTTATAGGGTCGCATATCGTTTTAGAGCTAAATAGGTTAGGCTTTGATCGAAATATTATTATAGTTGATGATTTTAAAGAGAGCACTAAATGGAAAAACCTTAGACAAAAAAAATATGGGGACTTTCTTTCTCGCTATGAGTTTTTTGAGTGGCTTGAAGATAGACCTGATGAAGTAAAAGCAATCATTCATATGGGCGCTAATTCTTCAACTACAGGGACTAATGGCGATGAGTATTATGATTTAAACTACCGTTTTACTGTTGAGCTTGCAAAGTTTACTTTAGAACATGGGATTAGATTTATTTATGCTTCATCTGCTGCAACTTATGGAGATGGGAGTTTTGGTTTTTCTGATAACCACGAAATAATAGATCTTTTATCCCCACTTAATTTGTACGGGCAGACGAAACAAATGGCTGACCAATGGATGCTAAGAAATGATGCAATCGAGGATGTGGTAGGTCTTAAATTTTTCAATGTTTACGGCCCTTATGAGGCACACAAAACAAGAATGGCCTCAATGTGTTATCATATGTATCATCAGATTCTTAAAGAGAATAAAGTAAGGCTTTTTCAGTCTAATTCACCTCTGTTTGGAGATGGCGAGCAAAAGCGGGATTTTGTTTATGTTAAAGATGTTGCGAGAATTACATGTGAATTTTTATTTAACGATTTAGGTGGTATTTACAATGTCGGTACAGGGGAGCCTAGAACATTTAATGATATGGCTAAAGCGCTGTTTGTATCGATGAACAGGCCTGTTAATATTGAATACATTCCGATGCCAAAAGATCTGGAAAAAAGCTATCAAAATTATACAAAAGCTGAAATGGAAAAGCTTGATTCAGTGATGAAGCTTCCTTACACAACTCTTGAAGAGGGTGTAAAAGATTATGTGCAGAATTATCTTTTGAAAGGAGAAGGATGTTAACCGAATTTTTTGGAAAGATAACTTCAGTAAAAGTTCTTGTTATTGGAGATTTTCTTTTTGATGTCTATACATTAGGAAAAGTAGAAAGAATTTCGCCAGAGGCGCCTGTTCCTGTTTTATTGGTCTCTGAAGTTAATGAACTACCAGGGGGTGCAGGAAACGTTGCTCTTAATTTGCAGTCCCTAGGCGCTGAGGTAAGCGTTATAGGAAGAGTTGGAAAAGATAGAGCTGGAGAGAGATTAAAAGAGCTTCTCGAAGAAGAGGGGATAGATATAAAAGGTCTATTTGCCCAAATCGGTTTTCAAACGCCGTTAAAAAATAGATTCCTTGCAGATGGACAGCAATTGATGAGGACTGATTATGAAATTGTAACCAAGCTAGATGGGAAGCTTGAACATGAGATTTTCTTGTATTTGGAAACTCAGATAAGGGCATTTGATATTGTTGCTCTTTCTGATTATGGAAAAGGATTTTTAACAAATACACTCTTGCAGAAGATTTTGGATTTAGCAAAAAAAGAGGGTAAGAGAGTGATTGTTGATCCAAAGGGAGCTGATTTTTCAAAATATGCGGGCGCTTATTTAATAAAGCCTAATAACAAAGAGGCGTATGCAGCAGCTCAAATGAAGGGTGAGAGAGAAGTTGAAGATGTTGCAGATAAATTATTTGAATTAGTTGATGTGGATTATCTTTTAATAACAAGATCTGATAAGGGAATGGCACTATTTTCAAAGGATAATAGAGCAGTTCGTAACTACCCTGCAGTTAAAAAAGAGGTTGTTGATGTAACTGGAGCAGGAGATACAGCTTTAGCAGCGCTTGCATTTTTTCTTGCTAATGATTTTTCTTTCGATCATGCAATAAAGCTTGCTAACATTGCTTCAGGACTTGCAATTCAAAAAGTAGGGTGTAGAGCAATTAAGCTTTCTGAAATCGCTAAAGCGATGTTAGAAATCGACCCGATCAATAAAATTTTTTGGGAGAACACAAATATCTTTTTTTTAGAAAGGGCTTTAGATGATGCAGAGATATTTGTTTTAGATCTAAATGGCTATCAAGATATTTCTATGGAGGTCTACCATCTAATTAAAGAGGCATTTTCTCTAAAAAACAAAAAAAAGCTTTTAGTTCACATTACACCAACAGATACTAATAAAGATTTTATTCATTTACTTGCCTCTATGCATGAAATTGATTTTATTTTTGCAAGGAAAGATCTCTCTATCCCAATTTTGACAACAATATAAGGTTGTTATAGTATGTAAGCATATGAGTTTAAGAAAGAAGCTTTTAAAATCTTTTTGTAAAATTACAAAAAATTTAGCGTTGTATGCTCTTGCATTTCTGTTTGGCGGAATAGAAGTGATTTGGTTTTTTATTAGACAAAAATTTTTAGGTAATAAACTGCCTAATTATTCTATTGTTGAGGAAAATGCTTTGCATCGAGGTGGAATGCCATCTGAAGAGGGTGTTAAAGAGCTTGCTAAAAATGGCATCAAAACAATTATTAATCTTCGATGTGGAAATTTTAGTGAAAAAGTGATTCAAGATTATACCCAAGATAAAATCAGAATAGTTCATCTGCCTTTTTCTCCTTACGATCCACAAGATCAGATTATGATTAATTTTCTAAAGATTTTAATTAACCCAAATCATAAACCTGCCTTTGTTCACTGTTTTCATGGGGCTGATCGAACAGGCGCTGTTTGTGCGATTTATCGGATTATTGTCCAAAATTGGGACAAAGAAAAAGCGATTAAAGAGATGCAGAAAAAGGGATTGCATTTTTGGCACACGAATATGATTGAGTACATTCAAAAACTTGATGTTGAAGCGATCAGATCATCACTTTAGTTCTTGAAGTCTTTTGATTCGTTCGCTAAGAGGTGGATGTGTGGAAAAAAGGTGGAGAATACTTTTTTTCTTAGAGGATGTAATCATAAGAGCCTCTACAGACTGTGTTTTTAATTCTGGGTCATGAGAGTTTTGTAATTGCTCAAGTCTTTTTAGAGCCAATATCATAGGCTCTTTACCTAAAAGTTCAGCAGAACCTTCATCAGCTTTGAATTCTCGTCTTCTTGAATAAAAGGCAATAATCATTGATCCGATCAACATAAAAACGATTTCAAATAAAAAGGTAAAGAGAGAAAATGTGAGGTAGGAGCTTGAAGATTTTCCTTCTTTATCTTTTGAAAGAGCAGTTGAGACAGCGTATGCTAAAACTCTAGCAAGAAACATTACAAAAGCGTTAACAACTCCCTGTAAAAGAGTCATAGTGACCATATCGCCATTTGAAATATGAGAAATCTCATGACCAATTACAGCTTCTATTTCTTGTTTAGACATACTATTTATTAGTCCTGTTGAAACAGCAACAAGAGATCTTTTTTTTGTTGGCCCTGTGGCAAAAGCATTTGGTTCATTCGATCTAAAAATACCCACTTCAGGAACGTCTGGAAGGCGCTTTTCTTGAGATAGTTTTGCAACCATTTGGTAAATCATTTGCTCTTGGGGATTAGATGTGTTTTTGTCAATTAACTGAACTCCAAGTAGCCATTTGGCCATAATTCTAGAGAGGAGTAAAGAAATAACAGCTCCTCCCATACCCCAAATGAGGCAAAATGCTAAAAGCATTCTATAGTCAAGGCCGTATCTACTTAAGTAAGGACCTACATGAAAAAGTGAGAGTAAAAAAGAAAGGGTAAGAACAATGATAAAATTAAGTGCAAAAAAGAGAAAAATTCTTTTAAACATGAGCCGCCCCGTAGTTTTCATCATTGTAACAGGAGCAAGATTTAAAGAAAATACGAGCTTCTATCTTTGTAAAATATTTGCTTTTTAATAAAATTTATGCGATCAATCATGGTTCAAAATTTGCTTCACACACTATTGTGGAGGTGTTTTTAGAGAAAAATAATATTAGGATTTAACGAATGAAGAGAATTTTAGAAGGGCTTTTTATGGACGGAAGACCATCTAAAAGAGAGGTAAAGAAATTTTTAAAGAGAAGAAAAAAGGGAAAAACAATATGTTATGTCTTGCTTACTTGTAGTGAGCCAAAAGAAGATGGAACAATTGATGTTGAAATGAAGTATGATGGGAAGAGGTGGCTTGCTGCCTATTTAATTAAAAGTGCAAAAGATGTGTTGGAGGATGATGGAGCTTTATAAAAAATGGTTTGAACAAAATAGAGATAGAATTGTTTCAGACTACATGACTTATTTGAGATTTCCAAGTATAAGCGCTCAAAAACAACATGATAAAGATACAATCGCTTGTGCAAAATGGGTCGATAGCTATTTAAAAAAGATTGGTTTTAAAACATCTTTCTGGGAAGGAAGTGGCCACCCTGTGATTTTTGGAGAAAAAATTAGTGATGAAAATAGGCCTACGTTACTTTTTTACGGACACTACGATGTTCAGCCTCCAGAGCCTTTTGAATTATGGAAAAGCGCTCCATTTCAACCTGAAATTCGAGATGGAAGAATGTATGCGAGAGGAGCTGAGGATAATAAAGGGCAATCATTTTATACCCTTTGTGCGATTGAAGCTTTCTTAGAGCATCATAAAGATCTACCTTTTAACCTCAAAGTAGTTATTGAAGGTGAAGAAGAAATGGGAAGTAAAACGCTTATGGAAGTGTTAGAAACTCATAAAAAAGAGGCGAAAGCTGATTTTCTTTTTGTTGTAGACTCTTCGATGGGATCTTTAGAAAAACCATCACTTACACTCGGTTGTAGAGGAGTTATGACAATGGAGGTTACGTGCAAGAATCTCGATACAGATGTACATTCGGGCCATTATGGAGGAATTGCGTTTAACCCTATAAGAGCTTTAACTGATGCGCTAAGTCAAGTGATTGATAAAAATGGAAAAGTGACGATTCCCGAATTTTATGACGACGTTTTGCCCCTTTCTAAAGAGGAAAAAGAAAAAGTCGATTTCAGTTTTAATCCAGAAGTACACAGAAAAGAGGTGGGGATTAGAGCTTTTCATAAAGAAGATGGGTATAACCCAACAGAGGTAAGTTTTATACGTCCTGTTTTTGAAATTAATGGAATCTCTGGTGGTTATGCAGGAGAGGGTTTTAAGACAGTTCTTCCTAAAGAGGTTACAGCAAAAATTTCTTGTAGATTAGTTCCAAATCAAGATCCTAATAAAATTTACAAGCAGGTTGTAAATTTTTTAAAAGATAAGATACCAAAAGAGATGGATGTTACGTACCATTACCATGGAGGAGGGCCTGCTATTTGGAGTGAAGCCTCTTCGAAATCCGTGAAATTAGTTGAAAAGGCGTATAAAGATGTTTTTGGATCGTGCTCATTTATTTATACAGGTGGCTCAATTCCGATTACAAAAGCATTGGCAGAGGCATCTGAAGCTGAAGTTGTATGCATGGGAACAGGGTTAGATAGAGATAATATTCATGCTCCGAATGAAAATTTCGGCATGGATCAATTCGAAAATGGATTTCTCTTGATTACAAAAACTCTCGAGCTTTTTATAATCGGTTAAATGAACATTTGGAATCAAATTAGAGAAAAATTGTTGCCGCCGCCAGATGCTAAGTGGCTAAGTTGGCTTTTTGCCCCGTTGTCTTTATTGTTTTTTTCAACATTTTTAGCCCTTTGGAATGGGACAAATTTTCATAAGCAAGCCATTTTTTGTGCGCTCTGTTTGCAAATTCTTTTGGTTGTATGTAACAAAAGGGCCCTTTTTCTTTTAGGTCTTTTAACTTATGTGAGTGCAGTCACATATCTATTGTTTTTAGAGCCAAAAGAAAATCTCATATGGAATTGTGGCTGGCTTTTTACTATTTTCCTTTCACTATTTTTATGTTATCAGATTCATTTTGAGGTTTATGAAATTTTCGAAAATAGCGCCTTGAAAGAAAAAGATCTAAAAAGAGATGCCGATTTGTGGAAGAGCCGATTTGAAACACTTCATGAAAAAATTGTTTCCGATAAGCAGGTTGTAGATCTTGAGATAGAGAATTTGCAAAAAGTGATTATCGAAAAAGAGAGGGAAAAAGATTGTTTGCGTCTTTTGATTCAAATTTCTCATAAAGATACGAGAAGACTTGAGGAGATTGAACAAAAACATGAAGAGACTTTAAAGCTTTTAGAAAAGGCAAATGAAAATCTACAAGCGCAGCAAGAAGCTCTTCGCCAAAGACAGACAATCAATGAATCTCTCCAGGCAAAAAAAACGTCGAAGCAGCCGATTTCATTAAAAGATCTGATTACAAAAGGGTGAGGATTTCATGCCCATCTTTTGTGATAAGGATCGTGTGCTCCCATTGAGCACTTGCTCTGCCATCTACAGTTCTTGCGGTCCATTTATCAATCGGGTCAATTTGTGCGCCTCTTTTCCCTGCATTGATCATAGGTTCGATTGTAAAAGTCATTCCTTCAACGAAAGGAATTTTTAAATTGTTTGTGTGATGGGGTATTTGAGGGGCCTCATGAAAATTAATTCCTACTCCATGACCCACAAATTGATTTACAACAGAGCATTTATGAGATGCCGCATAATCTTCAATCACATCTCCTATTTCGTGAATCAGAATGCCGGGTTTTAAGATATGAATTGACCGCATCAGACATTCATAAGCTGTTTCCATAACAAGTTTTTTTTCAGGATCAATTGTTCCAATCGCTACCATTGCACTACAGTCACCGTAATAACCGTTTAAAATTGAGGTAACATCAATATTTAAAAAATCTCCATTTTTTAAAGGCGTATCGTTTGGAATGCCATGACAAATAACTTCATTTAATGATGTGCAACAGGCTTTTGGAAAGGGGGGGTCACCATATCCAAGAGGTGCAGGTATAGCATTGTGTTCTTTATGGAGTTTAACAATTAGATCATTGATTTGATTTGTCGTTACACCTTGCTTTACTAGTTGACATGCTTCATTTAAAATGTAAGCTGCAAGCTTGCATGCGTTTCGTATTCCTTCAATTTGCGCTGGTGTTTTAAGCAAAATGCCGTATTGCTTTTTGTATTGTAAAGCTAGATTTACATTTGTAGTTAAAGGGTTTTCTTGGGGGTGGTGACAATGTTTGTATTTTTTTCCACTTCCACACCAACATGGATCATTTCTTGAAATCATAATATACTCTTTTTAAGGTAAGTCCGTGTGCTGGAGCACAAATGCCTGCATGCTCTCTTTTGTTGCTTCTAAGGGTTTTTTCTATGTCTGAAATTGCCAATTTTCCAGAGCCGATATAAACAAGTGTTCCTACAATATTTCGAACCATTTTATATAAAAAACTGTTTCCGATAAGAGTAAAATGATAAAAACTTTCTCCTTCAATCGAAATTGATTCTATCTCTCTGATAGTTGAGCTTTTTTCGGCCCCGCTATTTTGGAAACCACCGAAATCTTTTTTTCCAATTAAAAGAATAGCCCCCTCCTCCATCCTCTTTTTATCTAGTTTGTGAGGGTAGTGCCAACTTGTGAAACGGTTAAAAGGGAGGGTAATTTCACTAGTTTCTACAGAGTAGATGTACTCTTTTTTTACTGCATCTAAACTGGGGTGAAAACTATCCGGTACAAAAAAGGCATCAAAAATTCGTATATCTTTTGGTAAAATAGAGTTTAAAATAAATTGAAGTCTATCTAATGGAAGATCTTTTTCTAAAACAAAGCTAACAGTTTGACCGATTGCATGAACACCTCTATCTGTTCTTGAAGCCGCAAGGAGGGTAATTTTATATTGAAGCGCTTTTTCTAGGGAAGATGTAAGAACCGATTCAATGCTTGGTCCCTCTTTTGTCTCTTGAAAACCGTAATAATTTAAACCGTCATAAGAGACAATTAGTGCAACGATCTTTCTGCAAGGAGCTCTTTCGGAGTTGATTGGAATATGATAACCCCTTTTAAAAACATATTAATTGCAATCAACATTAAAATAAGTCCCATAAGCCTCTCTAGTGCTTTAAGACCTCTAATGCCAAGGTATTTTTGTAACATTGTAGAGCCTAAAAGAATCGCCATTGAGGCAATCCAAGCAATCCCAATTGCTCCAAAGAGAATTGTTAGGCTTTCTAGTTGGTGAGAGTATATCATAACTGCTGCTAAAACGGAAGGGCCCGCAACTAAAGGCACTGCCAAAGGAAATATAAGAGGCTCACCCTCAATTGCTAAGCTATCTAAAAGGGAGCCATTTTCAGGAAATAATAGTTTTATTGCCATGACAAATAAAACAATGCCTCCGGCTAAAAAAATAGTTTCATGAGATATGTTAAGAGCTTTTAAGAAATCGTTACCAAAGTAGGCAAATAGAAGAATGATAAATAGCGCAATCACTTTTTCACGAAAAATTACTTTAATTCTTTTGTCTCTTTCAAGTTTTTGTAAAATTGCTAGATAAATCGGAACGTTTCCAAGGGGATCCATTAATAAAAAGATTGTGAAAGCCATTGCAAAAATTGAGATATTCATATTTTTTAAATAGATGTTTTTTCAGTATAAGTAAAGAATTTGCTGATTTTTGAAATTTCTTTTTTAGTGAGACGATGGAGAAAAAGAAGGTATTCCTCATTTCTTGAAAAAGCAGCTTTTGTCCAATTTGCCGATCCAAATATAAAGGTGTCATCAACAAATGCGCACTTGTGATGCAGGAGACCAAGTCCTAGATGTGTTTGAACAAAAACATGTTCGCTTTTTAAATAATTTGCAATTTTTTCCGATACCCCACTTGCCATGCCTCTGTCCATATAAACTCTTACATCGACTCCTCTTTTAAAAGCGTCTACTAAAGCTTTTGCAAGCTCTTCATGAGTAAATGTATACATACAGACGTAAATTTGTTTTTTTGCAGTTGTGATCGTTTCCAAAAGTTTTTTTAATGCCTCATTTTTGCTTTGAGGGAGGGGGTAGAACGAGTAGATCTCATTTTCTATTGTTTGATTTGATTCAATTGCTTCATAAAGTTTTGTAGAGCGGATACAGACAACTAGGTTTTTATGAATTTTTAAAGCAAGTGGAGTTATGTTTGTAGAGCCTATTAATATAAGAGATTTATCAATACCAATAAATTTTCTGTGCATGAGCCCCCCTTTTGTATAGGGGATGGTTTCAATGTGATCTTTTTTTGGAAGAAGAGTTTTTTCTTTTGGGTCATACGCAATTTTTATGGGTATATGATTTGATTGCTCTTCTAATAACCGGATAATATCTATATCATTTAGCCCAAAGCTAGACAGATAAATAGATTGTTTTGCCTCTTTTATGCACTTTGCAAGTAAGTATTTTAAATCTTTCTTCTGCTCTTTGAAATAAAAAGAAAAGCAATCCTCTTTGTTTGGGATTTCTAGATGAAGAGAGGTGTAAATAAATAGTGCTAGAAAAAAGATCTTTAAAGAAAGAAGAAGAAAAACGACTGTTTTTCTCACAGTAAAGAAATGTATAAATTTCTTTGTAATTTTTTTAAGATAAAGAGGATGCTTCAAAGAAGCATCCTAGATTTACGCTGTAGCAAGAGCTTTTTTCTTCATTTTTTTAAGAACGCTATCGATACCAACTTTGTCAATGATACGAATGCCGTGAGCTGAAACTTTTAAGCTAACAAAACAATTTTTTTCAGATGACCAAAACTTTTGCACGAATAAGTTAGGTCTATACTGTCTTTTGCTTGAACCAGTAATGTTCAGACCAATTCCTTTATTTTTTTTCGCAATACCACGGTAGCGATAAGATTTTCCTTTACCGAAACGCTTTCCTGTAACAGAACAGACTCTAGACATAATTTCCTCACAAAATTTGCTGGCCAGTATACGATATTTTCTTAAAATAGACAAGAGAGAACCTTCAAAAACTTACGATATGTCTTAATATTCTGTAAATTATAGTTTGAGATTCCTTCTAATAAAATAATCAGTTACTATGAAATTATGAGGGATGGGGATACGCATAGATCAGTGGCTAAGTCAGCCTCGCATTTTTTGACTGGTACTTTTATTAGTAGATTTTCGGGCATGGTGAGGGATTTGTCTATGGCTTATTGCTTTGGAACTTCAGCTGCCGTAGCTGCATTTCTCGTCGCTTTTAGATTAGCTAATCTATTAAGACGACTTTTTGGAGAAGGGGCTTTATTAAATGGATTTATACCATTTTTTGAAAATATTCGAAAAGACGATCCTAAAAAGGGGGCAGAATTTTTTAGAGACCTTTTTTGGTCTCTATCCTGTATTCTTTTACTAATTATTATTTCGCTAGAGCTAACCCTTGTTGGAACTCTCTCTTTTTTTGTTCACGATGAATCGATTAGACAAATTATTTATATGACAATGGTCATGTTGCCCGGAATTTTATTTATCTGCCTTTTTGGTCTATCCATGGCTCTTTTGCAATGTGAAAAAAAATTTTTCTTATCAGGAGTTGCCCCTGTTGCATTTAATATAGTTTGGATTTCAGCTGTTTGGCTCTTTCGAAAACATCACCCTTTTACAGCTATGATGGGGATCTCTTTTGGGATTGTATTTGCATTTTTTTTACAGTGGTGGGTAACAGTGCCTGGGCTTAAAAGATATGTAAGACAATTTTTGACCTTAAAAGAGTGGTTACAGACAAAAGTTTTTTCAGATGAGTTAAAAATGATGATCGCACCTTTGTTTTTAGGTGTGGTAGGAGTTGCAGCTGTCCAAGTAAATAGCGCAATTGATGTGATCATAGCCTGCTTTTCTTCGATGGAGACTCCAGCTTATTTAAGTTATGCACACAGATTGCAGCAACTGCCACTTGCTCTTTTTGGCATAGCAATATCTTCAGCTTTAATGCCTCCTTTAACAAGAGCGATGAAAGAGGGTGATGCAGACCATTTCAAGTCGCTTCTTAGTTTTGGTTTTGCAAGAACATTTAGTCTTCTTTTGCCTGGAACAATTGCGATTTTTGTCCTCGGAGCGCTGTCTGTAAACTTGCTTTATGGAAGAGGGATGTTTTCTAATTTGTCAACTATTCATACAACTAGATGTCTTTGGGGGTATGGATTGGGTCTAGTTCCGTCTGCATTTGTTTTAATTCTAGCGCCAGCTTTTTACGCGAAAAAAGATTTTTGGACACCTACACTTGCCTCTTTGTGGAGTGTTGTTGTTAATGTTGTTTTAAGTGTAATTATGGTCTTTGTGTTTAAAAAGGGTGGAGCTAGTATTGCAATTGCAACAAGTGTTGCCTCATTTTTTAATATGGCATTTTTAATAAGTAGACTTGATATGGAAATTGTAAGACCTCTTTTAAGGCCGTTTTCAAAAATTGTAGTAGCTTCTATTGGAGCTGGCTTTATTACAATTGTATTTGGCTATTTTGCTTTGGGCGAGCCTACATTAAAGATGTGGGGGGGTGATCTTGAGGTCCATTTTTCAAGAGGGCTTTTAAAACAGGTTCATCAATTTGGCTTGCAAACTGCAATCTTTGGAGCAGTTTTCTTAGCTATTTCCTATTTTATTCAGGCAGAACATGTCCTTGATTTATTTTCCTTAAATCGCGATACCGAATAAATTTGGTGTCAGGCACGACATTGTGGCATTTGAAAACTACTTTACCCTTCAAATGCCACAATGTCGTGCCTGACACCAATTTTTGGGTCTTGAATAAAAGGGGAGGTTTGGTGTAAAAAAATTTTTATATGATTATTTTGGAAGAGATAGATTTTTTAGTAATTGGTTCTGGACCTGCTGGTCAAAAAGGTGCAATTCAGGCAAGTAAGAGCGGTAGAAAAGTTCATGTGATTGAGGGGTATGAGACGGGTGGATCGTCTCTTTGGTCTGGTACTATTCCTTCAAAAGCGCTTAGAGAAGCAATTCTTGATCTAACAAATTTTAGTGATAAAAGCTTTTATGCCGAAGAGTATAAACTGCCAAAAGTTTCTGAAATATCTATTTCTGATCTAAACTTTCGCGTAAATTGGGTAAAAAAGCATTTAAAAGAGACAATTTCAAGACAGCTAAAGAAAAATGGCATAGAAGTTGTTCCAGGTGTTGCTAAGTTTGTAGACCCCCGTACAGTTTTTGTCACACAAAATGGAAAAGTTATTAGAAAGTTTTCTGCTAAGACAATACTCTTAGCAACGGGATCAAAACCAAGATGTCCTATAAATGTTCCATTTGATTGCAAGAAGGTGTTTAATTCAACAACGTTATTGGATATGGATATTATTCCAAACTCAATGATTGTTATTGGCGCAGGTGTGATTGGAACTGAATATGCAAGCATGTTTTCTCTTTTAGGCACAAAAGTTACTCTAGTAGACAAGGGAAATCGAATTCTCTCTTTTTTAGATAAAGAAATCGGAGCACACCTACAAGTTGCGTTAGAAGAAAACAGACTCCAATTCATCGGAGGAAAAAATTACAATCGGGTCGAATCGAAAGAAAAGGGTGTAGAGGTCCATTTTACCGATGGCTCAAGTATTACTGCAGAGACAGTTCTTGTAGCAGCAGGAAGAGTTGGAAATGTAGAAGATTTAGAAATTTCTCATGCAGGTCTAAGTTTGAATGAAAAAGGGTATCTTGATGTAAATGAACACTACCAAATAAGAGTCTCTCATATTTATGCAGCAGGTGATATTATAGGCGGACCCTGCCTCTCCTCTACTGGCTATGTACAAGGAAGATTAGCTGGAATGAATGCATGTGGAATTGGTGTAAATGATTTTAAAACTATCTATCCTTATGGGATTTATACTATTCCAGAAATTTCAAGTATAGGGCTTACAGAAGAGGAGGCTCGCCTTAAATCTATTGATTATGAAGTCGGTAGAGCTTATTTTTATGAAATTTCTAGAAGTGTCATCTCAGGAAGTGAACCAGGTCTTTCTAAATTAATTTTTAATCCAAAAAATTTTGAACTTTTAGGAGCTCATATTATAGGACTTGGAGCTACAGAGTCGATCCACCTAGCACAAGTTGCGATTTCATTTAATTTGAAAATCGATTACTTTGTAGAACATGTTTTTAATTTTCCCACCTTTGCAGAGATGTATAGAATAGCTGCACTGAATGGGATTAACAAATGCAAAAAAGGCGTTACCTATGGCAATTTATAACATCTTTGACTATAACGAAAAAGAAGTAGAAGAGCGAGGCAATAACGAAGGGTCAGGACCGAAAATTGATCCCTCTGCATTCACTTCTAATCACATTGACAAAGGTTTTTCAAAAGAGAGTGAAAAAAGCAATATTTTTTCAGCCCTTGCTGCAAGATTTTTCTTTTTTCTCTTGCTTATAGCCGATCTTTTTTGGGGCGTATACTCCTTTTTTGCAGTAGTTGCCAAATCAGTTTTGCATATCATGAGTTTTGGGCAAATTAGTTCACTTAAAAAATCTTTAGAGAGATCATTTTTAAGTTTGAAAAGAGCAATTGTTTCAGCAATTGCCCTTCTAATTGCCATTTTTAGCCCAGCCCTAGGAATTATGTTTTCCTGTATGTACTTTCTTATGTACGATAAAACAGGTGTCGATGAAGTTGTTCCTGCTTCACTAAGAGACCAATTTAGGCTGTTATTCCCTTAAAACCTGGTTGGCTACTTATCTCATCTGCCAGAAGACCCAGGGTGATGACAATGAAAAAATGGTAGGATTGCAAAGGGCTTGCCCTTTGCAATCCATTAGATACTTTTCTTCACGAGCACCCATTTGGTATCATTTTTAGATCAATTATCTTGAGAGAGCCTATGGATCTAAAAATCATTTTTATTTATTGCCTTTGTGATGATGTTCTTAAGTTACTTTCCGTTAACGACAACCCACAATGTCGAATGCGCACTGCAGAAATCATGACTGTAGGTGTTGTTGCCGCACTATTTCATGGCGGCAATATTCAAGCATCAAGATAGTTTTTAAAGCTTTGCAAGTTTTTACCAAATATACTTATTCATAGTCGATTACACCGTAGATTAACTGCTATTCCTATAGATGTTTAGGAGAGCATTTTTGCAATTCTTAAAGAAACTTTAGCTGCGCTTTTTCGAGCAACTGAATTTGTCGTGGATAGCTGCCCATTACTTGCATGTCAGCCTTGTCGAAGTTGGCGCTGCAAGCTTTATCGTGGCAAACAATATCTCGGATATTGTGCTGCAAAAAAACTGCAATATTATGGATTGAAAATTCATTTGATTGTATCAGAAAATGGTGTGATTGTAGAATTTTTTATTACACCTGCTTCATGTGCAGATATTTCCGCTCTCAAACAGATGAATATAGATTTACCTGAACATGAGGTTCTATATGGTGACAGGGCTTACAGCAGTGCCTCATTTGAGGCAGAATTGCAAGAACAAGCGAATATAGCTCTTGTTCCACAACGAAAACGCGCTGCAAAAAATCAACACCCAGGATATTTGAAATTTCTTCAAGCATCTAAACGCAAAGTTTTTGAAGCTGTGTTTAGTCAAATTGCACGGATTATGCCAAGATTTTTTGTATAGTCATTAAACTGAAAAATTTCATTTTGGTCAAAAGATCGCTTCAGATTTTGATCAGGCTTTGCCGGCGCACGAAGCCGCGCTTGTGGTTCACAAGTGCAATGAGTGCGGGTCAAAAGATGAAGATGAGCTTGATGCCAAAATGAAATTTTTCAGTTTAATGACTATAGTACGTGCTGCAAAAGGTCTTCATCTACGAATTATGTTGATGTTGCTGGCTTATACAGTAGATCGTTTTATTTCAAATTTTACACCCTAAGTGCTCCGCCAAACAGTCCATCTACTTCGCTTCCTGTCTCGCTAAACTAAAGACATTAGCTTCGACATGAAAGTCGGCCACAACATTAAATGAACGTCCTTGAATGTCATTATACAGGTCAAGTGTTTTGTCAGGTACATATTCATCATCTGACCTATATTTTTTAAAAATGCCAAAAAGTGCCGCTGTTTTTATAAAAATATTTGTTAATCTTGCAAGTAGCCTTTTAGAAAAATTAGGTTGTTCTGAAGGTTTGTGATTAATTAAGTAGAATTTATTCCCTCTTATATAGAGGGTAGTTTGTTCTCGATCATTTTGAAATTGATTATCAAAATCTAAATTTCTAATCGCGATTTAAATGGGTATAATTGGTAATACATTTCCCATAATTACCTCCTTATTTTTATTTCCTAATATTATAATTAAAAAATTAATTTACGTCAATTTTTTATTGTTAATTTTAATTGTTTTGGATTTTGAATATTGCTATAATATTTGTATGATAGGTCATGTACAAGAGTATTATCACCGGTTGCCGCCTGCTGAGAAAGCAATTGCAAGAGGTGTGGGTTATTTAGGTTCTAGTTTAGTATTTGGATATTTCACACTTATCTCCGGAAGGATTTGTGTATCAGAAAATCAGCCGGCTCTCTATGTTTTCGAAGGGTTAGGATTAATCGTAACTGTTGAAACAGCTAAAAAAGCATGGAAGTCTTTTCAAGAGGGGTGTAGAAGAGGTTAAGAGAGGGTATTTTAAAAAAACCTTCTGAAGAGCTCTCTTGCGCTATTTCCAGCTCTAGCTGCAAAAGGTGTTTGAGATACTGCTTGAAGAGCTGTTACCACAAAACATGTTATTGCCGGGCTTTGTGTGTAGGTATAGACTATGCCCCCAGCAACAACACTTGCCGCCATAGTCGTTTTTGAAAGCCCTTTGCCAACGCCTGCTCCAAGAACTGCAACTCCTATTTCAGGTCCAAGAGCAGAAGATGTCATCGTAAAGGTTGCGTAATTTCCGTAAAGTGCCAAAGTTGACGTAGCTGCTTGTCTAGATCTTGTTGTTATTGCTTCTACTCCGCCTAGGTGGTCTCTGATCCTTTTGGTAACCCTGGTTGCTTTGTAAGCTCTTATTGCAGTGGGTGCATGATGAGCTAATGGAATTTTTGATGTTATAAGGGGTGCTGCTATGTCTATAGCTGCTTCGACAGGAGCTAATCTATCTGATTCTTTTAAGCCTGGAATTTGCTCTCTTACAAATAAAGACGCCTCTTTGATTGCTTCGGTTTCTATGAGCTTGTTCATAACGAAGGGGTGAGTTATTGCAAGGGCTGCGATATTTAAAAATGCTCTACTTCCAGGGCCTTGAAAAACAGTTTCATGGAGAAGAGTCAGACCAAGAGCTACAGGAGCTTGAATAGTCATGACAGAAATAAGATCAATTTTTTTTGAAGGGGTAACAATAGAGGTGTTACTTTCCAAATTTTGAATTAGATGAACGCTTGTAAGCGTTTGTACTGCGGGATGAAGTGATTTTCCTATGAGAGCTAAAGCACTCGCTGCTAAAACTTCAAAAAAAAGTGTTTCACATCTTTGAATTTCTCGAAGAGTTTCCCCTCTTGTTAACCTTCTCTCTTCTACGAAACCATCATGAATATCTCTAAGAGCTCTTTTACGACTCTCTATTTCCTTGCCAGTATCTTTTAACTCTTTAGCAATACGTGGAGCCAAAAATTTAACAAGAGCCTCTGTTGCAAGTATTGTAGCTAACCCTGGGTAAAAGCAGGCGGCTAGTGCGCCGGAGATTCTAAAAGAGAGTTCAGTAATTGTTGGAGTTGTTGACAGATTTGCGCAAATTGCAAGAGGGGAGGCTCCCGAATACAAAGCTAATTGACCGACTGCATAAGCTATAGCTTTTGTGGAAAATAACGAAATAGACTGAGGAGAATCGGTTGAAAAGTTTTGTATAAAAGTGTAGGCGTCATCTGCCGTGGTAATTAATTTTGTAAGGTCTATTTCCCCTCTTTGTAGGTCTTGAAATTCAGAGGTAAGGTCATCTATTAAAAGTGTTGCTTCTGTTTTTTTTAGACGGTACATTTTTTCTAAAGAATTTTCAAAAAGAAATAAGATTTTTTCAAAAGGGGTGTCTTCATCAATCTCTTTTATAAGATGCTTTAAAGGAGTCTCATTTAAATAGCTTTTAAGCCACAAAAAAACAATTTTTTTTGCAGAGCTAGCCCCTTTTTGTTTTGCAAGCATGAGTAATATTTTCAAGGCACAGATTTTTTTGCATTCCTGAAAAAGATCGGAGTCAACAACCTGTTTTCTTAAAGCTGGGTGGCTCAAACAGGCTAAAAAATATTCGTTGTTTAGGGGGGTTGTTCTTAAAATAAATTTGAAGAGAATTAATAAAGAGCTGTGGTAGATATAATTATCGATTTCACCTATTGTTAAAGGATCTCCCCCTAAATATGAGGCTGTTTGCTCCATAACAGAAGAGGTATACATATACTTTAATAGACTTTCTGGAGCAAAAGAGGATGTTGCGGCTATTCCAACTGGGGCAAAAGTGAGGGCAAGAGATCTCATCGCCTCAGTATTAAGTAAAGGGGGAGGTGGGTTATTAATAATAATATCTATAATTACCTATTTTTAAAATAATATTATAACATAATTATTTTAAAAAATAAATAATAACCCTGTTTTTTAAGTCAGCGTTAATTATAAACTACTAATTATTAAATATATGTGTTTTTTATAGAAGATCTAGTTTTAGGAGATTTAGAAGAGCATAGGTTTGAAATTGATCCCGTCTTTTTGGAAAAAGAATTGATTTTTCAAGAAGATACAAAATTGAGGCGAGCATTTTTGCATAAATGACAAGGTCTAATGATTCAAATTCAACAGTTGTTAGAGGTCTTGCTAACTCATAGCCTCTGATTAGGCTCTCCTGTAGAGGGGTGTTGTCTTTTGGAATCCCCTTAAGAATATTTGCAAGATCAATAATATAAGGATCATACGTCGGATTAAAATCTAGGACACCTGAAATAGAGTCTTCTTGAAATAAAATGTTTTTAGGCCAGATATCTCCGTGGATAATCCCTTTAGGAAGTTCGTGTGGCCACTTTTCTTCTAGGAAAAATATCTCTTGCTCTAGCTTATGAAATTCATTTGGAATATTTGATTTTATCTCATAAAAGATATCTGAAAATTGCCAAATAAATGGAAGTGATTGGTTAGTTGGTTTATAAAAGTCTGAGCATTTATGAAAATTTCCTAAGAAAAACCCAATTTCTCTGTAGTCGCTCTCATCTAAGTTAATTTTCACTTTTCCTGGTAAATGAGTTGAAAGCAGAGCTGGCCTTGTTTGTATATAGGTTGTGGCTAAAATTTGGGCAAATGGAAAACCCATTCCACAAAAGTGGTTTGTAATTTCTTTTAAGTTAGACAGATCGACATAATCTGCATCGAATAGTGTAAGAACAAAAGTCTCTTTTTCAGTAATTAGAGAGTATGTAGAGGATTCAACCCCTTTGGATATTGGTTTTAAGTACCTTAATAATCCTAAGCCATTTTTTTCTAAAATGTGTTGGATATCTTCTTTTCTTATTTGAGGTGTAGCTTCAGTTTGCATCGACATAACCTATTCATAAAGGAAATCTCTAAAAAATCAAGAAATTTCTTTGCATAAATCCGAAGGGCTTGTTTTGTGGAGCTATGAAGGAGTTGCCCATGAAAAAAATAGTCTATTTCACACTCTTGTCTCTATCTATTTTTGCAGAAAATAGAAACGAGTTTGAAGATGTGTTAACAAGCGAAGTTTCTGAAATTACCGAACCTTCTGAAGAGAATTCTAAACCTCTGTCTCTTAGTATAGTTCAAGGCGATGGGTCGGTGGTTTCTTTATCAGATGGTTCTTTATATCAAATTGATCCCCATCATTGGGATGTGAGCAGCGGGTGGATAGCAAATCCAGCTGAGGTTTCAATCGAGGATACAAAAGATGGATCAACATACCCGCTTATCATCACTAACAAAGCGACAGGTAATTATGTTCGTGCAACGTTAGCGCCTCAACAGGAATTAAGTTCGGAGTAGTATGAAGTGGATCTTGAAATGTTTACTCCCGTGTGTTTTGATTGGAGGAGAGGCTGTTTTAATTCCTGCAAATCCGTTTGTTCCTAAGGCAATTAGCATGGTTAGCTTAGATGGAAAAACTGTGTTAACTAATGACGGTTCGAATTATAAAGTTCATCCAGAAGACCGAAAAATCAGCATGGGATGGACAAAATACACGGGCACAGTTATCATTTCTCTAAATAGAAAAAAAGATGAGTACCCCTTTACAATTACCAATAAAGGAACAGGGGAATTCGTTCGAGCAGAGGCGATGATATTTCATGATAAAATCATTAACCCGTAAGTTTATTTTTGTAGCATGCATGCCATTTGTACTTTTTGCGGACGGAAATGGTGTAGCTGAGGAACCTCAATGGGAATTGGGAGAGCTTGCGTCCGATGGAAGTACAATCACTTTAAGTGATGGGACGTACTACGAGGTTTCCCACCCACATAGGCAAACTGTTCAAAGATGGCAGGCAAATAGTAGTCATCAGGTAGCTGTTGTGAATACAAAAAATGGGAATTTAGATTACCCAATTGACATTCAAAACAAGGTGACTTTGGAAACAGTCCAAGTGAGGCTGCCAGCTATAGTCCCAGAGGCCCCAACCGAAGAGGCCCCCTCAGAAGACGATGAGTCTGATTAACCATTTCTATTAATTTCGTTAAGTCATTTATTATAAATTATATAAATCAATTTTGAAAACCTCTAAATATTAAAACCCTTATTTTAAATTAATAATTATAGTGAATTAAAATTTGTTTTTCATATTCCCGGATTTCTCTATAATGTCTGAATGACTTATTCAATTGATCTTAGAAAGAAAGCTCTAAATTATCTTAAAAAGGGCAACTCATGGCAATTAG
>Ga0194129_10003069_pt1 | contig 23760 bp, 21 predicted proteins | sample TA2KigCa35mmetaG_FD_150862 | JGI IMG/M metagenome (GOLD analysis project Ga0194129, IMG submission 150862) | Freshwater microbial communities from Lake Tanganyika, Tanzania - TA2015038 Kigoma Deep Cast 35m | ecosystem: Environmental > Aquatic > Freshwater > Lake | place: Tanzania: Lake...
CCTGATACGCGGATGCTTTTCCGACGCCTCGGGGCGGCGGGGCGCGAAGCATCTATTTAACCGGGGATGTTTTTCAAGGGCGGAATCGCACCCGCCCGCGGGGCCGCCGCGCGCGCCCGGGCCGGAGCCGCGCCGTCCGCTCCTCAGGCCTTCATGTGGATCGTCACGAGCACCTTCGCGGATGCGCCGCGCGGCAGATCGACCGCGACGCGCAGCCAGTTCCCGAAATGCGAGACCGGCGCGAAGGCGACCTGGTCGCGCCGCGTCGGCATCGCGAAGCTGGCGCCGGACGGCACCCAGCGTAGCCCGTCGGGCGAGATCTCGATCCGCGCGCGGGTCCTGCCGATCCTGCGAGGCGCGTCCAGCGCGCGCAGGAAGACGATGGCCTCGCGCGCCCAGCCGCACTCGTAGGGCTCGCTGGCGGACTTCCCGGTCCAGGTCTCGTTGCGGGCGACGACCGCGGTGGCGTTGTGCGGAAGCATGGTCAGAACTCCCCGGAGAGGCAGACGGAGTCGATGTAGGAGAGCGCGCGCTTGTCGGCGTCCGTCTCGGCGAAGAAGGCGATGTTGAGCATGCACCAGAGGTTTCGCATCGCCGGCATGACGATCGGGCCGACGCCCGAGAGGTCGTAGACCCGGTCATTGCACTGGAACTCCAGCATGCGCATCGCCGCGAGGTCAAAGTCGAAGCGCGCGTAGTGCCAGTTCACCTTGGTCGGGATCTCGTTGTAGCAGAGCTTCTGGTGGCCGCCTGGCAGGTCCTCCCAGCCATCGGGCGCGAGGTGGTCGTGGGTGACCGTCTTGCCCTCGGTGCCGAGCGGCTTCACCTCCGTCGTCACGCGCTTGAACTGCCATTTCTGCAGGTGCTTGCCGTCGAGCGCGTTGAGGAAGCGGATATGCGGCATCACGCGGTGGCCGCCCTCCGCGGGATCCTGCAGGTCGTAGAGGAACCCGACCGAGCGCACGTCCGTCTCCGACAGGCGCAGCTCGGTCGCCTCCGGCTTGAACGTGAAGTAGAACTCCAGCCGGATCGGGCAGGGCCTGCGGAAGGTCAGCCGCTTGATCGCGACGTTGCGCGCGCCCTTGCGCGGCCGCGTCTGGACCTTCAGCGCGTAGGTCCCGTCCCAGCCGCCATGCGTGCCGTTGTCCCAGTGCGTCACGGTGGAGAGCTGCGGCTGCGTGTGCTGCTGGTAGCTCGGGTTCATGGAATCGAGCGTGTGCTCGTAGTTGCCCACGAGCTGGGTCCAGCCGCAGAAGCCGCGGTCGAAGTCGTCCAGGCAGATGATGCGGCGCATCGGGTCGAAGCGGCTGAGCGCCGGATCAGCCAGCCTCAGGTCTCGCAGCATGTCGGACATCGCGTCTTCCCTCCCGGCCCTTCAGCCCTTGGTGGCGCCGGCCGTGAGGCCGGCGATCAGGTATTTCTGCGCCGCGACGACGATCGCGACGATCGGCGCGAGCTGCAGCGTCGTGGCGGCGAAGAGCACGCCCCACTCGACGCCGTCGATCGCGCCCGTCATCTCCGACAGGGTCAGCGGCGCGGTCTTCGCCTTCGTGGTCGTGAAGATGAAGGCGAAGAGGAACTCGTTCCACGCATAGACCAGGACGAAGACGCCGACCGCGACCATGCCCTGCGCGCAGAGCGGCAGGATCACGCGGCGGAACACGCCGAAGGGGCTGGCGCCGTCGACCATTGCGGCCTCGTCGAGCTCGCGCGGGATCTGGTCGACGAAGGCGCGCAGCACCAGCGTCCCCAGCGAGACGAAGAAGGTCGCGTAGAGCAGGACCAGCACCAGGTGCGTGTCGTTGAGCGCCAGCTCGTTGACCGCCGGGAAGAGCGGCAGCGTGATCACGATCGGCGGGATCAGCCGGATGAAGATCATCGAGAAGGCTGAGGCCGTGAGCGCGCGCGAGCGCCAGCGCGAATAGGCGTAGGCGGCGAGCGCGCTGGCGCACACGGCGAGAAGCGTCGCGCCCGCGGCCACGATGGCGCTGTTGGCGAGGTGGTGGAAGAAGTCGGGCCAGCGCTTCACGAGGCCGGCGTAGTTCTCGAGGGTCGGCATGAAGAGCCAGCGCGGCGGGTGCACGAATATGTCCCGCGCCGGCTTGAAGGACGAGGCGACGACGAGCGCGATCGGGAAGGCCGACCACGCGACGAGCATGGCGAGCGCGAGGTGCCGCAGCAGGCGCACGTGAAGCGGCCGCGTCATGCCTGGCCCTCCGGCGCGAACATCCGCTTGTACATCTGCCGCAGGTAGGGGATGGCGAGCAGCAGCGAGGCGACGACCATCAGCCAGCCCGTCGCGGCGGCGAGGCCGAACTCGTTGTAGCGGAACGCCTCGAGGTAGAGGTAGACGGCCATCACCTCGGTCTGCCGCGCCGGGCCGCCCTGCGTGATCAGCCAGATCTCCGAGAAGAGGCGGAAGGCGAAGACGTAGCGGAACAGCATCGCCACCAGCATCGCCGGCACGAGCAGCGGCAGGGTGATGCGCAGGCATTGCTGCCACGCGCTGGCGCCGTCGATGCGCGCGGCCTCGTAGAGGTCGCCGGGCAGGGCGAGGCGCGCGGAGTACAGGATCAGGAAGGTGAAGGGCAGGTGCAGCCAGACGCTGAGCAGGCCCGCAAGCAGCAGGCCATGCGCCGGCTCCACGGCCCATTCCAGCGTCGGCAGCCCGAGCGCGGCGAGCGCGCGGCTGACCATGCCGATCTGCGGGTCCATCATGAAGCGCCACATGACGACCGCCGCGACCTCGCTGATCGCGTAGGGGGCGAGCATGATGGCGATCATCGTGCGCCGCGCCGGCACGCCGCCCGCGAAGAGCAGCGCGGCCCCCAGCGCGAGCAGCAGCTCGAGATGGACCACCACCAGCACGACGACGACCGTGTTGCGGAAGGCGCGCCAGAAATACGGGTCGGAGAGGATCTCCGCGTAGTTCGCGAGCCCGACGAAGGTCGGGTCGACGCCGAAGCTCGACTTGTTCAGGCTGAGCCAGAACACGTAGAGGCTCGGCAGGAAGATCACGCCGACGAGCAGCGCCTGCACCGGGGCGACCATTGCCCATTGCGCCGGCCCGGCGCGCCAGCCGCTCATGGCCGCGTCCCGCGCCGGCGGCCGCGCGACCTCGCTCCCGCGGGTCCACGCGCGTCGCCGTCCCGCGCCTCCTGCACGCTCTGCTTCGCGCGCCGCAGGCGCTCGAGCACGGGCGGCCCGAGCCGCGCCATCAGCGCCGTCGCGAGCATGTCGACGACGGCCAGGACGGCGATGCGCGACTGGGAGGGGACGTAGATCTCCGTGTTCTCGGCGGTCTCCACCGCGACGAAGACGTCGCAGTCCGCGGCAAGCAGCGCGCCGGCGCGCGCGATGCCGACCACGCGCGCGCCGGCCTGCCGCGCCGCGCGTGCGGCGCGCAGCAGCTCGCGCGCGTTGCCCTGGATCGCGAAGACGAGCGCGACATCGCCGCCGCCGAGCCCGGCGCAGGCGATCGTCTGCGCATGGCTGTCCGGGTGCCATGCGGCCGGGGCGCCGAGGCGCATGAGCTTCATCTGCGCGTCGTAGGCCATGGAGCTGCCGGTGCCCGCGCCGATGCACTCGATCCGACGCGCCTTGGCGAGGGTGGCGACGGCGCGCGCGAGCGCCTTGCGGTCGAGCGTGCGGCGCAGGTCGGCGAGGGCGCGCTGGGTCGAATCGAAGATCTTGTCGACGACGACGTCGAAGGGGTCGTCGATCGCGACGTCGCGGTGCAGGTAGGGCGTGCCCGAGGCGAGGCCCTCGGCGAGCCGAAGCTTGAACTCGGGGAAGCCGGCGCTCCCGACGGCGCGGCAGAAGCGCAGCACCGTGGGCTCGCTCACCCCGGCCGTCGCCGCGAGCTCGGCGATCGACATGCCGGATACTTCGCGCCGGCGCTCGGCTACGATGTCGGCCACGCGCCGTTCCGCCGGGCGCAGGGTCGCGCGCGCCAGCGCGGAGAGCGTGTCGTCGGCGGACGAACTCGGCATGGGCAAGATGATCGCTATCCCCCTCGGCCTCTTTGTAGCTAAGCTACGTGAAACCTGCAATCCGGACATGAATGGGAAGCTTTCCTCCATCCTGCCGGGCGTGCCCTCGATCGACCTCGGCGTCTTCCCGACGCCGCTCGAGCCCGCGCCGCGCCTCGCCGCCGCGATCGGCGTCGCCGCGCTGCACGTGAAGCGCGAGGACCTCTCCGGCCCCGCCCTCGGCGGCAACAAGGTCCGCAAGCTCGAGCTGCTGCTCGCCGATGCTCGCGCGCGCGGCTGCGACGCGGTGGTCACGACGGCTGGGCAGCAGTCGAATTTCTGCCGCGCCCTCGCGGGCACCGCGGCGAAGCTCGGCATCCACTGCGCGCTGCTGCTGCGCGGCGCCCCGCCGCCGGTCGAGGGCGGCAACCTCCTGCTCGACCGGCTCTTCGGCGCGGAGGTCAGGTTCCTCGACGTTAAGGATCCCTGGGACCCGCGCGCGAAGGAGGCGCTCGACGCGCTCGCCGCCGAGCTGCGCGCGCGCGGCCGTCGCCCGCATGTCATCCACCTGCCCGGGGAGAGCGCCGGGCTCGGCGTCGCGGCCTGGGTCGGCGGCGCGCTCGAGCTCGACGCGCAGTTCGCGGCGCAGGGCATCGACCCGGACCGGCTCGTCCTCGCCTGCGGCTCCAGCCTCACGCTCGCGGGGCTCGCGCTCGGGCTGAAGCGCGCAGGGCGTCGCTGCCGCGTCTCGGGCATCTCCGTCCAGCAGCCCGCCGCGCGGCTCGTGCCATGGGTCGTCGAGGCGGCGGCGCGCGCGCTGCCGCTGCTCGGGCCGGGCCCCGCGCTCGAGGCGGGCGACTTCGACATGATCGACGGCTTCGTCGGCGAGGCCTATGGCAAGCCGAGCCCGGAGGCGGTCGCCGCCGTGCGCCTCGCTGGCGGCAGCGAGGGGCTCGTCCTCGACCCGGTCTATACAGGCAAGGCGATGGCCGGCCTCGCGGCCTGCCTGCGCGACGGTCGCTTCGCCGCGCGCGGGCATGTCGTGTTCCTGCATTCCGGCGGCACGCCGGGCCTCTTCGCGAACGTCGATGCCCTCGGAGGCCAGCGATGACGACCAGGACCTCGCCGCTGCGCGCCGACATCGACCTCGAGGCGCCGGGCCGGCGCGTCGGCCATGTGCGGCTGCCCAATTCCGTCCACGAGAGCGCCTATGGCTGGATCCCGATCCCGATCGCCGTGATCAGGGGCGGCGAGGGACCGACCGTCCTTCTCACCGCGGGCAACCATGGCGACGAGTACGAGGGCCAGATCGCGCTGCTCAAGCTGGTCCGCGAGCTCGACCCCGCGCGGCTGCGCGGGCGCGTCATCGTCCTGCCGCGCATGAACCTGCCGGCGGCGGCGGCCGGCCGGAGGACGTCGCCGATCGATGGCGGCAACCTCAACCGGGTCTTCCCCGGCGATCCGGACGGCACGGTCACCGAGCAGATCGCCAGCTACGTCGCCAGCGTGCTCGTGCCGATGACGCAGGCGAGCATCGACATCCATTCCGGCGGCTCGTCGCTGGACTACCTGCCCTGCGCCTATGCGCGACTGCCCGCCGATCCCGGCCTGCGCGCGCGCCAGCGTGCCGCGCTCCAGGCCTTCGGCGCGCCGCGCGCGATCCTCGTCGAGAACCCGCTCACCAACAACTCGATGTCGGCGACGGCGCTGGCGGCGGGCCACGTGCATTTCTCGACCGAGATCGGCGGCGGCGGCACCACGCGCCCCTCGAGCCAGGCGATCGCCGACGACGGCGTGCGTCGCTTCCTGGCCCATCTCGGCGTGGTCGACGACGCGCCGCCGGTCGCCGCGCCGACGCGGATGATGCGCGTCGCGGGGGCGGAGCACTATGTCTACGCGCCGGTGCGCGGGCTGTTCGAGCCTGCCTTCGAGCTCGGCGACGTGGTCATGCGCGGGCAGCTGGCCGGGAGGATCCACTTCCCGGAGGAGCCCGAGCGCGCGCCGCGCGAGCTGCACTTCGCCGGGGATGGGGTGCTGGTCTGCCGGCGCGTCTCCAGCCTCGTGGCGCCCGGCGACTGCCTTGCGCATCTCGCCAGCGACCTGTGAAATCCCGAGGAAACGCCAAGTGGGAGGAAAGACCATGGACATGAACCGTCGCGACACGCTCCGGGTCGGGGTGTTCGGATCCGCCGCGGCGCTTGCCGCCGCCGGGCTTCCGGCCGCCGCGCAGTCGCCGCAGAAGCTCAGCGTCTTCGGCCATCGCGTGCACCAGACCGTGGCGACCGGCAGCCAGGGCGGGGACATCACGAAGGCCTTCACCGCGCGCTCCGGCATCGCCGTCGAATGGGTGACCTTCGACACCGGCCCGCTCTGGGAGCGCGTTCTGCGCGAGACCAGCCTGCGCGAGACCTCGGTCGACGTCGCCTTCCTGCTCAACACCCAGATCACGCCGCGCGCGGCGGGCCTGTTCGAGCCGCTCGACCCGTGGATGGCGAGGGCGCCGATCGAGGACCCGGGCGACGTCTTCCCCGGCCTCGTCTCCGGCTTCAAGGTCGGCGGGCAGCTCGTCGCGATCGCCTATCGCCATGCCTCCTCGGGCATGCACTACAACGAGGAGATCCTCGCCGAGCGCGGCTTCTCGGGCCCGCCGAAGACGGTGGAGGAACTCATCGAGATGGCGAAGCGCTGCACATACACGCGCGCCAACGGCACGCCAGTGGTGGGCTTCGTCGTGCCCGGCGTGACCTATCCCAACGTCATCGACCTCGCGCGCGCATGGGACGGGGAGTTCATCACGCCGGACATGAAGTTCGCCGCCAACGAGCCGCCGATGGTCCGCGCGCTGACGGTGCTGCGCGAACTCTTCCTCGCCGGCGCCTTCCCGCGCAACTTCGCCTCGATCCAGACCGAGGAGGTCGCGACCTGGATGCAGACCGGCCGCGCGGCCATCAACTACGCCTCGATGGGGCGAACGCAGATCTACAACGATCCAACGAAGTCCCAGTTCGCGGGCAAGATCCGCACCATCCCGATACCGGTCAGCCGCGAGCTCCTCGGCAAGTACGAGGTCGCGCCGGCGAAGGTCGAGTTCTGGGGCATGGGCATCCCGAGGAACGCCCGCAACAAGGAGCAGGCCTGGGAGCTGATCCGCGCGATGTCGTCGAAGGAATCGACGGTCATGGCCGCGATCAACGGCAACGGGCCGGTGCGCGCCTCGGCCTACGAGGACGCGCGCGTGAAGGAGAAGCTCTCCTACGCGCAGGAGGAGAAGAAGGTGCTGCTCGTCGCGCGCGCGCCGATGCCGGCCTTCGACCAGTCGCAGCGCGCCGCCGACTTCTTCAAGGAGGAGGCGGAGGCCGCCGTGCTGGGCATGAAGACGCCGCAGAAGGCGATGGACGACCTCGCCGCGCGCGTCCGGCCGCTGCTGGGTTGAGGAAAAACGCTCCTGGGATAAGAGCTCTCCAGGAAAAACTCTCCAGAGCAGAAATCCCCTCTTGGGATTTCTGCTCTGGAGAGAATCACGTTCAGGAGAGAGTTTGGTTCACGCGCCGAGGCGGGCGGCGAGCGCGCGGATGCTCGCCAGCGTGCGCTCGGGCAGCGAGATGCCACGCGGCAGGTTGGCGGCGCGCAGCGCGCGCTCGCGCTCGCCGGGGACCTCGACGCGCGCGAAGCCTGGCGCGGGCGGGCAGTCGCGCAGCTCGGCCAGCATCTCCTCCGCCATCTCGCGCATGCGCGCCGGCGCGCCGAAGCGCGACGTGTCGAGCGCCAGCACCAGCCAGTTGCACTCCGTCGTCGCGGGGCCGAGCATCGCCTCGCAGACGAGCTCCGCCATCACGGCCATGCCGTAGCCCATGGGCCCGCCCTTGGGCAGGATCGCGCCGCCCGCGAAATAGGCGGCGGGATCGCGGCTGGGCCTGCCCTCGCTGTCGATGATCGCTCCCGCTGGGACGAGCGCGCCCGCCGCGCGCGCCGAATGCAGCCATCCGCCGGCGATCATGGAGGTCGCGAAGTCGATCACCGCCGGCCCGCGATCGCCGCCCGGGATGCCCAGGCTGTAGGGATTGGTGGGCAGCAGCGCCTTGCGCCCGCCATGGGGCGCCGCCTGGCGCCAGTTCTTGCGCCCGCCGCCGCCGATGACGATGGCGAGCGCGCCGCGCTCCGCCGCGCGCTCGGCGAAGGCGCCGATGCGCCCGGTATGGCCGGCCTCGCGCAGCGCGCGCACCGCGATGCCGTCGCGCAGGGCCTGGTCGGTGGCGTCGTCGACCGCGAGGCGCATGGCCGGGATGCCGATCCCGCCGCCGCCATCGACCCAGGGCCAGCCGCGCTCCGCCGCCGGCACGAGCCGCGCGACGGCGTCGGCGCGCAGGTAGCCGGACGCCGCCTGTTCCGCGTATTGCAGCACGCGAATCGTGCCGTGGGATTCGACGCCGCACAGGTCGGCGTCCGCCAGGTGCCCGGCGACCTCCTGCGCGATGTCGGCCGGGAAGCCCGAGGCGCGCAGGATCGCGGCGACCAGCGCGATCGCCTCCGCGACCGGGACGAGGATGCGCGGCCCGTCGAAGTCGAGCTTGCTCGCCACGCCCGCGGCGGGATCAGCGCCGGCCATGGCCTGGCGCCTCCGCGCGTTGCAGCGCCCGCAACTCCTCGACCGGGATGTGGCAGCGTATGACATGGCCGTCGCCGGCCTCGCGCGCTGGCGGCGCGTCGGTCGCGCAGATGTCGCCGACGCGGCGATGGCAGCGTCGCTGGAAGGGACAGCCTTGCGCGGGCGGGGCGCTCTCCTGCACGTCGTCGGCGAGCAGGCGCGGGCGCGCGCCGGGCACCGGGTCCAGCACCGCGGCCATCAGCGCCTCGGTGTAGGGATGCGACGGCGACGCGTAGACCGCGCCGACGGGCCCGAGCTCGCAGATCCGCCCCTGGTAGAGCACGGCGACGCGGTCGGCGATCGCGCGCACGACGGCGAGGTCATGCGAGACGAAGACGAAGGTCGTGCCGCTGTCGCGCCGCAGCGCGTCGAGCAGCGCCAGCACCGCCGCCTGCACCGAGACGTCGAGCGCCGAGGTCACCTCGTCGCAGAGCACGACGCGCGGCGCGGCCGCGAAGGCGCGCGCGATGGCCACGCGCTGCTTCTCGCCGCCGGAGAGCTGCGCCGGCAGGCGGTCGAGGTAGTGGGCGCCGAGCCGGACCTGCTCGAGGAGCTCGACGCTGCGCCGGCGCAGCGCCTCGCCCGACAGGCCGAAATAGAGGCCGAGCGGCTGCGCGAGGATCGTCGCCACGTCGTGGCGCGGGTTGAGGCTCTCGTCGGGGTTCTGGAAGACGAGCTGCACCGCGCGCAGCTCGCCCGGTCCGCGGCGCGCGACGTCCGGCGCGAGCGCGATGCCATCGCCGAGCGCGATGGTGCCGTCGGCTCGCGGGACGAGGCCGGCGATCGCCTTGAGGATCGTCGACTTGCCGCTGCCGGACTCGCCGACCAGCGCGACGGCCTCGCCCTCGCGCAGGGCGAGATCGATGCCGTCGACGGTGCGCGGGCCGCCGGCGGGGCGGCCGAGCAGCTGGTCCACCAGGCCCTGGCGCGCATAGCTCACGGCGAGGCGCGAGAGCGCGAGTGCCTGCCCGCGGTCGTGCGTCGACGCGTCGGGGGCCGCGCGCGCGCCTGCGCGGGGCGCGAGATCGGCGACGGCGTCGGGGCGCAGGCATCGCGCGAGCGTGCCGTCGGGGCGCGCGGCGAGCGCGGGCCGCGTCGTGCGGCAGGCGTCGATGGCCAGCGCGCAGCGATCCGCGAAGGCGCAGCCGGGGCCGGCGCCGCCGGGCTCGGGCGGGCGGCCCTCGAGCGCGGCGGGCAGGGCGCCGCCCGCCAGGCGCGGGATCGAGGCCAGCAGGCCGCGCGCATAGGGATGCGCGGGCTCGACGAGCACGCGCCGCGCATCGCCGTCGAGCACGATCTCGCCGCCATACATCACCGCCACGCGCGCGCAGACGCGGGCGATCGCGCCGAGGTCGTGGCTGACATAGACCATGGTCGTGCCGAGCTGCGCGGCGAGGTCCGAGAGCAGGTCGAGGACATGCGCCTGCGTGGTCACGTCGAGGCCGGTCGTCGGCTCGTCGAGCAGCAGCGCCTCCGGCTCTCCGGCCAGCGCCATCGCGATGGCGACGCGCTGCTGCTGGCCGCCGGAGAGCTCGTGCGGGTAGCGCCGCGCGATCGCGTCGGGGTCGGGCAGGCGGACCTGCGCGAGCAGCTCGCGCACGCGCTCGCGGTTCTGGCCGGCGGGCCGGGTGCCATGCAGGCGCAGCACCTCTGCGACCTGCGCCTCGATGCGCAGGTTCGGCGTCAGGGACTGGCCCGAGTTCTGCGGGATGAGGGCGAGGCGCCGGCCGCGGATGCGCTCGAGCTCGTGGCGCGGCAGGGACAGGAGGTCCGTGCCGTCGAAGCGCGCGCTGCCCTCGATCGTGCGCAGCCCGCGCTTCAGGTAGCCCATCGCCGCGAGGAGCAGCGTGCTCTTGCCTGAGCCGCTCTCGCCGACGATGCCCACGGTCTCGCCACGTCGCACCTCGAGGTCGACGCCGCGCAGCACCTCGACGACGCGGCCGGAGCGGGACGCGAAGCCGACGCGCAGGGCGGAGACCTGGATCAGCGGGGGCTCGCCCATGTCAGTGGACCGGCGCGGCGGCGCGGTCGACGCCCAGCGCCTTGGCGAGGGCGTCGGCGGCGAGGTTGATGCCGACGATGAGCGAGCTCAGCGCGACAACGGGCGCGAGCCCCGCCCAGGGCGCGATCGCCATGAAGCTGCGCGCGTCGGCGATCATCAGCCCCCAGTCGGGCGTCGGCGGCGACACGCCGAAGCCGAGGAAGGAGAGCGAGGAGAAGGCGAGCAGCATCCAGGACCAGCGCATCGCGCCCTCGACCATCAGCGCGTCGAGCACGTTGGGCAGGATCTCGCGCAGGATGATGGCGGGGCGACCATGGCCGCGCGCGCGCGCGGCGAGCACGTAGTCGCGCGCCACGACGCCATGGGTCGCGGCGCGCGCGATGCGGATCACGGGGATGCCGTAGAAGAAGGCGAGGGTCGGCACGAGCACGCCGATCCCCGCCCCGAAGGTGACGATGATCAGCAGCATCTTCAGGATCCAGGGCAACGACAGGAAGGCATCGACCACGCGCATGAGCACGTCGTCGAGCCGCCCCCCGGCGAGGCCCAGCCAGATGCCGAGGATGCCGCCCCATGCGACCGCGAGCGGCGTGGCGATCGCGGTCACGACGATCGCCTGGCGGCCGCCCATCGCGGTGCGCGTGAGGACGTCGCGGCCGAGCTGGTCCGTGCCCAGCCAGTGCGCCACGCTCGGCGCGTCCAGGATCATCGCCGCGCTGATCGCCTTGAAGTCGTAGGGGACGATCCACGGGCTCGCCACGGCGAGCGCGACATGGGCAAGCACCAGCGTCGCGCCGATCGCGCCCGACGGCCGCGAGAAGAGGCTGCGCGCGACGCCGCGCCAGCGCGAGGCCCCGCGGGTCATCCGTTCCTCGCGCGCAGCGTGCGCAGCCGCGGGTTCAGGACCATCGTCAGCATGTCGGCGGCGAGGTTCACGCCCACGTAGACCGCGGCGAGGATGAGCGCGATCGCCTGTACCACGGGCAGGTCGCGGTCCGAGATCGCGTCGATCATGTAGTGGCCGAGGCCGGGATAGTTGAAGACCTTCTCGACCACGACGACGCCGCCGAGCAGCCAGGCGATGGTGAGCGCGACCACGTTGATCGCCGGCAGCAGCGCGTTGGGCAGCACGTGGCGCAGGACCATGCGCCAGTAGGGCACGCCCTTGAGCCGCGCCATCTGCACGTAGTCGCTCTCCAGCGTCTCGATCACGCTCGAGCGCACCGTGCGCAGGACATGCGCGGTCATCACCATCGTGAGGACGACCACGGGCAGGACGATGCCCGGGAAGAAGGCGGTGGCGGGCGCGCTTGCCGAGACCGTCACGATCCCCGGCACGAGGTCGAGCCAGATGCTGAAGACGAAGATTAGCACCGTCGCCGAGACGAATTCCGGGATCGTCATCGCGAAGATGGCGCCGGCGGAGAGGACGACGTCGGACGCGCCGTCGCGCCGCAACCCGGTCAGCACGCCGAGCAGCAGGGCGAGCGGCACGCCGAGCGCGAGGGTGCAGCCCGCGAGCAGGAGCGTGTTGGCGAGGCGGTCGCCGACGAGGCTGGCGATGCGCTTGCCATTATGCGCCGAGGTGCCGAGGTCAGCGCGCAGCGCGCCTGCGGCCCAGTCGAGGTAGCGGGCGACCGCCGGTCGGTCGAGGCCCAGCTCGCGCCGGCAGTTCTCGAGCCTCTGGCCCGAGGCGTCGCGCTGCAGGATCGCGGTGCAGGCGTCGCCGGGCAGGGCCTCCACCGCCGCGAAGATCATCGCCGAGACGAGGGCGACCGTGCCGAGGCCGAGCGCGAGCCGCCGGAGGAGGAGCCGGATCATGGGTGGGAGGATGGAGGGAGCGGGGGCGCCGCCGGACCCGGCCGGCGACGCCCCTGGCCGTCTTCAGTCGACCTTCACGAGGTGCCAGCGGATCGAGAAGTTCTCGACCGCGTCGATGTCGCGCGCGCGCGCCGTCGCGCCGACATAGTCGGTGACGTGGAAGGCGACGAGCGTGCTGCCGTTCTCCGACAGGCGCTTCTGCGCGTCGACGTAGAGCGCCCGGCGCTTGTCGAAGTCGAGCTCGCGGCGCGCGGCGTCGAGGATCGCGTCCAGCTGTGGGTCGCTGATGAACGACTCGTTCCACGGCGCGGCGGTGCGGTAGATCTCGTTAAGCGCCGAGTCGGCCGGACGCTCGTTCCAGCGCGTCATCACGACGTCGCGCTTGCGCCAGACCTGGTTCCAGTAGCCGTCGGTCGGCACCGCGGTCACCTTGACCCGGATGCCCGCCGCGGAGACCTGCTGCTGGAACGTCTCCGCGATGGTCGGCCACACGGACTCGACCGTGCTGGTCAGGAGCTCGATGTCGATCCCGTTCGGGAAGCCGGCCGCGGCGAGGAGCGCCTTCGCGCCCGCGATGTCCTGCGGGCAGGACATGTCGATCGCGCGGTACTGGTCCTTCGGGCCGACCGGCGTGTCGCATGCCGTCGATCCGCCATCGGCGCCAACGGCGATCTCGAGCATCGCCTTGCGGTCGACGGCCATGCGCATGGCCTTGCGCACGCGGGGGTCGTCGAAGGGCTTGGAATCCGCCTTGAAGACGATGCCGCGCCAGTTGCCGGTCTCGACGCGATGGACCTTGTGGCGGTTGCTGCGCTCGACGAGCTGGCGCTGCTGGCGCGACAGGCCGGGAAGGAAGTCGACCTGCCCGCCCAGCAGGGCCTGGAGCCTGGCATTGGCGTCGGAGATGCCGATGATCTCCATGCGCTCGACGCCGGGCGCGCCGAGGAAGTAGTCGGCGTTGGCGACCAGCGTGGTGGTGCCGCGCGGGTCGAACTTCTCGACCTTGAACGGGCCGGTGCCGATCCCGGTCCTGGCGATCGTCTCTCCCGACCCGTCGGGGATGATCATCAGGCGGTAGTCGGTGAGCTGCAGCGGCAGGTCGGCGAAGGGCTGCGCCAGCGTCATCCTGACCGTCAGCGGATCCACCGCCTCCATCGCCGTGATCATCGCGATGGTCGGGCGCACCGGCGAGTCGGTCTTCGGGTCCTGGATGCGCTTGAGCGTGTAGACGACGTCGGCCGAGGTGAGCGGCCGGCCGTCGTGGAAGCGGACATTCGGCCGGAGCCTGAAGGTCCATTCCGTCGCGCCCGCATTGGCGGACCAACTGGCGGCGAGGTCGGGGGAGGGCTTGCCGTCGAGGCTGGGCCGCACGAGGCGGCTCATGATCTTCTCGGTGACCTGGAAGACGCGGCCGCGCGAGGCGGGGTCGAGGCTCGATGCGTCGCCGAAGCCGACCTCGTGCGCCTGGCGGAAGGTCCCCTTCGGCTGCGCCATGGCCGCCGTGGCGCCCGCCGCGAGCGCCGCGGCAGCGATCATGGTGAGAATCCGCTTCATGCGTGGGTTCCTCCCGTTCGATGCGTCGCGCGCCCGGCATTTCCGGTGCGTCGACAACCCGTTCTCGGCCGAGAGTGCGGTCGCCCCGGACGGGGTGACAAGCCAAATTTCTCCGGGGGATGAATGAAGAAAACTCCATCCATGGCGGCCGCGGCGACATGCCAGCATCCGGTCCGACGCGGCGGGGCGGGCCTGCCGCGCGATCCCCGGGAGCAGGCATGGCGCCTCGCCTCGTCATCGCGATCGGCGGCAACGGCTTCACATCCGCCACCAGCCCCGGCCTCGACGACCTCGTCCTCGGCGCGATCCCCGGCGGGGTGCGGCGCATCGGCTATGTCGGCAGCGCGGCGGGCGACGACCCGGTTCGCATCGGGCATTTCCACGCGCTCGTCGCGCCGCGCGTCGCCCTCGCGTCGGTCTTCGATCGCCGTGCCACGGCCGCGCAGGCGGCGCGCTGGGCGGCGGGCCTCGATGCGATCTATGTCGGCGGGGGCGACACCGCGCGGCTCCTTGGCGAATGGCGCGCCGCGGGGATCGGCGACGTCTTCGCCAGCGCCGGGCGCGACGGCGTCGTGCTGGCGGGCGTCAGCGCCGGCGCCGCGTGCTGGTTCGAGCGCGCCCTGGTGAGGAACGCGGCTGGCCTCCTCGAGCCGATCGCGTGCCTGGGCCTGCTTCCGGGCAGCGCCTGCGCGCATTACGACGCCGAGCCCGAGCGGCGCGCGCGCTTCACGGCGGCCATCGCCGCCGGCGCGCTGCCTGGCGGCATCGGCATCGAGGACGGCGTCGCCGTCGCCTTCGCGCGCGGGGCGCCGCCGCGCGCCTTCTCGGCCGAGCCGGGACGCCGTGCCTATGCCGTGGCGAGCGACGGCGCGGGCGGCGTCTCCTGCGCGCCACTGCCCAGCCTCGTGCAGGGCCAGGCGATCGCGTAGGCGCGCGCTTCCTTCTGCAGCCAGTCGCAGACCGCCTCGATCTCCGGCCGGCGGCGGCTGCCGGGCCGCGTCAGGATGTAGTAGCGGCGCATCGGCGCGAGCTCGATGTCGAAGGGCTTCACCAGCCGTCCGGCCGCCACCTCGTCCGCGACGAAGGGGAAGGTGCCGAGCACGACGCCCTGGCCGTCGAGCGCGGCCTGCGTCGCCATGTTGGAATCCTCGATGATCGTCTCCTCGGCGAAGGCGAGGCCGGGCACGCCCGCGAGGTCGAGCCACGCCGCCCACTCGTAGCGGTCGCGCTGGTGGATCACGGGCAGGCGGGCGAGGTCGCGCGGCGAGGACACGCCGCCCGCGGCCTCCGCCAGCGCGGGGCTCAGCACCGGCGCGTAGCGGACCTGGAGGAGCGGCTCTGCCTCCAGCCCTGGCCACTCGCCGGTGCCCCAGTCGATGACCACCGAGGCGGGCAGGTCGGTCGGGCTGGTGATGCGCCGGCCGCTGCGCAGCGACAGCGCGATGCGCGGCAGGTCGCGCCGGAAGGCGTCGAGGCGCGGCGCCAGCCAGCGCGCGCCGAAGATCGCGCCCGCGGCCAGCGACACCGCATGGCGCGAGCTGGCGACGTGGTAGTCGATCTCGCGGGCGATGTCGTCGAAGGACTTGGCGATGACGCGGCCAAGCGCCAGCCCGGTCTCGGTCAGCACGACCAGCCTCGTCTTGCGCACGAAGAGCAGGCAGCGCCATTCGCGCTCGAGCATGCGGATCTGGTTGGAGACGGTGGTCTGGCTGACGCCGAGTTCCTGCGCCGCCTCCTTGAAGCTCTGCAGCCGCGCCGCCGCCTCGAATGTCCGCAGCGCGGTGAGGGGCAGGCGCCGGCGGTGGCGTGGATCCTTCATGGGCGCGCCGTGGGGGCCATGGACAAAGCTCGCTTCATCTATAGTCGAAGCTTATTTGGCTTGTCGATCCGACGCCGGGCGCCCAGCCTTGGCGCATGACGAGACGGGAAGAGCCGCGCCCCAGCGCGAGGCTGCCGACGGCGGAGGACGCGCGCCTCCTCGCGCGGCGCCGCCAGCCCAGGCTGGTCTTCGACTTCATCGACGGGGCCGCGGGCACCGAGGACGGGCTCGCGCGCAACGAGGCGGCGCTGCGCGCGCTGCGCCTGATGCCGCGTGTCCTCGTCGACATCCAGGGCGGCAGCACGACGACCACGCTGCTCGGGCGCGAATACGGCGTCCCCTTCGGCATCGCGCCGATGGGGATGTGCGACCTCGCCTGGCCGGGGACCGACCATGCCTTCGCCGCCGAGGCGGGCATGCGCGCCATGCCGGTCTGCGTCTCCACGGCGAGTTCGACGCCGCTCGAGGAGATGATCTCGCGTGCCGGCGGGAATGCCTGGTTCCAGCTCTACGTCACGGGTTCGGTCGACGCGGCCCTAGCCCTTTCGGATCGCGCCGCCGCCGCCGGCTACGAGGTGCTCGTCCTGACGGTCGACGTGCCGAAGCTCGGCCGCCGGCCGCGCGACCTGCGCAACGGCTTCGAGACGCCGTTCCGCATCCGGCCGCGGCAGTTCCTGGACTTCGCGCTGCACCCGCGCTGGTCGATCGGTACGCTGCTCGCCGGGCGTCCGAGGATGGCGAACTACGACGCCGCGCCCGGTGCCAAGGGCTACGACCGCAAGGCCCCGCGCACCGGCGCCGACTGGGACTTCCTCGACCGGCTGCGCGCGCGCTGGAAGGGCAGGCTGGTGGTCAAGGGAGTGCTGTCGCCGGAGGATGCGCGGCGCATCCGCGATGCGGGCGCCGACGCGGTCTACGTCTCCAACCACGGGGCGCGGCAGCTCGACGGCGCCCCGGCGACGGTGGAGGCGCTGGGCGCCGTCCGCGACGCGGTCGGCCCCGGCTTCCCGCTCGTCCTCGATGGCGGGGTGCGCAGCGGCGAGGACATCGTGAAGGCGATCGCCGCGGGCGCGGATTTCGTGATGCTTGGCCGGCCCTTCCTCTGGGCGATGGGCGCGGCCGGCGCGCCGGGCCTCGCGCGCTTCGCCGACGGGCTCGCCGAGGACATCGGCATCGCGCTCGCCCAGGTCGGGCTCAGGCACGTGCGCGAGATCGGGCAGGGGATCTTGGCGCCGCGCCGCGGCTGACGGCGCTCCGCGCGCCGCCCGCGCGGCCGCGGTTCAGGGCGCCGGCGCGACGATCCGGTGCCCGGCTTCCTCGATCCGTTCGCGCAGCCGCGCGACATGCGCGGGGCCGACCTCGCAGCAGCCGCCGACGATGCGCGCGCCCGCCTCGATCCAGCCCATCGCGAAGCCGGCATAGGTCCCGGGATCCAGGTCCGTGCGCGTGGCAAGCTGCTCGCGCGTCCGCCCGGGCAGGAACGTGCCGGGGATGCGCACGAAGCCGTTGGCGTAGCCGCCAGCGGGCAGGCCGGTGGCGACGAGCCCGGGCATCGCGCGCGAGATGCTCTCCGGCGGGCAGCAATTCGCGAGCACGGCCGCGACCGGCAGGCCCTTCAGCGCCGCGCTAGCCTGCGCCACGCTCTCGCCGGAGCGCAGCTCGGGGCCGTCGTCGCCGAGCGACCAGGCGATCCAGACCGGCTTGCCGAAGGGCGCGACGGCGGCGGCGGCGGCGCGCGCCTCCTCAGCCGTCGACATCGTCTCGCAGAGGAAGAGGTCGACATGCGGCGCCTGCAGCTCGGCGAGCCGCTCGTATTCCTCGCGGTTGCTGGCGAAGTCCCTGACGCGGTCCGGGCGATAGGTCCCGTTGAGCGGCGGCAGGCAGCCGGCGATCGCGACGCCCGCGCCGCGCTGGCCGGCCGCGTCGCGCGCCGACATGGCGAGCTCGCAGGCCAGGCGCTGCAGCTGGGGCACGCGCACCTGCTCCATCACCATCGACATGCGGGTGAAGGAGGCCGAATAGGTGTTTGTCGTGACGACGGTCGCGCCGGCGGCGATGTAGTCGGCATGGACCGACCGGACGAGGTCGGGCTCGGACAGAAGGTATTCCGCCGACCACAGCCGCGGCGCCTTGTTGGCGGAGCGCGCAAGCAGCTCGAGGCTGGTGCCGCCATCCATGAGCACGATGCTTGCCAAGTCGCTCTCCGATCGCGCTGTCCCCGTGGAGGCGTGGATCATCCGGAGCGGCCGCGCGGCCCGCAAAACGAAATTCCCGGGCCCATGCATCAAGCTGACTTGCGCCATCGCCCCGCGGCGGGGATACGGCGCGGGGCGTCAGCGCACGGTGAAGCGGGCCAGCGCGTCGCGGTCGACCTCGACGCCGAGGCCCGGCCCCTGCGGCACGGCGACGTTGCCGCCGACGAGGTCGCGATGGCTGCCGACGCGCGACACGAGAAGCTCCTCGCGCAGGGGATTGTCGAAGACCATGCACTCGTAGACGAGGAAGTTCGGTTGCGCGGCGGCGAGCTGGACGCTGGCCGCGGCGCAGAGCGCGCCCGACCAGCCGACATGCGGCGCATAGGCGACGTGGAAGGCATCGGCGAGGTCGGCGATCCGGCGCGTCTCGGTGATGCCGCCGGCGCGCGCGGCATCGGGCTGGATCACGCCCACGCTGCGCGTGGCCAGCAGGTCGCGGGCCTGCGTCGCCACGAAGTCGCTCTCGCCCGCGGCGAGCCGCACCTTCGTGCGCTGGCGCAGCAGGCGGTAGCCCTCGATGTCCTCGGGCGGGATCGGCTCCTCGAACCACCAGTAGCCGAGCGCGGCCAGTGCCTCGCCGACCTCCGTGGCCTCGTCGATGTCGAAGGCCCAGTTGGCGTCGACGCTGAGGCGGATGTCGGGCCCCGCGACCTTGCGGACCAGCTCGGCGCGCGCGATCGCCGCGCGCGGCGTCTGGCCGATCTTGACCTTGATGGCGCGGAAGCCGCGCGCCAGGCAGTCCCGCGTCTCGGCCTCGGCGCGCGCGTCGTCGCCCCAGTTGATGGAGGAGGCATAGGCGAAGACCTCGGCGCGGCCGACGCCGCCGAGCAGCCTGTGGACCGGCAACCCCGCCGCCTTGCCCATGATGTCCCAGAGCGCGATGTCCACGCCCGCGATGGACTCGACCAGCATGCCGCCGGCGCGGCCGGTCAGCCTGCCGCGCATGGCGCGCCAGAGCGCCGCCGCGTCGAACGGGTTCCGCCCCGCGAGGACCGGCTTCAGGATGGTCTCCACCGCCGCCGCGTAGGCCGGGGAGGAGGTGCGCGCGAGGCATTCGCCCCAGCCGGTGATCCCGGCGTCGGTGCGGACCTCGACCACCGCGATGTCGAGGGCCGGCCAGTCGCCCTGGCTGGTGCGCTGCGCCTGCGGCAGCCTCGCGCGCAGCGGATGCGCGATGACGTCGCTGATGCGCAGGTCGGCCGCTTCCATGGTCGCTCCCCGGGTATGGAGGCCGGATGCTACAGGCCGCGCCGCGCGCGTTCCATGCCCGGCAGGCGCGGCGGGCGGGTGGTACGGCGCCACGCGGCTGCTATATAGGCGGCTCGTCCTCGCGCAACGCGGAGCCAAGCAGCCATGTCCACCGGCGAGCCCGACCAGATCCCCGTGACCGTCCTGACCGGCTATCTCGGCGCGGGCAAGACGACGCTGCTCAACCGCATCCTCACCGAGCACCACGGCAAGAAATACGCTGTGATCATCAACGAGTTCGGGGCGGTCGGCATCGACAACGACATCGTCGTCGACGCCGACGAGGAGATCTTCGAGATTAACAACGGGTGCATCTGCTGCACCGTGCGCGGGGACCTCATCCGCATCATCGGCGGGCTGATGAAGCGCTCCGACCGCCTCGACGGCATGATCATCGAGACCACGGGCCTCGCCGATCCCGCGCCGGTCGCGCAGACCTTCTTCTCGGACGACGAGGTGCGCGCGCGCACCAAGCTCGACGCGATCGTGACGGTGGTCGACGCGAAGTTCTTCCCCGCGCGCCTCGAGGACAGCCACGAGGCCGAGGACCAGGTCGCCTTCGCGGACGTGATCCTGCTGAACAAGACCGACCTCGTCTCGCCGGAGGAACTCAAGGCGGTCGAGGCGCAGATCCGCTCGATCAACAAGTTCGCGACGATCCACCGCACGAAGCGCTCCGAGATCGACCTCGCCACGATCCTCGACCGCGGCGCCTTCGACCTCGAGCGCATCCTCACCGTGGATCCCGAGTTCCTCCACGCGGCGAAGCATGGCCACGACCACCACCATCATGACCATGACCACGGGCACGACCATGGCCATGACCATGGCCATCACGACCACGACCACCACGAGCATGGCGACCACGAGCATGCCCATGCCGAGGCGAAGGCGCCCGCCGGCGCGGCGCATGTGACGCGCCATGATTCCACGATCTCCAGCATCTCGCTGACGATCGACGGCCCGATCGACCCCGACCGCTTCCGCATGTGGATCTCGACCGTCCTGCGCGAGAAGGGGCAGGACATCCTGCGCTCGAAGGGCGTGCTCTCGGTCGAGGGAGAGGACAGGCGCCTGGTGTTCCAGGGCGTGCACATGCTGATGGATTCGAACTGGGGCCAGCCCTGGCGTGCCGGCGACGGCCGGACCAGCAAGCTCGTCTTCATCGGCCGCAACATCGACGGCGAGGCGCTGCGTCGGGGCTTCCTCGCCTGCGCGAGGCCGGCCTGACGCCGGCCACGGGAACGGGCGCGATGCAGGCGAACGGGGCCAAGGGACCGCCGCGGCGGAGCGTCGAACTCGGCGCCTTCGTCGTCGGCATCGCGCATGACGCGGCGGGTGGCGTCGTGGCGGCGGCGACAGGCGCGGGCAAGGTCGTCCTCCTTCCCGCCGATCCACTGGCGCAGGATGCGCCGCGCGAAGTCGAGGCCCATCGCGGCGCGAGCCTCGCCTTCTGCCGCGGCCCCTCGGGCGCGGACTTCCTGTCGGGAGGCGACGACGGGCGCCTCGTGCGCATCGGCGCCGACCTGCAGGCGACGGAGCTCCTCAAGGCCCGGCGCGGCTGGATCGACGGCGTGGCCGCCCATGCGGGTCGCTCGATGATCGCCGCGGTGGCCGGCAAGACGGTCCACCTGGTCACGCCCGCGGGCCTGCACGAGCTCGGCCCGCATCCCAGCAGCGTCGCCGACCTGTGCTTCAGCCCCGATGGATCGCGCCTCGCGGTCGCGCATTACGGCGGCACGACGATCCACCTCACGCAGAAGCCGGCCGAGAAGCCGCGCAGCCTGGCGTGGAAGGGCTCGCATATCGCGATCCGCTACAGCCCGAACTCGAAGTTCCTCGCGACCTCGACCCAGGAGAACGCGCTGCATGTCTGGCGCCTCGCCTCCGGCGCGGACATGCAGATGCAGGGCTACGCGACAAAGGCGAAGTCGCTGGCCTGGACCCATGACGGGAACTGGCTCGTCTCGGGCGGCGTCGAGCTCTGCGTGTGCTGGGGCTTCGCCGGCAAGGGGCCGGAGGGCCAGCCGCCGCTGGAGCTCCGGCCGCCCGGCGACGAGCCCGTGCTGATCACGCGCGTCGCCGCCCATCCCGCCGCGCCCTTCGTGCTGCTGGGCTTCGCGGATGGCCAGGTGCATGTCGCCGACATCGCGAAGAAGCGGGTGACGCCGCTCGATGGCCCCACGGGCTCGCCCGTCTCCGCGCTGGAATGGTCGCCGGACGGCTGGCGCCTCGCCGCCGGCACCGAGGCCGGCACGCTGCGCCTCTTCGACCTCAGGCCGCGGGGCTGAGGCCGGCGCGCACGCGCTCGACCGCGCGCAGGAGTCGGTCGAGGATGTCGTCGAGCTGCGCCGGCGTCACGGCCAGCGCGGGCGAGAAGGCGACGATGTCGCCCTCGGGCAGCGCGCGGATCACCAGGCCTTCCTCGCGTGCCGCGCGCGAGACGCGCTGGCCGACGCGCAGCTCCTCCGGGAAGCGGGCGCGCGTCGCGCGGTCGGCGACGAGCTCGATCGCCGCGAGCAGGCCCTGGCCGCGGATGTCGCCGACGATGTCGATGCCGCCGAAGCGCGCGCGCAGCCGCTCGAGGAACCAGGCGCCGGTGCGCGCCGCGTTGCCCGGCAGGTCCTCGCGCTCGAGGATGTCGATGTTCGCCATCGCCGCGGCGGCGCAGACGGGATGGGCCACGTAGGTGAAGCCGTGGTGGAAGGGCCCGAAGCGCCGAGAGCCTTCCTCGAGCATCGCCCAGACGCGCTCGGAGACGATCGTCCCGGCCAGCGGCAGGTAGCCGCTCGTCAGGCCCTTGGAGATCGAGATCATGTCCGCGTCGATGCCGTGCAACGACGAGCCGAACCACGTGCCGAGGCGCCCGAAGCCGGTGACCACCTCGTCGACCATGAGCATCACGTCGTGGCGGCGCAGCACCTCCTGGATGCGGCGCCAGTAGCCGGCTGGCGGCGGCAGCATGCCGCCCGAGCTCATCATCGGCTCGGCGATGAAGGCCGCGACCGTGTCGTGCCCCTCGGCGCGGATCGTCCGGTCGAGTTCCTCGGCGCAGGCCTCGGCATAGCCCTCCTCGTCCATCGCCTGGTCCTCGCGGCGATAGAAGTACGGCGCGCCGACATGCAGGACCGGCCCGCGCGGCAGGTCGAAATGGCGATGGAACTGCGGCAGCCCGGAGAGGCTCCCGGCCATGATCGTCAGCCCGTGATAGGCGCGATGGCGCGCGATGATCTTCTTCTTTCGCGGGCGGCCGAGGGCGTTGTTCGCGTACCACGCGATCTTGATCATCGTCTCGTGCGCATCCGATCCCTGCAGCCCCCAGAAAACGCTGCGCATGCCCGGTGGCGCGAGCTTCAGGACCCGGTCGGTGAGGCGGATCGCTACCTCCGATGCGTGGCCGCTATGCGCGTGGTAGAAGGCGAGCTTGCGGGCCTGCGCGGCGATCGCGTCGGCGATCTCGGCCCTGCCGTAGCCGGCATTGACGCAGAGCAGCCCGGCGCCCGCGTCGACCATCCGCCTGCCATCGCGCAGGCGCAGCTCGATGCCCTCCGCGCCCTCGACGATCGCCGGGTCGCCGAGCTCCCCCGCGGCGAAGGCGCGCAGGTCGGTGTTCGGGTGGAAGAAGACCTGCCGGTCGAGCTCCTCGAGGGAGAGGTTCGGCCTGGTCGCGTCGCGTTCCATGGATCCGCCTTCATGCGCTGGATGCGCGCCCGCCGGGGGCGCGTCACGCAATCTGTAGCGCGATCGCCGCGATCGCAACCGCGCCCGAGAGCATGGCGAGGCTAGAGGGCAGGGGGATCTCCCGCGTCTCGGGCGGAGGGGCGGGCGGTGTCGTCGGCGGAGGCGCGGGGTTCGCCGGGGCGAAGGCGAAGACGAGGTCGTCGAAGCCCTCCTGCTGCTGCCTGACCTCGAACAGCGCGAAGGAGAACGGCTCGGCAGGCGCGAGAGCCATGCGGTTCGCCGGCGCGTCGGTCGCGTCGTTCATCGCCTCGACGAAGTCGACGACGCGGAAGCGGTCCGCGACCGTCGTCGCGGCGAGGGCGAGCAGCCGGATCGGGTTCGGCGCCTCGACCATGTCGTCGGTGGCGAGGGAGATGGAGGCGAGCGGGGCCGCGAACTCCATGAGCAGGTCGTTGTAGCCGCCGCCGAGCGCGGGGCTCGCGGCCTGCTGGCCCGATATCGCCGAGGCGTCGCGCAGGATGCGCAGGCCTTCCGCGACCGGCGCGAGCGAGACGATCGCGCCGCGCGCGACGCTTCCCGAGAGGCGCACGGTTCGGAAGCGCACGCCGCTGGCCGCGAAGCCGTCGCCCGCGATGTCCGCGAAGGCGCCGTCGATCGCAGGCGCCTCGAAGTCGAGCAGCATGCCCTGCGATGGCGCCGCCCCTGCCTGCGTGCAGCCGCCAACCCAGGCCATCGCCAGGATCACGCGGATCGCAAGTCCCTTC
>Ga0194129_10003071_pt1 | contig 23744 bp, 23 predicted proteins | sample TA2KigCa35mmetaG_FD_150862 | JGI IMG/M metagenome (GOLD analysis project Ga0194129, IMG submission 150862) | Freshwater microbial communities from Lake Tanganyika, Tanzania - TA2015038 Kigoma Deep Cast 35m | ecosystem: Environmental > Aquatic > Freshwater > Lake | place: Tanzania: Lake...
ACAATGTGTGCTTCCGCCTCGGCTTCGGCCCCACCGTTCCCGGTGCCCGTCAGCTGGTGAACCATGGCCACGTGACCGTGAACGGCCGCGTCGTGGACATCCCCAGCTACCAGTGCAAAGCCGGTGACGTGGTCGCCATCCGCGAGCGCAAGCAGAGCAAGAAGCTTGCTGAAGCCAACCTGGAATTCCCGGGCCTGGCCAACATCCCTCCTCACCTCGAGCTCGACAAGAACAAGCAGGTCGCCAAGGTGATCAGCAAGTGCGAGCGCGAGTGGGTCGCCCTCGAAATCAACGAACTGCTGGTGGTGGAGTACTACTCCCGCAAGGTCTGATCGTCAGACACCCCTCAGATCACCAAGCCCCCGCCAAAGCGGGGGCTTTTTTATGGAAAGCCCTACCGGCAGCAAATTAACGGCAAAAACATGTGAGATGCAATACTGTTGGCCCAAATAACCCATACATGAACCAACGTCTCGCTTGCCTCTTGCATCTTGCGACAGCCTTAGCCGCTTCGACAGTGGCAACAGCAAGAGCAGAGGAAGACTCTCTTGCAGCATGCATCGGTCGATACACAGCCTTAGGGCTTTCCGCAGACCTAGCGTATGGGGAATGCAAGAAAAACACCCTTTCAGAATGCGTAAAAAACCTAATGGCCGGCAAGTATGTCGCTAGCTCTATCAAACATATTCCCACCGAGAAAAACAACAAAGAGAGTGGTTATCTCATTGACCTTGGCAACACCGAAAGCCGATGGCTAGAAGGTGCACAATGGGCAGAGAAAGGGTGCTATGCAAATACAACCGGGCCATACAAGCGCGAAGAAACACCCAAAAAGGGAGTATTCGGGAAAAGAAAGAGTTATCAGTGGTTCCGTCAAGGCTGGTGCTTTAACTCATCAATTGAACTTGAGCAGCCTTACGCGCTAGAGGAAGCTAAACTACGCTGCGAACTTGGAGCGACACCGGAAAAACCCAAGCAAGCCAATGAGTTTATTATCAAGATTGAATAGCCTGCAATAGGAGGAGTGCCTCTCAGATCAGATCAGCATCAATAGCGCCTGTTATAAACAACCTCTTTTACGGATCTACCATCAGCGGAGATTATAATCTTTGTCTTAACTGATGGCCCAAGGCCCATCTGCTCCCAACCAGGATGTCCACCATCAAAGGCGAAGGTAAACCCCTCTGAGTTTGACGAAACCAAGCACCCAGTGGCAGAAGATGAAAACATGCACGATGCTGGCCTATAGACAGATAAGCCGCCGTTAATTGAAATAGCAGTAGCGCGCGCGAGATTTACGGCACGCTGCCGAGAAGGTCCCATATTCTGAATTTGATCAACCTTCTCAAGAGAACTTCCCGATGAGCTATTGGAATCTCCACCCAGATCAAACCACTGAGCGCAAGAAGGCTCGGCAATAGCCAAGCAGAAACATGCAAGGAGGGCAGAGAGTGAGACTTTCATTAGATTATCAATAACTAAAGATGATAGAGCTTCTCAGTTTAGCTCAACGGAATTCAAGATCTGTCTACGCTCAGCTTGCTTACGTTGGCGAGCGGCCTCCGCTGCTCTTGCTGCCGCATCACGCTGTGCAGCTGCAGCCCGCTCGGCAGCAGCACGGCGCTCACGCTCTGCTCGAGCCGCAGCCTCACGCCTAGCTGCTTCGGCTTCACGAGCAGCTTGCAACTGGCGAGCTCGTTCTGCTTCTTGCTCTTGAGTTTTAATATCGGTGGCACCTAAAGCGACAAGCTCCTTACAACGATCAGCTCTAAGCTGGAGGTCAGAAAGCATAGATTCAAGCTCAGAGCCAGACATTGAGATAGGGCTTGGCTTCATCTCCTTGACAAGAGATGTCTGCTTGAGGAATTGATCGAATTTGCTCAGTTTTGTTTCCTGCTGAGTTAGCAAGACAGGCGTCCACCTTGCTGGTCTAACTGGAGCTTCGCAAGATTGACTTGCCACTTGTTGCTGCTGGGATGACCAAGCAGAAGCAAGTATTGGTCTCGTCTTCTCGAGAAGATCTCTGCTCCAGGATTTTTTATCGCATGCAGTCAAGATCTCGGAGTAGCGAGTAGGGGAGTACTGCTGAAGATCCGGTATGATCCAGCTTCCGTGCTGCTTTGTTCCCCAAAGCTCCATAGCCTGCGCCGACCTCTGGGCTGATTTTGAAGAACACTTATCTAGAAAGTACTGCGTATTAAGCGAAGCATTCACAACATCGTCGGGAGAAGACTTCTCGACATCAAACTTACGGTATCGCGAAACGTACTGGACAAGCGAAGGAAATTCGCGGGCTGCAAATTTGACATCTTCCTTTGCCTCATTACACCAATCGATATACATGCGGATTGTCGCAGGATCGAGCTGGCTTCGCTCTGGCCAGTTGCCAGTCCATATTGAATAGCAAAGTTCTTTTACAGATGACTTCCTGCGGTTAAGCTCAATCTCGCAATTGCGAGATCGCATCTCGTCGCACTCTAGATAGCCTCGATAAGACAGCTGGGCGACAAGAACGGGAGAGTAGCGCTGAAAGCCAGAAACAGATGAAGGAGCAAATGCGTAAGAAAACGACGGGGCCGCAAGGGAGGCTAAAACCGCAACTCCAGCAATAGTGCGATGCAAGGCAACAACTAGTTCTAGCTCAAGCTTAACACATTAAGCTTGAAGCAGGCAGAAATATTATAATTTTCTGAAGGGCCACAAAAAAGCCTCGACCCCGAACAAAAAACTCAAAGACACGCGCAAGAATTCTGCGGTCATAAGCCCCCCCCCGGGGGGGGGGGCTCCAAACACAACACCAATTACTATTGTCAACTCAAGTTAATCAATTCGAATTTCAAGGGGGGCACTACAAGAAGACTCAGCGGTTGGGTTAAAGATATCTTTACAAGCAGTCCATATTTGATGCTGACCAGACTTTGTCTGAAAATAACCATCGCGCGCCATTAGCCCAGCGCTAACATTCATACCAGTTATTCGGAAGGTTGGATCAGCATCTTTGGAAGCATTCGCTTCAAGATTCCAGTCAGCCAGGACTGGTTGACTGATGGCAATTTGCTCACTAATTAGCGTCTGGGCAGCAGCTCGATTAACCTGAGCATCAGAAAACCATTGATCAATTAAACCAATTGCAATGGATGGATCTTGAAAGACAGCACATTTTCTTGAGCGAGATAAGATATTGGGTGTGCCATCAGAGGCAACCGGATAATCGCTAATGGTTAGGAGCGGCACCCCCGAAACCTCTTCAATTAGGAAATTCTGGGCCTTGTAGGTTGTAGGAACACCTATTGAAACCTCTTGCCAATCAGAAGTTGAAGTCCCCAGGTCACCTGTTTTTGACAATAGGTATCTGCCATCGGCGGATCTAGCCAACGAAGGGAACCCCCTACACGAGCTAAATAATTCGTGCGATGCTATGAAGCGGTCTCGAAACTCAACAGCATTTGATGATGACTCAAGGACACCTGAGGTGGCACTTTCTACAATCACATCACCAGCCGGTTTCGTAGCATTCGAACAGCCATATACCGCTATCGAAAACAGAGATAGAACTACAACAATATTTAGTGTGGAATTTTTCATCGGAGACTTAACTGGCAAGCCGCCACTCACTGAACGAGTGGCGGCGATTTAGGATGGAATTATTTCGCAGGTCCGGTAAATTTAACTGAGCCTAGAATAAGCTTACCGTCTTCAACCCAGTTGTAATCTGCAAGGTCAAGATTTTGGGCTATCCCATGAAACACAATGCCGGACTCGCGGCCACATGAATCCTTGATGCCATCAATAATGGTCGTGGCTTTGTTATCAGCTTGCTTTGCAAACAGAGGCACAGAGACATCTTTCACCCAGAATTTGTCTGTATCCTCTAGCCTAACCTTTAGGCTTGAACCCTCTGCACCGTAAACGCTCCTAAGCGCAGCCGACTGAGCAGGGGTCACGCAAGCCAGGGGCTTGCGAGTTTTAAGGTCAATCGGGGGGGCAACGTTTACGGCAACCCTGTAGAGCATTGCGTTTTCTTTGCCGCGATATTTTATCTGGGTATTGATTGTGTAGAGATTTCCGCCGCTCTTAAGCGTAGACTGCTTCTCAAACATGCGCCCGCTTCGCACGTCTTCAGCTGGTTCAGAAGCTGGCTCAGGCGCAGGACTGCTCGAGATTCCTTTGCGCACCGCTCCCTCAGAAGTCTTATCAAGCTTTACGAATCTTGCACTTCCATCCGGAAGCCTCATCCATGCATAAAGATCGCCGGTTTGGTTATCGGCTAGCACATCATTCTTGTGCTCGAAGCGTTCAACTGGCTTTAGTCCTTGGGCAGATTTAGGAAGAGCAGCAATAAGCGCAAGGAGGCCTGCTCCTGCAGCAGCCCAAGGGATGTACTTGTTCATCAAACTAAGCGAAATTCAAAATCTAACAAAGCCATGCTCGCCGGTTATAAAGCAATTTGTCAAGAGCTGGACGCCGAGGATGTCATCCAATCCACTCAAGCACCAATCAAGGTCTCCAGGGCAGCGGTGACATCGGCCTGACGCATCAGGGATTCGCCGACTAGCACCGCATCAGCACCCGCGCTTTGAACGCGATCCAGGTCATCGCGCTTGAACAGGCCTGATTCGCTCACCAGCAGGCAGCCCTTGGCGCGGATCTGCTCGCCGTAGCGCTCCATCAGCTGCTCGGTGGTGGCCAGATCGGTGTGGAAGGTGGCCAGATCACGGTTGTTGATGCCGATCAGCTGCACCCCATCGAGAGCCAGCACCCGCTCGAGCTCCTGGGCGTCGTGCACCTCCACCAACACGGTCAGCCCCAGGGCCTTCGCCACCTTCAGCAGATAAGCCATATCGGCATCGCTGAGGATCGCGGCGATCAGCAGCGCCGCATCGGCGCCGGCGGCGCGGGCCTGATACAGCTGATAGGGGGTGAGGATGAAGTCCTTGCAGAGCAGGGGCAACTCCACCGCCTGGCGCACCTGCACCAGCACCTCAAAGCCACCCTGGAAGAACTGCTTATCGGTCAACACCGACAGGCAGCTGGCACCACCGGCGGCATAGCCCTTGGCGATGGCCTCGGGGTCGAAATCCTCTCGGATCACGCCCTTGCTAGGGCTGGCTTTTTTCACCTCGGCGATCACCGCCGGTTTACGGCAAGCAGCTTTCAACGCCGCCAGAAAATCGCGGGTGGCCGGCAGCTCAGAGACCTGTTTTTTGAGCTGCTCGAGGCTGACCCGCTCGCGGGCCACCGTGACTTCGCGATCCTTCTCCCAAACAATCTTCTCGAGGATGTTGCGGGGTTCGCTCTCCTCGTGGGGGATGGCGTACTCCAGGTGAGCCACCTTCACCTTCGGGTTGGGGGGCCGGCGACGAATCTCCATGCCCATCAGCCCGCCACCGCCATGGCGGCCTGTTTGTAGGCCACTTCCACCACTTCACTCAAGGTGGGGTGGGTGTGCACCTCATTGGCCAGCTGCTTCACGCTCTGGCGTCGGGCCACGGCGTTGGCGATCTCCTGGATCAGATCGGCCGCATGCAATCCATAGATGTGAGCCCCGAGCACCTCCCCGGTGCTCTTGTTGAACAGCAGCTTCATCAGGCCGTCGCTCTCGAGCTCCGCCAGAGCTTTGGAGTTGGCCTTGAAGTAACTGCGCACACTGCCGAGCTCAAAGCCCTGCTGAGCGGCCAACTCCTTGGCGTCGGCCTCACTGAGACCCACGGAGCTGATTTCCGGGTGGGTGAAGGTAGCCGCCGGAATGGAGCGGTAGTCGATGGCGCGGGGGTGCCCGAGGATGTTGTCCACAGCCACGGTGCCCTGGGCAGCGGCGGTGTGGGCCAGCATCATTTTTCCGGTCACATCGCCCACGGCCCAGAGGTGGGGCACGGGAGCACCGTTCACCAGCACCCGCAGCTGGTCATCCACCGGGATGAAGCCGCGGTTGGTCTCCACCCCGCAAGCCTCCAGGTTCAGGCCCTTGCTGCTGGGCACCCGGCCGGTTGCCACCAGTACCGCATCCACCTCGAGGGTTTCAACGGGCTCTTTGGTGGCCATGTCCACCAGCTCGATCTGCACCGGAGCACCGGGCTTGATCGATTTCGCCAACACCCCGGAGCGGGCATCGATGTCGCGCCCCTCGATCAGATTGCGGGCGGCAATCTTGGCGATATCGGGATCGAAGGTGGGCATCACCCGATCGAGGGCTTCGATCATCGTGACCTCGCAGCCCAGGGCGGTGTACACGTCGGCGAACTCCAGGCCGATGTAGCCGCTGCCGATGATCGCCATCCAGCGGGGCAACCACTCGAGGCTCACCGCTTCATCGCTGGTGAACACGGTGCGGCCATCGGTTTCGATGCCCGGGGGCACGAAGGGATCGGATCCCGTGGCAATGATCACGTCGCGGCCGCTGAGCACGCGATCCACCCCATTGATCTCCCGCACTCCCACCTTCTGGGGCCCTTCGAGGCGCCCGGTGCCTCGGATGATCGTGACCCCGGCGCGCTCGAGGGTTTTGGTGAGGTTGCCGCGGATGGTGGCCACCAGCTGGTTGGCGTGATCGGCAATCTTCTGGCGCTCGAAGCGCACAGGGGCGGCGTGGATCCCGAAGCCCTTGAGATGCTCCGCATCGGCCAGCTCCCGCACCCGGCCGCTGGCCGCCAGCAGAGCTTTCGAGGGCACACAACCGCGGTTCACGCAGGTGCCGCCCATATCGCGGCTCTCGATGATCGCCGTGCGCAGGCCGTGGTCAGCCGCGTGCTTGGCCGCATCGAAGCCGCCATAGCCCGCCCCGATCACGATCACGTCGAAGTCGAAACTGCCGTCGCTCACCTGAGGCCTGCCCAATTGGGGGGCATTCTCTCCTGTCAGGCTCCCTGAGCGCTCCTCTGTTGCTGTCTCCAGCGCTCCAGGAGCAACGGAGCCGCCGCCACCGCCACGTTCAACGACTCCACAGCGGCGCTGTGGGGGATGGTGACGCAATGGGTCGCCAGGGCCGCCAGCTCCGGATGCAGCCCGGCGCCCTCATTCCCGAGCAGTAGCACGGTGGGGAGGGTCCAGTCGAGATCCCAATAGGGAATCGAGCGGGACCCATCCACTAACGAGGCCACCACCTGATGCCCCGCCTGCCGGGCGCGCTCGATCTGAAGCTGCAGCCCTGCGCGATCAGGGTCGCGGCGGGTCGGCAGCGCCAGGGCGGCCCCGGCGGAAGCCCGCAGCACCTTGGGTTGCCAGGGATCGGCACCACCCCCCAGCCAGAGCTCCTCCACCCCCGCCGCCAGAGCCGTGCGCAGCAGGGTGCCCAGGTTGCCGGGATCCTGAAGTTGATCGAGGGCCAACACCCAGGAGCCCTGGCCCGCCGCCCCTGGAAGCGCCGAAATGGGCAGCGTCAGCACCACCCCATCCGGGGTATCGGTGGTGGCCACCGCCGCCAACACCTCGTCGCCCACGGGCTGCAGCGGGGCAGGGCAGGAGGCGGCCAGCGCGGGATGCCGTTCGATCCAGGCGGATGTCACCAACAGCCGATCCGGCTTCAGGCCGAGACGCACCACCTCCTGCAGCAGGTGGGTGCCTTCGAGCAACAGAAGCCCTTGCTCGCGGCGTCCTTTGGCCTGATGCAAGGCACGCAGGCGAGCCACCAGGGGATTGCGCCGGCTGGTGATCAGCTCCATCAGAAGGTTTCGTGGCGTCTCACATGCAGACCGTCGCCCACCACCAGACTCTTGTCATCGAGGTCGAGGCCCCGCACCGCCGCCACCTCACCTTTCAATCCCTCCGCTTGGAGGTTTTTGATCAGCTCCTTGATCAGCACGTCTTCGATTGTTTTTTGATCAAAGGCATCGGGAGTCAGCGCTTCGAGGAAGCGACCCAACTTGGAGGCGACCACCTCACGGGCATTGGTGATCTTGAGAACAAGCATCGGCGGATCAACGAACAAGCTCCAGCTCCAAGCTGGCAAGAGCTGCGCCGATCAGCAATCGGGTGCGCAGCAACAAAAAAGCTCCCCTCAGAAGAAGGGAGCTTTTCAGTGCGGATGGGGAGACTTGAACTCCCACGACATTGCTGCCACTAGTACCTGAAACTAGCGCGTCTACCAATTCCGCCACATCCGCAGGGTGTGGGCGACGTCGCTAAAGGCGACCAGCGAAATGTACCCCATCAGGGCGCCGATCCCGTCAGCGAGCTCAAGGGCGAACAAACCAGGCCAGTAGAGCGCTCAAGCCAGTTCTGCCGCCGGCCGTCTTGCCGGTCTCACACACGGTTGTCAGGATAGGGACCCTTAGGCGGGTCCTCCGTAGACATGACTGCCACGCTGGCCCCGTCTCAACAGATTCTCACCCCGCAACTGGAAATCGCCGGCGGTCGCCCCCTCTCGGGTGAGCTGCGGGTCAGCGGTGCCAAGAACTCCGCACTGGTGCTGATGGCCGCCAGTCTGCTCACCGAAGATCAGCTGCGCCTGCGCAACGTGCCTCCCCTCACCGACATCGAGGGGATGGCCGAAATCCTGATCTCCCTGGGGGTGTCCGCCAAGCGCGATGGCGAAGCCCTGGAGATGAACGGCTCGGGGCTGAGCCAATCGGCACCCCCCTATGAGCTGGTGAACAGCCTGCGGGCCAGCTTCTTCTGCATTGGCCCCCTGCTCGCTCGCCTGGGCATCGCCCGGGTTCCCCTTCCCGGTGGCTGTCAGATCGGCACGCGTCCAGTGGTGGAGCACGTCAAGGGACTGAAAGCCCTCGGTGCACAGGTGACGATCGAGCACGGCGTGGTTTCCGCCGTAGTGCCCGGCCGCGGACATCGCCTCAAGGGCGGACGCATCCATCTCGATTGCCCCAGCGTGGGCGCCACCGAGACCCTGATGATGGCGGCCGCCCTGGCGGAGGGCGAAACGGTGATCGAGAACGCCGCCCTTGAGCCCGAGGTCATCGACCTCGCCGGCCTGCTGCTGGCTATGGGCGCCAAGGTGCGCGGCGCAGGCACCCCCACCATCACCATCGTCGGCGTCGATCGCCTCCACGGCGCCGATTACGCCGTGATCCCTGATCGGATCGAAGCCGGAACCTTCCTGCTGGCGGCCGCCATCACCCGCTCCTGCCTCACGGTGGCTCCGGTGATCACCGATCACCTCGGTGCGGTGCTCACCAAACTCGAAGAAGTGGGCTGCCACCTGGACATTCAGGGCACCAACGTGACCATCAGCGCCCAGGAGATCCAGGCGGTTGATCTGCGCACCCAGCCATTCCCCGGCTTCCCCACCGACCTGCAGGCCCCGTTCATGAGCCTGCTCGCCACGGCGCAGGGCACCAGCGTGATCACCGAGAACATCTTTGAAAACCGCCTGCAGCACGTCGGTGAACTGCAACGCATGGGTGCCGCCATCCGCACCCAGGGCAACACCGCCTTCATTGAAGGGGTTTCGCGCCTGAGCGGGGCTCCCGTGCAGGGCAGTGATCTGAGGGCCTCAGCGGCGATGGTGCTGGCGGGCCTCGCCGCTGAAGGCATCACCACCGTGCAGGGGCTCGAATACCTGGATCGCGGCTACGCCGATTTCGAAGGCAAGCTGAATGCTGTTGGCGCCTCGATTCGTCGTCTCAGCTGATCCCTGCTGACCCTTACAGTCGCAGGCGCGGGAGCGTGCCGGAATTGGTAGACGGACTCGACTCAAAATCGAGCGCCTTCGGGCATGTGGGTTCAAGTCCCACCGCTCCTATCTCCCCGCCGCCCAAAACCCCTCCGGGGGACTCGGCGGTGATGAACACCTACGGGCGTTTTCCGCTCGAGCTGGTGCGCGGTCGAGGGGTCTGGGTTTGGGATTCCAACGGGCGTCGCTACCTCGATGGCGTCGCCGGCATCGCCGTTTGCACCCTCGGCCACAGCAGCCGTGCCCTGCGCAGCGCCCTCGCACGGCAGCTGCGCAAACTGCAGCACGTTTCCAATCTCTACCGGGTTCCGGAACAGGAGCAGCTGGCGGGCTGGATCCGCGACAACAGCTGCGCCGACAGCGTCTTCTTCTGCAACTCCGGCGCTGAAGCCAACGAAGCCGCCATCAAGCTCGCCCGCAAACACGGACATGTGGTGCGCGGCATCGACACCAGTTCCGAGCGCGGCCCGCTGATCCTCAGCGCCCAGGCCAGCTTCCATGGCCGCACCCTGGCGGCGGTCACGGCGACCGGGCAGCCGAAATACCACCAGGGCTTTGAGCCGATGGTGCAGGGATTCCGCTACTTCCCCTACAACGACATTGCGGCGTTCGAAGCCCTGCTGCACAAGTGCGAGGCCGCCGGTCCGCGGGTGGCGGCCGTTCTGCTGGAGCCGCTGCAGGGGGAAGGGGGCGTCAACCCGGGCAATCCCGCCTTCTTCAAGCGGGTGCGGGAGCTCTGCGACCGCTACAACATCCTGCTGATCCTCGATGAGGTGCAGGTGGGGGTGGGCCGCAGCGGCTGCCTCTGGGGTTATCAGAAGCTCGGCATCGAGCCCGATGCCTTCACCCTCGCCAAGGGTTTGGGGGGTGGCTTCCCGATCGGGGCGCTCTGCGTAAAGGCCAAAGCCGACCAGCTCAAACCCGGTGAGCACGCCAGCACCTTCGGGGGCAACCCCATGGCCTGCAGGGCAGGTCTCACCGTGGCCGAAGAGCTCTATCGGCGCAACCTGCCGGCCCATGCCGAAGCCATGGGCAAGCTGCTGCAGGAGCGGCTGTTGGATCTCGCCAGCCGACACCCGCTGGTGATTGAAGGGGTGCGGGGCTGGGGATTGCTGCAGGGCCTCGTGCTGCGCGCCGATGGTCCTGTGGCCATTGATGTGGTGAAAGCGGCCATGGCCGAAGGCCTGTTGCTGGTGCCCGCCGGCACCAACGTGGTGCGCTTTGTGCCCCCTCTGACGATCCAGCCCCGCCATATCCGCGAAGCGGTGAAGCGCCTCGAGCGTGCCCTGAAGGCGTGCCAAGCACCGACCCCTTCGCCGAACTGATCGCTCCCTTCAGCCGCCGGGGCGTCGACCTGGGGCTGGAGCGCATCGAAGCAGCCCTGGCTGAGCTGGGGCATCCCGAGCGATCGTTTCAGGTGGTGCAGGTGGCCGGCACCAATGGCAAGGGATCCATCGCCACGATGGTCGAGCGCATCGCCACAGCGGCGGGCCTGCGCTGCGGGCTCTACACCTCACCCCACCTGATCAGTTGGTGCGAGCGCATCCGGCTGCCCGTGGGGCTGATCAGTGAGGCCCAGCTGAAAAGCCTGCTGCAACGTCTACAGCCCCTGGCCCTGCGCCACGACCTCACCCCCTTTGAACTGATCACGGTGGCCAGCTTCGTGGCCTTCTCTGAAGCGCAGGTGGAGCTGGCCGTGCTGGAGGTGGGCCTGGGGGGCCGCCTCGATGCCACCACCGCTCATTCCAAGCGCTCGGTTCTGGCCTTCGCCAGCATCGGCATGGACCACACCGAACATCTCGGCGACAGCCTCGCGGCCATCGCCCGGGAGAAAGCTGCGGTGATGCACCAGGGAGCGGTAGCGATCAGCGGTCCGCAACACCCTGACGCCGCAGCTGTGCTGGAGAAGGAAGCGAAGCGGCTGGGCTGCAGGCTGCAGTGGTGCCACCCCCTGCCATCGGAGCAGGAGGGCGGCCCCCGTCTTGGCCTTCAGGGCGACCTGCAACGCCTCAACGCCGCCGTCGCCCTGGGGGCGATTGAGGCCTTGCGCGCCCAGGGGTGGAGCATCGGCCCAAGCGCGATCAGCCAAGGACTGGAATCCGCACGCTGGGCCGGTCGCCTCGAGCGTCGCTGCTTTGCAGGGCGGCCGCTGCTGCTCGATGGCGCCCACAACCCTCCGGCCGCCGCGGCCCTGCGGCGGGAGCTGACAGGCGGTGCCCGCCGCTGGCTGATCGGCATCCAGCGGCACAAGGACGCGCCCGAACTGCTGCGCCTGCTGCTGCAACCCGGCGATCAGCTGCGGATCTGCGCCCTGCCGGAGCACAGCAGCTGGAGCGCTGCGGAGTTGCGCGCGGCCCTGGATCCTGCCCTGGCTGAATCCACCACGTTGGATGCTGCCGAGGCTGATCTAGCCAGCAACCTGCCCTGGCTCGTGGAGTCGCCCAATCTGCCGGTGGCCTGCGGCTCGTTGTATCTGGTGGGCGCGCTGCTGCCGCTTGTGGAGGCGACAGACTGACACCAGAGCCGCCGCTGCCGATGACATTCCCACGCCTGTTCAGCTGGCTCATCGCCCTGCTGCTCCTGGTGCCCTGGGCCGGGGCGGCAGCCGCCCTCGACACCAGTGCCGGCGTGGGACTGCAGGATCGCGCCCTGTTCCAGGACACGGTCGACTACACCCTCACCAATCAGAGCGGCAAGGACTTCTCCGGCCAGCAGCTGGCCAACACCTCCTTTGCCGGTGCCGTAGGCAAAGGGGCCAACTTCAGTGGCGCCAACCTGCACGGCGCGATCCTCACCCAGGGGGCCTTCCCGGAGGCCAACTTCAGCGGGGCCGATCTCTCCGACGTGCTGTTGGATCGCACTGATATGAGCGGAACCGATCTGCGCGGTGCGGTGCTGGTGGGGGTGATCGCCTCCGGCAGCAGCTTCAGCGGGGCCCTGGTGGAGAACGCCGATTTCAGCGATGCCTTGCTGGATCGCGCCGATGTACGCAGCCTCTGCAGCCGGGCCAGCGGCACCAACCCGATCACCGGGGTCGACACCCGAGCCAGCCTCGGCTGCTAGCTCCAGCCGCGCAGTTTGCCGGGGTTGAGCAAACCGGCGGGGTCGTAGTCAAGCTTGGCGGCCACCTGGTCGGCATCCACCACGCCAAGCCCTCCGTCTTCCACGCTGATCGCATGGGGGTTGAACAACAGGCAGCCCAGCTCGCGGGCGTGATCAATCAACGCCTGCAACTGCTCAGGGCCGCGCCAGCGCACCAGGGGCAGGCAGGCCAGGCGCTGGCGACCCATGCTGCGCACCGCCTCCAGATGCCAGAGCAGGTCATCACCCCAGCGCGCCCGCAACCCATCCAAGGCAGGGCCCTCTGGCTGCGGAAGCATCAGCTGCAGGTAGGTGAGCCCAGGATCGTGACTGCGCAGATGCAGGGTGGTGTGATTCCAGGTGAGCTCCCGCAGGGGTAAGCCGCGGCTCTGCCCCTGGGGGGCCTGCCAGATCAGCTGCCCCCCGAGTTCAGGCAGCCAGCTGCGCAACAGCGGCAGCGCATCAGGGGCCGCCAACAGCAGCAGGCGGTGCCCGGTGCCATCCGCTCCGGGGCATCCCTGCGGCCAGGGCAAACGCGCCGCCACCGCCGCCTCCACAGCGCAGAGGGCATTCAGCAGCAGGGCCGAGGCCGGCAACTGCTGCGCCGCCGCCAGGGCCCGAGACCACTCGGGGAACTCCAGCACCAGCTGCTGCCAAGGCACCGCCGCCGCGCTGGTCATCGTCAGGGCGGTGAAGATGCCATTGCAGCCATAGGCGTGGTTGAGGGGCTGTGCCCCCGTGGCATCGAGCTGGAGCAGGCGCGGCTGCGGTTCCACGCTGACCACCTCCGCTCCCAGCAGGTGTCCGGGATCCCGCAAGAAGCCCCAGCGCAGCGAACCAATGCCACCGGATCCGCCGGCGACGTAACCCCCAAGGGTGGCCGTGCGCATGGTGCTGGGCACCAGCCGCAGCTCGCGGCCGGCCTGCTGCAACTGCTGATCGAGATCCGACAGCAGGATGCCGGGCTCCGCCGTGAACACTCCGCTGCCGGCCTGCAGCTGCCGCAGGCGATTGAGGCCACTGGTCTCCAGCACCAGACCACCGGCGAGCGGGATGCACTGGCCGTAGTTGCCGGTGGCCGCACCCCGCAGCGTGAGGCTGACGCGATGGCGCCCGCAGGCCGCCGCCACCTGCAGCACCTGCTCCACAGTGGCGACCCGCACCCCCAACTGCGCCCGCAGGCCGCAGAGCAACGGTTGCAACACCGGGGAATAGACAAAGCCATCGGCTGAGAGCCCCTCCAACTCGCCGGCACTGCGCAGGGGCTCCAAGCCGGCCGCCCGCAGGTCAGCCGCCAGGGCATCCAGCTGCTCAGGGCTCGCCGCAGCGGGCAAGCCAGCCGGCAGGGCGGAGGGCAGATCGGGGGTGGGAAGCATCAGAGCAGGCTGCCGGATTCAGGAGCCGGAAGCCACTGCCCCTGGCGCAGCACCCGGCGTTGGGGCGGACGGGCCAAAACATCAGACCAGCTGGTGGCGGAGGTGAGCAGCAGATCGGCGGGTCCGCCCACCCGCAGCACACCATCCCAGGCCAGGTTCATCAGGGCCGAGGGGATGGTGGTGAACGGCATCAATCCCTGGCGCTGCCAGGGCGGGGTGTGGAAGGCGCGAAAGGCCAGACGCAACAACTCCAGCGGATCGAAGTCACCGCCGGGATACCAGGGGTCCTGCACGTTGTCCGCTCCGATCGCCACCGCAACCCCCTCCTGTTGGAGCAGCCGCACCGGAGCCGAGGGGCGCCGAGCCATCTGTTGTTCCTGGGGGCGTCCCAACAGCCAGAAGTTGGTGGTGGGCAGGGCCACCACCGCCAAGCGATGCCGCTGCATCCGCTGGGCGAGCCGGCGGGCTTGCCCTTCCGGCAACAACGCCAGGCTGCTGGCGTGACTGCAGGTGATCGGCACTCCGGGATGCCAGCGATCCAACTGCCGCAGCAGCAGCTGCAATCCCGCCGCAGGAGCCTCGGCACTTTCATCAATGTGCAGATCGATGCCGCAACCCAGATCAGCTGCCAACTCCAACAGGCGCTGCAGCGACTCGCCGTCGCGGTTGGAGTCGGCAAAGGGAGGACCGATCACCCCACCCAGCAGCCCGCCGCAGGCCGCCCGCTGCCGCGCCAGCAGCTCCCCCTCCGGTTGGCTCCAGAAAGGAAGCGGAGCGAGGGCCACCAATTGCAGATCGATGCGCCCGCGCCACTGCTCTTGCAGCTGCAGCAGGGCTTCCCAGCTGGGCTCCCCGCAGGCCGATCCACTGTCCACATGGCTGCGCAGGGCCCGCAGGCCGTAGCGCCAGGCCTGCTCGAGTGCTCGGCTTCCGCGCTGGAACACCTGCTCAGCGCTGCGCTGCTCGCCTTCTCGCCAGTTGGCGGCCAGGGCCCCCTGCATCGTGCCGGCTCGGTTGGGGAAGTGCTCCCAGCTGAAGGCTTTATCGAGGTGAACGTGGGCATCCACCAGGGGAGTGATCGCCAGCCGATGGGAGGGATCGGCCGCGATGGCCTCCATCGCTGTGATCACCCCATCGCACCACTGCAGACGCAGAGAGAGCAGGCCCTCCTGATCACCGCAGGGCAGATCGCTCCGGCCAGGATCCAGCAGCACCCGCGGCAGACGCAGCTCAAGGGTGTGGCTCTCAGCCAAAGGCATCAACGCTGCTGCAGCGGGCTGTCCTTCTGGGAACTCTGCAGCACCAGCAGCTGACCGGCGCCCGCCAGGGTCAGGGCTTGATAGCGGGGCACCGTGAGCCCGGGCAGGAGCGTCTGGCCACCCAGTTCCGTGGAGTAGAGGCTGAACAGACCCGCGTTGTAGCGGCGGCTGCCGGCCCAGGCCAACTGCCCCAGCACCTGCCGCTGGCTGGCCACCAACTCCGGGCAGTTCCTGATCACCAGCTGCGCCACCAGGGGCAATCCACCGGGACTACACAGTTCGCGGCTGGCCAGCTCCACAAGGCGATCGCCCGCGAAGGCCTCAAAGTCGACAGGGCCGGGATTGCTCAGGGCCAACCCCGCCACGGCGATACCAGCGGCCGTGGCCCAGGCCCAACGGCAATCAGCGGGTGCGCAGGCCATCGTGAAGCAGGAGTCGCATTGATAGGATTCGGCAGCCCTGGCGGGCGTAGCCAAGTGGTTAAGGCACCGGGTTGTGGTCCCGGCATTCGGGGGTTCAAGTCCCCTCGCTCGCCCCTTTTGTGAACCCCAGGATTCTGATCGGGAATCCTGGGGTTTCTTTTTTCGTCACGCAACCGACTCAAGCCGGAGCCAGCACAGCCCTCAACAGGCCACCTGCCCCATGGCGCACGGGATCGAGCACCGGCAATCCGAGCTGATCGGCAAGCTGCTGCGCCTGATCCGCCGCAGATCGCTCATCCAACAGAGCCGTATTCAGGGCAACGGCGCGCACCTTGGGGCGCAGGCCATCGGGTCGTCCCAAAGCGGCGACAGCCTCGCAGGTGCTGATCAACTCCGGCAGCGGGGGGATGGCCACCGGCACCGCCCCGGGCCGGGTGCGCACGTGGGTCTGCCCTGCCCTGTGTACCAGGAGCAGATCGGTGGGCTGACTGCCCCGCATTAAAGGGAGGGTGGCGGTGGAGCCTGGATGGCAGAGGGAGCCCTGGCCCTCCACCAGCACCACGGCCTCCGGGCCCGCCCCCTGCGACGCCGCCATCACGGCGGCCTCCACCGAGCCGGCGGCGTAGTCGACGCGCACGGCATCAAGGGCCACCCCCTGACCGCTGATCAGGATCCCAGCCTGGCCCGTTCCGACAAAACGGCTATCGAGGCCCTGGGCCAGGGCCGCCCGTTGCAACTCCAGGCAGGTACTCATCTTGCCCACGGCCATATCGGATCCCACCGCCAGCACCCGGCGGCAGGGCAGGGCCGCGCAGCGGGCCGTGGCCACCTCCAGATCCTCCGGCTCCTGGCGAAGATCCCAGATCCACTGGCCCGAGGCCAGGGGAACCTTCGCAAACTCCGGATCCTCCGCCAGCCGGCTGTGCAAACCACTGGCGAGGCTCAGACCAGAGCGGAGCGCATGCACCACATCGGAGCGCATCTCCAGCGGCAAACGCCCACCGGAGGGAGCCAACCCCACCACGGCCACCTCCGGCCCGTAGGGCAGGGCTGCAGCCATGTCGGCCACCAACGGCACTGAGCAGGGGATCCCCGTGAGGGTCTGGAGATCCTCCCCGGCATGGGCGGGATCGATCACCGCCACGATCGGGCCCTGGCGGTAGCGCAGCATCGCCAGGCCGGTTTTGCCAGAGAGGTTGTCACTGCCGCCATGGAGCAGGAGCACCACCGGGGCGTCAGAGCGCAACATTCAGATCGCCTCCTGGGCGCCGAGGCCCGCTCGCGCAGAGGGGCGCAGCACATCCCCATCGCGATCGGGGCCTGCGAAGGGGTCATCGAGCAGGTTGAGATGGCTGTCGAGATCGGGCCACTGCACCAGGGGCAGCAGCTGGGCGGCAGCGCTGTTGAGCAGGCCGCCGTCGGAATAGCAGCCGAGCATCACACCCAAGCCAAGCCGCCTTGCCGTTCGAGCCATCAGCAATCCCTCCGAGAGACCACCGCACTTCACCAATTTGATGTTGATGCCATCCACATGGGGGGCCAGGCGCCAGAGATCGGCAAGATCCCAACAGCTCTCATCGGCCACCAACGGCACCGGAGCCAGACCCTTCAACGCCTTAAACCCAGCCGTATCGGCCTCAAGATCAGGCTGGGGCGGCAGAGGTTGCTCCACCAGCACAACCCCCTGATCGGCCAGCCACGGAATCATCTGCCGGGCCCCATCAGGATTCCAGCCGCCATTGGCATCGATCTGCAGCTCATCGCCGGGGCGCAGGGCTGAGCGCACCACCTCCACCAGGGCGCGGTCGTGGTCGACGCCATCGGGGGAACCCAGCTTGAGCTTGATGCGAGTAGACGGCAGCTGCAGCCGCCAACGCTCGAGCCGCGCCAACACCGCCGAGGGCTCTCCAAGCCCGAGGGTGACGCTGGTGGCGACACAGGCCCCTGGATCCAGGCCCCAGAGCCGATGCAGCGGCAGCCCCAGGCGTTGCCCCCACCAGTCGTGCAGGGCCAGATCCAGGCCGCAGCGCGCCGGTGGGCTCAGGCCGGCTAGCAGAGGCTCGAGGGCCTGCAAGGGCTGCGGTTCGAGGCTCTCAAGCTGCGGCGCCAACGCCTCCAGTTCCAGCGTGATCGCCTCGGTGTCGTAGTGGCGGTGGCCCGTGTCGAACCCGCCGGTTTCCCCCCGGCCCCTCACCCCGTCGTGCTCCAGCTCCACCAGCAGATGCTCCACGGCGCTGGTGGTGCCTCTGCTGATGGCCAGGGGCACAGCCTTATTCAGAGGGAAGCGATGCAGGCGAAGGCGCATGGCCCCTCGGCGCTGCCTTCAAGCTGGCACGCATGATGCCCACTCGCCACAAGCCGCTCCGGCGATACCGGAAACTGGAGCGATGACGGCGACACAACTCAGCGCCCCGGCTGCACCCACGGCGGCCGCTGACGGGCGCGGCAGCTACTGGATCACCACCTTTGGCTGCCAGATGAACAAGGCGGATTCCGAACGCATGGCCGGGATTCTCGAATCGATGGGCTACCGCGAAGCCCAGGCCGAGCTGGAGGCCGATTTGGTGCTCTACAACACCTGCACGATCCGCGATAACGCCGAGCAGAAGGTTTACAGCTACCTAGGCCGTCAGGCGCAGCGCAAACGCACCAACCCCAATCTGACCCTGGTGGTGGCTGGCTGCGTGGCGCAGCAGGAGGGCGAATCGCTGCTGCGACGCGTGCCCGAGCTCGATCTGGTGATGGGCCCCCAGCACGCCAACCGCCTCGATGTGTTGCTGGCTCAGGTGGAGCAGGGCCAGCAAGTGGTGGCCACCGAAGAGCACCACATCCTCGAAGACATCACCACCGCCCGCCGCGACAGCAGCATCTGCGGCTGGGTGAACGTGATCTACGGGTGCAACGAGCGCTGCACCTACTGCGTGGTGCCCTCGGTGCGCGGCAAGGAGCAATCGCGCCTACCGGAGGCGATCAAACTGGAGATGGAAGGCCTTGCCGCCCAGGGGTTCAAGGAGATCACCCTGCTGGGCCAGAACATTGATGCCTATGGCCGTGATCTCCCTGGCATCACGCCGGAGGGCCGCCGCCAGCACACCCTCACCGACCTGCTGCAGTTCGTGCACGACGTGGAGGGCCTCGAGCGCATCCGCTTCGCCACCAGCCACCCGCGCTACTTCACCGAACGGCTGATCGATGCCTGCGCCGATCTGCCCAAGGTGTGCGAGCACTTCCACGTCCCCTTCCAGAGCGGCGACGACGACGTGCTCAAGGCGATGGCCCGCGGCTACACCGTGGATCGCTACCGCCGCATCATCGAGCGCATCCGCGATCGCATGCCCGATGCCTCGATCAGCGCCGATGTGATCGTGGCCTTCCCCGGTGAAACCGACGCCCAATACCGCCGCACCCTCGCCCTGATCGACGAGATCGGCTTCGATCAGGTGAACACCGCCGCCTACTCCCCTCGCCCCAACACCCCCGCCGCCGACTGGCCGAATCAGCTGAGCGAAGAAGTGAAGGTGGAGCGCCTGCGCGAGATCAATGCCCTGGTGGAGCGCAAGGCCAGGGAGCGGAGTGCCCGCTACGCAGGCCGCAGCGAACAGGTTCTGGTGGAGGGCATCAATCCCAAGGACGACAGCCAGGTGATGGGCCGCACCCGCACCAACCGGCTCACCTTCTTCCCTGCTGCCCGCGCCGATGGCGGCCAATGGCAACCGGGGGATCTGGTCGAGGTGCGCATCGAGGAGGTGCGGGCCTTCTCCCTCAGCGGAACAGCCCAGCCGTAGGCCTGGTCAGCGCCGAGATCGCTGATACGTTTGGCCTCTCGATTCACGCGCCCATGACCAGCGAACCCATGCAACTCGGCCTGGTGTTCGGTGGGGTCTCCGGTGAGCATGCGGTGTCGATCCGCTCGGCCAACACGGTGGCCGCAGCCCTACGCCGCGGCGCCAACGCCAGCCGCTACCGGCTGAGCTGCTTCTACATCGATCAATGGGGACACTGGTGGCCCCCAGCTGTCGCGGATGCGGTGCTGGCGAAGGGCACGCCCGCCAGCCTCGAGGAACTGCCCGCCGCGCCCCTGCGCCCAGGATTCCAGGGCTTCCCCGAAGGTGCCCTCGACATGCAGCTGTGGGTGCCCGTTCTGCACGGCCCCAATGGGGAAGACGGCACGATTCAGGGGCTGTTCAGCCTGATGCAGGTGCCGTTCGTGGGCTCCGGTGTGCTCGGCTCAGCGGTGGGAATGGACAAGCAGGCGATGAAGGCCGCCTTCGCCGCCGCCGGCCTGCCCCAGGTGCCCTACGCCTGCGTGGATGCCGTTGAGATACGAACTGATGCCAATGCCCTGATCCAGCGCCTCGAGCAGCAACTGGGTTACCCCTGCTTCATCAAGCCCGCCAATCTCGGCTCCTCGGTGGGGATCAGCAAAGCCACCAACCGCTCTGAACTCCTGCAGGGCCTGGAGCTGGCCGCCAGCCATGACCCCCGCCTGGTGGTGGAGCAGGGCGTCAACGCTCGCGAGCTGGAGTGCGCCGTGCTCGGCCGGCGGGAGATGCACGCCTCGGTGCTCGGTGAAATCTGCTTCGACGCCGACTGGTACGACTACGACACCAAATACAGCGAAGGCAAAAGCCACACGGTGATTCCAGCCCAGGTGCCAGAAGAGATCACGGAACGGGCCCGCAGCATGGCCATCGCCGCCTGCCGCGCCGTGGCCGCCGAAGGCCTCTCCCGCGTGGATTTCTTCTACGACCAGAGCCGCGGTGAGCTCTGGCTCAACGAGATCAACACCCTGCCGGGCTTCACCAGCCAGAGCATGTACCCGATGCTCTGGGAGGCCAGCGGGTTACCGCTCGAAGAGCTAGTGCACCAACTGGTGCAACTGGCGCAAGAATCGGGCCAACCAGCGATCGGGGGGAGGGCGGAAGCCGCATGAGTCACGGCCTGCTCTGGCTACCCCTGTTGGTGGTCTTTCCACTGATCACGGCCCTGGGCTGGCTGGAGCGGCGGCGTCAGCGCCTGTTTCGGGAATGGGCCGACGGCGCAGAGCTCTCGAAGCTCGACGATTGCGGCGGCGCCCGCCTGATCGATGGAATGCTCAGCTGGAGCGTGTTCGAATCGGGCAAGCTCCTGGAGAAGGGGCAGTTCGAGGTGAAGACCCTCGAGAAGGTCGAGCTGCTGGCCCTCGGCTCCGGTGAAGCACCTCTCACCGATGAATCCCAAGGAGCCTGCCGCCTCCGCCTGTTCAGCCCCAGCGGCCACCAGGATGTGCCCTTCGCCGATGCCGATCGCGCCCGCCGCTGGATCACCGAACTGATGTCCCGCTCCCGCTGCGAGCTGTGAGCGAAACATCCACCCGCTCGAACCTGGCCCTCGAGCGCCGCAAGCAGCTGCGTCAGGAACGCCGCCAGGAGCGCTGGAAACAGATCTGGCGAATTGCCGTGCTCAGTGGCAGCGCCGGAGCCATGGGCTGGCTGCTTCTCCAGCAGGGCTGGGTGGTGCGTGATCCGTCGCAGATCGAGGTGATCGGCAGCCGACAGGTGAACCGCGAGAGGGTGATCCAGGAAGGCAAGCTGCGCCTCCCCCTGCAGCTGCTCACCCTCAGACCGCAGCTGCTCGCCCGGCAGCTATCAGCGGGTCTGCCGGTGGACTACGTGCAGGTCAATCGGCTGATGCTGCCGCCACGCCTGCAGATCAAGCTGGTGGATCGCGAGGCGGTCGCCCAGGCGCAACGCCGCACGCGCACAGGCTTTGAGACGGGCTTCGTCGATCGCCTGGGCAACTGGATGACGCGCCGCCAGCACGAGGGGGGTTCGAACACCTCCGCCCCCACGGTGATGGTGGTGGGATGGCAGGAGCACCTGCGTCCACCCCTCGCTCAGGTGCTGGCGCAACGCAACCACCTGGGGAGCCCCCTGCAGCAGGTGCGCTTTGAACCCAACGGCAGCCTCTGGCTGCGCACCGCCGCCCTCGGTGACATCCACCTGGGTCCTCCTGACACCCGCCTCCCGGAGCGCCTGGATGTGCTGCGCCATCTCTCCAAGGAGCTGCCCGAGCAGATCCGCAGCCTGAAGGTTCAGTCGATCGACCTGACGGATCCCGAGCAGCCGGAGCTGGGGCTGCCGGCCAAACCGGTGCCGAAGGCGACCAGCCCAGCTGCTCCAGCAGCCGACTGAAAACACGCAAACGGTGACAGGCCGTTGCGCTCTGGGCTTTGGGCGGCAAAGGTATGCCGATACCAGCCTTTGATCGGCAGGATCAACGACATAATGCTGCGAAGCACCAACGGCATGAGACCTGCTATGGAGATTGCACCCGAGGGCCTCAGTGCCGTCACCAGCAATGGCTCGAGCGGGATTGTCCCGAGCCAGTCGGCACGGATTGAGGTGATCGGTGTCGGCGGAGGCGGCAGCAACGCCGTGAACCGCATGATCCTGTCGGATCTCGAGGGCGTTGGTTATCGCGTGCTCAATACCGATGCACAAGCGCTGCTGCAATCGGCAGCCAAGCAGCGGGTGCAACTGGGTCAGAAGCTGACCCGCGGTCTGGGTGCCGGGGGCAACCCTGCCATCGGCCAGAAGGCCGCCGAGGAATCCCGCACCGACCTCGCACAGACCCTTCAAGGGGCGGATCTTGTGTTTATCGCCGCTGGCATGGGCGGCGGCACCGGCACCGGCGCCGCTCCGGTGGTGGCCGAGGTGGCCAAAGAATGCGGCGCCCTCACCGTGGGCATCGTCACCAAGCCCTTCGGCTTTGAGGGTCGCCGTCGCATGCGTCAGGCGGAGGAGGGCATCGCCCGTCTGTCAGAACATGTCGACACCCTGATCGTCATCCCCAACGACCGCCTGCGCGAAGCCATTGCCGGAGCGCCGCTGCAGGATGCCTTCCGCGCTGCGGACGACGTGCTGCGCATGGGCGTGAAGGGCATCACCGACATCATCACCAAGCCCGGCCTGGTGAACGTTGACTTCGCCGATGTGCGCTCGGTCATGAACGACGCCGGCACCGCCCTGCTCGGCCTGGGAGTGGGCTCCGGCCGCTCCCGTGCCAGCGAGGCCGCTCAAGCCGCCATCAACAGCCCTCTGCTGGAGTCGGCTCGAATCGATGGCGCCAAGGGCTGTGTGATCAACATCAGCGGCGGCAAGGACATGACCCTCGAGGACATGACCACTGCCTCCGAAGTGATCTACGACGTGGTCGACCCCGAGGCCAACATCATCGTTGGCGCTGTGGTCGACGAGAAGCTCGAGGGCGAGATCCACGTGACAGTGATCGCCACCGGCTTTGAGGGTGGCGGGGCCTACCGCCCCGAGCGCTCCATCAGCAGCTTCGTGAGCAATGAGAGCAATGACGCCAACCTGCCCGGCGCTGCCATCCCCTCCTTCCTGCTGAACCGTCAGAACAACAGCTGATCGATCCGATCAGCGTTGCAATCCCAAAAGCCCCCAGGGTGCGCCTTGCACTCTGGGGGCTTTCAGTGAAGAGGGTGACCCGGAGTCCACGCCTGCCAAGAGCATCCCGTGTGGCTGCTCCCTTCCGGTCCTGACCAGATTTGGGCGTCCGGGCCGCATGGGTCCGAGTCGGTCGGATGCTAGCAATGTGCACCACCTATCAAGGGGCTCACCCGGTGCGACCTGCTGATCTGCTCACCTGCAAGCAGGAAGGCCGGCCGATCGCCGTGCTCACGGCCTGGGATGCCCTCTCTGCTGCCATGGCGGAAGAGGCCGGAGCCGACGCGATCCTGGTGGGCGACTCCCTGGCCATGGTGGTGCTGGGTCACGCCACCACGCTGCCGGTGACCCTCGAGGAGATGGTGCTCCACAGCCGGGCCGTGGGCCGTGGGCTGCAGCGCCCCCTCAACCAGCGCCCGCTGATCATCACCGACCTGCCCTTTCTCAGCTATCAATGCGGGCTCGATGAGGCCATGGCCGCCGCCGGGCAGGTGCTCAAGAACAGTCCCGCCGCAGCCGTCAAACTCGAGGGC
>Ga0194129_10003075_pt1 | contig 23731 bp, 30 predicted proteins | sample TA2KigCa35mmetaG_FD_150862 | JGI IMG/M metagenome (GOLD analysis project Ga0194129, IMG submission 150862) | Freshwater microbial communities from Lake Tanganyika, Tanzania - TA2015038 Kigoma Deep Cast 35m | ecosystem: Environmental > Aquatic > Freshwater > Lake | place: Tanzania: Lake...
GAGGCGATGTGAAACCAGTTGCGAATGCCCGCGCTTATCTGCTCCGTCCAAGTCGCTCCCGAATTTGTCGAAGTATAGATTGCGCCACCAAATAATGCAGCGCACAGTCTTGTTCCGTTTGCCGACGATGCAACTGTGACGCGAGAGCCAATCGGAATTTGATTTGGCACTCGCGCCGTCCAGGTTACCCCCGAATCTGTCGAAGTGTAAATCTGGCCCAAAACTCCCTCGTCTTGTCCCGCAGTAGCCGCTATAAGCTTGGTTCCGTCAGCAGATGAGGCAACAGAAATCCATGGTCGATCAGCATCTGTTATTCGTGCTGTCCAGGTCACGCCTGAATCCGTCGAAGTGTAAATCTTGCCGTCACCCACCACTGCCACAAGCCGTGAGCCGTCTGACGACGAGGCGACACCTATCCAAGGCCGTGAGCTTTCTCTTTCCGTCCAAGTCACCCCCGAATCTGTCGAGGTGTAAATTTGGCCTGCATACACCACCGCGCAAAGCTTCGAGCCGTCCGCTGACGAAGCAACGGCACTCCACTGGCGGTTGCTTTCTCTCGCCGTCCACGTCACTCCCGAGTCTGTTGAGGTGTGGATTTGCTCCCCATAAGTTAATGCAACTATTTTTGAACCGTCCGAAGACGAAGCAATTTCCTTCCAAACGCGGTTTTGTTCTCGCGCTGTCCAGGTTACGCCCGAATCTGTCGAAGTAAAAATCTGGCCGCTTTGTACTGCGGCAACAAGTTTCGTGCCGTCAGACGAAGATGCAACCGCCACCCAGTTCCGGTTGCTTTCGCGGGCTGTCCACGATAAATCGGTTACCTCCCCATCGCCCGCAGCGTTGACAAGTTCGTAACCAGTCTCGTCAGCTTTCACGGCCAGCAATTTGCCGCCCGCGCCTGTCAAACTTAGCTCTGCCAGCGAGGTAAGCTCTGCGTCGAGCGGCTGCTTGGTCGCCAATAGACCAAGAAGCAGGCTTTCGTCAACATCTTCGGGCAAGCTGGCTTCCGTGGTCAAAACCTCGTTGCTGATGGTAATTGGAGCTTGGAAAGTGAACTGCTCCTCGCCTGCGCCTTGGATTAACTCAACTTCAAAGGTCTGGCTGATTTCGTCGCCCGTGGCGGCATCAAGCGCAGCCACCATTTGCTCGGTGAAGATGTTAAGGACTCCTTCAAAACAGTAGTCGTCGTTATTCCAAGTCAGCGATTGCGCGGCCAAAATATCCCCACCGGGATCGCCAATGCCGACGCGACAAGAGTAGCCTTCTAGCTCCTCAATCTCCGCTGGCGATCCCAACCCGCCGTTAGGCGTGGGCGAGAGGAAGAAAATTCTTAGCGACAACTTCGATTCCCTAAACCCCTTCGGCAGTTGGTAGGACGATAGGTTTTTCTCTGACTGAACGAAAGCCCCGGTCTGATTGGAGGGGCGAAGATTAATGTAAAGGTCGCGTGAGGCCATAATGTTAAAGAATTAAATTCTTGGATAGGAAAAGCCAGAGGCGCGATGGATTCCCGCTTCGTCGTCTAGCACAGTCTCCCAACCGTTGACTTGTGCTTCAGAAACCCACTTGCGAGCGTCAATGTTTAAGTCAATATAAATTCCGCCATCGCCTACGTTTTCCAGCAAAGCAACATGGATCGTCGAAGGATTAGCCGGATCCCAACCGCCGCCCAAATTTACCGCAGGCACGATGTAAGGAGGCCACACAACTTCCAACAGTGGCGACTGATTCAAGGGCGTTTCTCGCGGCAAACCGGTCATAGAATCAGTGGTCAAATAAACATCTCTTGCAGGCGCGTAAATCAGTCGTAAACGGCTTTGCATCCCACCAGCAAATCCGTCCACGCTTCTAAAATCAGGATAGGTGGTGGTTCGCATCAAATAATCTTGCGTGAACCAATACAGCCAAGCCGGATCATGCGGTGTGCCTTGCCCAGTGCTGTAAGCTGAAATGATTGCGGCGTCGTATTCGTGATATCCGGACACATTAAGATCGGGCGGTTTCATCACTGAAACGACTTCGCCGTTGTAAAGCTCTACCGTCAAACTGTTTGGCTCGACGGAAAGCACCTGCCCAAAACTTATCTCAGAGCCGCCGCCGCCGCCGCTTGCTTTTCTAGGCAAACGCACCGAACGAACCACTCCGCGAGTCGTGTGTTGCACGGTTTCGCCGGGTGAACTTATCGGGCGAAGGGAGTTGATGGCATCCGTCAACCGGTCAAACTCCTGGCCGATTTTGCCGCCGAAAATAGATTTGGTGAGCGGGAAGTTCATCACGCTATGCGCTCGTATATGGGCGAGATGCGGTCGCCATGCCACCACTCTTGCTCCAGCGACCACTTGCCGTTGCTTTGCTGCTGCTTGGTTCCGTTGCGGGCCAGCCACTCGCCGCCTGCTGGCATTTCGGATTGCACGCCTGCTGGTGGGGCAAAGGCCGCAATTAACTGAGCGCGGGAATAGACCTTGTTGGCCGAGGCCAGAAAAGTGTACGCCGAGTCAAAGGCAGAGATAACCCGCGTGCGACGGAGGACAATATTCGAGATAGCAAAAGAGGTTTTTCCGGTGTTGATTAGATCAACAAACGCGACGCCTTCCGTCGAGGTAACAAACGTGAGCAATGTTTCCCGAGTCATGTCACCGGCCATAAACATCTGAATCGCAGTTTTCTCTCCGCTGGCAAGGTCGTCAAAATAATCGCTTTCTAGGACGCTTTGCTCGAGTTCGTTAGATTGTACCGACCAAGTAGTAATGATTTGCGGCTCCGCAGAACTTGAAGCTCCGTCTTGCGCGTTGGCATAAGACACTTCAACCACCGCCAGCGGCCCTTCGTCGGGGATAATCCGAATGTTTGAACCGTCGATTAACAGCGTCGGCACAAACGCATTGACCGCTTCTTTTGTGCCGCGAAAACGCCGCGTCGTTTTCCAGCCGTCGCGCACGCTCCACACGCGCTCGGCCTCTAGCTCGACCACTTGATTGTCGCCGATTGAAATCATGTGAGTACGCCAGCGGTTTGCGTGCTGGCTAGTGCGGATTGCGCTCCGAATTTCGCAGTGTCTTTGGTATTCTTGGCGATCTCTTTGAGGAGATTCTCACCGGCTGGCTGCGCGGATTTTCCAAATGAAAAGCCGATGCGTTCCAAACTGTTGACCAGCGGATCGGCAACCTTGAAGCTGGCCGCAACTTCTGTTTCGGGTTTTTCCGGTTTTAGTTGAGCCTCGGCGTCGAGCAGTTTTTGCTTGGCCTCTAGCATTGCCACATTCTCCATGGTGCTATCTCGGCCTGCTGCTTCTGCTCCCAGAAAATTTGCCTCTGCCCCCATGAACCTGGCTCTCAGCTTGAGTATCTTTTCCTCCAGCTTGAGGCGTCGTTCAGCTTCGGGCAAAGCTCGGTCTTCTTTGTCCGCCACGGCGTCGCGGAGCTTCTGAATCTTCTCCTTGCCTCGCGCAATGGCGGCGGCGTTGTCGGGCGCGGCGTTTTGTGCGGCACTGCGGGCGGCCCGTGCCTCTGCCTGAGCGCGCCTTTGATCTTCGCGCTGTTGCGTCATTGCAACGCTAGTTTCGTTTGGCTCGGTGAACTGCCGGTAAAGCTCGCTCCAGCTCGCCGTCGGGTTAAATGGGTTTTCACGTACAACTTTTGAAAGTTTGGAAAGGTCGAGCGTGGCAAGCTGAGAACCAAGGATGCGAATGGCAAAAATCGCGTCGTCGGCCATTTCGGACAAAAAGACAATTGCAGGCGCAAGAGCTGATCGGAGCGTCATCGCCAGCGCACTCAGTTTGTCGCCCGACTCGTCAATGGCTGCAATGTCATCCGCTGAGATGATGGGCGCATCTGCGCCGGTTCCCTCCAATCCGGCCTTGAAGGTTGGAATAAGCGCACCCGCGCCGCCGCCGCCAACGTCACGCAACGCAGGCAGTAGTGATTGTGCGTTTCCGGCTTGCACGGTGCGGCCAATGATCTTGATCAACTCATCCAGCCGTCGATTTTTTAGGTCGTCCATCGAAACGCCTAGGCGAGCAAATGATTCGACCATTTTCTCGTTGCCTTCCAAAGCTTCCTCGCGGGCAACAGAAAGTTTTTCTAAAAAGCCGGTCATGGTTTCAAGGTTTGTTCCCGAAAGTCGCGCAGCGTAGTCCATCCTTTGAAGCTCGTCGGTGGATATGCCAAGTCGGTCGCTCAAATCTGTGATTTGACCGGCGTAGTTTAGGACTGCCTTGCCCGCCGTCACCACCGCCGCCACAGAAAACGCTCTTGCTAGTTGCCCTTTAAGTTCTGAGCTAATGCTTTTGCCCAGCCCCTTGGCGGCTGACTCTGCCTGCTTGACGCCCGCTTGAAAGCCGGACGAGTCCAAGCCCAACCGCGCTAAAATGGACATGAAGGCCATGCTAGTTTAGGCGGTTGTTGAGGCTATGCTCTAGCTCCACGAGTTTGGCACGCATGGCTTCGTCGTCGGTGGTGTCACAGATTTTACAGTTCCCCTCCATGGCGTGGCTGGTGAAATAATCCCAGAGGCACAAGCCCCAAGGCCGGTCAAGCAGTTCGGCCTCAGAAAAATTCAGCTTGGTCATCAAATAAACCTTAACGGTTTGCACCAGCGGAACGTGCAAGGGATCGTTGCTTTTCTTGTCTTGCGGCACAGAGAAGATGGGGAACGAACTGCCAGCGCGGATGTACTCAACGAACTGCTCTGCGGCTTGCGCTGGGGAAAAACCAAGCTCCGGTTTGCGCCCGCCCCACCAATAACGGGGCTGCAAACTGCGTTGCCACTTGCCGACCAGACTTGGCAGCTTGGGATTGTCCATGTCGCGCAGGGCTTCAGCGTAAGTTTGCGAGCAAATGACAATCCCTTGGATTACATCTTCCAATGCCGGACGACCGCCCATTACAAAGGCGTTTTCAAAGCGCGACAGCAACAGAACGTGGCCGAGCGAATAAGGGCGAAGCCGAATGCCCAAGACGCTGACCGGGGTTGGTATCGCGGCCAAATAAAAGTCCGCGCCCATTTGAAACAATTAGGAGAGGTCGATGCCTTCCAACTTCTCTAGCGTAAGCGAAAATGACACCACGCCATCAACTCGCTCGTTGATCGATGCCGCCGTGACCATGTAAGAGCTATTAGTCGAGGCCGCATGAGATCCTGCGACGGTAACGGTTGTGCCGATAGCGGGCAAAGTTGCAGCAGCGGTAGGCAGGATTTCAACGGTTAGGGTAGTCTTGAAATTGTAATAGACCACGTTGACTACCTTGCCGTCCGCGCCTCGGTTGTCGGCACGCTCGGCCTCGTCGCTCCGCTGAATGCTCTGGACAATCCCTCCGACCACGCCCGTGCCGGTTACGGCTGCATCCGCGTGAATGCCCCAAGTAAGTGATGTGCCTTTTTGAACGCTCATAAGATAGAATAAAGTTGCTTATCAGTATGCCTAATGCTTGCCCGTTGTCAACTAGGATTTTAGACTGACGCCGGACAGCACGTGACGCGGAACGAAGCAGAATTTACGTGCGAGTCGTCTTCCACGGATTGACCAAGCTGGCCGAACTCCACCATAAAAGCCTTGAAGTCGCTGATGGCCGCGCTCAAATCGGCGGCGGCGGTGTCGGTGGTGAGCGCGTCAAATACGGTGGCGCAGCGAAGTTCATGCTGCGCCGGGGTGCTATCGGATTTATTTGAGCGCACGCTCACAACCAGCTCGACTTGTTGAATCCCAGTGAACTGCAAACCCTGCGGCGGGCTGGCCGAGGTCGCCTCACAAATCGCGCACGGCAGCGTGATCGCGTCGGTGTCGAGTCCAGTGAACACGGCGAGGCCGGTTGACGAGGCGGCGGAAGCGATAACGGCGGCGGCGGCTCGCTCGACCTTGGCTTGTACAGAGGAGAAGGGCATGGCTATTTGGTTGAGTTTTTGGGCGGGATAAATTTGTTGGCCGTCTTTTGCAGCTTGTCGGAGATGTATTTGGCCATGTCTTGCGTCTCCTCGTTAAATGCGCGTTGAGTTGCTGCGACCATAAAAGCCTCAACTTTGGGCATTTTGCTTCGGTCTTTCGGAGTGGCGTTGTTTTCAATCTCAGCCGTTGGCGACAGGCTGTCTTGGGCGGGTTTAACGCGACCAACTGGACGCCCTTTGCGTCGTTCAACTGCTGAAGAACCGGCCAAACGGCGAATGGCTGGCAACCAGCCTGACCGGAAAAAGCCAGCCGAATTAACTCTAGCCGTCACAAACGCTTGCAAAAGTTCGTTTAGGTTTTTGCTTGTTTCTAATTTTCCAAGCCGCCGCAGTTGAGCAACCAAAATGGCCCGCGCACGCGAGTTCTTTTGCACCACCAGCTTTTTCTTTTTGGTTGGCTTGCCGCGCTTGCCAATCACTGCTTCGTAGGATGCGCCAAGCTCGGCAGCAATTTTGGCTCGGTCTGCTTTGGGTGTGGCGGCATACGCTTTGAACGCTACGCCCCCGGCCTTTTTGTTAATGGCTTCGGCCAAAGTCTTTGAAGTCAGCGTCACATATTGTTTTAACGCCTGGTCAAATTGACGGGTGTCAAAAGTTATGCTCATCGACAGCGGGAAGGCGTTTCCAAAGGCGGAAAAACAGGCAGCAAATTTGTCGCGCAGCTAATTTTCAGCCGGGTCAGAGCCAAATCCAGCGGACGCAATTCTCGGCGATTGGCAAATCGAATTCGCGCCTTTAACGCTGCCAGTGCTGCCGCCTCGCGTGCGTAAGTCATCGGTTCGTCGCCACGCATTTGAGTCTGGCTTCGGTGTTAATCTGGCTCAGGTCGATTTGCTCGACCCGATAGGAGCGCGAGCGATGCACCACAACGCTGCCTCGCGCTGGGGCTGGCGTGGGCAAATCCAAAACGCGAGCCGAGATCGTCACGTCGAAGTCGTCAAGAAACCCGCCCATGTCGTTTTTGCGGCCAGACGTGCGGAAGGTTACGGAACAAGGAATGGTGGCCGCGCCAAAGGTAAACGTCTCCCCAAGCTCGGCAAAGATGTAGCTCAGGTCGGCGTTTTGTTCACTGGCCAGGCTCATTTAATTTTGGTCTGCCCCGACGTTTGGGAGCAGTTACCGACGGCGCGTCTCCCACCACCGTTACCCGGCGTCGCCACGGCAGCGGCGCACGAAGCATCATGATCTCAACCTCGCCCGATAAACCGTTAGCGGCGAGGGCAGCGTCGTCGTGGAAAATCGCGTCTGCCGTTGGCGTTTGTTTCTTGTCGCCTAAAAAAAGGACGGCCAGCTTGCCGCTGCCGTCCCGTGCTATAGTTGCTGCAATTTTCATTCGGATGGTGTCGTTACGTTGCCCATCCCGGCCCAATGTCAGGCAGGGTTATTCAGAGACGATGCGCTTGATGTTGCCAGCGACGCCCACGGCCACGCCGTAGATGATGCCGACTTCCATGCGGTACTTGCGGTCATCCGCAGAATACCAGCGGCGGAACTGAAGCGAAAAACCAGACTCGGGATCGGTCACGGTCTCGATTTCGCCGGGGTAATTGGCAGGCGCGGCGGGCAAGCGGGTCGCAACCAGCAGACCTTGGTTAGTGCCGCACATACCGACGAGGTTTTCGGAGTTGCCGGGAATGTCCGTGTACTCGAAAACCGACAAGCCATGCACGCGAGGAATGCGGTTTTCCAAAATCACCGAGGGGCTACCGTAAGCGTAGGCTTGCTGCACCGAGGCGTCCTTGGCGAGGTTGGCGTAGTACGATGGGTTGATAAGCAAAAACCGGCCATCTTGAGGCACGTTGCCAGAGGTCAGCGTGGCGGCGAGGTCGGCGCAGTCATCGGCGTCAAACGTGCCAGCCGCGCCAGTGAAGCCTGCCGCGCCAAAGTTGGCGTTGGTCACTAGAGCTAGTGCGCTGTCAATGATCGCGTTGGCGATGCCGTTGACGGCGGGCTTGATGAAGACCTCGTTGAGGTTGACGCTGCTTTTGCTCCACTCGCTGTCGCTAAAAGCGATGCGCGTGCCTTTGTAGTTCGACAGGCTGATAGTCTTGGCCGTGGTGGTCGCGTCCTGGTCTGCCGCCGCCGCCGTGAAATCCTGCGCGGTGGTCGCGGTGGCAACGCGAGTCGTCACGCTCTCACCCTGCGTGGCAACGTCAGAGGAAAAGTCGGTTGCCATCACGCTGCGCAGAAGCGGAAGCTTGGGCAGCAAAACGTCGAGGGACTGGGCCGCAATCGCGGCTAGATTTACACCATTGAGTGAATTTGGCATAGGTCAGTAGGTTTTTGTTTTTTACACTGAAAAATGTTTGCGGTGTTTCAGAAAGATGGCCCGTTTTCCGGCAGCGTCGGCTTTCGCATAAGCGGCCAGAATGTCGGCTTGGTTAGATTCGGTGGCCGTGGCAACCTGCAACGGCTTGGCAAGGCCGACGGAAGCGACTTGCTGCACGGCCAATGCCGCTGCGCGGGTTTCGACCTCGGCTTGAAAATCGCGGGCGGCGGTCTGCGCCTCGGCCAGTTTGGTCGCCAACTCGTTCCGCTCCTGCATGAGTGCGGCTTTTTCAGCGGCCAGCGCGACCATCTGGCCTTGCAGGTCGGCCAAGGCTTTGTTGCCTTCGGTAACGGCTTGCGAGCGTTCACCCGCCTCGGCGAAAGCCTTTTCCAAACTTGCCTTCAGGCTGGCAATTTCTTGTAAAGCTGTCATAAGTTACGCTAAGACATACTATAAGCCTGCCTTATGTCAAGTCTGCAAGCATTATTTTTTTTGCCCCCGCCAAATCGACCACCACGGCGTCGCTTAACTTGGCAAACGCTGATTCGTAACCCAGAAAAGTCTGGCCTTGCATAGAGTCCTCGGACACGCCAGGCCGGTTGCTTAGAACGTGCGACTTGAAAATTGCCGCCAGACTGTCAACCCGCTGCTGGATGTTGCTGGCTTGTTCGTCGCTGAGTGCGGTTCCGGGCACGCCCGCGCCCTTGTACTTGCCGGATCGGAAAACGCGCACGGCTAAACCCATCATTGAAGCCATCGCGCTTTGGTCAGTGTGCGCGACATAAACTCCAATGCTGCCGACCTCGGCAGAGATTGTCGCGAAGATGGCTCGCGTTGGTGCAGCAAGCCAATAGGCGGCGGAACAGCACAGGCCAGCCGTGTAAGAGTAGATTGGTTTCTTCTGCGCGGCTTCGGCGATGTAGCTGCCAAGCTCCGGCGTGCCAGTGACAAATCCGCCAGGGCTGTCAAAGTTGAGCAGCACGGCCCGCACCTTGGGGTCGGCTAGAGCCGTCTCGATCTGCTCGCGGATTTTGCCCGTGTCAACGAAGCCAAACGCCGACGCAATCGCAGGGAGGCCAGTTGAGATTGTGCCTTTAATCGGCACGATTGCGATGCCGTCCTCGCCCACGGTCATTTGCGGCAGGCAGTCGCCGTAGATGTCGCAATCCTCGTCGTCGTCGTTGCTAAAAGAGTGCGGCACGCTTGCTTCAGAAACCTCGGCCACTTGCGCGGCCCAGCGTTTTGGGTCAATCAGCAAAACATCTTGCGAGGCGAGGGCAGCTTTCATTCGGATGGTTCGGGTTCAGTTATGGTTGACGGCGGGTTGGGGCTGCGTTGCTGCAAGAGCGACAGCGCGGCCTCGATGGTGACGCCGTGCCGAGCGGCGAGAGCTTTTGAGCGTGTGAGCAGGTCGTCGGCCTCGGCCTCCTGCTGGTCGCGCTCTTCCTCCCACCATTTGCCACGACGGGCGGCAATGTCTTTCATCGTCGTGAAGCCGAGCTTGTATTCCTCGCGGTCAACTTGGCTGGAATAGCCCTTGTCAGCGGTCATCTGTTCGGGCGTCTGGTGAGCAATTTTCCACCAGTCGGGATTCTCTGGCAGTTCGCCCTCTTTAATAGCCTTGGCGATGCGCCACGCATCAATGCGCCTCGCCATGTATTGAGCCACGCACTGATATTCTGCGATGGTGCGTTGCGCGACTTCCATGACCATACGGAGCGACGCCCCGCCAATTTTGGTCGCGTCGTAAGTTAGCTCCACGGGCCAGTTGATCGCTTGCAATCCGTCGCGGGTGATTCGCTCCCAAAACTCCTGCGTGTTCTGCGATGGCCGCGAGCTTTCAGGGAACTCAATCTTGCTGCCGCTGTTGGCTCGGAAGATTCGCATCGTCGCGCCGTCGGTGCGTTCCTCATAAACCGAGCCGCCGTTGGCTCCGCTGCCGCTGGTAACTTCGTCCGCATCTAAATCCAAGCTGCCTTCCTCGGTGTGTTCGACCACGGCGAAGCTCGCTTCCTTCTTCAGCGCGAGCCGCAGGAACTCGAATGCTTGTTTCCGGTCTTGCCAGTCGCGGATTCCCGCCGCGATTTGCGACGTGCCACGGGTTTGATCGGCAAAGTCTGGCCGATAATAAACCGCCAAATCTGCGGTGGAAACGTCGCGGGGCTGGCTGGCTCCGTCGTAAATCCGCCAGCCGATGACGCGGCCAAACGGGTTGAGGATGGCTCCATTGACTAGGAGGTTTCCGGCAAATGCCCCGTCTAACACTTCGCTGGCTTCGCCAACCGAGCCGATGCGGTGCGCGGGGATTAGTTGGATTTGCGGATATTCGGACGACTCGCTGTGCGTGAGCAGAACGCCCACGTCGCCGTCGCGGATAATGCTGATAATCCCAACGCGCAGGACGTTTCGCCAGTCGTACATTCCACCCGACACGGTGCAGACCTTGTGCCACTCGTAGAGCAGGCTTTCGGCTCTCTCGCCCCAATCGCCCTGTGGCCGTCCATAATATTGGGGAATAAACGCATCGCCAATGGCCGTCGCTGCAATGGTGATGATGGCGTTTTGCAGCGGCGCGACGTTCGCGTAGAGATACCGGCCCAGGCTCATCAACTCCCGGTGGCCACTGCCAGCGATGGAGTTGTAATCAGCAGCAGCATTCCACACGCGAGGCGTGCGCGAATCCCAACGAGCCGAATCGTACAGCGTGTTGCCACGGGCGGCAGGCCGTCCGTACGCGTCCAGAATGCGAAAGGGTTTTGCAGCCATGCTATCGGGAGTTAAACGTGCAAACGGCGCGCGTTACGTGTGCGCCGTAGGTGTCGGGATCAATCTTTCGCAGGGCGTACCGGCATTCCTCCAAAACCTCTTTTACTGGCATGGCAAATTGCTTGCCCGTCGCGGTGTTGCCGCTGCTCCAGGTCATCAAGGTTTTGCCTTCCGTCACCAAAGCTCGCGCCTGAGTGCGGATTTCCAAAACCTGCGCTGCCGTAAAGTCGGCAAAAATTCCAGAAGCCACGGGTTGACCATATATTAGCCGAACTTATTTTGCAAGCCCTTTGGATTAGCTGCGCTTTAATCGTAAAAAAAGGCGATTTACCTGTTGCAACGCAAGCGGCTTGCGCTATTGTTTAGCCATGAAAACGAACAACGCAACGCTGGATTCACTGATTAACTGGGTTCGCTACGAAATGGCGAACGAAACGCCCCGCACGGAAATCGTCAAGATGGTGGCTGAAAGCCTCAAGAAATCCATCGGCGAGAAAATGCCGGAAGATATGTCAATTCGGCTCGCCGAATACGGCATCACCCAAGCGGAAAAAGAAATCTGCCAACTCCAATGAGTGACACTGCGAAGCAATACCTCGCCGCAATCGAGCGGCGGGGCAGATGCCCGCAAAAACAACAAACCAAAAACATGAACACACACACACACACACCCGGCCCTTGGCTGGCAAACGACGACGGCCTGGTCTGGTCGGATCACAACTCGCTCGGCAAGCAAAACGTCATTGGCGCATTTACTCAGGCGGACGCCGCGCTTATCGCCAGCGCACCGGAATTGCTTGAGCTTTGCAAAACGGTTTTGCGCCGACTTGACCAAGAACACGGCGAGCGCATCGCAAAAGGCGAGTCGCGCCCCAGCTTTATCTGCGGAGCCATGCGCGGCGACCTTCGCGCTGCTATCGCCAAGGCGAAAGGAGGCGCGAAGTGAATTCGCTGGTTAAACAATATCTTGCGTTCATCGGCGCACGTGGCGGCAAGGCCGGGACGGGCAAGGCCAAGGCCAGGACAAGCGAACAAGCTCGCAAGGCCGCGCTCGCGGGCGTGGCCAAGCGGCGGGCTAAGGCGCAGGCTTTAGCTCATAATCCTTCGCCGCCGTCGGCAGAATCGCGCCCCGGCTGAACGCGCTGGCATCCATCGCCACTAGTGCCATCAGCAAGCAGTCGCCGTAGTGATTGTTGCCCGAGTCGCGCCAACGCCAGACGGTGTTGCCCCGGCTTCCCTTTTCAGGTTCGCGCCGTTCGTCTTGGATCTCTGCTATAAAGTCGCTGCCCACGTCGGCGGGCAGTTCAAAAAGCGGCCCCTTGCCTTTGAGTGCGAACAGGTAAAGCCGCCCCTTGTAGCTTTCGTTTGACCACTCAATTCTGGTCACGCCTTTTGTGGCTGCGCCCTTTGTGCCGATAAACGGATCAACCGAACTTACCCGAAACGGGCGGTGTACGATTCGTTTGCTTGCGTTCTTGTGAGCAAAACCGTCCTGTGCGCTGCCGCGCATAGCCAGCCAGTTCCAACGCACGCACTCGCGGAGGATTTCGGTCTGCCGGTTGCCGTCGGCAGAGTCGATGAACACGCCGCGATTGGCGACTCCTTTGGCCGTTTGCAAGGCGCGGAGGTCGTCAAAGTGCGATAGCCGCCCGTAGTCCACAACGCGAAGCTCGCCGCCCTCGCGCAGTTGGCAGAGGGTGAACCGCAAGTGATCTTTTTGCACGTCCACGGTGACAATGCGCGTGACCCGTCGCTGGTCGTTTGCTGGCCAAAATTCGCCGCGATTGTATTTGCCACAGAGTCTGCGGATTTCGTTCTCGTCCGCCACGTCGCCAATGAGCAGCCACGGTTCGCCAAGGGTTTCGCGCACGAAGCTTTTAAGCGGCTCCATCTCGCCGGATTCGGCGCGTTCTTTCGCTGCGAGGAATTCGCACACGATGTCGTCCCACTTGACCCAAAGGGAATACGCGGCCCACCAGTGGAAAGACTGGACGCCTGGCTCTGGCGTCGGGTTGCGATCATAACGCTCCAGGGTTTGCAGCAGCTTGAATTGCTCACTCTGGTAAATGTTTGCTTCGCACGACTCGCACTGATAGCGCAAGGTCTTTCTAAGCTCGGCCCAGTTCCAACGCCCGCTCGGGCGCGTGGTGTCGTTAGTGTCCCACACCAGCCCGCCCTTGTCTCTGGCTTCGGGAAAAACCACCGACTTCTCGCGGCCAAAGCGAAACGGCTGGCGGTGTCCACAGTGCGGGCAAGCCCAGTGAAAAAATGTCTGCGTGCCTTGTTCCCATTGCGCGTGAACGGTTTCGCCTGCGTTCATCGGCGTCGATATAACAACGGTCTTTGAGTGGCTGTATGATCGAACGCGCTTGCCGACCTTCTCAAAGCTGGACGGAGGCCAATCGCTAACTTCGTCGCAAACCAGCCAGCGCACGGGCGTTGACTTAAGTTTCGAGGGCGAGTTTGCCCCGCGAAAGTAGACTGGCATGGACGTGAACCGGACGAGGTTAAGCGTCTTGCCTGAGCGTTCGGCGGGCATTCGTGAAGCGACCTCCGGTATTCGCTCCAGCAATGGCATCAACCTCGCTTTTGTGAATTCGTCGCAAGCCTCCTCGCTGGCCATGACCCAGAACATCGGCCCAGGAGCTTCGCAGATTGCCCACGCAGCAAAGACCATCAGGGTCTGCGTCTTCCCCGCCTGAGCCGATACCATTAGGACGACTTTGCGCGTGCGGCGGTCTTGCAACGCATCAAAAACGGGTCGCACCATTGGCGAAACGTCGGTGCGGTATGGCCCCTCGATTTGGGAAAGGCCGGTCAAATCAATTTTGGCCTCGGCCCACTGCCACAGCGACAGTTCGGAAGGCGGGGTCAACCAGTCCGCCATCATGCCGTCTAATTTTTCGAGGCCGGTCATTTCGGTTTGGGAACGTGTGGCATACGCGAAATCTCCTTGAGCATCGCCCGCAGCCCGTCGTTGACCCGCCCCGCTACGAAGTCGCCCGGCTGGTTGTGGCAGATGGACGCCAGCCCGTCGCCAAAGTTGGCAAGCCTCGCGGTAAAGGCGGTCAGCACCGAGCCCATCGTTGCCGAGATGGTGTCCACGTCAATCAGCTTGCCCTCCTTTTCGTCGGCTTCCATCTCGGCCAGCCGGGCCAGCCGTGCTTTGGCTTCGCGTTCGCGGAGCTTGGCGGCTTCTAGCGTGCCGCTGACTTTTTTTGCCCGTAACGACTCGACGTAACCGCGCACGCTGTCTGGCATGGGCCAAAATCCGTGCCGAGTTCCGCGCTTGATCACGCCAGCGTCGGCAAGCCTTGAAATTGCGCGAGGAGATAAACCCAGCATCGCGGCCAAATCGTTGGTTCCTATCTCGTTGACAGGCATGGACATGGGTTTCTTGATCATGTTAGGGCCACATTCGGCGCGCATCGTTACCCATTGGTAGTTCTAGGCATAAATAGATTTCCTACCGGGGGTGGTGATGATGCAAAGTCGGCAGAGACGGAGACGCCATCAACGGTTTTGCAGGAGACTTTGTATTCGGCGTCGTCAACCCAACCATCTGCGCCAAATACAATCTTAGCCCTGGCTAGATCGTACACGTGAACCGATGGCAAACCCTCGGTCAATGATGCGTGAGGGCAGACCATTTCAAACGGCTCACACCTGTCTTGGATAAAACAAGCCAGCAAATCTTGTGCGGCAATTATTTCGCGGCAACTAACCAAGGCGTGTTCGTGTTTTCTGTTTTTTTTGTTCATAGATAGATGGCGCGATACGTTCCCCGCCTACCGCACCAAGGGGGTGGGTGAGGTGGGTGGGGTGGTTGCAGGGTGGTGCGATACATTGCGCGGGAGGGGTTGCAGACTGGTTCTTATTTCTCTATTTTATTTTATTTTATTGATACTATGCCAAAGTAGTCTGCAACCCCTCCCCCTTGTTTTGCACATCGACCCATGCTAACCCATGCTGACCCTGAGCTTTTGCAAGTCGTTGACACTGTATGCTTTGCAAATTTTTTTTGCGTGCGTTGCTTCATATCTCTTTGATTCCGTGTGGTTTGCAAATCTTTTATGGCGGAACAATCTGCCACATCCGTTTGGCGTGCCTAGCCGTGTCAAACCTCTTAACCCTTGATGATTGCTTGCTGGCAAGTCGGCTCAGGTACACGCCCGCCGCATTGTTCCACGACAGCAGCTTGTCGGCTTGCCGTGAGAACTGAAAGTCGTTGGAGGTCAACTCCCTTTGCAACTCCTCTGCCGATCCTTCCCATGCTCCCGCTGCTGGCGTAGTAAACAACAAAGCGTCAACGTAAGTCAGCAGTTGAACCTCTGGGGCCATGCCGTTGATCTCCTCGACCAAGCTAATGTGCTGCCAGGTTTTGACGCCAAACCGGTCTTTGCTTTTGATTTGATCAGGCATCTCCCATTGGTTGAGCCAGTAGAGATACGCTGGCAACTCCATTGACAGACGACGGCGAAACTCTGCCCGCTGCTCGCCTGTCTCCGCTGGCATCGGCATTTGTGACCACCGGCACAAGAACAGGCTCACCTTGTCCGCAATCGAATCGTCCAGCGGCGGCAAGGTCATCAGGTTCTCCGGTTCGTCGTTAAGGGAAATTGTGACGCGCCAGAACGGTTGCAGGATAATCGCCTCGCGCCCTTTGCCGTGCATCCGCTGGTCTGGGTTGACCGTGATCTCCTTCAATCGACAACCGAAATCCCGGCGAGCGGCCAGCGTGGTGAGCGGCTGATCGTCTTCCATCATTAGATGTTCGCCGTGGAACAAATCAGAATTGAACGGCGTCATCCCGCTCATGTACTGGTACGGCCTGCCCTTCCTGCCGCCCAAAATCTCGGTGATGAGTTCTTGCAACAGGCTTTTGCCGCACCCGCGAGGGCCAGCCAGCACAAGTGCCTGCCCCGGTTGATGCTTGCGCGTGCTTAAGGCAGTGTACGCAACCTTCATCCACCCGTGGAAATAGTCGCGCTGGTCAATTTCTTCGTGCAAAAACAACCCGGCCAGCAACGAACCAATGAGCGGCCAGTCGCCCGGTGCAGGCTCTATGAGCTTGGGCGGCGTGGTGACAAGTATCCGGTTGCCATTGCAATAGATAATTCCCGGCCAATAGCCCGCAAGCGGCCCCGCATAAGACACGTAGCTGGTTTCGTTGATCTGGCAAATGCGGCGATCCATGGGCGACAAGGGCGCACCCTCTGGCCGCTTGGAACTGTAACCATCGAGCGACAACCGCCGGTAAAGCTGCGTCAGGTTGCAGCGCATCCAGCTATCGTCGTTGAAGTAGTAGTAACAATCTTTTTGGGGATCGTGGTAGATTTCCCTTGTTATGCCGCCCCCGGCAGCAATTTCGCCGGACATAACGGCAGCGGCTTGGCCCACACGGTTGATAATCTTTGGCATATTAAACAGGCATGATTTTGAAACTTGTGAACGGCCCCATCCGGTTCCACTCGTCCAGGTCTTTAGGCCAAGTGCCGTCGGCTCGTCGGTCATCGGAGAAATCGGCAATCTTAACGCTGGCGGCAAAAGGTTCCAGTTGCTCGCCCCACTTGGTTGCGCCCTTGAAGCCGGTCTTTTCAGCGTGAGCAAAAATGCAGACCCGTTTGCCAGCAAACAACGGCAAGGCGGAAGGGTCAATCGACGGCGAGGCAGACAGCATTGCCACGGGCGCACACGATACGTCGGTCTTCGTGTAATGACTGGCCTGCTCCCACAATATGACTTGGTGAGCCACCAGAAAGTCCGGCAACCCTTCCACCAACGCTATCGCGGGAAATTCTTTGGCCTCTGGCAATCCTAGCGGCCAGCTTTTTTGACTCCCCTTGACGCTGTGACTTTTGCGCTCAGGCAGCGGCCCCATTTTGGGAAACTTCTCGTTGTCAACCCGCCGAACCTCTAGCACCCGCCCGCTGGCGTCGGTTACGCCGTAGCACTTCCAATCTCGCCAGCGACCCGTCACCAAGACACCCCGGCTTGCGGCCCACCTTAAACCCTCAATGCCGCCGATCTCTCGGTAGAACAGAATCTCTTGCAAATCCTTTTGCGAAGCTGCGCTAAAGCCTTCCAGCGAGGGCGGATGCCTTTCCACTGGCGGCGACGGCTTGTACTCAACGACAGGAGCAACCGGGCGCGGCAGGATTATTTCGTTGCCCTTGTGTAACAAGTTGCCGCGCTCACCCGGCCACTTGGCCACCGTCTCCAGCAATCGCAGCAACTCCTTCTCCTGCCACGGCGGAACGCACGTTGCATTCCACTGGCGAAAGACTCCCAAGGCAACTTGTGGCTCTAGGTCAAAACCCATAACAACCGCTTTAGCCAGTCGCGCCGTCGTGCCGTTGCCATCCTGACCTTGAATCGCAGGCCCGCACTTGGCGAGATAGCTTGCCGCTTGATCCGCCGCCGTGCGTTCGGTTGTGCGTATGAGTTTCATGGTCTTTGAGATTTGCAGGCCTCAATCCGCTCACAAGCGGTTTGAAAATGGGCGGGGTCGCGCTCGATGCCGATGAAGTTGAAGCCCTCGCGCAGCGCGGCAATGCCCGTGCTGCCGCTGCCCATGAACGGGTCAAGGACGATGCCGCCGGGCCGCGTGACTAACCGCACAAGGTAGCGCATGAGCGCGATGGGCTTGACGGTCGGGTGCGGGTTGCGCCAGCTTTCCTCGCCGACGCCAAACAGCGGAAGCGCGGACTTGGTATGGTTGCCACGGTCTTCGCCCGACGCCTTCGCCGTGTAGAAGAATCGGGCGGCAGAACCGGAGTCGCCGTAGCCGACTGCTTCCCATTCCCTACCAGGTGTGAAACTCCCGCCTCGCTCCTTCCATGCGGTTGTTTCTGCTCTTTTGTATTTCTGCGGCCCCTTTGCGCTCGTCGCTGTCTGCGGAAACAACCCCACCACCTCGTCGCTGCCGTCGTGGATGAGGTTGGCGGGCCAGCGGCCTTTCTTCCAATCATCCGTGACGCTTCCAGTCATCCCGCTGGTGTTTTTCCATCCTTTGCTTTCATATTGCGGTCTGCCCGTAATCTCCCCGCTCGCATCCACCCTGCACCCATCCACGTTGATCGCCCCCGTGCCGTGCCGCAGCACATTCTCCGCAACCGTGCCGACTAGCGGCTTGCGTGCGACGGTGATTGGCTCTAGCGCGGGCTTCAGCGCAGTCCCCCACCCGGCCCACTGCTTCGCGGCGTCGGTCGCGGGCGCGGTAATGTTGCGGTCTGCAAACTTCGTCCCGCCGTCCATGTCCCACCCACTCATGGCGTTCTTTTGCACCCCCACCACCTCGCGCTCGGCCCATGCGTCGCCCGGTTGGCCCTTGCGCCCGTTCAGCCGCCACACCTCGGCGTCCATCCTGTCGTCGAATCCGACCTGCGCCTTTAACCACAGCCATCGCTCCCATGTTGGAATCACGGCATAATCCGCGTTGCGCTCTGTCCATGACTGAATCGGCTGGTTGGCAACGCCAAGAGCATCACACAACTGCCGCCGAGTGACACCTAGCGCATCCATTTGATCCGCCACCCATGCTGTCACTGCAACGCGGGGCGCGGCGTCCTCTTTTCGCATCCTGTCGATAGCCTTATCGACTGCCAAACTTTTGGGAAATCCCGAGCCATACACCCACGCGATCATGTCGCGGATCTCAAACCCGGCGTCTTCGATGTTCACCGCCATCCGGTGTTGTGTCCGTGTCCCGGCGAAGCTCAACAGGTGCGCCCCCGGCTTGGCCGCCGCCAGCACCAGCCGCCAAAGCTCAACGCTTGGCACGTCGTAATCCCAAGCCTTGCCCATGAACCGCAGGCCATACGGCGGGTCAGTCACCACGGCATCCACCGGCGCAAGCGTCGGCAGCACGTCCGCGCTGTCGCCGTGGTAGAGCGTGCATAGCGCGTTGCCGTGCCTAATGATGACGGGTTGGTTGGACATTATGCCTGCCGCCTTCTCGACCATTGACCCACCCGCCCCAAGCCAGGTCGCCAGCCGTTGCGGACGGCCCGATCAATCTTGGCAACGATCTTGCGAAGCTGTTTGCGGGTCATAAAAAAGGCTCCGCACCGGCCATTACCGGGCGGAGTTTTGGCGGCTGTTTCCATACAGCAGCCTCGCAGCCACTGGACGCATTATGCGCAACCGTCAAAGTCTCTGGGCCGCAATCAGGGCAAATCGTGTAGCTGACTCGGCAAGCCACCGGCAGGGCTATTTCGCTTTCCTTTCGCCATTGGCGATCTATGCAGCGGATCCGTCGGCAGCGCGGGCATTGCGTGGCCATCAGATCAGGCAGCGTCGGGTTGGCATTGCGTGGCCATCAGATCAGGCAGCGTCGGGTTGGTGATCCGTCCGCGCTCAATCCCGCACTGCTGGTCGGTCACGCCATCGGCGCGTAACCAAAAGAAAAACAGCGTCAGCAGCAGCCCGCCGATGACTGCAATTAAGGTTTGGTCGCTCATAAAACTGCTTCTTGGAATTTCAACGCTCGCGGGCAGACGGAGAGATAAGTCGGACTAGCCTTGAGCCATAAGCCTTCCAGCGACTTAACCCGACTTAGGGCGACGTATGCCTGCCCCGGCTCCAAAGCTGCGCGAATGTCGATGTAAGCCCCCGGTAGAGTCGTCCCTTGCGACTTGTGGATGGTCATTGCGTAAGCCACGCGCAACGGGATTTGCCACATCTTTTCAGAATTCCGAGCGCGTGGGTTAAGCTCCCATTCGTAGTCGTTCGCCAAAATTGTCTCCCCCTCATCCGTGGCCACGGTCACGCTGTTCGCGGTCATGCCGTCAACCCAGCCCGTCGTGCCGTTGACAAATCGCCCCTCGCTATCGTTGGCGGTAAACATCACCCGCGCCCCCAAACGCAACGCCAGACGCATCGGCGTGATGCTGTTTTTCTTAAACCATGCCCGCACTTTTTCGTTGTTTGTCGAAAACGTGGCCTCGTAAACAAACTCTGGCAGCGACAAGTCGTCCAGCATGGCAAAATTAACCCGGTCAACATCGCGGTTGTGCGTGCATAGGCGCGTCAACCTAGCGGGCGGAAACATCTTGACGCATTGCTCCAGGGTTTTGCTTGACCGAGCCGAAAGCCGCCCCCGCCGCACGTCGCTTAGGGTTTCCAGATACTTGAGGTCGGTTTGCCGCCAGATTTTTTGCAAGCGCACCGTGGTAAAATTTGCCTCCGTCCAAGATTGGCTCTCAAACGCCCAATCATACGGCTGCTGATCTCGGCGCACGGGCGGCAACTGCAAGAAGTCGCCAGTGGCGATTACTTGTATGCCACCAAAAGGCCGGTCATCGTCGCGGCAAAACTGCAGCCAGAAATTGATGAAATCCAAAACCCTCCCCGGCAGCATGGACACCTCGTCGATAACAAGCGTGCGGCATTCGCGGATCCGTTGCCTAGCGTTCCGTGTATAAGCTGCCGGGATTTTGCAAAGATACTTGGCAAAATCCAAAAACGATTCGTCGGGTTCGGGGCCAATCCCAATCCCAGCCCAGCGGTGAATGGTCATGCCGCCGACGTTGAGCGCAGCGATTCCGGTGGGCGCTACCACGTCAGCGTCACGACCTTCCCTTGCCATCCATTCGCGCAATACCGTGGATTTGCCCGTGCCTGCCTGTCCGGTCAGGAACACGTTTTTTCCGGCTGTTGCTAATGCGGCAAAGTCGCTCATGCCAAAACTAATCCCAAGGTAACGTGGGTGCGCTTTTGGATTAAGGGAAGGTAGCCGCCATTGAGTTCACAAAGAGTGGCGTTGCGGCCAAGCTCCAGCGCGACGGCTCCCGTTGTCCCGCTGCCGCCGAACGGGTCAAGGACGGTGCAGTGGATGGGTTCGCCCGCGTTGCACTCGCAGCCCGGTTGCCAGCCTACGGTGCGGGATGGCTCGGCATCGCCGCCGAGGTTCTTCTTACTCCCGCGTGGTTCAGATTGAGGCGATGAATATGCCTTTGCGGTGTAAGTCTCCCCAGTATCGCGCTTGCCATTGTAGGTGCTAGACTTCTCCACCACCCGCTCCCAAGGCGTGAGGCACTTTGGGCAGCAGCCCCGCGCACTCGTCCCGGCGAGGATGGCGCGGCGCGGGATCTCGGTCGGGAACGTCGCAAAGTGCGCCTCGCTGTAAGGCTCAGGGCCAAGCGACCAGACGTTGCGCTGGTTGCGAAATGATGGGCGAACATAAGCCGCGCCCTTTTCTGGTATCTGATTTCCAGACGGCTTCACCCCTGCTCCTATCGCCTGACAACCAGAAAACCCGCCCACATCGCCAGCAGTATCGGCAGGCTCCTTCACCGCCTCTGCGTCATAGAAATACCGTTGGCTTTTCGCCAGCAGGAATATCGGCTCCCATGAGTTCGTCGGGCGGTCGGTCACGCTCTCGGGCATACAGGACTTCTTGTGCCACACGATGCAACTGCGCCAATACCAGCCGTCCGCCTGCAACGCCAGCACCACACGCCACGGAATGCCGCACAAGTCTTTGGGTTTGCTCCCGGCAAATACAGGTGGACGCATGGCGGTGCCGTTAAGGTATTCCTGTTTGCCGCTGGCCGCATCGCCTGACTGGTCGCGCACGGTTGGGCCTCGGACAGTCTGCACGACTTGGGTTGTCCGTCCGCCAGAGGAGTAGCTATCACCAAGATTCAGCCACAGCGTCCCGCTATCGTGCAGGCATCGGCGCACTTCGCGGAACACCTCGACCATCGTCGCCACGAATTGCTCAGGCGTTTTCTCTTGGCCTATCTCCCGCGCCTTGTCGGGATGGTCTTTCGGCAGGTAGGAGCGCAAGCCCCAGTACGGCGGCGACGTGACGCAGCAATGCACCGAGCCGTCCGGCACTTGGCACAGCACGTCACGGCAGTCGCCGTGCAGGGTTTGAACTCTTGGCGGCATTTCTTTTAACGCAAAAGGCGACCCGCCAGCGCAGCCGTGAGCGACAAGTCTTTAATCAGATACTCCGTGGCAGCGGCTCGGTCTGTTTGCCACAGGCGGGCAAAATCCGCGCCACTGCCGCTTTTCTCGCCCAGACCGAGGGCGCGGCAAATGCTGTCCAAGCTGCCCGACGCTTGCCGATCTCCCATCTGCCACACGTCGCGCAAATCAAGCAGCCAATCAGACCAGTACCGGCCCTGCCTGATTGTTGATGGCACAGGAACCCCGTTGGCCCAAGACCGGCGCACCAAAAAGGGCAGGTCAAAGGTAAAGATGTTGAAGCCAACAAACGTCGGACGGCGCGTGCCGCCTGCGGTGCGGAAATAATCCCACACCGAGGCGAGCAACGCAGCCTCGTCGTCATCGCTTATTATTTCCGCTGCCTGACTAAAATCCGGCATGAATCCCACGGCTAAAACCCGACCCGTGAGCGCAGACAGCGCGGCGTCCTCTTTCCATTTGACCTTTTTCCTGGCAATGTCCGCCGCAATTTTGTCTGGATCTTTAAGGTTGGCCGCTGGCTCAAATTCGGGCATGAGCGCAACCAGCGTTGCGTCTGGCAGCGGCCCCGTCTCGATGTCAAATACGCACGTGAGCATTAGAATGGCGCGTTGTCGCTTTGCTTGTCCAAAGCGAGTTCGATTGCCTTCATCAACCGTTGGTCGTCTGCCGATGGCTTGGAATTTTCCTTGGCCGTTGGCAACCAATGTGTGACCAAGCCTTGCAGATGTTCCGGCGTTAAATCGCGCAACGCCTGACCCTTGCACTTGCCTACGTGAACCTTGATGTCGCCATAGTTGCTGCCCGTGACGGCATCGGCTGGGCCTGCCTTGCGCTCGGCAACCGGCTCCTCCGTTGCCTTGTCCTCGGGCCTGACCGCACGCAGCCGGATTCCTCCCTTTAGCTGGCCTGCATAGCTGATGGTCGGGTCTTGAAAAGCCACCATCTGCTTGCCTTGCCAGTCGTCTGTGTCGTCGCTTTTCAAAAGCTTCGCGGCCAGTTCGGTGTTGATGCGATTTAGCACCAGCGGCTTGGCCCACTCCTCCTCGAAGTGCATGACCCATTTCATGTCGCGGGGTTGGTTTTCCGGCGCGACGTTTTGCTGGTCGACGGTTTGCACGGTTAAAATCCGGCCCGCCTCGCCCAATTCGTGCTGGGTAAGGAACCGGCTATTCTTCATTTCTCCTATCTTTGGCATACTATGTTTTTCCTTTTTTTGCCGAAGTTTTCAGTCGGCTTGCTGTTCCGGCTCAGTGCCAGAAAGTGTCATGCGTCTCGCTAGGTGATTGGCTTGTGTGATGATTTCTCTCGCGCACCAGCACGCGCACTGCTCAACCCACAAGGCCGCTGACTCAGCGTTGTGGGCAAAAACCACCGTCAACTCGTAGCGAACCTCCAGCGCAGCCAAGGTCGCCATGACGCATTCCGGTTCGATCCGGCTGCGGTATTGGTGCGCGTTGATCTCGTCAGGGTTGCCCACCACCAGCAGCCGTTTGAATCGAAAGCCGCGCATCCGGTGTAGCTCGCGCTCAAATCGATTTCGCTCGACGCCAACGCAACAGGCCACCAAGTCGGCCACGCTTTTGCGCTCCACGCACATAAAGGTTTCGCCGCCCGCGAAGCTGTAATCGCCCGTGCTGAGTGAGCCGGTTTCCGACTCCAGGCGCGTAAACACGAGCGGCAGTTGTTCGCGGGTGTCCACTACGATGCGCGGCATCCGCCCGCTTAAATCCGGCAACTTGGTCTTGAGCGGTTGCAGCGCGGGCAGCTTCACTTTGTGCCTCCTTGCGCTTGGTATTGCGCGAGTAAGCTGGGCAAATG
>Ga0194129_10003080_pt1 | contig 23702 bp, 25 predicted proteins | sample TA2KigCa35mmetaG_FD_150862 | JGI IMG/M metagenome (GOLD analysis project Ga0194129, IMG submission 150862) | Freshwater microbial communities from Lake Tanganyika, Tanzania - TA2015038 Kigoma Deep Cast 35m | ecosystem: Environmental > Aquatic > Freshwater > Lake | place: Tanzania: Lake...
ATGACAGTGCTCCGGTTTTGCCAGAAAACTGCCCCAATATTATCAATTTCTGGCATTCCAAACACGTCTCGTTCAATCAAAAACATCTGGAAAACAAGGGTGAAATGAATTGTTCAGGGGCGACTCCTTAAGCTACCTATTCCGAAAGATAGAGAGAGACTCTGCCATCCATCAACGCCTCGGCGGCCAAAAGGAAACTTGAACGAATCGGAGATTTCACTGCTCGGCTAAAGTTAGAAAACTCGGGGTTCATAACTGCGGCATTTTTGGACTAGAAAATATGCAAGGCCGGAGCATAACGTTAGACATTCTAAAAGTTATCTTCGGCATCAATAACCTCTTGGAAAAATACGACTACAATTAAAGTATGGTAAGTATGTACCTTCGTCTAACTGGCTAGCGAAAAAACAAGCAATGACACTCGTCATGTAATCAGCACCAGCCGCCGCGTCATGTAATCGAGCAGAGGAATTCCGTCCCACGTCGTATCGAAGTTCAAAGCTTGGCCGACCGGAACGACCCGAAAACCTCCTTTGAATGCAAGCTTTTCAACCAGCCGCTTTAGGCTTTCAATATCGAATCCGAAGTGCGTGATTGTCTGTGTAGCGTGGTCGACAGCGGAGACAACATCTTCGATGTGTGGGAAAACCACATGGTTGATGACGCCGCCACCCATGATCTTGTCAGGGGGTTTAACCGCGCCAGGATCCAGTTGGAGCACGCTTAACTCATTTCCGAGACGGTATGCCGCTCGGCCAGTTCCCGACGCGAGCATATCATTAAGATAGCCGAATTTCGCCAAAGCTACGCCGGCGTCGACACTGTACGACTTCCGTGAGGTGACACGCGTCAAGCGCTGATAGAGATCGCGTGACAGATCCTCGCAGCGAACGGAGTCGCCAACCCAGACGATGACCCTCGGAGAGCCGCAGGCCATCTGGTCGAACCAGAAGATGTCATTAAACAACCTCTCCGCCAGCGCATCTCGTGCGGAGGCATCGAGACGAAAGTACGCATCGCCATCTATGGTCGATAGGGACTTGCGATCCGGGAATCCAATCGATAGGCCATCGGGTCGTACACGATCCGATGATACGTCGTTGACCTTCGCGTCCCCGCCCCAGATCATCCGCAGATCGGCTCGTAGGCTTATTTCGCGGTTCAGCCCTGTCCCGACGTCATATGCGCAGAACAGGTGCCGGTGAGCGTCCCCTACGGCTTCGAGCACCTCAAGCAAGGTTCGGATAAGCCACTCCACTTGCGGAGATCTCCGGCTTGGGAGCCTTACGATGTTCGCGTTGCCCGCCAACAGCGATAGCGCCCAGGAGTAGACAAAGATGGTGTCGACATTCGACGGGGGAAGATGGAACGCCATACCGCGCGCCACGGGGAACTGGTTCGCAGGGACCCGAGCGGCGAACGACGTCTTGAGGCGGGTGATAGAAGCTGGCCTCAACCAATAGCCCAGCGCCGCGAACTGCGGCGTCTCACGCCGTCCAACCAACTGAGACGATAAACGGCTCAAGATTTCCCGCGAAACGTCGGAGAACGGGGCGAGCGAACTGTCCGACATTTTGTCAATCTGCTGCATGAACCCGAATTCGGGCATCTCGGCGACGCCGGCGGACGAGAACACCGCGATCATGCCGCCTGAGCCCCGATCACATCGCTGCAACCTCGCAGCTCCGACTTAGGGACCCGCCCGAGCACCCGGATGCCCTTCCCCATCCAACCGTCCAAACCCGCATCGATGGCCTCGATACGACCGAGGTCCTCCGTCAACAAGCTGTGTCCGGGATAGGAACTGGGTAACAAGGAAAGGACCTGGACAATGCCCGTCTGGCCTACTTCGCAGGCGCGCCAGGTTGAAGGGTCACGGATCACCACATCGGCGAAGTTCGGGGGATACAGAAGCCCGTCCGGCCCTTCCAGGAAGATGGTTCCGATCTGCTCCACCATTCCGTAGAAATTCACAATCCTGTCCAGACGAAAGTCGCGGTGGAAGGCTGACCGGAAATCCGCAGGAGTGACGGCGCGGTCGATCATCTTCTTCCATCCGCCGGAATGGATGAGTATTCCGTTGGATAGATCGAGCCCCTCCCCCTTGAACCTCTCGTAGAACTCGAGCCAGACCATGAAGGTAAAACCGAACATGAAGAACGGGTGTCCGTCATGCTGCGCCAAAAAATGTCTGACCGCAGCTATATCAGGTTTGAAGTCGGGCCCGAGTGCGAACGCATGCTCGCGACCGTAGCGCATGATGCCTAAGACCCCAGCGCCACGGGCACTCATGAGCTTGGGATCCCTAAACACCGCACTGCTATCGATGACCAGCATGGGCAGCCGTTTCGGCCCGAGGATATGTCCGAGGGAGTTGGCGAGCGCCCGTTGCTGCCGCAAAGAAGTCTCAGCGTCAACCGGTATCCGGCTGACCTGCTGGCCCGTCGTACCGCTCGAGGTGAGCGTCATCCGGACGTCGCTCTCCGGGACTGAACTCAGGCTTTGCGACTTGAAGATGGACACCGGAAGGTACGGAATTCCCGCGATTTCCGTCGAAAGGTCGGCACCAGGCCAAAGGCCGCCCAAAATGCGCGCATACTTCGGACAGGCGGCCCGATGATGGGAAGTCAGATCGTTGAGACCCTCCAAGAGAATCGACTCCTTCTCACTCTGCGCGACACCGTATGGCGTCATCGCTAAGAGATGGTCGAAGCATGCGGCGAATGCATTGCTCAAGTCGCGTCACTCCAGACTTTCAAGAAGACGGTAATCGGTCTTGCCACGTCCGGTGGCCGGTATGCTGTCGACCACGCTGAATTCGTAGGCGGTCAACGGCAAGGTGAAACGCTCGACGAACCGACTCCGCAGCGAGTCCGACGCTCCCGTCGCTCCCTCGCCCGCGAGGAATACGCGCACTTTTTCGCCTCGCTGGACGACTGCGGAGGCTTCATGGACGGTCTTGACGAAACGTTCGATCTCATCGAGATTGACACGCAGCCCATAGACCTTCCCCATCCGCTTGGCGCGACCGGTGATTGTCAGGTGCCCTTCCCCGCCGAGCCGGCCAATGTCCCCGGTCGGCAAAACGCCCCCAAGTTCGTCACCGCGCGCCAGATCAGCGCTCGACTCTGCATATCCCATCATCACATTGGGCCCTTCGTACCAGACGTACCCGTCCTGTCCTGCGCCCAGTTCGAGACCAGCTTCGTCGCGGACGACGAGCCGGCCTCCCGGCACCGCCCTTCCGACAGTGCTGCTGAACCGAGGAAAGTCGTCGTGATCGAGCGTCGCGATGCGCGGTGAGGCCTCGGTCTGTCCATACATCACATAAAACCGCCCGCCTCGCTCATCCATGAATCGATGAGCCTTTTCACGTGCCGCCAGCGCAAGGTGACCGCCCGCCTGCGTCAGCGTGCGCAAACTCGACAGCCCCACCCGCGCAAGACCCAGCCGGAGCAACATTTCATAATGGAACGGAACACCGGGGAAATGAGAAACCTGATGCTCACGCATCCGCAGCCAGAAGTCCCGGTCCATGAGTCCTGACGCGGTGAGTACGATTTTCGCACCGCAGACTAGATGACTCAAGAGGACCGAAAGACCGTATGAGTAATGAATGGGCAGGTGACCCGCCGCGACGTCTCCCGGCACGATGCGCAACGACGACGCGATCGACGCGGCGTTGGCCTGGAGGTTCGTCAACGTCAAGCGGACGAACTTCGCACCCCCGGTGGAGCCGGATGTTGCCAACAGCACCGCAAGATCCCTGTGCAACACGGCGGGTGACGCTTTGCGGATATCGACTCGATCGCGATCCATCACGACCGCCGGCTGATACAACTCCTCCAGTTGTCGCCTCGATGCCTCCGGAAGGTCGGGATCGAGCAGCGCTATAGCGTGTCCGGCGGCGAGCGACGCCAACAACCCCGAGACTGAACCGATGTCGTTCCTTGCATACAGGAAGACCAAGCTCTTTTCGCTTGGCAGCCGCGCAGCCAGTTCAGATGCAAGGGCCGCCAATCCACCGTAGGTCACCGCGGCAGTAGAGTCGTCGCTAAGGGCGACGGTCGTAGGCAGCGGCGCAGGAAGGAACGGGATCACTTGTCCAGCCTCAGATCAACATCCCGCCATCGACGCCGAGCACCTGGCCGGTAACATACCTCGAAAGATCAGACGCGAAGAACAACGCTGCATCGGCGATATCCTCCGGACTGCCTATCCGACCCATCGCGATACTACGGATCCGTTCGGCGAACACATCCTCGTTGATGCTTCTGACCATATCCGTATCGATGAACCCCGGAGCTATCGCGTTGACCCTGATGCCGGACGGCGCCAGCTCTTTCGCCGCCGAATATGTAGCACCGATGACGCCGGCTTTGGATGCGCCATAGACGAGTTGGCCCTTGTTGCCGAACCGACCGATGATTGATGCGATATTCACAATGGATCCCGACTTGTTGCGTAACATGAGGCGGCTCGCCGCCTGCGTACCGGTAATCACGCTACGCAGGTTTATCCTGAGCGTCTCATCGATATCGTCGGAACCGATCATGCCGATGAGCGAATCACGCAAGACACCGGCATTGTTGACCATGATGTCGAGTCGGCGAAACTCGCTGTAGGCGCTCCTGACCAACGACTGTGCACCGGCATCGGTCGAGACATCGGCGATAACGGGGATCACTCGCACAGCGTAGGCCTTCGATATCTCATCGGCCCGATCACGCAACGAGCCCTCGTCCCGGAGACCGTTGAGAACCACGGCGGCGCCGTGCTCAGCCAATCTCTTCGCTATCGCCAAACCTATTCCGCGGGACGAACCGCTGACGATGGCGACCCGACCGGACAACCCGAGTCTATCCACTGTACTTCCCCATTATGGAGACCGCCTTCTGAAACGAACTCATATCGAGTACGTCCTGCATATCCAGCATGCAATCGAAGGACTCTTCGAGCTTGGCGACGATCGACATATGGGCGACGGAATCCCAACCCGGATATTCGTTGTACACCAAAGCCTCCCAAGACATAGCTACCGGCAACGACAGTACACTGCGGAAAACGTCCATCGTCTTAGATTCGACATCTTTCATCGTCATTCCTCCAGAAGACCGGCCTTTCTTGTTAACCATGGACCATCCTGACGAGTCGCGGATCCGCGCACGGATCCATCGGCGTGACCGTCCATAGCTCAGCCCGAGTAGACTATATTTGATGTAACGATGAGATGGACACTCCATCACCGGCCTGTTTCGGCAGAGGATATTGAATCCGCGTCTACGGCAGACGCAATCTTAGTGAGCGCGTTGGAAAAGTGCGGTTTCGCCATACTTACTGTCCACTATCTTTGTCAGCGCCACGACTAACAATATCGCCTGAATATTCCGAAACGATGCTTGCGACATCGAGAACAAGGCAACCGCCAGCGCTCCGACCGCTGACGCCGCCTCTAACTGAAACCGAGGCAGTTGACGCAACGGCATCCCCCAGGGAACGTAGCAAACCGCCGCGAGAGCAACGCCGATGATTCCAAGGTTCATGAAGAAATACGCCGGCAAGGAATGGATATAGCCAACGGAATTCCGGTCTGCCTGATCACCGAGTTGGGCGATATCAACACCCTTAAACGCAACATCAAAGGGCACCTGCCAACCAAGCCCCTTGCCAACGATTGGCGATTCCGCACCGCTATTCCACGCATATACCAACTCACCCGCTCGCACGCCATCCGTCTCTTCCGAGACGAGTGACGCATACCTATCGATTAATTGACCGAGCAAGTCCATGCCGGACCAGTTAACCATAATCACGGGAATAGCGACGAGAATTAGCAGCGTTACCCATCGGCCGAAACCTTTAGCGAAAAACACATATGCAAGAAAACACGCCGCTACAATCAAAAGACCACCTCGGTATCCGATCCATAGATACAACGCTACAAAAAACACGAGCAACGCTACCTTGATGACTACGGTAGCGGAGTTTTTCCAAAACAACAGCAGCGGTATCGCGACGAGCGGGAAGACGAGAACAGAGTCCGCGACCGCAAAAGTGAGACGACCAAAAAACACAGTGATACCGAAGGACTGATACGCCATATACACTTCAACAATAACTTTTAATGCCCATAACGCTGTCGCCAGTAACAACGCACGACCAAGCTTCTGAGCTTCCACATAGGTTAGAGTGGGCAAAAAAAGATAGAGAATGAAAAAACAGAAAGGAGCGATGGCCCTCAGCCAATGACTAACCGAACCGCCGTTAGCGAGCAACCAGACAAGACTTCCGATAGACAGACCCAGAAGCGCAATAATCCCTAATCCTCGCCACCGCCCGAATCCATAGCGAGGGATGAAAACGGCCCTTTCAGAGAGAAGTGCATTGCTGACAAACAATGCGAGAAAAAGCAGGAAAACCCCGGTGCCCGCATCAAGCCCTGGCACGAACGGCATAAGAGCCGACGACACAACAAGCATTGCAAACCATCGGACCGGACGCCTGGCTAGTTGCGTATCCTCCAGGCGCGAAGACCCGTCAGTCATAAGAACGCGAGACTACCGAGCATAGAACGTCCTCAAGGCGCTGGCCGAGCACATTTATTTCATGTCCCGCTCGCACGTACTCTAGCGCGCGTTTTCCCAACTCGGCGCGTTTGTCAGGGCTCATTGCAAGCAGCTCGTATACCGCCTCGACCAAAGCTTGCGGCTGCTCTGGCTCCACGGTAACACCCGAACCCGACTGAGCGATCGGATTAAACTTGCTGTTACAGCAGAAAATAACTGGTCGCCCCATCGCCATATAGTCAAACAATTTATTCGGGCTAATCCCGTACTTAAACACCTCCGCGCTTGGCATGCTCAAGATAAATGCATCCGCATTCGCCCCGATTTCCCAGACAGCCGCCTTGGGCACGCCGTCGGCAAAGCGGACATTAGTCAACCGCTCCTGCTCAGCAAGTTGCACGAGCCTTCGCTTCTCCGGTCCTTCGCCATAAAAATGGAACTCGACTTGTTTCCCGTCGAATCTGCAATCCGATTTAATGATTGCGGCTGCATGTACTATGTGATGAAGACTATGAGCCTCACCGTGCGACCCCAAATACATCAAGACAAAGTTATCTCTCGGCTTGTTCGATTGCGCGCTGTAGCGCAGGACATCGAAGTCTACTCCGTTTGGGATATACACCACCGATTTCGGGGTGGCTCCGCTATCGACAAGGTACTGCTCGGACCCAGGAAGTAGTGTTACGACAGCACTGGCATTACGCAGTAGGCGAACTTCAATCCATCGCAAAATTTGGGTCGCGGACCCGTTCGGTTTCAAACGGCCTAAATCAACGAGCGACTGCGGCCAGATATCCCGCACCTCGAAGACGAAGGGCTTCCGCCACCTTTTCGCCAATACCAGTCCAGCAAGAGCGGCTAGCGGATGCACCGTCGAACCAACGACAACCGACGGGTCGACGCCAGCTGTCGCCCTGGAGACTATCGCCGCTCGCAACCCGAACCAAATCATGTTTACAAATCGGCCAAATCCATTGCCTTCATATTTTGGAACGGGTATCCAGACAAAGCGAATACCATCAAGAACTTCAATCTTTGGCGGGGAGAACATGGCCCTCATTGGCACAGATCGGGCGCCCACCAACGTGACAGTCCAAGCCTTCTTCACAAGCACTCTCGCGAGGTCGTAGTGACGACTTCCGCCTTTCCCGCCGCTTCCAGCCAGGTAGTGGTTAACGATTAGCACGCCTCGGCACACATTACACCCCATAGAGTCTGGACCAGCGTGACGCGATGAAAAGCCTCAACACACCCCGCTTTAATGGCAACGAAAGCTTCTCTCGTCGTTTGAGCACATTCAACAACCGATCAACGTCGACCCACTGAGAGAATCTTACATTCTCCGCCGCGATACTGCCGCAAATCTCGGAAATGAATGGCGAGTCCAGCCAGTTGATTTCAGCAGTCACGAACCCTACTTTGTCTCTTCGATTCAATATTTCCTCTGGAAGATAAGGGCGCATCGCTTCACGCAAAACATACTTAAGCCGACCATCGTAAATCTTCGCGTCATCCGGCAGCGACAAAGCGAAATCAACTAACCGAAAGTCGAGAAATGGCTCTCGCGCCTCAATTGACCAAGCCATTGAATTCCGGTCTTCATAGCGCAACAACGAAGGCAAACTAGTTGAAGTCAGGTCAAGCACCGACATTTCCCTAACATCCGACGGAACCTTTATATGAGTGTCGGCGAAACCTCCGCCAATCATTTGCGGACTCGGTCGCATAAACGATTCGAGACTCACGGCAGACCGTCGTACGAGTGCCGGCATATACTTAAGCCCATCGACTAGGTTCAGGAGACCCCGGTCACCGTTGAAGTAAAGCCGCCCAAGAGTTGTTGCAAACCTCGCGAGCTCACGTCTTCTAACAAGCGAGCTCAAATAAATGAACAGATACTTCCGGTATCCAGCGAATAACTCATCCGAACCTTGACCATCGAGAATAACCGGTATGCCTTCAGATCGCGCTTTTTTCATTAGCAGCCATTGCGCGTAGATACTCATTGACGGGAAAGGTTCATCTTGATACCAAAGCAACTTGTCTATTTCGTCGACAACCCCACTGACACTTGGCGTTACGAAGTACGCCTCCGCGCCCACATGCGAGTTTACAATCTCTGCCCATCGTGATTCATCGAAACGCAGGTCCTCAGAGCGAGCGTGGAACGTGGATATTTGACCGTTCCCAAGTAAGGCGCCTGCCACACCAACGATAGCGGATGAATCAAGACCACCCGACAAACAGAAACCAACCGGCACATCGCTCCGCAATCGGAGACGCACCGAATCAACGAAAATCTCTCTCAGCTGCTCCGCGAGGCTTCCCGAATCCAACCGCTCTCTAGGCTCTGATAAAGTGGGCGTCCAGAAGGGTTGCGGTCGGACCATATCCTCCGCGGATTGAACTTGCGCGTAGGCGCCCGGCGGAAACTGCGATACCCCGTTGAAGAACGTTTCTGCGCTTGTTCCGACGACGCCAAGCCGGAGGAACCGATCCATTGCCACCGAATTGCATGTCAACGTCCCGAGCACCGCGAGGGCTTTGATCTCGGACGCGAATGCCAACTGGTCACCGTCCGATCGTATGAACAGCGGTTTCACTCCGAGCCGATCGCGGGATAGCGTCAAAGTGGAAGATAAGGTGTCGTAAATCGCGATTGCCCACATGCCATTGAATCGCGCGAAGCAGTGAACGCCCCATTGCGCAAATGCGGCGAGCACAACCTCCGAGTCAGTGCTGGTTGCGAAGCGATGACCCAAACGGGCGAGTTCGTCTCGTAACTCTACATAGTTGTATATCTCACCGTTAAACACAAGAAACCGCTTGCCGTCTGCCGACTGCATAGGCTGCAGACCCGCGTCGGACTTGTCGATGATCGCCAATCGTCGATGCGCCATCGCCAACACTGGATTGGGTACGTCCAAATCCGGAGGACGATTGTGATAGACTTTTTCGGTGCGGCTTACAATTAGATACCCGAACCCATCCGGCCCGCGGTGGGAAAGTCGCTCACTCATCGCGACAATTGAACCAATGTTTGACGAACCGTTGCGCCGCCAAAGCACTCCAGCAATCCCGCACATTAATATCGCCTCAGTTTGAACGACGCTTTTCGAACGAGAGCGCTGTACTTATCAATGACGGAATCCATGTTTCGCTGCCAGCGAATGGCATACTTGAGGAAGACCGGCACCCCGAACAATGCGTACATGATTCGCAGTTGATGGATGTGCAGCTCGTGGTAAAACCAGCTTGCCGGCATCGGCGGATTGTCATTGTAAAGATCTGCTCGCGACCAACTTGAAAGGTCGTAGGAAGGCAGAAGTTTGGCGATGCTATCGACTGTAAATCTCAATACCTCCGCCGCTTCGTCATCACGCTCTTCGAAAAGGCAGTAGTCATTCAACCCAAATATCGCGAACATCGCACCGTCAAGTATCGCCTGGGGGCGGTCGACCACACCCTCCTCTATCACCACATAGTCGTCGAAGCGGCGACAAAGACCGCCATCGCTAACATCGGCAATCATGCTCTTGACGGCCGCTCTTACCTGATCTCGATACTTCGCTTTCGGATCTTCAAGATGTTGGCGTATGAGCATCGAAATCCCAACGGACTGCGCCAAGCCAGACGCCCAAGGTTCTGTTTCGGCAGTCCCGTTAAGCCCGTATCCATCCGCGCTGAACCGATAGAACCAATACCCCCTGCCGTTACTGTCGACCTCAAGGTTACGAGAAAGCCACGCAGCTGCTCGCGAGAATTTATTTCGAGCCTCCGAGCTGGCGGATCCACCACGACGATAGGTCGACCAAGCACCGAGCCCCCATTGCCCGATAGCCACTGGGTTATACCTCGTGCCGACCACGCCAAAGTAGTTCAACATCGGCAGCCCATCGGCATCGTGAGGCCCTCGGTATGCGAGCTTCGAGGTGAAATCGATGTAGTAGTCTTGGAAAGATCGAAAAGGGTAGCTAACGGCGTCAATTGGTGTATGCCAAAACGCGACCGAGCTCTTCGGATGCAGGTAACGAATGGCAAGCGTCGAGATACGCTCTACCTCCGACGACATTGTTCGCGCGAACCGGCTCTGCGTCATGCTCGTCCTCCATGAAATAAACCCTGCCAGTAACTCATCGATATCAACCGTTTATCTCCCACTAGGCGCAACGAAAAGGCTAACGCGACGAAAAACACGACGCTCTTCATGACTATTCCAGTGAGTGATTCAGGTGACGGTAGGGCTGCAGATAAAATCCCTGTAAGCAGACACGCAACCGCTGTCTTCCACAGAAGTCTGCCGTCAAGCGCAAGAGGAATATGCTTCGAAACGGAAAAATAAGACGCTATTGCAAAAGAGATGAAGAAAAACGATGTTGCTAGCGCTACACCAGACGCGCCACTCGATGATGCCACATACCTCAACGCAAAAAACTGTATCGCGACGCTGATGAGCCCCGGAATGAGAAGCAAACCCGGCCGCTCATACACGATGGCGGCCTTGATCATGTACAGGGTAACGAAATATCCGGGGATGCCGATCGAATAGGCAAGAACAACATCGCCGAACGGCACGACGTCCGAACCCACAGACATGCCAAAAACGCCCAGAAGCACCGGAAGGCAATCATTAAGCGTGACAAACACGGTCAACGATAAAATTCCGAGCAAAAGCGCCATCGCAAAGCCTCGCGAAGCAAGTGTCACATCCCCCGCCCCAGCTCGGCGCTCCATCAGAAGCGAGGGAACCATCACCGCTAGAGCCGACGCAGCAAAGACACTTTGCGGTATCGTGACGAGCCTATAGACGAACGAAAGCAGGATTGCCGTCCCCGGTGCGACGGTAGTCGCGTATGCTCGTTCAATTAAAAATGGCATTTGGTGGAGCGCCACCACCAACGCCGAAATCGGGATAGCACCAAGCGAAAACGCGATTGACCGGGCGCCGATGACGGTTCTGTTCTCCAGCGCTAGCCATAGGCGATTCTCACGCCAAAAAACCACTAGGAAGAACAAGGCGAACATCCCGAAGACCAAACCTTGAGAGGCGATGAAAGCTATCGACGCCTCGAGATCATGACCAACGAAAAGGGCCGCTACCCCGGCTACACCTAGAGCGATAGGACGGACCCCGGAAGCGATGAATCGGCCATTTATGCTTTCGTATCCGATAAAAAAATACACCAGTGTCTGGAAGAAGATTATCGTTGAAGCGAGCAGGAATGCCGTCTGGGCCTCTGCACGGCTGGTCGAGCTCCATCCGGGTGCCAATACGCTCAATAACGGACCGGACGAAAGGTAGAAAATTCCCGCCATCAGGAGTGCTATTGCGGCGACTAAAGAGACTGCCCGAACCGCAAATCTCGCAATGTCATGAGATCCACTGCCTGCCGTGCCGGAAAAGGCGACGGCCGCGGTGTCCCTGGCGACAAACCCAAGTACGTTTTCTAGCACGGTGGGTATCAGCAAAACGACGACGATCACGTCGGCATAAAACGAAAAACCGAGACGCTGCACAATCAAGACATCACGAAGCAGTCCGATTGCCATGCTTGCCAACGAGAGAAAAATCGAGTACCCGACTACCCGCATTTAAGATGCTTCATATTCCGCGGTAGTTGCAACGTAGTCCATGCTGGACATCCGACGATTTGCAACCTGACGGTGGATGTTCGCTACGTGTCGAGCTGAAACGTCGACGCTGCAAATAAGCAAGCGACCGTCCTTTTTCAACTTACAAACGCCGTCATGCTTCGCCGCTCTCCACTAGAGCGGCGTAAGGCTTTAGATTCTCCGTCATGCTGTTGCGGAGCCGGTCGTCCAGACGAGAACGAAAAGCCAACAACTTTTGTTTTGTTGAGTCGCCTTTTTGAAACCACCACACTGGATGGGTAAGAAGTTGCAGAGCGTCACATCGTTGTACCGATTCGTCATTTAACGGATGACCGAAACGAAAACTTCCGCCGCTGTCCGAGAAGTATTTCATTTCCGAAAAGAACTTCGGCATGTAGGTATGGCGATAGCCGGCCACGGTTCGATCCATGTTCTGTAGGGACGGAATCGGGCGATGAAAACTGATGGACCGCACTGGCTCCCCGAGGGCGGCAGAAAGAAGCGCCACCTCTCCACGAGCCTTGACATCCAGGTCATCATTAACATCACCACATCCGGCGGAATCAAAGTGAAGCCCGACGTGATGTCCCGCTTTTACTATCCGACGGAGAGACGAAAGCGACTCAAACGCGAACAAGTTGTAGAACTCACTGCTGACCATCACATAAAAGGTGCTGCGAAATCCAATGGAAGCCTCTAACTCCGCCATCTCGGCCGCAAAATCAAGATCCAAATCCACATCATGACGCAGAAAAAGCTGCCCCTTCGCGGGGCGTATCTGATCTAGCGTGCAGCACTGGTACCCCAGTGACTTCAGCGACTGCAACAACTCGATGTAGTCCGTCTGATTCATTTTGCAAACTCCGCTAAGACGCTTCTGAGGTTACCGGCGGGGCAGTTGGCGCGCTGGATACCCGGAGAGAGTGGAGTTCGGCGCGCAACTGGTCATCACTACTGCGCCAAGTCCAACTGTCGATCCGCGACCCAAGACAATACCGTTCATGATCGAACAGTTCGGCCCGAGCCATACGTCTTCCTCGACTTTAGTGCTTCCTGCAATCGACGAACACGATGTCACAATCGCATCTCTGCCGATGACACAGTTATGAGCAATGTGGACGTGATCGTCTGTCTTAACAAAATCCTCGATGATCGTCGGATCCAAGGTACCAGCGCAGACTGTGTTTAGCGCACCGATCTCAACATCATCGCCTAACACGACACCGCCTATGTGTGGAAGTCGATAGTTGTGACCCGATTCGTCCTTGACAATGCCAAAGCCTTCCTCACCCAGAACACTGCCGCTCTTGATCACGCATCGACGACCTATCACAACATCATTCGCGATAACCACATGATTCCCGATCACGGTACCGTCACCGATTCGGCAGTTACGCCCGATAACCGAATACTCTCCGATACTCACCCCTTGACCCAACACGCAATCCGGATGCACACGGGCCGTCGGAGCCACCGCAGCGATTGGTCGATCGATCATGAGCTCCGACATGACTTTTGCAAAAGCGAACCGCGGGACTCGAACACAGATTATCGAAATATTTGGTAGGTGCTCGACACCAGTCCCAGGGGGCGCGAGGATTGTAAGTGACCCCGCGAATTCCCTAGGTAGGGCCGTTAAGTTGTCTGCAGTCTTCGCAAAAGCCAAACCGCCGTCGCACGGGTTTCTCAAAGTGCACGGCTTCAGGACCTGCCGATCATCCCCAAAAAACGCCGCCCCGAGGAAGTCCGCCACAGCAGAGGTATGAATAGGTCTAGAAGATTTTGTAAGCATGCTCGAACTCTGGATTTATCTAACATTCGTAACCAAGTATCTGGCAATGAGTTCGCCCGCGTTGCCGCTTCCAAACGGGCAATCGTCGCTGGTCACATGTTTGTCGCGCATCCGCGCAATCGCGGGGATGATTTGGTCGATACTACAATCCACTCGCTCGCACGAGCCGTTTTTAATCAACTCTACCCAGGCCGGTTTCCCCAGAACCAGAACGCTGGGTCGACCGAAGAAATATGCTTCCCGCACCAGCCCACCTGAATCGGTTATCACACCACTACATCCGGACAGCAAGCCCAACATCTCCAGATAGCCGACCGGCGGAGACACGGGAAAGTCGAACTTGAGGCCGTAGCGTCTTAGCGCCTCTGTGGTCCTCGGATGGACCGGGAACACTACGTCCGTCTCCTTATTGATGTCGTTAAGCGCCATCACAATTGCGGCCAGCTTGTCACGATGATCAGTATTCTCAGGGCGATGAATGGTTGCCACGATGAAAGAACGACGCCTTTCTGCTGACCGACTGTTCTGCGACGGCTTCCGTTTGGAGAAGAACAATGCAGCGTCCTTCATGACATCCCCGAAGTTGTGCACCGCGGTATCTATCAGTCCGGACTGAAATCCCTCCCTAATTAAATTGTCAACGCCGACTTGCGTACAGCAGAAATTGAAGTTGGCCATCCGGTCAACCAGATACCGATTACTTTCCTCTGGTGCTGACTCATCGCCCGTCCGGATGCCCGCCTCAACGTGAGCCAACGGTATTTCGTTTTTCTTCGCCGCAATCGCAGCGGCTAGCGTCGAATTCGTATCACCATAAACCAGTACGAGATCAGGCCTGCTAGCAGTGAGAACTTCGCCGATGCTTTCGGTCAACCGCCCAATCATGGCGCAATGATTAAGTGAGTGAATTCCGAGATTTAGTGTTGGAACTGGAATCTCAAGCTCGTCAAAGAAGATTTTTGACATCTGGTCATCGAAATGCTGGCCTGTATGGATAATCTTCTCGGATATATTTTCCATTCCCCTAAATTGCCGGGACAAAACCGCGGCCTTGACGAACTGGGGCCGCGCTCCGACGACGGTGGTGATTTTTAACATTGGGTTCTGTACAGCCTTTTTTATGGGAGACGATTTACGTCAACGCAATTCCCTACCGACCCACCAAGAAGGGCGAAACATAGTGGATCGCAGCAGATTGGGGACGCCGTCGCCTCAAGGTGCCGCCGACCAACTACCTTCCCGCTAACTTTCTGATAACAGAAAGCACTTCCAACTGGTCGGTCTCACTCAGGTCCGGACTCATCGGCAGACTTAAGACGGTCTTCGAGACGGCATCAGCCACCGGCGTACAAATGCCGCAGCAGTAGTCCTTGTAGGGAATCTGTCGGTTTATCGGATAAGGATAGTGAACTGCTGTGGGCACCCCTGCGTCGGTGAGCGCCCGCTGCCATTCGCCGCGATCTTTGCTAAACACCGTGTACTGCGCGAAGACGCTCGTCCTATCGTTCCTCTGCTGTACGCGCGAAATACCGAGGTCATCCAAAACCATGTCGTATATTTTCGCTATCTCGGACCGCCTCCCGAGCTCCCATGAAAATCGGCTCAACTTCGCCAGAACTACCGCGCACTGAATAGTGTCCATGCGCCCACCGAGACCGATACGTGCATGTTCATACCGGCGAACTTGACCATGGACCCTGATTTCCCGCAAAACCTGCGCCAGCTCGTCGTTGTCGGTAAAGATTGCCCCACCGTCCCCGTAGCAGCCCAAAGGCTTACTTGGGAAAAAGCTGGTGCAGCCGACGGTGCTGATATTGCAGCTAAGGCGATCCTTGTATGTCGCTCCGAAGCTTTGGGCGGCGTCTTCAATTACCGCCAAACCCCCGTGGCGGACGGCAATCGCATTGATTTCATCCATGTCCGCGACCTGACCGTAAAGGCTTACAGGCATGATGGCTTTCGTACGCGACGTGATCGCTGCTTCGATACGTGTCACATCGATGTTGCAGGTATCCGGCTCGATGTCGACGAACACCGGGCGAGCTCCGAGCAGCGCGATGACCTCGACGGTCGCGGCAAAAGTGAACGGCGTGGTGATGACCTCATCGTCCCGACCAATGTCGAGCCCCATCAGGCTCATAAGCAATGCTTCCGTGCCGCTGGCGACGGTTATGCAGTGCCTCGAGCCGGTGAACTGCGCGAGACGCCCCTCCAACTCAGCCACCTCAGGGCCCATGATGTATTGGCCGTGCTCCAGCACGCACTTGATGCGTCGGTCGATCTCCGTCTCCAAAGCCTTGTACTGTGACTTCAGATCGATGAAGGGTATGGCCATCAGGAAATCCTCGTCATTTCGGATCCATTAAGCTCGTAACGGACGCCCGAGCGGGGGCAAAGACAACTCCCCTCCCCCTGCAACGGCAGCGGAATCCTTTCGCCATGCTCACTCATCCAGCCCACCTGTCGCGCCGGGACGCCGACCATCAGGGCATAAGGCTTGACATCCTTGTTGACGACAGCACCAGCGCCGACGAACGCGAATTCGCCGATAGTCGTGCCGCACACGATAGTGCAGTTTGCTCCAAGCGTGGCCCCGCGACGGACTACCGTATCCCGGTATTCATCTTTGCGTTCTACCAGAGACCTAGGGTTGTAGACATTCGTGAAAACCATGCTCGGCCCGCAGAAGACTCCCTCTTCCAGCGTGACGTTGTCGTAGACCGAGACGTTGTTCTGGATCTTGCAACGGTCGCCGATGACGACCTTGTTACCCACGAAGACGTTCTGGCCGAGCGATACGCCCTTGCCGATCCTCGCGCCGCCGCAGACGTGGACGAAGTGCCATACGCGTGACCCCGCACCGATCTCGGCACCGGGATCGACGATGGCGGAGGGGTGGATGAAGGTCTCGGCCATGGTGCGCCTCAAAGCTCCAACGGCAGGGAGACGGTCGTGCCGTCGCGGGCGGACCGGTATACCGCCACCAAGAGCTCGAGCGACTTCAGGCCCGCCCGACCGTCGGTCTCGGGATCCGCCTCGCCGCGCATCACGTCCACCACGTTCCGGTAGTAGAGCGGGTGTCCGAAGCCGTAGACCGAAGTGGTCTCGTAGCTAGCCTGGCGCACCTCGTCATCGTAGTCTCGGCGATCGGTGAAATCCCAGGCCTGCACCTCGTTGACTGCGACGCCGCCTATCCGGACGGTACCGTGCTCGCCTAGGATGGTGACGCTGCCCTCTAGATTCTTCGGGTAGGTGAGCATGGTCACGCTCATGGAACCCAAGGCGCCGCTCCGCCACCTCACGTTGAGCACGCCGGTATCCTCCGCTTCGATGTCCCGGGTGGTGCTGGTCATCGCATGGATTTTCTCCACCGGGCCGATCAACCACTCCAGCAGATCGACGTAGTGGCTAGCCTGGTTCATGAAAGCGCCGCCATCGAACTCCCATGTGCCCCTCCAACCGTTACCTTGATCGTAGTAGCTCTGCGGCCTAGTCCAGAAGACGTTCACTTGAACCAGATGTATACGACCGAACCGCCGCTCAATCAGCGCCCGCTTGAGCAGTTGCAACGTCGGATTCCGCCGGTTCTGTTTGACGACGAACAACCGGACGCCGGCTTCGTCGCACGCCTGGACCATCCGGAGGCCGTCTTGCCAGCGCGTCGCCATGGGCTTCTCACTGACGACCGATACCTTGTGGCGGGCGGCGAGCACGGCATGCTCAGGGTGCAGACCGCTCGGCGTGCAGAGCACGACAAGATCGAGCGCAACCCTGTCAAGCATGTCCGTCAGTTGGCTGAAACCAGGCACTCCGTTGGACTTCGAGTGCGCCTGCAGAGTTGTATCGTCAATATCGCAGACGGCCACGAGTTCAATATCATCAGCGTGCTGTTCGAATGAACCGAAGTGGTTTTTCGAGATACGGCCGCAGCCCACGAGACCTACCCTGATCTTGCGGTCTTTAACTATTGGAAAAGATGGCATCGTCTCAAATCCTCTGGATCAAAGTTTAAACACTGTGAATCCGGCCGCCTCCGCCTCATTGCGGTTGTACAGGCTCTTGAGATCGGCGAGAACAGGACGGCCGGAGCGACAACGGGCGCGTAGCTCAGGAAGGCGCATCTCCCGGAACTCCTTGTGCCCCACGGCCACGACGAGCGCGTCCACACACTTATCACCGCCTATCCGGCCCGTGCGTAGTCCGTATTCCTGCCATACCTCGTCGGGATCGGCCCACGGATCTTCAATGAGAACTTCGACACTCCACCTCTGGAGTTCGGACACCAAGTCGACCACCTTGCTGTTGCGGATGTCCGGGCAGTTCTCCTTGAAAGTTATTCCCATGATGCCGACGGTGGAACGAGCCACATCCACACCATTGTTCAACATCCGCTTTATGACCGATCGCGCAGCATAACGCGCCATGTTGTCGTTGATGCGACGTCCGGCGAGGATCACTTGCGGGTGGTAACCGAGTTCCTCCGCCTTATGTGTCAGGTAGTACGGATCGACGCCGATGCAGTGTCCACCCACCATGCCCGGACGGAACGGCAGGAAGTTCCACTTACTGCCGGCCGCTTCGAGCACCTCCAGGGTGTCGATGCCGATCCGATCGAAGATCACCGACAGTTCGTTTACGAACGCGATGTTCAGGTCCCGCTGACTGTTTTCGATGACCTTCGCGGCCTCGGCAACCTTCAAGCTGCTCGCTTTCCAAGTGCCCGCGGTGATTATCTCTCGGTAGAGCGCGTCCACTTCGTCTGCGACCGCGGGCGTGCTGCCGCTCGTGATCTTCTTGATGGTGGTCAACGTGTTGACCTTGTCACCCGGGTTGATCCGCTCCGGGCTGTAGCCGCAAAGGAATTCTTGGTTGAATGTGAGGCCGCTGACCTTTTCCAAGACGGGGACGCAGACCTCCTCCGTCGCCCCGGGGTACACCGTTGATTCGTAGATGACTATGTCGCCGCGCTTGAGTGCGCCACCAACCGTCTCGCTCGCCTTGACGAGCGGGGTCATATCGGGGCGGTTTGCTCGGTCGACCGGAGTCGGCACGGTGACGATGAATATCTGCGCAGTCTTGAGCGTTTCCCGGTCTGAGCTGTAGACCAGATGCTTTGCCCCGCGTAGTTGCTCCGGGCTGCATTCCAGCGTGTGATCGCGCCCCTCCGTCAACTCCTTGATGCGGTCGGCGTTGATGTCGAAACCGATGACGGGCCGCTTCTTACCGAACTCCACGGCGAGTGGCAGCCCGACGTAACCCAAACCGATAATCGCGATTTTCTTCATTTATTTTATCTCTTCCAAATCTATACGCCGGGCCGAATCCACAGGCGAAATCTCACGTGCCAGCTCATTTATCTCAATACGAAGAGCCTCATACTCCGTCATTTTTCGCTTTAGAAATCTAGCAGTCATCAAGGTCTTCTCCGCCATCCCCGTCGGCGTCAGAAAATACGCATAACCCATTTTGTATGGGCTGCGTTTGAAGTTTTGCGCTTTAACGAGGCCGCGATCCATCAGGGCTTTTAAACAGTAATTAACGGCCCCAAGACTTACTCCTAACCGGGCACTCAGCTCCCGCTGCGAAATCTCCGGGTTTTCGTGCACATGGCGCAGAATCTGAAAATGCGCTTCTTCTTGGATTTTCGATTTGGAGTTCAATTGGGAGGTCGCAGGCACGCTACCGCCAAACCGGGACGAGATAGCCCCAGCGGCGCGAGAGTGGCTCTCGCGTTCAAATTTGAACAAGTATAAATTTTTGTGCGGGAATGCCCAAGGAATGGCGGAGCGGACGGGACTCGAACCCGCGACCCCCGGCGTGACAGGCGAGTAAATAGTTAACATTTTCAATAACTTACAGCGTCTGCGTACCCACATTTTTGCTTGGCGATAATTGCTTATCAGATAATCAAAACCGCTTCGCTTTAATAACACAGGGATAATCGAGTCGCCCGGCACCTGAGACGCCGAGAGAGAATACGGTACGACATAATCTGGTTGGGCGTTGGGGCTGATAATCACTCCATCGCCTCTCGCGACAGGGCTTCGATTTCTACGCGCAGGGCGTCGTACTCGGCTTGCTTACGCGCGAGAAAGCGACCCGTGAGCTGCACCTTCTCCGCGATACCGGAAGGCGTAAGCAGGTAGGCATAGCCGAGCTTGTTTTCGCTCGCTGAGAAGTTACCCGCCTTGACGAGCCCACGATCGATAAGCGCCTTGAGGCAATAATTAACCGCACCCAAACTCACTCCGACTCGCTCGCTGAGCTCGCGTTGGTTCAGGCTTGGATCCTCATGCAACAGGCGCAGAATCTGGAATCGCGCCTCTTCTTGGATTTTCGCTTTATTATTCAATTTTGTTCGAACACGCTACCGCCCCACCCAGCGCCACGTGCCGTAAATGGGGGCAGTCGACCGGGAGACTACGCTACCGTTCAAATTTGAACAAGTATTGAGATCGTGAAGCCACACGCCGTTACCACTGGCTTTCGTCGCGCCGTATCGCGTGCGCGCCTGGAATCATCAGACCAGCTTTGCGTAGATCTGCGATTTCACGACCTACGGCACGAAGCGGTGTCGCGGCTATTCGAACAAGGATTCAACGTGATGGAAGTTGCATCGATCAGTGGACACCGATCCCTTCAGATGCTCTATCGCTACTGCCACTTAAACGCTCGGACGCTCACCGAAAAATTACGCTGATGTGTGACGAGTAAGGACCACGCACCTACAACCCCTGGTCTACCTATACGAGACACGACTCGCTTCAAACTAGGGGCTACCCGTCGTTGTGCAACGGGTCTCACCGGATAGTTCGTTGTAACGACAGACAGTCTCCGCTTTACTGTTTGACTTAGGGGCACTTGGCAACGGATCCGGGCGGGACGCCCCCTGCCGGTTCAGCAAGTATTGCAGCAGTATCTCGCGACGTCGCTCATCGGCAGCCTGTTGCTCCGACTCGCGGCTACGGTTCGAGGCAAGTCTTTCAGCTTGATACTTCAAGTATGCCGCTCGGGGCTGACCTAACGCACACAACAACGCAAATACCGCGTCCTCTCTCTTCTCTCCAGTCTTCAAGACAGGCAATTTCTGGGCGGTTTTGCCCTCCGTGACGAGCGAGCCGAAACCTGAAATACAATCGCTCGCAAGCATCGATACAGCAACACGCTCTCCATCAAGCTGCATTAAGGCATTGATCTTGTAATTGTTTTCACTTTCTACAACAGCTACCGCCCCAAACGGCAGCTGCGCGTTGCCCATAGATCTGACTGTCGTCGCCCCACAGGACTTTACAAACCAGCCGTTGTCATCAGCAGCAGCTTTCGACATTGCCTACTCCGGGTTCTGCGTAAATACCCATGAACTAAAGCTTGAGTCGCTAAAAAACGTGGTGCGGGCACGAAATCGATATTGCTTTCCGACACAATCAACCTCGAGAGCCTCAATGTCTTTCGTGATGAAGACTCCGGTCTTGCTTCCGCTCGAGTCCTTCAACTCGAAGCTTGACGGCTTGTAATCCGTGCTCACCACTACTACTTGTGTGCTCTCGAGCGTGAATACAGACCCTAAGTCAACCTTGAGTGAATCAACCCTAGGACTAATCGGGGTTACATCGACCCAGCTTGCCGCGATAGCAACCGGTGAACTCAGAATCAAAAACACAATAGCTCTACGCATACTTAACCCTCAGTCACATACATCATCGTGTGCAAGCTCGTTCATTAGCCGGGTGCTCGTGTCGTTCAACTGACACAACACAATGGGTCTCGTTTAACCCGGAATCCCCATTTCTCGGAAGGATTACTCGGTGGTTATCTTCGACTGCTTGCGCTTGCAGTTGTACCAGTACGTCATCGCCCCCTTCTCGGTGAGGGATGCGCCCTCGACAAAAGCCTTCACCGCGGTTTCCTTGTCGGTCGATTGAAGAGCTGTGTAGATCGCCATCGCAGCTTGTGATTTCGTCTTCCCTTCTCCGATCAACTTCTTCCCTTCGTTGACCGCAAGTTGATATCCCGTGATTTCCTGACCAACCACCCGTTCATCCACCTTTTCTTGTCGTCGTAGAAACATTGCTCGTCTCCATAGCTTGTCGGTTAAAGACCGCTTTCGAGATTGACTCGCAACCTCGAACCCAGCGATGGAATCGAGCAGGGAATGAACACAATCGACGAACTTGGATTTCGAGAACTCATGACCAAGTTGGTCTACCGCGATATCAACAAGCGTGTTCTCTTGTTCATCAGTTAGGAATGTCCAGCATTTCCCGCGCTTATCCATCGCGCGGGGGACCATCCCTCCAGATAGAGGTTAGGGCAATATCACCTTACCGCTCAGCGAAAGACCTTAGTTTATTTTCAGTATTTCTTGAGATTAGTATCTTTGCTATCTTCTACCAGCAGACGTTCCCTTAAATTAATTGAGATTAATTTATGAGTGAAACCCCCTGCGCTCCCTGGAAACTTTCGCACGCGATGCACGCGGAGGTTTTCTACAATTTCCCAAATTTCAGCGTAATTACAAATGGGATAAGAGACGTATATGCCTCTTTTTGGATTCAATTAGACGACGCTTCCCGATAGGAGGGATGCTAGCGTTGCGTTACACACCAACGCTCAACATTCCATCACGTCCTTTCCGGCACTCGGTGCTTGTTGCAAGTCTGCAGTCTGATAGGGAGTGAACCTCGCCGATGACATCGGGGACAGACGGGCGTTTAGACCCAACCCAAGCAAATTCTTGACATGCTTCTCCCCAAGTATCACCATTGCCCTGCGGGCATGAAAAATATCGGGGGATTCGTATGCGCAATTCAATTCTTTTTACCCTCACAATGTTAGTACTGACTGGATGTACGGCAGCGGGAGTCAAAGATATCGAGTACGCAGAGTTCGAAAAAACAAGGACCATAAATAAAGGGTTCGATGAGGTCTGGGGGTACATTCTGGAGTGGAGCGCAGTAAATAGTTTTCCAATAGAGAGCACTGACAAAACGGATGGAGTGATCAAACTGACCGGGTCGGGCACGGTCAGTCGTAGCTTCCTCTTATCTGGTCCAGGCGCCGCAATAGATCAACAGCTAGTTTCATGCGGTAAAGCAACAGGTAATATTGGCTTATACAAAGCGAAATTCACCGATCTCACAGTTAACGCGACCATCATATTGCGTGATACCAAACCTACCACCAGAGTGACAGTTAACATGTCAGGCAATGTGGGGGTCGAAGTCAGCAATGCCTACGGGGTCGTCAGTGAATCTCGTAGCACCTGCTTATCAAAAGGTATATTCGAAAAGAAATTTTTTGACGACCTCAGCGCGCTTTAGCAGAGTCGTTAAATCGAATCTGAGCGAGGCGAAGAAGAGGGATGGTTTGAAAATACTCCCAAAAGGGGGATGGTGGAGGGGCGCGAGTTGCCATCGCAATTGACAAAGCTCACGCCGAAGATGGCTCGGTGGTTGTTGCAGTGGGTATCGCTTTATTGCTTTACCACTTCTTAACGAGAGTACGTGCAGACCAGGCGACTAAAATGAAGAGGATCCGCCAACGAGCTGATTAGCTCGTCGTTGCACAAAGATACGTAGCGACTTTCCAATTAGTTCTCCTCGGGGAATCCCGCAACAACCCGCTGTAGTCCTCTCTCTGCTCTCTTTGGTCTGAGAGCCTCTGGGGACATCTGGGAAGTTCGGCGTAAAGAAATCCGGATTTGAAGCGCGAAGAATTTTCACCGAGAAATT